>Ga0172380_10002495_pt1 | contig 27998 bp, 30 predicted proteins | sample Leawe162metaG_FD_119747 | JGI IMG/M metagenome (GOLD analysis project Ga0172380, IMG submission 119747) | Leachate microbial communities from a municipal landfill in Southern Ontario, Canada - Leachate well 162 metaG | ecosystem: Engineered > Solid waste > Landfill > Unclassified | place... | reverse complement strand
CGGTGCCACTACCCACGGATGGATACCTGCCGGTTGCAGGTCCCAAATTCTCTTTTGTACATGTTTGGTGATTTCTGCGCCCGGGCTTTGAATTTCGTGGTTGGCGGCCGCCCGCATGTTCGCTGCTTGGATTTGAAAAGCTGCCCCGTACAGACTGCTGGCGACCGCCCCACCAGCAGTCTGCACCCTGTCCCGCCTCACCACCTTCACGTCGCAATCGCGCCACTGTTTTGGGGGACGTTGTGCAAGGTTGAAGAGAGCTTTGCAGATTTGATTTTCCAAAGAAAAATATCTACGGAACCCAAGGAACGTCTCACAGTACTCTTGTGCATCCTTCCAGATGACCCTGCTACCGATCCCACCGGGCTGGGTCATCGAACAGAACTGACGCTTGACTCGTTCTCTGGCTACGTTGATGCCTGGGTAGTCTTTGCCGAACTGTTCGTAGGCGTGCTTGGCTCGCTCTGGCGTTACCCCTAATCGTTCGACTAGGGTTTCGTGGGTGCCGCCGTAGATCATGGCGAAGATTCCGTTCTTGCCCTTGGTGTACCAGTCGTTCTCGGTCTTTTCGCTATTTAGTACCTCTTCGTAAGAGAGGCCGGAAACGATCGACCCGAACAGGCCGTGAATCTTCTTACCTGACAGCAGCGACTCTCTGAGTCGCTGATCGTTGTATACGGCGTCAGCCAATGTCACTTCAAACGACCAGAAGTCGCCCAAACTCAGTTCAGTACCCTCCCACTTGAACGGGAAGCAGTGCCGGACCTCCTTGGTGCGCTTGATGCCCTGTGGGTTCAGACCATCGCCGCCGGCCATGCGACTCGACAAGGTGCCGATGACCTTGAAGCTGGGATGGAACCGCTTGGCCAGCAGCAGCTTATCGTACAGTTCGATTTCCTTCTTGGCGATCTTGACGCCAAGAATCTCCTCAGCCCGCTTGGCCGCTGGATGCTTGCCTTTCTTCAGTGTCCCTCGCCAGCATCGAGCACATCCGTAGCCATCGCACTTGGTACAGGGCTCGTCTTCTTCGACGGTCCACGGCAGTAAGGTCTCAAGATGACTCTTCTTGGTACTGGCGGTCAGCTTCTTCCCGGCCAGAGCCAGCATCTCGACATCGTCCATCACTTCAGTGATGTATCGTCGGACCTCAGGTGGCTTATTGGTGTTGATAGGGCTCTTGGCCACCGTTTCCACGGCTTGTTGCCTCAACGCTCTGACGGCGTCCAGATCGAGCGTAAAGCCATGCCACCGGACAGCGGCCACCATGCCCGCCAGGACTGAATCATTATCATTTGGCTCAGGATAGCCAAAGTGCTTGTCTAGGTCCCGCGTATAAACGATGTCGTCGTTGGCGTATTCGCGGGCATTGGCGTTGCTGTGCCAGTGCTCGATGTGCTCTTCGATGATCCCCGGCCAGGCGTAGCCCTCGACCACCTCTCCCTTCTTGGTAATGGTGGCTTTCCAACCATTCTCAGGTGAGCTAATGGCTAAGGCCGTGGGCGCATAGCCAAGTTCGATCGGCCGGGTCTTTGGCTCCACGTCTTCGTAGTGTTTTGGCTTATAGCCTAGAACGTGCTCAGCTAGGGACTTCAGCCCAAGGCTTGCTCGAAACTTCAAACAAACGTCCTTGAGATTTGCCTGCTTGGTGTCCAGCACCTTCCATCGAGCCGAGTTCTTGGCCGCCTTGGCAAAGTAGATCGAGTCCAGTTCTATTCTTTGTTCGAGTTCGGTTGCCAGGGCACAGGCTAGGGCTGTTGGAACCCTGCGGATGCGGATATCCTTACGGGCCATCAGGGACTGCATTGGACCCTTCTGGGCGTGTATCATTAGGTCGAGAATGCCCCGTGGTTTGACGCATGGACCGTCGCAACCCTTGGGCTCCAGTAGGGCGATTTCGTCTACGTGCTCCTCTGGTACCCAGTCAGGCGGGCAAAGGCTAAAGACTGTGTAGAGTTTGGCCAACATGAACATATCAAAGGTCAAGTTGTATCCGACGATCGTCTGATCCATTAGCCACTGAATAAGATTCAGTGTCTTATGTACCGGCTCCTTCCAAACCTCGTAGAGAGTGATCGGGCCCTCGTCTTTCGCGTACTGAATTAGTACGGGAAGTGAGTGAAGCCCTACAGTTTCGGTATCGAGATAAACTCTAGCCATTAGTCTTGCCACGCTGTTAGAGTGCCAGACATACGATCGTGGCCTAGTCGGCACCCAATACTCGGGACTACCCACTGCGGTATTTCTAAATATACCTGGTCAAGATCAGTGGATATGGCCACATTATACTTTTGACACAGTGCATCGAGAGCCACTATAAATTCTCGTAGTGGCTGATTTACCATTTGCGGGTCTGTTTCATCCACCCAGACTCCGTTAATGTTAAAGCGTGTCATAATCTTTCCCAGCTTGTTGGTAGCCTTCATCGTAGGCATTTTTCAAACACTGTTCGCACGGCGATACACGAAAACACGGTTCACCACGTCGATACGTATGTGTCGCCTCAGTTTGATTACAGAGCCCTGCGCCACATTCTGCGCAATACACTTCAATGTTGACAGATATTTCTGGCATCGTTTACTGCGGGTCTTTCCTAAAACTCCATTTATCAAATCCCTTACAAGATGCCATAGTCTTGTCGCCGATACGCGGTATAGGCTTCTCCGGCGATGCCAAGCCACCTAGGTACACCTGAAGTTCTTGAAACGTGGTGTACGGATCAATGACTCGATAGAATTCCAATTTTCTCAGACAAGCGTTGTAAGTGATCTTGGTTTCGTGCCCGACGCGGGCTACGAAGATTGGCTCTTTGAAAAGGTGGCTATACTTTTCTGCGTGCTGTTTTGCAGTTTGAAAGAATTTCGCGTAATTACTGTGTCGATGTCGCCGCCAAGTTTCGCGCCAATACGTTTTTGGCTTGGCGTAGTATCGATCCACTAGCTTCTTATTGAAATGTGTCTCAACGAAATGATCTACTTCAACTAGTGAATAACAGAGGCTCGTGTCGAGACGCAGTAGCGGGTATACCTTGCCGCAGAAACCAATGACGTAGCGATCTTTAATCAGCGAATCCCCAAACCAGGTTCGCCCTAAATCGTCAAAGTAGTCCTCGAATGCTGTGATTATCTCTACGTAAGGCTTCCGCACATAGATCAATGATTGATCCTGGCCCAATGCTTGGACGCAATCGTAGTAGTCTCTTTGGTCAGAGATTATTCGCATCTGAGACTAGCCCAAAGAGAGAGGAACGCATATGCTGCTTGAAGAGGGACCACGCCGTTTCCAAGGAGTCGCAACCAATCGGTTCGCCCTTTTGTTAGCATCCACGCTTTCTGCGGGTTTGCCACGTTTTCCGGCTCGCGCACGACAGGGAGCAGACTGTTTGACGCGGCCTCTTGTATGTAAATAGGGTCCCGCATACTTCGCAATGTCGTTGTTTGTTGCGACCAGCCCACCTTTTCGCAGCACTCAGCCGCCCATGACAAGACTTGCATAAAATTACGACTAGGTATGGTTTGGCATGGTCTGGATGATGCCGCTCCAACAATCGTGTGGAGCCGCACGCGGCACACTTCTTTCCAGATAGTGTGATTCGCTTTCTGCAACGCTTGTAGAGCGCATTTCTCGTTAGCATCTAAAGTCCCCAGCCCATCAACCACCGGACAAACACCGGGTTCAATCGCAGGCCAGAGGTATTTTGGGACTTGGGACCAATCTCCGTCTGGGCCAGGCGGGAAGAGACTTGTACCGACTCCCGGCCCAGCAATTTGTTGACCGGCACGTTCGCATTGAGACAGGCTCCGTCCTTGTAGTCCCTCGTCGAAGCTGTCGCCCAGAGTTTTCTTGAGACCTCTTTCGCCTTGACATTCAACGAGGTTATCGCTGTCCGGTTGCTGTTTGTCCCGTCGCGTTCGCCCATCCGTTTCTTCATTGCTAAGTGGGCTTCGACGCTCTTGTTGTCGTCGTTGGCAACCGCAGTTGGCCAGGATGAAGAGTCGTTCCCGTTTGTGGGTCGCACCGATTTCTGCCGCAGTAAAGAGTCCCGCCGCAACTTCGTAACCCAAGTCTTCAAGGTCGGATACAACCGTTTCAAATCCGATGCTGAGGTGGCCTGGTACGTTTTCGAGAAATACGAATGCTGGTTCCACTTCGCCAATGATTCGAGCGACGTGTGGCCATAGGTGTCTAGGATCATCTGTGCCACGTCGCTTGCCGGCGAGACTGAACGGCTGGCAGTTGTGTACAATGGCCCCGTCTGCGACGTAAGATTCGTCTTCGTCAACTGCGATATTGAACACGGTTCCTTGCCCAATATCCGTGTTTGATTGAACTTGTTTCCATCCGTACTGACCATTGACAAAGGCCACATGGTTACGTTGAGGGATCGACACTGACCAATATGGTCGCTGATTAACAATTCGCCCTTCAATGGTTGTAGTGGAACTTGTGTGGACGTATCGCACACTGGCGACAACGCCATGAACTCTTTGGGCAAGTAAAGCAATACTGAGAGCAAGCGATTTGCTGGTGCTATTAGCTTTCCAGAGATGACTTGATCCTCTTGACGTGCGTTCGTAGCTCCCGTCTCCGTGCAAATATCCGTCGAGCAAGGCGTCGGCCTGCGATTTTGGTAATGAAAAGACCCAGCCTGGAATTCGTTTGCCGTGGGCGAGTCGCCCGAATGGGAGTAGGAATTTGTAGAAGTCAGTTTGGGTGATGTGGTACTTGATTGCTGTTCGACCGATCTCCTTGCTGGCTCGGAACCCAGCGGCTTTGATTCCTTCCTCAAGTCGCTCGGCTTTTGCAGTATTGGTGCAGATGACAACGCGGCCACTTGGTTTCCTAGTGTGTCTGAGTCCAGACCCACGGGACTTCCGATCAACAAGCCACCCGCAAGCAAGGTATCTGCCAACGAGCCACCAGAAGTCGCTGCTATGCAAGTCTGGTTGCTCGGTCGGTAATACTTGAGCGAGAAAAGTGTCTTCTGTAAGTTTGCGGCTGGGTTGCCACTGAGGGTCTGTGAATCGTCGTCTATACCGCCTTGCGGTATTGTCCCATTGCATTTGTCGGTTTCGACAGTAGAATGGGTGCTCGGCGGTCGCAATAATTTTAGGGCAGCCTTGGGCACGAATCTCACGAAGACTCGCATCTTCTCGTTGCATAACTGCTGTGACAGATCGCCAACGCCCAAGGTGTGTGAGAACGGTATCTCCAACAACCACGGACTCAATGGGGACGTATCCTCGCCCGGTGAGGATATGGGTGCCTGCCGCAAAGCACGGGTAGCCCGCAGTGAGGCAATCCACGACTCCACGCCACGGTTTGCCGTTGAAGGTTCGCAAATCCGACCACACAGGTGCCTTAGCCAGGCAACCCGCTTCCATCGCTTCGACCAAGTGGTTGATGGCGAAGGCTTCCCACTCCACCCAACAGACTGTTCTAAGAGTTGGAATAACCAACTCAAGTCCGAGGTCGAGTCCGCCGCCACCGGAGCACAATGACAGGTTATCCACATTTACTGCCCCCACTGCTTAAGGAATTCACGTAAAACTACCACTGGTGATTTGCTGCGAATCAGCACATCCTCGCGGATCATGTGCCCATCAGGATGTGTCCATATAGCAGTTGGCACGTTGAGTACAAAGCCGCGACACTTTAGCTGGTTGTGAACGAAGTCAAGTTGAGTCATTCTCGAATCCCAATGGTATTGACCAGCGCACGCAATAGAAGGTCCCAAGCCAATAATTTCTTACGTGGAAACCCCCTTACCTCGCCGCACTTCCACACACGGTGTTCCCTATCTAATAGGCACACGCGGTACGTGCCCTTGGACGGTGTGCCCTCACCTGTGTTGGTAATGGTGCCCTCGGCGATCGTGGTGCCATTCAGTTCAATCTTGATCTTTAACATATTTGAGCCTTATGTTGAGCCGCCTCATTCTGCAATTGCTCCAGTGCGGCTCGCTCACGGGCTACTACCGCTGACGGTGCCTTTTCAATGAATTGTGCGTTCGCTAGTGTCCGTTCCTTGGCGGCGATCAACTTTAGACAGCGGCCATATTCCCTTTGGTGTCGTTCACGCTCGGCCGCAATGTCCTTTTGGTCTGTGTGCAGAAATACCTCCATACCGTCTACAACGCAGAAAAGATAAGCGTCTGGTACAACCGCTGTTTCGCCAACGCTGGCAAAGCTGATCGGACATAGGGCCCTCAGTTCTGACCCCCAGTTAAGTAGTATGAAGCCCAAATAGTCGCTACACCGCACTGAGACCTCAACCGGCCTCTGACGAATCTGACGAATTGGCTGTCGAATAGCCTCGACGATTGATCGAATCAACTTACCTTGGTCTTCAATGTTCATAGAGGTGTCGGCCGGAATTGCACCGACTGTTACTACACGGTGAGGGTTGCCATGGCTCCTCGTCTAGGCCGTATGTTTCAGGACATTTGTGACCGTTGCTCGGGTAGCACTGTCCCCGACGCGACACCAAGTGTAGTGCGTTGGAATCGAACCAACCTCGGGCCTTAGACTATGGTCGTAATACTTCATTTCTTCCCTGCTGGGTAAGTTATGACTACCCTCCCTGTCTTTTTATCAACCACGCGGACCATTCCGTAGGCCACGGCATCCTCGGACAGTTCGCTTGCCCGACAGATTGCATCACCGCAATGCTCAAATTCCTCATAGGCCAGGTACTCCCAGCCGGAATCCTGATATCGGTTTTGCAGTCGGTATCGCTTACTCATAGTGAATCCAGGTATTTCGCGTAAGCTAGTTCTCGCTCTGTTTCCTCGACTATTTCTTTGCCTCGCTCTGCCAGCCATTTACCGAATTGCTCGTCCCCAGGCCCCATCCCATTGGCGGTTCGTTTCTGCCACCTCGCAGCCATTTGGTTAAATTCGCGGTGCTGTTCGAGGATGTTTTCGAGCACGATCTTATGTCGCCGTTTCAACTCAACGGTGGTCATAGTACGATTTCACCTTTTCATACAAGGACCCAGGGGACTCGTGGTAATTAGCTGATTGGATTAGCCCACTCTTTTCCAGAGTGTTGGCCACATACTGCGAGCAAAATAGCCCTTTTGTTTCACGCCCCTGCCACCAGCCACGCAGCATGTACGGTTTACCCACCTGAGACTTGGCGTAGAGAAGCATTCTCAACACCGCCGGCACCGAGAAATTGCGTTTCGGCTTAATGACGAACCAGTCGAAGTTACGCCACTGCCGCCGATGTTGCTCCATTTCAGCAACATAAACGGCCCACTTGACTCTTCGCACCTTTGGCCAGGTAGCTTCGTAGACGTGTCCGTTCAAGACAATGGCCGAGTGCGAGAGATCGCTACCAGTATTCCGCTTGATGATTTTGGCAAGCGGGCCGCCTTTCCAAAAGATTAGTGAGCCGTCCTTTGGTGTAGAAACAGGCTGGGGGCTACAATCGGCAGCCGTACAATTCATACAGATGATTGTGGCAAGTACGAGAAGTTTCATGTTCAATACTCGTAGGTTACTGTGACTCTGAGCACCCACCCCGGGATCGAACCGGGCTTTCACGGACTTATCTCGCGACCTTCTACCGTTACTTATCCACACCAGTGGGCGGGCTAATAATAGCCTATCACTACGTCAACTCTCATCCGGCTTAATCGTGATTACAACTCTGACCACGGCATAGTTCCTAAAGCTGTTGCGAAACAACAAGATGCCGGGTGGGGTAGAAACTCTGACATACTGTTTTGGAGTGTCCAATACTTAATCATCCCACTCCATCCCAAGCTCGGCCTGTGCGATTTCCAAGGCCTCACGGGCGTTCACCCACTGACGCTCTATGCGAGCTTGCCTGCGTGATTTTGTGCCACAGCCTTCGCCGGGAACCTCTTTGAAGTAGTCTAGGGCACACTCATAGCAGACTGAGTATGCTATAGCTAAGTCTGCCCACTTTCTGCGGCGGCGTTCGAGCCTGATATGCTCATACAGCGGGTATACGTACCCAAGACACACCAACACAATTACGATCCACATAGTAGTCTCCCTTGCTGACTACTATATAGAGGCAATTAGTCGGGTAGATCGACCGCTAATTTCCCAAGACTTGCTTGTTTACTTAGATTTTCTCGTTCGACAACGGTGCCATATTCGTCAGGATCGCTATTTTTGGCCTCTGAGACCGTGGCGATGATCTGTTTGCTAATGGCTTCTAGGGTATCTTCCCAGCCAAGGAATTTTCCCTCGACCTGTGCCGCAATCATGTCCACAACCTGGGCCGCCAGTTGCAGTACAGCCGCCTTGCACAACATGTCGCCGCGACGGTACCTAGCTACCTCCGATGCCTGTGAGAGCTTTCCTACAAGCGAAATGAGGTCCTTAGCCAGCGTAGTCTGCCCGTTATTGGCTGCTTCCTCAGCTAGGAGCCTTGCCAATGCCAGTTCCTGCTCTAGGTCAGTCGGGTTATCTGTCCCAGCCAGTTCCCGCAGGCGTTTAGCCCGAGCCTCATCGGTGAGTCTATATACTAGTGGCTTCTCCATCTTTAATCCTCAAACCAGAGGTGGCCCCTACACATCTCAGCTAAATGGGCGTAGGAATTGTATCGGCGAGTGTCTAACCATGTTTCACCGTAGCGAAAATGCACAGCCCTACCGGTCGGAGTTACACACCCAATAGGTACGCACATGCTGCCGAAAGATAGTCGCGGCCAAAACGCCCACGTTGGAACCTTCCCCATAGACCTCTGCGATCGCATCTCTAGTCTCGCCGCCTGAACTGCCATGGGCCATCGGATGGGTAACGTACTCCCAAGAACAATGTGCGATACTGGCGATAAATCCGCCGCCTCTAATTGCCGCAGCCACAGGGCCCATCTAGCTAAACTATATTCGCGGACTCGCCATAGGTGCTGCCAAGGCTCCTCCTCGTTGAAGCGTGCTATACCAATATATCTGGGATACGGGCGATCATCTCGCGGATCGCTCAGTGCAAATACCTTGTACAGGTCGCTATTTATTACAGTGTGTGCAGCAGTTGGTTTTAGCGCGTTACGCGCCCAAGTTGATCTGGTTATCTCCTGCTTATGTCGCTTGTGCCACCGCCTCTGTCTCGCTAGGTTTGCGAGTCTAGCTGCTTCTTTATCCATGCGATCACTTCAGCGGGGTTGAACCGCAATTCATCTTGTGTGACTAATTCAATGTAGCCCGGCGGCATGGTGATACACAGCTTGCCGTCCACGATACTCGCCGTTGTCGGCGTGTATACGGCAACCAATTCACCATCCCGGAATAGTTCGATCATACCAGAGGTCCGATGTCCCTACCGCCATCAATCAAGTATCGCTTCGGTCCCTTCTTCTCGTACTCACATCGCAGCTTGCAGGCCATACGCCATGAGATGCCGTATTTCCCATTGACCCCGTGTAACCACTGCATCGGGTCCCGGTAGCCGGCCAATCGGTTATAAGCGAATGAATCAGTGCCGAGCCAAGCACCATTCACCAACAACTCGCCGTCAATGTCGGATAGCGTGCTGCCCGTGTGGTGATGACCCATGCAGTAGTAACGGACTCTCTGCCCGCCAGTCATCGCCCCCAAAGCGGTAAGACTTTTTTGTCGCCGTGTCATGCCATACCACGGTACACCTGCATTACTCGACACATCGTCGCCGTGGCTCACATTAAAACCAATGCCGTTGATGTCCAAATTCACTGACCACGCATCGGGAATTTGGAAGTCAACATTAACCAGGTTGCGACAGTGCAGCCGCGCAATCTCGGCCACCAAATAATCCCAGTTTTCGTGCGGTGCCAAATAATCCTTCTTCGGCGATCGGCGACCATGGTTGCCGGAAAGGTATAGCACATTGACAGTCTCAAAGTGTGCCGACAAATCTCTGAGCATCAAAGCGTGCAGTTGTCCGATCGCAAGACAGTTTTTGATTTGGTTGCGGTAATACGATCGCTCGGCCGCCCGGTGGATTTCACCAGAGGTAAAATCGCCATAAGCCAGCACCCAGAGCACAGGAAACCGGAATCGTGGGGCCAGCGTACCTTGAGTCCAATCCACCACAGTGTCAACAAGACCTTCGGCCCTTGCACACGAAATTGGGAAATTGTACTCTTCCAACCCACCGACAGCTTCTGGTTTCACCACGGAATCATGGTGCCCATCACTCAAATGCAGAACACAGTGCTCAGTGATTTCCGCTTTATCAGTCGGAGCAACGATCGTTGGCAACATATCAAACGGTTTAATACTAGCCTCTAACTCGTCGACCATAGCCGTAAAAAGGCCTGCCACCTTCGCGTTGGCCTTGGCGTGCCGCTTCTCACGATCCCTCTCTTCCTTCAGGTGAACAACCTCGGCCTCCAATTCCTGGATGCGGGCGTTCGTTGGGTCAACCGCCATCTGCGCCTGATAACTCTCCTTGTAAGCACGGCCGCAGGCGATGTCCGACACCAAGGACCGACTAACGCCGAACTCCTTCGCGATCGTCTCCTGCTTCACCCTCTTCGATAGTTGTTCCCGAATCTTCGTCAATACATTCTTCGCCAGCATAACAGCCCCTTAACCAGTATTCTCTTTTTCGGTACTCAATAATGATCCAACGAATAAGTCGATTCATGGCAAGCCTCGGCGTCGACCGCCTCGCGTTCCGCTTCAGCGCGGTAAAGAATTTCTAACGCCAACTGTCTCGCCTCCAATACAGTTATCTGCCTACCGGCTATGGAAGACCCACTCATTCTGTCTCCCTGTGTACGGGCTCATCCATAACAACTGCAATCTCTTTTGGCATAGGTACACTTGGGTCCATCGCCCACATCAAATCAAACTTCTCTGCCCAGTCCCACATGCGTCTCACCGGTACGATGAAACCCATACCAACTTTACCCCCTCGAACGTGGATGCCCATGCACTGACCGTTCATCAGGTAGGTGCCACCGCCGCTCGACCCGGGATACGCGATGACGCAGGTCTGGTCGAACATGATCCCATTTTCCAGTAGATCGCGATCCGTCTGTGAGACGATGCCAATCGTGACAGAATTGTATAAGCCGGACATGCTGCCGACATGTACTACCGGCGTACCGGGCATGTAGACTTGATTCGCGGCGAACACAGTAGTGACATCAACGTACTCTTCAAGTTCCAAAATTGCCAAATCTTGTCGCTCGTCGGCCTCGCTATAGGCAACCACCTTGGCTTTGATTTTCCTCGTATCTTGATAGATACCGTTAACCCTAATCTCTTGCTCTACAACTACGTCATCATGCACGCCACCGTCGTACTTCGCCACGACGTGCCCAGCGGTCCAACAGAACGTGCGACCATCCCGCGAATAAAGTACACCGGAGCCAGACCCGGCTGGCGAAACGACCCTTACACTCACAGACTGCAAATAATCATAGTCGACACAAGTCCGGCCGATCAAAGTGGCAATTGCCCCCGCCTGCCTATACTGATCGTCGCGGACCTCGTCTATAGTCGTTTGTACGTGCAAGGTAACAAACACGCATACCACGACTGTAATAACACACAACCACGCCAGGATGCCCCTCTGTCTCACCGCACTCTCCTAATTTACTGATTCCCTTACCTCGAACTCGCCATCTACGTCTTTCCACTCCATCGCCTCGCTTATTTCTCCCAGTGTCAACAGTTCGAGCTTCCGGTTCTCTCGGATGACCGAGAGCACTTTCGAGTCCGTAGGCAAGTGGAACAGATCAACAATAATCAACCCCGGCTTGTCCTCGCCGATTGACTGAATACGTGCCTCTGCCTGAATGCGATACTCCGGCTTGAAGCTGTTGCTCCAGAAGACAACCATGCGGCTCTCACGCAGTGTAAGCGACATACCCCCAGATTCTGGGTGCGAGACAAAGGCTACTCTCGGGTGATCCATATTTGCCCAGTAGTCTAAGGCTTCTTCGTCCGTGACCTGCACGCCATCCTTAGTCGTGACAAGCCAACCACGGCCGTCGCACCGGACAACGTCCCAGCCTTCTTTCAAACAGAGGTTGTTGATACGGTCCACGGAGCCGGTGAACCCAGCGAAAATGACAATGCGACCCGTTTCCTCGCACTCGTCCAAGAGTCCTTTCAAAGCCTTGTCTTTGGGACACGGAATCTCTTTCGTCGTCCGCACGATGCGAGGCATCTGCTGTGTGCCCCCGCACACCGGGCATGGAATCTGACGCTCTTGTAACTTAGCGACAACATCGGGGTCCATCATGTCGACCGACTTGAAGCAACGCTCCTCGTCCTCGGGGTCGTACCATTCAGAAATTGTGCCGCCCTTACAATTGGTGCAGGGCGTGGTGCCGTCTTGAATCTCTTTGTATTGAAAGCCGTCAGACAACTCTCTCAAACGAGTGAGTACGGTGATCGCATTGGGAGCCGCATGGGAGATAGCCTCGGCCGCCCGCAGAAGGCTACCGCTCGGCTTGCAGATGATTTGACGGTAGGTCTTCGTCGGAAGCCCGACGCAGTCCTTCAAATGCTTGATGATTACCAAGCCCTTAAGTCGCTCGTAGAGATAGGCGACTTCGTTCTTGCTTGGCTCAAAGGGGTGATCGGCGGAATGATCGTCGGCATACTCGCCGCAGATGTTGCACTTGCGTTCATCGTCACGCCAGCCCGTTCGCTTATTGAACACACCGGCATCGTAAGAGTGTTGCGTAAGATAGGCCAGTCGCTGCTCCATCGCCTTGACGGAGCCTTCACGAAGAAAGCCTGGCCACGCTATCTCTGCTTGGCTCCACCAGTCGAGCGGAGACTTAGGCCCCGGTGTGCCGGACATCAGAATCACGTAGCCATTCAGACCATACTTGTCTCGAATCTTGTCGGCCAACTCCTGTACCGCTCGTGTCCGTTGAGACGTTGGCCCCTTGCACCGGCTGGACTCATCGACTACCAATCCCTGTGGGATTGGTCGATCGCCCCACTCCTTCATAATCCGCACCAGGGCCTCGTAGTTGAACATCTCCACATTCAAACTGGGGTCGATGTTCCACTTGCGGAACTCACGTTGAATGTTTGGCAGACTGCGAAGAGGGCCGATCCAGTACCAGTGCTTAAGACCAGATCGCTCCATGCACTCCTGAATTGATAATGTTTTCCCCGCCCTCATCTCCGCCGCAACAATTCCGTAGTGGTACGTGAGGCAGTGGTCGGCCAGTTCCTTCTGGTGCTCCATCAACGGCCGCGTGTACTCATGCTTAACTAATGGCTTGTCAAAGTTCTCGTAGACTTTGTCGCCATATTTCATGTAGTCAAGCTGGAAGCGGTTTCGCTGACAATCTTCAACTGACCACTGCATAATTGGGTCCTCTTGGAACCCATGCCACTTGGCCCCAGACATTGCCTTGATTTCGCTTTTTAGGGCAAACGGGCTATTCACAAACCAAATACGCCCGCCCTTGTATTCGAGCGTCACGGGCGACTGGACAAGAACGCCGGACTCAGTGCGGTAGCGGAGTTTTGTTTCTTCGATCATTGTGCCTCCAATCGAGACGCAATGATGTCACAATACTCTTGGTTCAACTCGACGCCGATGCACCGTCTGCCGAGAGCCTGGGCCGCAAGAAGAGTTGTGCCGCTGCCGGCGAACGGGTCAAGGATTACCCCGCCTGTAGGAGTAGAAAGAAGAGTGAGTAGATACCTCATAACCTCAAACGGCTTAACCGTTGGGTGTACGTTGCCTTGACCGCGTTCCTTCTTTGAAGCCTTAGCACAGTAGAAAAACCGCGACTTGTCGCCCAACAGCCCAACAGGGCAGTCGGGATGACACTCGTAGATTGGCACTTCCTCGTTGCCGTACACACGGGCGTTCGGCACGCTGTCGCCAGAGTCTGCTCCGACGTTGGCGAATCCACTTGGGCGATGGCCGTTGCAGTCGCCACGCTGATCGCCCCTACTAGTCTGTGTGCCAATCTGTTTGCAGTCTGTGTGGTGCTGAAGAAGCACGTTGGCTGGCCAACAACCTTTACTGGAGACACGATCAGCAACGCTTCGAGTCTCTTCATACTCCGTGCCGTGCCACGGCCCCGATTTACCTTTACCAGACTTCAGCCACGACTCGCCATACTCGGCAGCATAGTCGCAAGCAATACGAGATGCGTCAATGTTCATCCCCGCCACGCCATGCGTCAGAGCGTTATGAGCAATCGTGCCATCCATTGCTTTCATTGCAAGGACGATCGGCTCATAGGCAGGCTTGAGAGCGTTGGCGTAGCCCGTCCACGCTTTTGCGTCGTCGGTTACTGGGGCCAACAATTCACGTTGTTGAAAGCCAACATTAAGCCCCTTAGCATAAACGTCGCCATCAGGGTGCGTCCCAGCTTTAACGCCCTCACGGACCACCTCTGTACGAATTACACCGGCCGCCTTGTCGAGCATCTTTCCAACATCTTGTGCCTTGGGAAATCCACTCCCGTAAAGCCACATGAGACAATCTCGAATATCCCAGCCAGCGTCCTCAATCGCACAAGTAAGGCGGTGGTAAGTGCGTGTGCCACCGAAGGCCATCATCAGCGCACCTGGCTTGCAGGCATCGCTAATGATCTTCCAGTATTCCGGCCCCGGAACTGCATGATCCCAGCCACGCCCCATAAAACTTAATCCATAGGGCGGGTCAGTTACAACGTGGTCTATCTTCTCAGTCAATTGCGGCAACACATCCAGCAGATCACCGCAGTAAAGCGTGATACTGTCTTTGTCGTAGTATGGATTCATTCAAGCAACAGTGTGTCAAGTGGTGTGATTTCCAGGTGTCCAAACACATCCATTCCGCCAGCCACGAGTGCAATCCGGCACTTCTCAGCAAACTCTCGCATCACTGGGGACACGGTCTGTTTCGCAGACCGTGTCAAGCATTCTTTCCACGCTAGTAGCGACCCGGTGAAAATGCCAAGCTGGACGCCACGCACTTTTGTATCTGCAAGCAGGCAAGCCAGACCGGACGCCTGCACAACCTCTACCAAGTCAAGATCGTGTCCCACGACCAAAAGAGTGGCCGCCGCGTGCATCAGTAGTTGATCCCCATCGACCGGCCGCAGATCGGCCAAGCACGCAAGATATCGCTCGGTATCCGAACACTCGATCGGACTAGCGTCTACCTTGCGTGCTAGGCTTCTCCCCAACGCCGTCTGCCCAAGACTGAGCAACGCGGCGAAGTCGACCTCCGGTCGTTGGATCAACTGCACGCGAAGAATCATCTGGCCCGACCGCCGGTGTCCTCGACCTTCTCAACACCATTGGACTTCGGCGTGAGAAATCGGTTGATCTCGGCGACAACCTTGTCCATCGGCGGAACCTTGGTAAACGGATTCGAGCACTTCACAACGAAGGGCACATGCCAAGTACCCTTGGAGTTCTCGGCCATGCGAATCTTCAGCGACACCGGCATCGGCCCGTGCGGCTCAAGTCCGGTAATATCGGCCCCCGCCGCCCGTCGTCGGTCAATGTCCGCTTGAGAAAGCGGCAGATAAGGAAACAGCTTCTTTGCCTCTGGCCGACTCGACTTGTTTCCGAAGAACACTTCAAGAAACTGGCCCGTGGATCGCTCCAGCACGAGGAAGCTGATGCCGAACTGGCACCCGGACAAGGCTTGGGCAGATCGCGCGGCAATGTCCTTGAAGGCGGCCGACTGCTCGTCGTAAGACACGACGACGGCCTTCTTGTCTTTGGTATCCAAAGCCTTGGGCCGGCGGGCCAGCGGCAGCACGTCAATCGAGTCGCCAAGATCAGTAATTTCCTCGCCATCAGGGATGCCCCAGCGGCCCGGCCTAATCTTGCCGGTGTCAATGTCCCGGCCCTTTGAGTAAAGTTTTACGTATTTCAGAAAGTCGCCCCCGCCTTTGGCGAGATCGGCATAGGACTCATCAGAGCCGAGTTGTGTGGATGGTAGTTGATTGAAGTCGACCGGCGTGAGTTCATTTGGCATTGTGTTAGCCCCGTAGGTGTGAAAAGTAATTGTGGACACTTAGTCCCCTACTATATATGTTGCATGAGCGGGCAATTTTACGGGGTAATTCCGAAATTTTTCTCAAAATAAATAAATCCCTATTTTCCCAATATTTTCCCAGTATTTTTAGCCACTCATGCAACATATATAGTAGAGGGCAGATTATGCTACTATTAGAGTCACTACACGCTTTCTTGGCGGCCAAGGCAGCCAAGCAGACAAATAGCCTCCTAGACCGCGTCGTAGACACCAGTAAATCGCTTGAGTTGCAGATCAACGCCGCCCAAGACAGCGGCGAATTGGTCGCCGGCACTCGAAACACCTACAGCGACGGGTTGACTACGTGGGGTAGCATTCGCATACCTCGCAATGCCGGCTGCGACCCTAAATTTGACGACGCCACCCCCATTAGTTGGGTACTCGACGAGCACGCTGAGGCCATTGGGTCCACTGGCTGGAACTGGCGCGAAGGCGTCTCGCTATGGGCTGGTTACGACATAGATAGTAAGGATGGACACAGCGGGGGTCTCGACGAAGCCGACCTACTCGCCGTGAGCGAAGCTGCCAGCCGCGTGCCCTACATCGAAATTCGCCGTAGCAGCGGTGGGAAAGGTTTACACCTCTATGTCTTCTTCAACGGAATAGAAGGTGTACAAAACCACACTATACACGCCGCCCTTGCCAAAGTCGTGCTGGGCAAAATGAGCCGGGACGCCGACTTTGACTTCTCGCCGTTCGTCGACGTGTGCGGCGGCAACATGTGGATTTGGCGGCGGAATCAAACGCCAGAAAGTTTCGGCCTAATAAAACCTCACGCGGGCCTACTGAGCGAATGGGCGGACAAAGGTGATCCGCTATATCGGCTGCCGGAGGATTGGCGAAACCAGATACCCTCGCCGAAGAATGTGCCTGAGAGATGCGTCACCGGGTGTATTACCATCCTAAGCGATGCACAGAAGATTTTTATAGACGCCCTGATTGCTAAACCATACTCCGCCATTTGGCACGCGGACAAGAATTGTCTACATGCCCATACTTGCGCGATCCAAGATACACACGCGGAGTTGAAATTACGCGGGGTATTCAAAACGCTCTCGGCGGGGGAGCACCCAAGCGAGTGCAATTGCTTCTGCTATCCGCTGGACAACGATGCCTGGCGAATAGTCCGATTCTCGCAAGGCGTGAAAGAAGACGATACGTGGACTCAAGACGGCACCGGCTGGACATCGTGTGTCATCAATGAAGCGATAAACCTAGGCAGTGCCGCCGAACTATTTAATGGCGTCGAGATTCCAAAATCTGGTGGGTACGTATTTGAAAATTCAGCCGAAGCTGAGCAGGCCGCTCTAGCCATAGGTCACACACTGGATATACCGGTGGAATTTGCCGACCGGCGAATCAAACTCGACACACAAAAGGACGGTCGTCTTGTCGTATCGTTGGAGCGACACCCCGAGGACAACACCCCGGCTAACTGGTGCGCCGAAAAACGAGCATGGTTTCAACGAGTTTTAGGTGCCAAGCCAGAGAAGCAACAGTCCGATATCGGCGAACGCTTCCGCTACCTGTATGAAGACACTGAGCAACGTAGTAAAGCCTCGCTCTGGTTCCGACACGCCTATCAATGGGATTTAATAGACTCGATTCAGGCCAACCACATCATCAAAAGGCATCTCCACGACACCAACGCAACCTCTGACATACTTGGCCACGCTGGTGAGCACCCGTGGTATCTCGATGATATACCGTTTGGGCCGGAAGAATCCGGCAATTACTGGAATCTACGTGCAGCCCAATTACGAATACAACCCACAACCAAGTCGCCAGTACACCCGACTTGGGACAAAGTGCTAAACCATACCTTCGCACAGTTGAACGATGCCGTCGCCCAAGACCCGTGGTGCGCGAAGTACGGCGTAAAAACAGGTCGGGACTATGCGCTTCTTTGGATCGCCTCAATGATCCGCAAACCATTCGATCGAAAACCCTACCTGTTCTTAGCGGGCGAGGAAGATTGCGGAAAAACTACGTTCCACGAGAGCCTGCGGTATCTCATAACCAACAACGGCATCATGGATATCTCGAATCTTCTCGGCGGCAGGGACATGTTCACCGGCGCAATTCGACACACCGTACTTGCGTACATTGAGGAAAAGTCATTCGAGGGTATGCCGACTGCCGCCGAACTTATGCGGAAATTGACGGGCGACGAGTTCATAGACATCCGCGCTATGCGGCGAGAGCAAATACAAATTCGGAACAAGCTGCATTTTATCCACGTCGCCAACACTATGTCAGCCGCGCCGTTTGGTGCCACCAAAGATACCCGTATTACCCTTGTGTGGGTGGACAAGATCAAAGATTACATTCAACAGGACATTTTACGCGGGTTACTACAGGCCGAGGCACCGCATATTTTGCGCACACTTTTGGACCTACCACTACCGCCAACAGACCGGAGCCGCTTCTGCCTGCCGATGATCGAATCAGACCACAAACGAGGGTTGCAAATATCCCGCCGAACCTTAATCAATCAATTTATAGATGCTAACTGTTGCTGCCCCGGCGAAGGTATACCAATAGACGAATTTTGCCTCCGGTACAGCAATTGGGCTAAGGAACGAACTGATTTCGATGGCAACGATAACAAGCAATATATCATGAAAATACTTCCGGTACACTGCCCTATAAAAGCGTCTGGCGACTCAGAAATCGTATCCAATCTCACTTGGAAATAGTCATGTATAGACCATTAACTAAAAATGACCTGGCAACTATCGCGGCCGAATTGATCGGCACTGACAATGACCTACAGACGGTAATGTCGGAACTGGGGTTGGACATTCATGTCTATGGCGATGCCCGCGTTCTCGATTGGCTCCATGCTGATTTCGGCTTGGCCATCATCAACGATCGGTGGGTGCTCCTATGAAAAAGAAGCTGCGTATGCCACACCTACGCGGACATGAAATAGCCGCCGTCGACGTTGAAACCACGGGCGTCGATTCTAATTTCCATGAAGTCGTACAAATAGGCCTAGTGCTTTTAGACCAAGACTTGAATCCAACTGAGAAACGATTCTATCACAATATACGCCCCGACTACCCGGGCCGAATAGACCCGGGGGCTGTGGCAATAAATCAGTTGACCATGGATATCCTTGATGAGGCCCCATCACAACTGCAAGTCGCGGATTGGTTATTGGAGTGGTATGAAGGTCTAAATCTTGGTATGGGGGCTAAACTGATTCCGTTGGCCCACAATTGGACCTTTGAGTACCGTTTCCTGTCCGCTTGGCTGGGCAGCAAATTGCGAGACGAGATATTCCACTTCCACCCGCGAGACGCAATGGTTTACGCCCTCGGCATCAATGATAGATACGGACTTTGCGGGGCGGTCCCCTTTGAGAAAGTATCTCTAGCCTACCTGTGCGACTTCTTCGGCATTGTAAACGAAAAGCCGCACGACGCCCTGGCCGACGCTATCGCAGAGGCCAAGGTGTACAAAGCCTTGTTGGGCTGCGAAAGAGGCAAATGAGCGCATTATCGTGGATTAGTGAGATCATCAACTGGTTTGGGCGTTTCATCCCCAGGCTAGTGATCGTGCGATCAACCCACGCTGGAGTACGTTTCCGGCACGGGTATGATCCAATAGCCATCGAACCCGGCATCCGCTGCTATTGGCCCCTTGTCACCGAAGTGGAAATCGTGCCGGTAGCACGACAGACCCACAACCTGCCGACACAAGCTCTGTTGACCTCAGACAAGAAACGAGTGGTCGTCAGCGGTGTAGTTGTCTACAAGGTACGAGACATCGTGGCGTGTGTAGCCCGAAACTGGGACATCGCTGATACGATCAACGATATTACGTTGGTGGCAGTCACAAAGATCGTGACCACTCACACGTTAGACTACCTGCTAGAGCATCTGACCGACGAGGTACAAGATAAGCTATCTGCCGAGACAAAAAAGAAATTACGTGTCTACGGCATCGGAGTGTACTGGACCGCACTGACAGACTTCGCCGAGTGCATGATTATCAAGAACATCTCCTCGGACGGCCGTGCCGGGACAGTGATTGCAGGAGAATAAGAATGGCTACTCCATTCAAGCTATCGGATTGGAATGGTATCATTACCGATGTGAATAATAAAATCGACGATTGCGATTGCGAATTGCCGTATCTACCTTTAGCCGACAGTAATCATCTCTGGTCGGCAGCCGACATTGTTGCGATGCGTACTACCCTACAAAACCTCTGTATAGGTAGCAGCCCAACATTTACCGCCCCGCTGGTCAAATGGTCCCAAGCTATTGTAGATGAGCTACAAACAGCCATATCCCAATGCTCTTGCATCTCTCCAGGAGCCCCCTACTTCGTTACATGGTACATCAGTTACTCCATCGCATATATAACTGGCCGGCTCTGTTGGACGGCGACCTTGTATAAAAACGGATCATATGTTGACCAGTGGAATATCTATGCTAACTTAGTCCAGGGTGTCATCACGCGATCCCGCACATACACAATGACATTGCGGCCTGGGGACACCGTCGCTGCGGGGTATGTCACTGGTTTCCCGCCTACGGGAAGTTCCTTCAGTACACACGTATCCATTACCCCGGCTTAAAGCCACTATGCAACACTACCCGCCGTGCCAGTGGGCCCGAGATGGGGCCCTGCTCCAAATTAGTGCCATAGTCGCCTACCGTTACTGCACGTTGAATAAATACTCTAACGGCAACGTACTACCTAGTCAGTGTGTCGACTGTCAAAACGGCTCAGCACCAACAGAGCCACAGTCCGAACCGCCGTCGCTCCAAACACGTTTGGTCACTTGGGCCGAGGCGTGTGCTAACTGGGCACTCGCGGGCTCACCCACGCGATCACAAGATGAAATCGATCGCATCTACAAATACTTCTGCGAACCATGTCACTTCCGCATCCGAAGTAAGAACGTGTGCCTAGTCTGCGGTTGCCGAGTCGACACCTACGGATACGCAATTTTCAACAAAATCAAAATGGCCACAGAACACTGTCCAAAGGGGAAGTGGTAATGCTTTTAGTACACGATACAGTGATAGCCCTCCGTAGAGCCGTGCAAGACAATGTGTTGCCACTTACCGTACACGATGACGGGTCTATAGAATGTCAATGTCCAATTGACGCCGCAGGCTACATACAAAATGGCAACTGCATCCGACCCCAATGGCGTCCTTGCCGCCAGCGAATGCTTCAAATTGGGCCGGGTCTTAAAATTACAGCTTTCTGCCTATTAGAGCCATTTACTCAACTCACGGCTGAAACCTGCAATAGCTGTAATCGCTAACTCTGAAGAAACGCCGTACCAGCCCCGTATTTTCTGGTGGCTGAGTCGTATTTGAAATCAAAGACATATGCGCCGTTCGTGTCATTACACACCAACGCATCGGCGCGTATGCACAGCACCCCCTCTTTACTAAACCGCAGTACATCAGACAAATAGCTGCTATTCCCATTAGCATCTTGTACTACGGTTGTATTCAAATCTATCTCCGATAGCCCACCACAGGCCGCAGGGGATGCACTCGACAGCGGCGGTGTTTTGGGCCGCGAATAATTTTGTAGGTCCAAAGCTGGCATACTCTCCGCCTCCGAATAGTCGCCCTCTTCAGGTGGGATATAGGTCTCTTTGGCCACAAAATTAACGTCGCTGGGGGTTGAGTCCCCGTAATCATTATGCGGACCAAACACAACATTTGAGCCGCCTACAAAAATAGCTCCGCTTATATCCAAACCGGACGTATCTCCCAAGGGCAACTCACCAGTCACTTCCGTTGCGATCTGACCTCGCCCGGCATTTCCGGCCACTATTTCTTCGGCCGTCGGCCAAGTGTCTGTCGACGGCAGTTCAGCGGGCCAATAAAATCGGTATGGAGATGTAGTCCCGGCCTTAAGCGATGTTTCACAGACAAATTCCACCGTGTTATCAGCAGAATCATAGATAGCACTTTTCACCACCGCTAAAACGGGTGCTTCCGTCAGATAACTGCTGCCAAAATCTAAATAGACAGCGTCCAGCGGCTCAAGATTTAGTTTGGTTAAGTAGGTACGAAACCGAACTTCTTGCCATGTATTTGCCCTGCGAATCAACCAAAATGTTGCACACTTGTTCACAATCTCAGGCTGGTTAAAAGCATAAAAATTGTAAGTCGCCGCGTGCGTACCGTACTTCATGATATTGTGCCGCAGCACAATCTTCTGCTCCTGACGTACCCGGGATGTCTGAATAATGGGCACCTCTGTCATCTGCCACTGTGCCGTCATTTTGGTGACAAGGTCCTCAGTAGGAGTCAGCATCACATTGACACCATAGTCTGCATCAATATCGCTTAATGTTATTGTGTCCACCGCCACGGGTATCTTTGGTAAGTATTTGATGTAGACAGTTTCGTCCTTAATCCACACAGCGCTCCGTAGTTGAAATGCCAAGTCCTGTAGGAGTGTCACAGCGTCGGGCGTTCCAGAAAGCTGACAATTGATTGGCATCCTAGCCAAGTCATCCGCGGCGGCAGCGAACGAAACTGCATCATAGGTCAAATCGGTGTAGTTATCAATAATATATGTCAACACGTCAATGGGATTCGGCCCAATGTCTGACTTAAAGGTGACATACAAATCATCACTCCAATTATCGTCAATGCTAGACAGCCGACGCGGCATACCGATGAAGATAACATTCATGTCGCCATACGCCCTGCTGTACACACTATAGTAACTACTGGGCACAACGGTAAGTCGACTCGTAGCCCCAACCTGTTTATAGGCTTTGACAGATAAAACAGCCCCGCTAACAGCCGCAGCAACATATTGCAAGGGCTCATCACCGTCGCCATCTTCATGGTAAATAGTTATCGGCGTTCCGGCATCCGCCCAAAATTGTTGAACAATTGGAGTCGTACCGTGGTCCGCCCGTGTTCCAGACTGCGCCGTAAGATACGCCTTGCCCGATGTAATGTACGTAGTATCACTGGTCCCCGGGTATTGCCCGCCATGCCCCGCAGGCACCTGTGAGACAAAGGAATAATACTGTTCTCTCACAGTCGCATCAACACACTCGGGCGGGTCCGTCGTACGGTCAGTATACCGATCCTGTGCCGCCTCTTCATATTTCGGATGTCGTCGTGACAGAACATAGAAATCGGACCCGTTAAAATACCCCTTAAAAATTCCGCCGTTAATTTCAACCTCTATAGTGCCACTAGGAAAATCCTCACCGCCGGTGGTTTTAATCGGATTAGGTCCAAGACCCTGTGCATTAGCTTCAGCAATTTGTTGGGCACGGCGTGCAGCAGCACACGCGATTTGTTTCTGGCGATCTGCGGCTGAGGTATTTATTTGGGAGACAACGGAAAATATCTGCGCATCCAATTCAGCTATATTCTGTGCGGCAGCGGGTGATTGACTCCGCTGCCACATAAGCCTCACATTTTCCAGGTGATTTTTTTCTTCCAACTTTACTAGTAGGCTAAGAATATAGTCACTGTCATCTGTCGTGTCGGGCAATTGTTCCCAAAGGTCCATGCCGCTGAGTATGCCAACACCTGTTCGCGTATAGGTAGTCGGTTGCGACGGCGGTGAAAGAACCCCACTGCCATCGGAGCCGCTGCTAATCCGTGTCGCCGGTATATCTTGTACCGTACCGAATACGATGGGCCACGACCTACCAACAAGTTCGGACGGCATATAAGGAAAATCGGCACTTTCGGCTGAAAAACCCACCTCTTCCGACTCTAGCCGCGTGCATATAGTGAATGTAAACGTCCGCTTTAGCCCATCCCATGCAATTGGCGAATTGACTCGCCCAGTCAACAGCATGAACCTATCTGTATAGTCCAACCCTAGAAAATACTGATAGACCCTAGCTGGACGCAAATGTACATCGCACGTAGACAGTAGCTCTTTAATAGACCCGTCAACATCCGAAACCGTAATTGTTACTTCCTGCGTGCCACTCGTGCCTGCAAGATTCATCGCACTATCGAGGCCGCTAACCTCCATAATACGCCCCGGTATTGAATCGACAACCCTGTCTGCATATGCTCGCGTGCCCCCATCAACCCAATCAACCTCGACTATAACAATCGGCTCTGCACCGTGAGTAGTGGCTAATTTTGCCAGCCCTTCGGCCGATATGGTCCTCATTGTATAACTCCCTCGAATTCGACCGTAATAGTCACTTGCTCCCCTCGACGCAGCGGCAGTATTGCCGGCTTAGACGCTAATGCAGTCTCAAACTCAAAGGGATTAGTACGAAACACACCGATAATAACTCGCCCAGAATGATCCTCTACTCTTACAGCCGATGTATGATATGCCTTAATAAATGCAACCAACTCTAGGGCTTTATTCCGTGTTAGGCGGAAAGACCACGTAAATTTTCTGCGGTCCGACGATCGCACATAGGTATAGCGTGTACCATCAACCGCCACTTTCCGCGTAATCGTGCCAGTATTAGCCTCCGAATTACCTAGTTGTGGATTAGGGAGTATAGTAGTAGTTTGTTGTGACGGGTATGGTGCAGACAGTGTAAACATCAGGCTACCTCACCCTCAAATTCTACGTTAATCGTGTAGCTATCGTCGCGATCCTGTACCGCCTGCTCGCCCGGCGTCATAACTATGCCCCGCCAATAACGCCTCTCCCAATCCATAAAACCGATCTCTTGCCCGAAGTGATTCGAGAAAAATGCAAGCACATTGTCCTTCTCTACCGGAGTTAGAGCGGAAAATGTCATCACCAATGTGTGCGTCTTTGGCCAGGAGACATCCGCGTACGCTATCACCGTACCGCCCCGCGTCTCAGTTAGTATCCGAGTGAACGATAAGCGATCACGATTGCCCAATTGCGGCGGGCGTAGTGACAACGTATCCGTAGCTTCTCCGACTGCGGGGTAGATAAATTGGCAACCATCTTCGCCATCTAATGGGTCGGCTAGAGTAGCGGCCGGCGGATCAGGGTCAGCGGCCCCACCAGCACCAATAAATGGACGGTACTGAAATTCAACTCCGCTTTCAGATACGGCATAACCTAAGCGGGACTCGACGATAATACCACATTCGGCAACCAGAGTACGAACGATAGCCGCTGAAGCTATACACTGTGGATCAATTTCAGCGGAGCCTACTAAACACTTATCGACGACAACTGATACCTGAATAGGTATGGCAACCTGCGACGAACCCGTTTCATTCTTAACTAAGCCAACACCAACGGCTACTTCAGTCGACGCTGCCAGATCAATGGCGTCCGCCCGTACAAGGGTGCGAGCGGCGGTGGCGCGGATGCCTATGGGCTGCACAGTGCCGAGCAAATGATCCTGATTAACAATTACATCACAATCTAACCCGCTGATAATATCTGTCAGCAGGTAAGTTGTTGTATCTAGGGTGGGCGTAATAGTCTGTACTTCAACCTCTATTTCACGGTTGAATACGCCCTGCACAGCTACCTGCGTCTCGACGATAATCGCGGTCGTGGCCGTCCGCGATATTACCCGCTCAATATACGCCGCCGGCGTAATCTCAAACGGTACTGTCGCACTACCATTATACACAGATAGTACACTTGCAGCGACATCTATGCCACACCCGCTCGCTGCCTCATAAAGCCGTATGTGCCCCTCGGCAAACGCCGATATATCTACTACTGTGCTAACAGCGAGGCCTAACACCGTGGTTACGCTGCACGCAGCAGTTACCGCTAAAGTGCCTGTGGCACCAATTACGGCTGCATGGTTCAGCGTTGCCGCCGGCGTTACATCAACTGCCACAGTTGCAGACTCGTTGTGCTCCGTGCTACTCGCAAGGCTGCACAGTATTTCCACGAACTGTCTATCGACTCTAAGAGGCATTATCCCGCTTTCACGCCGAACACGGCTGAATTTATCCCACTCACAGACCACGGCGACGTAGTGTCTGGGTCCACCTCCAATACGCGGAGATAGTCAACCCGACTACTTGTACACTCCACGCCGGCGTCATCTGAGGTTGTACTGCCAGAAACAACACGAGAAATCATATCTAGCGCGCTGCCACCTTCATTCCTAGCAATCGTGCTTAATTGCACCCCAGCAATTGGACCCAAGTCGCTGACATCGCCGTACCCGAACGTATCACAAATGCCCGCCGAACTAGCCTCGACCCAATCAGCCTCCTCCGTCCTACCTACAGCCACTTCGTCTACCAACGCATAATGGTCGGAACCTGTGCTTGGGGTAAATTCGGAAAGCACATCCGAAGTAGGAAACACGGCTACAACTTTTTGTGGCCCTAAAATATCATTATTACGTGTACCACTCCCATCGAGTACGTATAAATCATCAAGATATATTGTACTATTAGAATACAGTCGCAACCGGTCCGGTATAGAAGTCCCGGACAACGTATCGGCACCACTCACCGATAGTCGCGATACACCATCTACGTAGACATCGACAGTGCCGACAGTGTCGTGGAAATATACTTTGACTTCCACGTATACCCAGTCGGTTCCGATAGCTGCCCCTGTAGTGGCACCTATAACCGTTCCTGTAGTAGTTCCAACTCTTATCTCAAGTTCACCGCTGCTTACTATATGCTTCACCTGTATTTTTGAAGACGTACTAGCATACAATGCAGCAATAAAAGCATCATAGATCGGCGACCCTACGCGGCGTACCGCAAAGCCAAATACCAAGGTGGGATTCCCACCAGACCACGGCGGTGTTTCAGCATAGTACGACGTAGAATATAGATCAACGGCATACCCGCCATACCGCCCATCTCGAATAACAGCCGCTGAGGTGGTACTATTCGGGTAGCGTAAAAGAAATCTATTGATATAGTTGCTCCCGACACTGGTGCCGTACCCCTCGAACCCATCTACTAAAAGTAATGCCATTGATCTACCTAATTAAAAGGACCGAGCCGGGTAAAACCCAGCCCGGCCCGCGACAAGGGAGTACCCAAATTAAGCAGTGGCTGTAAAAGTAACCTTCAACTGATCGCCGCTGTTTACAACAACGTCCCCAGTGCCAAACAATGCCGTGCAAAACAGTACAGCGCCCGAAGCCTCGTAATCGTCCTTGTTCTGTGCATTCGCTGCACCGCCCACGAGGAAAACACCTTTTACCGTGCCGGAGTCTGTGATATCGAACACGATCGGAGACGCATTGGTAATTGCCTGACTCGACGCAGCACCTTCATCCCACTCTGGTCGCGTAGTCGCGCTATCACCATTGCCAGCATCCGTGTAATCAGTGAACTCATCCCAGCCATTGGCGTCGTTAATCTCTGCGTAGGTATCTCCGGCAGCCAGCGCAGTGTAACCGCTGTTATCAATCAATCCAAGCCACCAGGTCGTAATGGCCGAGACGCCATGGAACATCACGTCCAAGAGCTTGTTCTTCCCCTCATTGGTTACACCGTTGGGGAACCGGTAGCTACACAACAGCTTGCCATCTCGCCAATGCTCAACGCAAAACTCATCATGAAGCTGAATAGTGGCCTCACTTTGCCGCCCACGAACCATGTTACAACCCGCCCTTACCTCTGTAGGAATCCTCATAACTTAACTGTGCCCCTTCTGATTTCTCGTCTCAATTCGTTTGCTATTTCCCTTGCCGTTTGACGACTGGTTCCACCGCCGTTTACGTTTACATGTATGTCGCCAACATTGGTGACACTCCCGCCCTCGTTTCTGTACGCCGGTTGTACACCGGCGTTCAATGCTATAAGCTGCGAAGCAAATTTCCTGGACGATGCCGCATTGACCACAAACTCGCCCGGTGAGAGCATCGCCGGAATAGTATCTGAGCCGCGAGGGTAGCCTCCAGATGCAAAGTACCCGCCAAACGCCAAACCCCTACCCTGCCCTTGCAACTGTGCGCGATCCCGCAGCAGTTGATTCTGGTCGGATATCGCCCGCGTTAATTGCCCCTGGACGTCTATCTCTCGCTCGACCTTGCCGACAATATCATCACGTGCTACCTTCGTCTTTTCCAATTCAGCCAACGCGGCTCGCACGGCATCTGCCT
>Ga0172380_10002494_pt1 | contig 28001 bp, 45 predicted proteins | sample Leawe162metaG_FD_119747 | JGI IMG/M metagenome (GOLD analysis project Ga0172380, IMG submission 119747) | Leachate microbial communities from a municipal landfill in Southern Ontario, Canada - Leachate well 162 metaG | ecosystem: Engineered > Solid waste > Landfill > Unclassified | place... | reverse complement strand
GCTACAAACGAAGCAAGATTTGCCAATGCTGTAGCAAAGCTATTTGCCTGTGCGTATGTACCGTTTGAAACAACCCAGGCAGATCCGTTCCAGTATTTTAATCCAATTATAAATCGTGGAGATCCAGTTTCAACAACTGATCCATCATCAATTGATAAAACAGACCCAAGTCCACTATATGTAAAATTAGGGCCATCAATCTTAGATGCACCATAAATAAATTCAGGAAGCGTGTATCCTGGAGTGTATCCAGCAGTATGTTGAACCGTACTGAACAACAGAGCATCATCAAAGTATCCATCAGCCGCAAAATAAGAAGTACCAGCGCCAATATAAAGCCTATCTGCGTCCGACCCTCTTGCGTATGAAGAAACTGGCATTGATCCGTTTAAAACTCCATTTACGAAAAGTCTAACTACTCCTGCGACAGTATCCCAATCAAGTTCTATTTCATATTCTGTCCCTGCAACTGGCGACCATACTCCACCAAACGGCACAGCCGCGTGCTTTGCAGTCCCTACAGAGGTATAGGCACTAAGTCTCAGTGTTCCAGTAGCAGAATGAAAAACAAGCATTCTGTCATTGTTTCCTGACACTGGAGCAAATTCAAAAATATTATAATTAGTTGCAGGAGTTCCAGAATAATTAGGAGTGTACTTAATTTTCATGGCCCCAACATTTCCAGAGGCCCCAATGTCAGCGCTTTCGTATCTTACGCCATTGTTTCCACCGCCCAGGCATGAGAGTTTTCCAGCCGATAATAACGGCGCTCCAATATCTGTTCCAACTAAAGATCCAGCAGTAGACCAATTAAGATTTTTTGAAGAAGTATATGTTGCCGCCAAAACTGACGAAACTGGACGTAAGTCTTTTTGTCTTAAAATCCCAGCATTGAATTCTGCTTTTGTATTGTCGTATGTGAAGCCAACATCAGAAGCAAAGTCCTGAGCAAATAACTGTTCAGGACTAGGAACTATTGCGAGCCTTGCCTTGCTGGATAAAATCGCACAATTGGAAAGAGTGTAATCCAATTCAGTATCGAATCCATAAGATAAAGATAAGCTCATGACTATTTCCTTTTTTTCCAGACTACATCAAAATCATTTTCGAGAAAAGAACTTGCAAGATATTGTTTACCAAGAGGAGTTCTCTTTGTCTCTATCTTTGCAGAACTTGATTCCATGATAGCATCTGCACAGTATTCAAAACAGTAAATCTTTTCGGCCCCTGTCTCAAAACTATAATCGTAAGCAGTTCCTTCGGCATACTTGCAATATCTGTCGAGCCTGCTTGTATCTACTCCAAATCTGGGCCTTAAAACAAGAACATCATCTTTCCTGGAAAGAAAAAACATTAGTTCAGTCGGTTTTACTCCGGCAGTAACCGCTTCCCATAATCCAGAAAGAGAATATATGGCCCCATGACCCCAATGATCCAGAGCTATGTTTGATAACTCTCCACGGGTATGAGTAAGAAGAATGTCACCTGGTTTTATCATTCCGATAATCGCAATACACTCTGCCTCAGTCATTTTCTTATGATTAAATGGCATATGAACTTTTGAAATCAATTTTGAAAATAATGCTATAATTTTTTTAATGTTTTCCTCACTTGGACATTCCAATAAACGTAATCTTCTTTTACATTTATCACTTCGTACAAACGATTATTTATTTTATAATATTTTTCAACTTTTTTTGCATCAACAACAGAGCAATCAACTAAATCTTCTGTCGGATAAGACTGCTTAGAAATATGCTTGATGATAATATCACCCTGGCGAACATTTCCACCTTCTCGCGCTCTAAGATCCTGGGAATAATCCTGGAGAAATGGAGTCGGTAAAACTTGAACTTCAGCATCAACCGGAATGCCCACGCCTTTAGTTGCTGGCCATGTACGAGTGAATAAATAGACTAAATGCTTAGTGGCCCCAAGATCGTCTCTTAGTCCAAGAATGTCATCTGTAATTGATAAAATATCCTGAACTATAGACATACTGAAATGTTCCTATTTGAGCCAAATTTACAAAGGCAAGGAAGATCCAGGAGAGTTGATAAGTTTGATAAAAGTCTGTTGTATTCTCTTCTTATTAAGTTAAGACCAATTCCAGTATCAAGCTCAATATCTCCAATTCTTTTTACGTTATTCTTTCCAGGAGATTCTTCAAGTCTTGTTTTGATTAATGCAATTTTTTCCAAAAGAGATTCAACCTCTTCTTCGATATATTGATTATCAATAGAAAGACGATCTCTCACTATGGAATTGAAATTAACAGAAGCAGGATCGAGAACCGTTCCTGGATAACAAAGCTCTATAATTACTTTGTACTTAGTTTCGTCTGTTAGCATTTTTATTGCCTTGGGCTTGTGCCTTTGGTGCTTCAACTTTTTCTGCTTCAACCGGAGCAAGTGATTGTTGACCTTCTTCTTTTCCGGCCTCAGAAATAAGATGCTGTTCTAGTTTTGTACGATCTGCACCGGACATTTTTGAAAGCTCTTTTTGTTTTTCTTTGAGTTTATTTCTGATTCTTGCATAATTCATATCATATCCCTTGATAAAGAAAAAAGTGCCGTATTGCTACGGCACTAATAATTTTTTTTAGTTTCCTACGATCTCAACATCAAGTTGAACAAGTAGCGCAGTACCTTCAGCGAATGTTCCTGTTTCAGCAACATCAAGAGCGAGGTAGTCACCAGCTTCAAGTTCAATATATCCTGCTGTTGGAAGAACAAGGGCTTTTGCGGCTCTTGCCGCTAATCCTGCTTGAGTGTCAACCGCTGTACCTACTGCCACGTTGTTTTTCTTGGCTTGATAAGTAAGGTAGTTTGCACCAGAAGCAGAAATTGCTCCTTCTTGCACAAGAGAGATTGCAAGGACTTTCATTTTCTTGTGAGCGTAAAGTAAAGGAACAACCGCTGAAGCAGATAGGGCCGCTAAAACGATTGAGATCGACGGTCTGTTGTTATGATTAATCATAAAAAATCTCCATATAAAACATTAATAAAAAATACATTTTAACTTCAAAAAAAAGAGGGGCCGTAGCCCCTGCTTATTAGTATGTTGAAGTTGTGATTACAGAAGCGATTTTCTTGTCTAAAGAAGAAATCTTTCTGTCGAAGTTTTTCACCCCGTACCACTCGTTACCAGTAACGATGATTTCACGGTTCAGAATGTCTTTATCTGAATCCATTTCCATCATCTGCTTAGTGATGATACCGTAAGCGTTTTCTTTACAGATAATCGCCGTATAAGTATCTTTTCCACCAACTTGACCAGCTACGTTTTTAGTCATCTTGTCGTTGATAACGATTGCCATGTTCAATAGACGGCCAGAGAAACCCTGAACCATTGACATAGGATCGTTAGCATCTGCCTTCATGAATCCAGCAGTAGTGTCGTTCTGAAGATCTAGCAACTGAAGAGAGTGCATGAAACATACAGCCGCTTGAGTGTGCTTATCTCCGAACGCCTTGATCTTCCCTACGTTTAGACTACGAATAGTCATAACGTCAGCCGCCGCCGCCGCTTGGTATCCTACGTTCATTGAAGTTTCGATTTCAGTTTTTAACTTATTATCTACTTTTTCAGCGTGAACGCGTGCGATTTGTCTTTGAGTCTCTGCCATAATTTTATCAGCAGAAGCCGCAGACTTCTTGAAAGACTTTTTCTTGAATCCAACTGCCTTACCAACTTCAAAAACAGTACAAGAGAAAGAGTCGTCCGATAGTTTATCTACAGACAGCGCTTCGTCTTCTTCTGGCTCCTCAGCGTCACCAATTGCTTTGAAGTAAGGGAAATTGACTGTTACGCCTTTTCCTGTCTCGCCTTCAAGCTCATTGTTTCTTAGTGCGAATGCACCGAAAACAAGGTATTGGTCAAAATATGCTTCAATATGGTCAGCCCATACTTTCGGCTCAAAAACAAAATCACCTGATTGTGTACTCATAAAATTCCTTATAGGTTAAAGTAGTCGTTTTTCTTTTGCTTGCTTCAGTAACGAGTTATAAGTTTCTGGCTTCTCATTGTATAACTTTGACTTTGTCATCATTCCTAATTTCGCAAACTGTTCCACTGTCATTTCGTTGTTGCTTCCAGGGTTTTTATCCTTCTCTTTATCATCGTCCGGCGATGTTTGAGCAGGCCCTTTTTTCGCTCCAACTTTTACTTTTTTAAGTACCTCTTCTAAATCTTCTTCTGACAATTCTGCACCTTCTTCCAGAGCCGATAACTTCTTTGTCATTAAAAATTCAAAATACTCAAAACTGTCCTTACTAATTCCGTTTTCAATCGCAATTTCCAGCATGGTACTTCTAACTTCCGCTGATTCTGCTCGTCCACTCAAACTAGCAAGTTTCTCTTCTGGTGTTTCCTCTTCAGTATCCCCACCAGCAACTTTTTTAAGGATTGATTCTAAGTTCGTTAGACGGTCACTGACTTTTTTACCATCAGTTCTATGCTTTGCGTTCTCAGCTCTCAAATCCTTAATCATTTTTTGGACTTTAGGATCTAATTTGGAAACATCGACTTTTTCATCATCAAGATCTTTGTCTTTGTCGGATTCAGGATCTTCTTTATCCTTATCCTTTTCCTTGTCTTTTTCCTTGTCCTTATCTTTGTCTTTATCCTTATCTTTCCCACCGCCTCCGGCTCCACCATCATCGTCGGGACTCATAAGCATAAACATTTTCTTCATTCCAAAGTTCATCATTATCTCCTTTTATCGTATCGTGTTCTTTAAATATAATAGCAATAAAATTGCAGGACGCAATAGAAAAATAAGGAGCTCTCGGATCCAAGTGCAATTTTATTGCATTTAAAAGACTGCAGATCTGGAGCTCATGCTTAAAAATTGCATGATGCAATTATTTCTGGAAAGATGGTCTGTAAGGTATTAGAATTGCGCGATCATGCGGGCGATCCGGTGGAGTCATGAAAACCCTTGTTTTTCCTTTGTAGGTAAAACGGAAAGGCTCATTTATTGGAACAATAAGGTTATCTTTGGCTAATTCAATTGAATCCTGACCTGTCCTGGAATCCATTGGATGATAAAGAGTCTTCATTAGATCAGGAATATAATTTTCTTTTATAGTGCCAAAACCACGCATCTTGGAAACATTATAAATCCCGTGAAGCTCAGTTCTGACGATCCTGGCAAGTTTCCACTCTTCCATATCAAAAACCGATTCCATGTCATATACGGCCTGTGACCAGCTTTTTTGCTGAATCAATGACTGAGTAAGTGCAGATTGAAAAGAATTTCTCAGGCCATCATTATAAGACTGCACAGAAGATTCGTATTGATTAAATAGATAATTATCTGCTTCAGTAGATTCCACAATGGCATCAAAGGGAAGCTTTCCAAACCCACCACCAAAGGCTCTGTCGAATGCGTCCATTTCTGTAACAGAATCCTCGATCCCTTGAGAGGATAAAAAGTCGAAACCTTCCTGGATCTGGAATCCAATTTTATTTCTAAGTTGAGCAATGGCCGCTTCAATTTGAGCGAGCGCATTTTTCATCTTTCCCTCAGTGTAGTCATTGCCAAAAGAGTTAGCTAGAAGCTGTAATTTAAGCTCCTGGCGCGCTCTCTTGTATTCCTTAAGCATCTTACGGGCCTGGGACATTTCCACGCCTTCAAGCCGATCTGAATGGCGTTCCAGGATTGAAATATTATCTATGTCTTCAAAGAATCCCATTATTTTTTAAGCTTCCCAAAAATATTACGTTCATATTTACCAGTAAGTGTAAGCTGAGTTCCCTTCGGAAGTCGAGAAGCATCATACCTAGTGGCCTTATATTTTTTAATGGTATTCATTGTTTTCTTAGCGCCTTCTCGCGAGTAAATGCTGAAGGCATCAGATACCGTTGATTTTGGATTGGTAACTTTTACAAGTTTTGCCAATGTACCAATTTTTGTCATTCTTCCAAATGCCGCAAATCCAATACCTGAAGCAATTGAAGCAACAGTTCCGGCGACTGCCAATTTTTTCTCATCAGACATTCTGTTTTTTAAAAGATTTGCAGTTCCCCATGAAGCCGCAATACCTCCTGCTGTAGTTCCTAGAAGTAGCGCTCCAAATCCTCTTCTTGTGAGAGTTTTTGCCGCTATCTTCGCAACAGAAGCTCCTCTTATAAGTCCGCTCCTTGTAGCAGATCCAATACCTGCCAAGTGCGAAGCTCCTCTTAAGCTAGCTGAACGACCAAAAAAGAAATTGGCTTTTCTGATTGCCTTGGCCGCGTAAACGCCTGATGCAATTGATACCGCTGTTCCACCAACTGCGGCCCCAGCTCCCTCAATGTCTGTTTTCTTAATCTTTAAACTACTCCGCTTAATTGGAATAATTCTTCCATTAATACGACGAAAAACTAAATCGTTATTCATAATATTCCTGTTCTTTATTTTTGTTTTTTAAGTAAGCTAATCCACCAATGGCCAATGCTCCAAGAACAACGCCTCCCTTGAATGACTTTATGCTTTTATTTTTCTTAACCAATTTAGATATTTTACTAAGATTTCTTCCAGACTTTGAAGCCTGTGAATCAAATATCTTTTTAGTTTTGCCGAACGTAGAGAGCTGGCCAATTTTATTTCCAAGGTGCTTGCCCTGGGCAACATTATAAGCACTGCTAAGTTTTGATTGTGGAACGCCTTTGAATTTATTCTTCAAGCCGTTAAACTTTCTTAGTATTTTATTCTTAAAAGAAATAGTCACCTTCGGCTCTGTTGCTTTTTTTATTGATTCAGCATGAGCATAGGTCGGCTTTTTTCCATCGCCTATTTGCTTCTGCTTATCGCCTATAGGAATAATTTTTCCATGTAGTCTGATGAATTTCATAGAATCACCTTCTTTATTTTTTTAAGTTGTGCCAACTTTAAGGCGATTGACTTTCCAACTTGCTTACTTTGTATCTTTGAGGTCTTATAAAAAATAGCTGCAAACTTCTTATGAGATACGCTTGATTTCTTAGTCAATAATTTTAACTCTTCTCTTGCTTTTTTAATATGTTCTATTTTTTGCAAATCATCTGGAGCGCCTATTAAAGATTTTTTAATAGGTATTATTTTTCCTCTGATTCTTATAAAATTAAGAACGCTGGTCATTAGAAGAATCCTCCAAAAGTTTTCTGAGTATCAACTTTTTGTCTTTCAAGTTCAAAGTCTTCGACTCCAAAATCTACACCTTGAGACTGTATCCACTTAAGAGCAGTATCACGAGAAATCAGGTTCCCATTGCTGGCCTGGAGTCCGATAGATACGACCTGTTGCTTATCTTGAGTAGTAAGTTCAAAAACCGGAGGCCATGAAATAGTAAATTCCATGCTTGCAGGGACAAAATCATCAGGCATTACAAATTGAGTTTCAAAGCCCATTGTATTTAGAGTGATGATCGTGTCGATCATTTTAGTTATTAAACTTTTAAAACCTTTCTCTATCCATGGACGAATCTCATTAACCAATTCCACCATCGGAGCGTGCATTACTTCCATGGCCTTACCTGACTGAGCTGATGCTTGCATCTTCTCAGGGTCTAGCATAACGATTCTGGCAATGTCCTGTACTCTTCTGAAGAAATCATTACGAGTCTTTTCAGATGACTCTATACCTGATCCTGCGACTTCTAAGAAGTCGGCTTTTCCTTCGCGTCCAAGCGCCCAGGCCTTTGCTGAAGATTTAATTAACTTATCAACGTCATCTTCATCCATTCCAGACAAAACTAACTGCGGATCGTTACCGTAATTTGTTGCCGTATCTGTTTGAGAAAGATTGTAGTTAATCGCATCGACAAAATCTTTTATCTGAAGAATAAAAGGCTCGGCTTCTCCGTCTGGAGAGTAAAGATCTTCTCCTATTGAAAACCATTCCCCCTGGACGTATCCAAGATTATGTTCAATGCTTGAAACAACTTCAAAATCAGGCTTACTATTTTCAACATAAACAGGATTATCAAAAAGAGTATCTGTTGTTGTTGATAGAATTAACTTATACCAACGCTCAATCTTTTTCCCTTTATTGTCAGTCTCTCCAGTATCGTAAACATATTTAATCTCGATAGAGTCAAGATCCCCAGCAGGACTAAAGGAAGGATAGCAGTAATTGGGATTGTATTTTTCTAGCTTTAAAGATCCGTTTGTCATTTTAAATCTAACGAAACAAGAATTGTAAACGACTAGCTTTTTACACATATCCAGCATTCGGGCCTGGAAGAAAGTTCCATTTAAAACAATTTTTGTAAAATACGTTGTGTCTTCATCGTCTTCTACCATGACAGATGGAAACGTGGAACGCCCCAGGAGTTTACTAGAAAGTCGATCCGCAAATACTTTTGCAAATGGGTAGATTATTTTAGGCTTACGATCTTTTAATGGAACGTAATCTTCTGAGCAACAGGCCTGATCCCAATCTTGTTTTCCATCATACTGTGTGCTGTCCAAGTAAGACTGAACGACACAAAGTTTTTTAGAACGATAGCGATCTGACTTATCGTTGCCAGTATTCATGGTTATTCCAAGATTATTGTTCGCCCTCTTCTCAGAGCGAGTCATTCCAAAAATCATCCTGGAGCCGTTTTTGTACTTCTTGCCGTTTCCGTTCATTTGTTCTTCCTAGCTTGAAAGTTTTTTAATTTTTTTAATTGGTCTTTGTATATTGTACTTTTCTTAGGAGCTTCCATTATTTGATCTGAATTAAATGCAACATAATGGATCACTTCTTTATTTCCAGCAACAGAGCCATCTATTCCGGTAATCTTCCTAACTTTAGACAATGCCTTTTTCCAATTGTTATTGAAAACCGTTGTTCCAATGTCCTGAACCTTATCCAGGTCATTAGTATTGTACTTTTGAATTTGTTCTGCAACGCTTTTAGAAGTTGAGCGCTCTCCCCAATTGGAAAGATCCTGGCCCTTAACTATTTTCTCAACTTGCTTCTCGGTAATGTCATTGGCCTTAAAACCATCATTAAGAGATCCGAATAACGGCCTCTTTATAGAAAGAAAATATTCTTTTACCTTTGATCCATACGCCTTTGCTGTTGTTTTTTTATCTGTGAAGTAAAAACCTCTTCCAAGAGCTGTTCCGGTAGAAGATCCAATTTTATCGTGATTGAACTTTTTAAACTTTGCATTTGTTCCGTGAAACACTTTCGACTTAACAACTGAATGCTCTGTGAACTTAGCCGCAATCTCAGCATTCTTTTTATTGATTGATCCCTGGAGCTTTCTTAGTGCAGACATAGAAAAGTTTTTAGCAGAAGTCGTTGCCTCTGCACCAATACGAATGGGAATAACTCTCCCACCGATTCTTTTAAAAATGTATCTGCCTAGCTTAGTAGTCATTTAACCCCTGAGAGTTTTTTCATTAGCCATCCAAGTAAATAAGCCTGGGCCTCATCATTATCCAGGTCTACTCTTACCCCTGCTCTTTCCAAGATCATATTGGTAACGTGAAGGCACTCATGCGCTAATGTTGAAATATGTTTTTTGCTTTTAAACTTCATATAAATAACAAATTCACCGTCATTGTAGCTCATTGATCTTCCGGCAATGGGTAAAAGCTTTTCAGCATCGTAATTCATTCTCAAATGTTTTTTCATAGAAGCAACTACTTCTTTAGCCGGAATCCCTTGGTAAAAATAAATATTCACCATATAGATTTCACAATAAAAGAAGTGTGGCTTTCTAACTTTCATTTGCAAGCGGCCCCAATTGATTCCATGATTCCACCAGTAGCAAATATTAAATACTTATTACCATCTGCATCTTCGCATTGAATATCAACCGAAGGCTTTCCGCTTACCATTCCATTTTTTACAATGATTACTCTTGTAATTTTTATGGCCTTTGTTTCTGGAGTATAAATCGGAGCTTCCTCAACAGATTTAAACTCAAGCGCAACTGAGTTAGTTAAAACATTACTCATAAACTTCTCCTAATATGCCAAGTCCTTTATAGATTCTAAGTTGTTTGCATAGTCAAGAAAAGGAGAGTTATTGAATTCAATTTGATGCTTCTCCCAATCTGTTGGCAACATTGAATAAACGTATTCAGCGCGACCATTTCCCAACTTTATCACTTCGCTGGGATTTATGCCCTTTAATTTTAAATATGCACAAAACTTGATGTTTTTAGTTTTTATCATCTTTCCATGTCCTTATTAATACCACCTACCGCATATTTATTATTGACTAATCCGTAAAGCATTTCAAGTGTATCGGGGCCATCGTCATGGATTCCTTTTGGAAAATCGTACAATTGGTTCATAAATTCAGTAGAAATCGCCTTTTTATTGAAAAGTATGTGACCATGTTGAACTTTTGGCTCCAAAGTGTAGATCCTCTTTTCCTTATTCTCGACCAAATCAATATCGTAGAACTTTATCTTAATCAGAGATCCATTTTCTTTTTCGATCCTGGTGCGCTCGGTTTTTATGTTATCCATTAAAAGATTTCTGAATAAATTTGTTTCAACTCCAAACTTATAAAACTCAAATCGCTTGTGTAGTTCAAAAATCTCTTTAATAAAAACTGATGGGGCCACACGTTTTAAAAAGTCATGATGAACGAACAATCTTTTCTTAGAATCAACATAACCGGAAAGAATACAAGCAAAGTCAGATTTCTTTTTCTGAGTCGCTTTAGTTTGTCCTGTCGCTGGATCTATCGCACCATAAGCAGTGAGCGCTTGCCATGGAATTAATGTTTTTGTTCTCTCGATAAATAATCCATGCTCTTGTTCTTCGTACCACCAGATTGATTCTGGAGCAAAAATCTTCTCAACGTCAGACTGTGGATCGTTCTGCTTTTCTTTCATAAAGGAACGAAGGCCTGATTCAATTATCTCTTCCTGGAGCTTGTAATAAGGCTCTTTATCCGGCCATAAAACCTCTACGCCTTTTAACATTTCTTCTTTGTTGGCATTGTAGAAATTAAGGGCATCGTTCAACCTAGTATCGTTATCCAGGTTCACATATATTTCAGTCCACTGATCCCAAAGATCCCTTCTTTCTGCCCAGGAGATAATCGCCTTATATGATTTCGTTGTGTATCTAGGGTTGCTTAAGATTCCTTTCAATAGAGACTGCTGGTGTAAAATAGTACCAACGATTTCGATATTAGTTTCACCATCCCCAATCTTGGAAATAACATCAGCATACCAATTGACCAATTTTTCTCTGAGCATTTCGTTCTCAACTTCTTCAGAATGCTCAACATCGTCCAGAAGGATCTTCGTCGGTCGTACGTCACCAAACCGGATTCCTCGCATTTCTGTACCAGAGCCAAGCGCAAGAAAACGGCACTTGTGATCTCCATTATGAGCAATAAAGTCCGTCGAACCAACCTTTCGACCTTGTATAAATCTACCAAACACATAAATAAGAAGATCGTTGCCGATGAGTTCTGATTGAATGTCTCGTAATTTTTGAATAGTCTGCTGTTCCGTATTGGATATGACGACAATGAACTTTTCCAACTTATAACAAATGTCATGGATCGGCTTGAATAAAACTTTAATGGTACTCTTTGCGAACCCTCTAGGAGCCGCATCTCCTCGACGCACATTTCGCTCGCCGTACTGATAAGCTTCAAACGCATCTGTATGAAAAGCATTGAAGTCGTATTTACAATAGTGAGGAAAAAATATTGCGGCAAAAGCAAGAATGTCTGTAGCACAACGATAATAGACCGCAGTAATCCAATCCTGATCCAGTTCACGATTCCTCTCCTCTGTCGTCTTTGGGTTTTTTCGTTCTGTCTCTATATCGCTTAAGAGTCTCCAAAACTCTTGGGGCGTTATCTCTGAGAATTCTTGAATTATCGCTCTCTCTTCTTTCATATGATCCTATCATCCTTGCCAACATATCCAATGCTTTTAACCTGTCGGCCCTTTTTACTGAAAAGGAATTTGTAACTGAATTTGATTCCGAGTCTCCCCGTGAACTTGAAGATGATGAACTTGAAACAGATTTTGTTGCTGATACTCCGTCAAGTTGATTAAGATCCTCTGCTTCTTTTAAAACAAGCACTCCATCAACGACTGCTACAATCTCGTTTAAATCAGCGAATGCAATCTTGGCGGCCTCATCCATGATTCTTTCTGTTGTCACGCTCATTTTGGCGCTGGCGGCTTTCTGTAGCCCCTCCAGGTACTCACGAACCCGAGCATTTCCGAGCAGACGCGCGGCAAGTGTTCCGGCAACATCATCGTTCTTTACTTTGTACCCTGCATCAATATAGCTCTGCGTGGCATTTCCTGTCTGATGATAAAGTTCACAAAATTTTATTTGTTTTGGGTTCATAGAATTATCTTATCTCGTTATCTTATCGTTTAACAGATTATTGATTATTCAATGAAAAAGCGCAAGCGCCGCGCCCCTCGCCCCCGAAGAAAAAACCATGGAAAAAAAATGGCTCGGAGAAAATCAAATTTTACCCAAGATTTACCCATTTTTATCTAGCAGAGTCCAACGCAACCGAATTTGTTGGTTTTTTGTACTGTTCGCGAACACCGAACAAGCCTCCGAACAAAACGCGGTGTCTAACGCAATCGGAATTATTGAGTTTTTACTCTTGTTTTGTCTCTTGTTCATTTGTTCATTAAATTAATAAAGATATATATATGAGAGAGAGAAATTTTTTTTAATTAAATTTATATATAAAGAGAGAGAGTAGTGCCAGTTCACCGAACAGCCGAACAAACCGGAATCATTGAGTTTTGGTGGTGAACTGTTCGGGAAGTTTTACGAACAAGACCAAAAAAAAGGAGCCTTTCGACTCCTTTTTCTGTTCAGATCTCTTTTACTGAAATCCTTATCCCTTCTTTGTTTCCAAATCCGGTGACTCTTTGCCTGTCGGATGCTTTCAATATTCTTTTTTTATCTCTTTTTAATATTTCGAGAAAGGCTGGAAAACCTCTCGCGCCCATTTCTTTTATTAAATTATTTGCATTTTTTCCGATAAACATTGAGTCATTTTCTGGAAAATATCTGATTCCAAATGATCCCAGGACTTTTTCACAATAGTCTTGAGTTTTGTCATTTGATAAGGATTTTGTAATTTCCAACACCCTTTTAAGTGTCGTATTGTCCCGATCAACTATTAATTGCATTAAGGTATCCAAACAATCGTCCTGGTCAGTTTCTTTATTCTGCTCAGTGTAGTCGCTGGATAATAAATCAAGATTATGAATGATATTGTCAGCTTCTTCAGTCGTGATCGGCTCAGTTGAATAATAAACCCAAAAACAGGCCAGACAAGCTGATAATTGATCCGCGTAGCGAGCTTCCAATTTTTTATCCATCAGGAATTTACGAATGGTTTTTGTAGACTGCTTAATCGAAGGAATGCACTGATAAGCACGGGCAAAAATTCTCTCTTTCATTGTGATGAAAATTTCAATATCGTGTTTTGCATTTTCATAGTGCTCTTGGCTCTCACTTTCACTTTTTTCCATATTTACAATGAAGAACCTAGATCTGTCGGCAGAATTTAATTTTGATACCTGGATCGAACCCATTAAGAAAACCGTATTTGTATTTGATGAAACGACTTTTCCGGCACTGGAGCCTCGGAGAGTTTTATTTCCATTGTTGCTGGACATACGGCGCGCTAATTCGATAACTGGATCAATTTTATTAGATGCCTCAGACTCATCATAAATGATCGGTCTGGCATTGTTTCTAAGCTCCTGGATGATCCCTGCCGCTGTAGCATCTGATGTTAGTACCGGATGAATAAGAAGCTTTCCGATCCAATCCAGGACTGTTGATTTACCAGATCCTTTTTCGCCTGTGAGCCAAACGTGAAAGCGCCAATCCATAACAGAATAAATCTGGGCCTGAATTATCCAGGCGGCAGTATAAATATAATCATTTTTATTTTTGTAAGGAAGCTCTTTGAAAGAAGATAATAAAGGCTTCATTTCGTCATCGGTAAGTGGAGCTTCGATTGAATAATTCTTCTTTGGAATTTTCTGATAAAAGTAAGTGGAATCCTTTGGTTCATTAAAAACGTCCTGGCCGTCATTTATAACAAAGTTTTTATTATCTTCCCAAACTCCAACGCCTCTTACTTTTTCTGGGTCATAAAGTCCGGCAGATTTGCACTGATCCATTAAATCTGAAAAAACTGAATCCCACGGGACAACTAAAACTCCTTCAACTTCAACGCCATAATTCTTTTTCCAGAACTCCAGTGGAGCAATTGAATAAAGATTTAATTTATTGTGCGACGATGCCGCAATTTGAATTATTTGTTTCTGAGTAGTAGAAGTATAATAGTAGTGATTGTCCATATAACCCAGACAAGTAATGGTAATGAAATCTGACTCATCAAATGAAAGTTGAGATTTTACTTTATCTAATGATTCAAACGCATGAAGATCGTTAAAATCTGTCCAGGAAGGATTATCAACCGAGAAACTTGGCAATTTATAAATAACTGAGCCGAAACTTTTTGTCGCTTTCTTAGCGTGAAACTCTCCAGCTTTTGATTTTGGATCTTTATCAGCGGCGATAATTATTTTAATTTTTGGATTTATAAATCTGATTGAATTTATGGCCGGAGAAATGTTTCCAGCATTGAATACACAGATTGAAGGAATATTCGGGAAGGCTTCCTGGATTGATGAAGCTGTGGCATATCCTTCTGATAAGTAGGCATATTCAGCATCTTTAAAAGGAGATAATGGGCAAAACGCTCCAGTGATTTCAATTCCAAATGCAAATTTTTTATTGAATTTATTAGTTGCTGGATCTCTGTAAATTCGCTGGAAGCCAACCAAGTTTTTAATTGGCTTGTATGCCGGAATTAAAAGAACTCCATTTTGGTCGATGCGAGAAATAAATGAATTTGCGATTGATTTAAACTCTAGGTACTCATGTAGGACATTCTTTTTAGCTCCGGCAAAAATCGGAGCGCATTTTTTACGGCAAGCTTCATGGTTAGCCGCTTTTTCAGCATCTAACTTGGCTTTTGCCTCTCTGGTGTGCTCCGTAAAGCACTTTTTAAAGCCTTTTTCGCGTTCTTTATCAGCGTCCCAGGATTTAACCGTAAAAGAATCGTTTAGCCTCCAGGAGCCGTAATTGATCGTCTGGTAGAATGAATTTTTGTAGTTCCATTCGTGACCAACGTACCAAACATGATCTTTTTCTCCAGCTCTGTGGATTTTTCCATCAAGAATTAAAGTCGAAACAGATTCGCCGTATTTGTAATTGATTTCTTTAACTGCATCTTCTATGATGGTCGTATTCATCCTCTTCTCCGATGGTGATTTTTTAGTTTATGGGGTCAAGGTTTTTACAGATAATGGCCCCATATTTCTTTTCGATAATCGAAACAATATCTTCAGGTTTTCTTATTGTAATGTAAAGCCCACCTTTCGACATAATTTCTCTGCGCCACTTTCTTTGATCTATTGAAAGAGTTGCTGATCCAGATTTAAACTCGATTTCAATATGAACGTGAAAAAGTAAAGTATCTACCTGGCACGGCAACATTAAATAAGCATCTGCCTGGCCTGGTAATCCGACCTGGATTCTGTTTCCCCTCAGTGTCAGAAATGCTCCAACGTGACGTTCGCAGAAAAATGAATTGGGCCATGCAGATTGAGTGATTAAAGAAGTCCGGCCCATTATTTCCTGGTGCTCTCTGTATGAACCTTTTTTCTTAACGCTGTTTATGTCTACATCGTCATTAGGCCCCCAGGAATGCTTGCAATCGAGACAAGTCCTGGCGGCGGCATCGCTTACTGATTTTGATACATAAATCCTTTTTTCATTGGCGTTTCCGCATGATGGGCAGATCATAACCCTCCTTTTAATAACTTTCTAGCATTATCAACCTGAGTTAGATGTGGTGGAATTTCAGATCTAATTGATTTAAACAATGATCTTATTCCATTCTCGTGTGGTGTTAAGTAATGTCTTCCAAGGTGCTTGTAAAATACCTCTAAGAATGCATCATCTCCATATCCAGCAAGAGCATCTAGTGCTCTTATCTCAATCTCACTAAGTGTTATTGATACCTCTGTTTTTATTACTGAGTTTTTTAAAAACATAAAATTTCCTCCTTAAAATCTACAAGTACATTTTTTATTAAAGCAGATGATACAGCTAGTCTTGGTCGCAACCCTGTGGGCAACCTTTTTCGTAAACGGCGTAGCAATACTTACAAGTTTTAAATTTTTCAATTTCATCTTTTTTCACCCTCTCGATTTTAATCTTATCTTCGGCAAAGAAGCAGATTCTTGATTGTTTAGTTGTTCCATGTGGAAGCTCAATTCTAACTTTGTCGCCTGATACAGTAGTAATGATTACAGATTCTTTTGCTTTCATTGTGATTACTAAAGCCATTTGTTTTTTTCCTTGTCATTTAAGTCTTTTTCTCTGTTAAGTTCCATTTTCTTTTTAATTGTTATGTCTGGATCTTGGTAAAGCACGCTGTTTTTCTGAACAACTCTTAAGTCGTAATTGTCATTATAAACAAAACAAGTAACTGGATTATTTTCAAACATTATATTGTATGCTCTGAAACTTCCGTGATTTATTGGACTTGATGGGTACTCAGAATTGTTCACTATCTGTTCTTTTAATGAATCTTCATCGACACAATTTTCATGTATAAGAAAATCAACATCGTGAATATCTCTTTCTTCCATTTTGTTTAAAATAATTAAAGATAGAGATCCGCACATTATAGCCATTGGATACATAATCCTTATCTTGGCAAATAAAATTTTTCCTTCATCTACTTTCATAATCTTCTCCTTATTTGTAAATCATTCCTTCCAGTTTTTCTTCTTGAGATTTTGCATATAATTTTGGAACCCAGCTTGGAATACTGAACTCATCTTTGTATTTCATAACGGTATCGCCATAAGTTTTATACATTTGAAAAAATTTCCAATTAGGTTTCTTTCCAGTTTCAAGCTGGATTCTTTGAAGATCAGTAAATGTCTTTTTGATTTGTTCGTACTCGTTATATAGACGGAATTCGCCTTCTTTTGTCTCATAGAACTTCTCTCTAGTTTCTGCACCAGTGCACAGAGGACATTTTTTTAATTCAACTGGATAATGAGCGTAACAATTCCGACAGGTTTTTGCTAGTGGAATTCCTGCTTCAGCTCTTTTTTTAACGTCCTCTTTTGTCAGTGCTGGATAACGCACAAGATATGGATGACCCAAGTATTTTGAATTATGTCCCTGGTCGATTAAAACCGCTTTTAATTTTATAAATTTTGGTTTGTCGTATCCGCATACCGGACAATTGTCAGAATTATCATATTGAGAATCGCACTTGCCACAAATTCGGCATGGTCTAAAAAGTCTCCCAGCTTGCTGTATCCATAAATTTTCTGATTTTGTGGGCCTAGCGAAAATTCCAACGATTGCCTCTGGAATGTCTACGCCAGTGGAAAAAATATTCACATTACAAAGAACAAAAGGTTTTTCCATTTTAAGATGGTTCTGGAGCATTTTAATGGCTTCGTCTCTTTCGTCCTGGGGAGTAGATTCATCACAGTGAATTGCCCTGATTCCGGCCCTATTAAACTCTTCTGCGATTCTCATTGAGTGATCTTTATCGACGCAAAAACATAGCGCTGGAAGATTGTTTCCGTACTTATTATAAAGCTCCAGCGTATCGCCAATTATGGTCATATCTCGCATTTTTGCAGATAACTGTTTCGAGTCGTAATCGCCGCCAGTAATTTTTACTTCAGATAAATCAATTTCATCAGGCCTGTATAAATCGCAATCTACCAGGAATCCCATTTCCATCAATTCGTGCATTTCAATTGGCTTTACGCAACTGTCCCAGAAGCTATGAACTATATTTCCAACCGGAAAAGGCGTGGCAGTTAAGCCGATAAAACATTTTACTTTAAGGACGGTTTGGCAAATATCAAAAAAATTAACGTAGCTAGGGCTAACGGAGTCATGGGCTTCATCGACAATAACAAAGTCATAATCCTGAAGGAAATCAAGATTCCGGCGAGTGATAGTATCAATAGAGCATATTTGAAAATTTGCATGGGGATCAAATCCTTTTGAATTGGCCATCACGATTGATGATTGAATTCCAGCCTTCTGAAAATGTCTTTGGGCCTGGAGAACGAGTTGTTTTCTTTTTACAACAAAGCAAACTTTCTTTTTATTCATCAGCAAAGTTGAAATAAAAATGAGGAAGATAACTGATTTACCGCCGCCAGTGGCGAGCCATAAAAGTATCTTCCTCTTCCCATCAATGTAAGCTTTACGCATTAGATTGATAGCTTTTTGTTGGTAGTGTCGGGGAGTTGGAAGTGACATATTAATTACCTGGCTTTTTACTTCTGGCTTTTCTCAAGTCATTCCATCTTTCGTACTTATGATCTAAGTGCTCTATATAAAAATTTGAATTGAATGAAATCGCATCCCTATGAGCATCTACCACCTGGACAGATGCTTGCTTCAGAATTAAATCTGCTGTATCACTTTTAGAAAGCTCAATTATTTTTATCATATTTTTTTTAACTTTATTAAGAACAAGAATTCTATTTCTTTTTTCCTGAACTTCTCTAAAGAGATCCCTGTCTGACATTGATAAAAAAGTTTCAACGTACTGGCCATGAGGGATAATTGTTTCAGCTACAAAGTAAACCTCGCCAAATCTTTTAGAAATTTGCTTGGCCATTTGAGACTTTGAAGCAGTCGGAGAAAATACCCAAAAAGAAGCCTGGTTAAATTCTACAAGTTCAATTTTGTAATAGATCTGATTTTTAACATCAGAAGATTGAAAGCACGCCGTTGTGTCGATTTGCATATTGGCAAACTGACTGTTCATTACTGGATAGAATTCGCACATTTTTAAACTCCTTATAAGTTTATGATTTAAATTTTTCCTCTGACTTTAATTTTAATTTTTCCTTGGCGTAATCCAGGGCTTTTTGCTTGAATTGACGATCCCATTCGACGCGAAGTTTTTCTAATGCTTCTCTTCTTGTTAAGTTCGGGAACTTTTCCATTAGCTTTTTGGCTTCTGCGACCATTTCAGAACAAACGGGAATATCTTTCCATTTGTTTTTAGTTTCGATTTTTGTGATTATACATTTCATAAATTATTTATCCTTCTTTTCAGTGCAGTTTCTGGCCATAGAATCAATGTAACAATCTTCCCTGTCGGAATAGCCAACACTTCCATTTTGAATACAAAATAAAGTTTCCGACTCAGTTTTTTTCATTTCCTGCTCTGTGCATTTAAAATTTGCCGGATTGCTGTTGCCAATCTTTACGGTGCAACTAGATAAAAGTAACAAGATAAGTAATTTCATTTCATAATCCCCTTTCTAAGATTGTAGAAGTTTAGCTTCCGTGGCTGTATCAAAATTGATCCAATAACTGATTCTTGCCGACTGACAATGTATCTGTCAACTAAATACAAATAAAAGCCAGCTAAAATAAATTTAACTGGCTCTCTTGAGAAAATGGCACAAAGTGGCATTGATAAAATTAATAGCTTAAATAATAATTTCATTTTAAATTTCCTCGAAACGGTAAAAGTGAATATAGCTAGGAAATGATATATCACTTCTTGCCTCTACTAATTTCCATCCTTTTTTCAGCACATAACTGTCAAGATCCGGAACGTAGTCAACTGGAGCACCCCTTAAGCACATAACTTGAAATGGCAATATAGTCCCTTTGTTTAAATCTCTTATGTCTATATAAATTTCATAAACTTTTTTTCCACTCATACCTTCACCAACCCCTTTTCTCTCATTGATTGCTTAATTGCATTTCCAAGTTGCTTAATCATTTCATCCAGGTCAACTTCACGGATATATAATCCATCATAAAAAGCCGCCACTTCGTCGCATTCGTGTTCACTATGCCACTGCTCCAATGGAACGATCATTCCGTGAGAAATTCCCTGTTTTTTAATTGGTAAAGATAGCGGCTGATAAACAGTCGCAATTGCATTTACCTGTACTGCGAATCTTCCTTTTTTTGGTTCCATGCTCATAAATAATTTTCCTTATAATTAAAAGTATCTTTTCCCGAAAGGAGAATTACTTTTCTTTGGTTTTTTAACTGGCTCAATACTTTTTTGGTAATCCATAACTATTTTTAATTTTTCTTCTGGAGAAAGTCTTCCGGTGCTGTGTTCTGGGCATCGCCATACTTTTAACTGAGAAACATAATTAGTAGCTGTTCCTTTGCAAATTTCACAAGATCCTGATGCTGTCATTCCTATCCCCCTATTAATTTATATACAAGAAACCAGAATGAAATTGATAAAATCAAAATAATTCTCCAGACCCACGCTCTCAGGTTATGATCTTTCGCATTCATTTTTATCCCTCTCGTTTTGTCTCCAGTGAAGCTGATTCTGGCTTTTTGTTTTTATTGATAAATTCATAACGTGATTGTTTTCAGTATTCCTGTCGTCGTGATCCACCTGTAGGCCGTCTATAGGCCCCAGGAAGCACGCGGCAACTAAGCGGTGAACTCTCCAGTTCTTTTTCTTTCCATCAATGCTTAAATTGATCCTGATCTCTTTCTTACCTCCTCTTCTAATTGAGTGGTTCGTCTTGAGAAGTTTGTTATTTCGGTAAACAGATCCGTCACAGTGAATTGTGTACGGCCCGTATTGACGAGGAATCAGTAGAATGGAAAGAATCTGCTGGTCACTAAGCATTTTTCGCCTTCTTTTTTGTAATGTCAAAAGTTGCAAGCTGTTTTCTAATATCCATAATTTGAGACATTGGCACAAGTGCGCTGGACATTTTTAATTCATGCTTGAAGTAAAATTCAAATTCCGGCACGGCTTTAACTAGTGCTGTTTTTGTAGTGAATGCTCGCAGAAGTGTTTTAAGTTGAGATTCAAACTTTTTCCGATCAGAGTTTAGATCGGCCCATTTCTTTCTTAGTTCTTGAAGTTTTGGAGTTTGGCCAATAGAAAAATTACTTTCGTTGTGGTATCGTGGAAAACTTTTTGTAAGATCAAAGTTTTTAGTTTTGTAATGGCTATGATTTTCATCAATATCATCACATAGATAAGAAGCGTAGTTCGTTGTTGCCACATATCTACTTTTAATAAGATCCTGAGTAATGTGCATTCTTGAGTTTACGATTTTTTGAACTTCAGCCTCTAATTCTTTTATGAAAAGACTATTGGCATCTTTAATTGGTTTTTCGTATTTTGCGAATGATTCTTCTTTTACTAAATGATCTTTAATTGCCTGGGTTAATCTATTGCTCATTTTGTCTTCTCCTAAAATTGTTTTTAATGGTCGGGCTTCTTCTTCGCAAAAAGTAAATCTCTCTAGGACTACCCCGTGTCTTCCAAGTTCATCCGGTTATTATCCGGCCCAATTATTTAAAACGGAATTTCGTCGGCTGTGAAGTTTGTTTCTTCATTCACCATTTCATGACTAGTCTTTGGAGCATCGGCTGGCTTTGCTTTTTTAGCTGGCAAAGTAGGGCCTGATTTTTTAATTCTCTGAATATCACCATCAAAAGTATGGGACTTAAATACTTTTACGGCCTGTTGGTGGTCAAACTTCATAACAGTTTTTCTTTCACCTACGTTTACGAATTGAACGCGAGGAACTTCTTTTGTTACTCCGTCTTTTTCATAGCTTTCCATTTCGATAACGACAAAAATGTCATCTTCTGGAAATTCAAAAAGGTCACTGATTTTTTTTGATGTGTCGGCAAGGTCAGAAAGTCTCGTTCCTTTAAACCCTAAAGTTAAAAGAGTGTTTAGATTTCTTTCTTTTGTTCCATCGGTCAAGTATGCCAACCAATCAATATTCTCATTATTGTCCAGGAGAAATTCAATTCCGTAATACGGAGTTTTCTTTTCTGCCGACTCTCCAAGGTATGCGCCTACGACTGTTGCTTTGTAAGTTCCTGCTGTGATTTTTGTACTCATTTCAATGCTCCTTGCATTTTAGTTAATATTCTTTCTAGTTCTTTTGTATCAGCTCCAGCTCTTTTAATTGCTGTAGTTATTCCACCACGGCTCGACTCAGGCATCTGGCCAAAAAGATCATCTATCGCCTGTGCCAGTTCTTTGTACGACTTCCCTGGTGTTTCTTGTGCCACTTCTCCTCCGACAACTTCGGCTCCTGGAGCATCTTCTGGCTCGGACTGAATTGACTCAACCGTTGTAGTTGTTGGAATTCTGTCTTCGTCAATTTTGGCCGTAGATGGTGCGGCTTTGGCGGCGTTTCCATAGTAAGAGCGAACGTGATCGGTGAAAAGTTTCCATGCTCCGACTTTCGGAAACTCCATTTCAAAAGGCAAATCAAAACGGTTTTTACCAGTGTGTGAAGGGCGTTCTTCCGTATAAATTTCTCTTTTTCCATCCATTCCTTCGACATATTCTTTCCCATCGTTTCTTTCTGCTCTTAACAGAATATAGTTTGCGAAGAAAATTCCAGAAACCCAATCTTCAAAAATTGGCTTAATTTTCTTGTGCATTGCTGTTGAGTAAGTATCGTAAGAAGTATTTGTCATTGGATCTTCATGCTTATTTTTTTCAGCATGACATAAAATTACAATGTTCATTCCTCTTTTGTCACGAATTGGAACCAGATAATTATCTCTGATTTCCAGGAACATATCAGCCATTTGCTTGTACGCTTTTCCGTAGCCACCCATTGCAGTTTCCATGTTCTTTACAGCATTAGGGCCTGTAAGGATCTTCTTTTGTGCAACTTGCTCCAGCATATCCATAGTATCAATGACCAATGTTTTGTAATTGTGCTTTTCGTCGCGCAAAGATTTCAACTGATCTTTAAATTGATCCCATGAAGTAACTTTTGGCAATCTAGGGCAGTCAATTTCGTCATTCTCTTCAGGCCCTACATATATAGGAGCTGTTGATTCACTTGGAAATGTTGTCTTCCCAATACCTCTCAAGCCATAAAAAATAATACAGATAGGCTTGATTTTTTTACCTGTAATAACTTGGTTTAAAACACTCATCATTCTTCTCCTTTGTGATGAATTACTTTGATAGATACTTTTTAACTCTTTCTGTCGCAGTATCAGGAATCTTTTTATTCTTGATCCATAGATTGATTGTATTTAGTGAACGATAGCCTAAGTCGTCGGCCACTTTTACAATCCCCTTAGCCTTAATAACCTTTTTCAATTCTCTTAACATAAAAACTCCTTTAATTAACTGTTGCATTTCTGGTACAACAGTTTTACTGTATCAATTCTTGACCTGTCAAATATTAATTTATAAAAAAAGGAGAAAACAAATGACGGTAAGCACTAAAGAAGTTTTGGCATTTATTAAAATGACCCCATTTAATAAAGCGCGATTGCAAGAATCTGATCCAGAGAAATACGAGGAGCTTAGGAAAGAAGCAAAGAAACAATTCAATCCTGAAACTGACTTATCAGTAAAAGATGAAGTCGCAAGTAAGAAGTAATGAACAAAAAACTTTTATCGCATGAACTAACTTGCATTGAATCTACTCTAAAGATTTGCCTGGAAAAGTATTCAGTATCAAACCTTGAAAACTGCCTCAAGGCAGTTCAAAGGGCCAGATCCTATCTAGGCGATGAGTCGATTCAGAAGCAAGTTAGTTCAATTCAAAATATTTTAGGAGGAGGTAGAAAAGAAAAAGATGACATTGGGACAATTTTGGAAGAAGTTACTGTTGCAGTTTACAAGATCCCAAATTTCGATAACACGTTTATAGAGTCACTTAATAGTTATTACAAAAGAACCGGACGATTAACGGACGGACAATTTAAAGCACTGGAGAACTTACATGAAAAACTTTGTCAGAGGAAACGTAAATGAAAACTGAGGCATTATTAAAATTAAACATTCACATCACGGGAAAAGAAGTAATTCTTCTTGAGAAATTGGCAAATCACTTTATAAAGATTGCCGATTATCATCATGACAAAGTAGATGGTGAGCTTTACGACTTCGCACAAGAAGTTAAAACACAAATTGCAGATTCACTCAACGATGTTGATATGGAGGTTCAAGATGCTTAAGGTTGAAACGGTTTTACAAAATACCGCAGATTGGGAAAAGCTCAGAGAGGGAAAAATTGGGGCCAGTGATGCAAATATCATCATGGGTGTTTCTGATTTTTGTACTCCGAGAGAATTGTATTTAAAAAAGAAAGGACTTGCAAAAGAAGAAGAAAATAAAAGTACATTCGTCCAGGACAAGGGGCATCGCCTGGAAGAAAAGTGCCGCGCTCTTTTTGAATTAGAAACATTTATGGATTGGCCGTCAGTTGTCGCGCTCCACTCGGAATACTCATGGTTCATGGCTTCTCTCGATGGCTACAACGAAGAATTAAACGAAAATTGGGAATGCAAGTACGTTGGCCAGGAAGATTTTGAGCAAGTTAAAAACGGGCATATGCTGTCCTGGTATGTTCCACAGGTTCAGGCTCAGATGATTGTTTCTGGTGCAAAAGTTTGTAATTTTAACGTAATTACAGAAGATAAAGAAGCTAAAGAAAATGGAGATTTCCCATACAAAAGAGCGCTTTTAAGAGTTGAGTACGATCCTTTTTACTGTGCAAATTGCTTAATGCCAGCTCTGTTTAATTTTCAAAATTATATTGAACTGGACATTTTGCCGCCAATTTCAGAAAAAGACATTCTTCCAGATGATGAAAATGAAGCTCTCTTTGATGCAATTGAAAGTTATAAATCAACTAAGGAATCTTTCGAGGAATGGAAAAAGCTGGAAGAAAAAGCAAAAGAAAAAGTTTATTCTTTGATTAAGCATAACAAAACCACTTGCCGAGGACATAAAGTCACTAGGACTGTTTCTGAATCGAAGATGAAAATTGATTATGAAACTTTAATTTCTGATCTAAAAATTCAAATTGATCCAAAATATACCTCAATGAGTGAGCCAAGAGTCACCGATAGGGTTACTTTTTGCAAGGTGAAAACTTCGGCAGAACTGGAAGAAGAAGCTCGAATTTCAGCGGAAAAAACCGCCAAGAAGTTTGAGAAAGAAGCCGAAAAAGCGAGAAAGGCGCAGGAGAAAGAAGACAAAAAAGCCGAAAAAGAGGCGGCGAAGCTAGAAAAAGCAAATAAAAAGAAAAAATAGTTGTCAGAGTTAAATGTTTTTGTGATTATAGATTTAACGGAATACGAATTGCTCTTTTGTGAGAATTTAGTAGGGTTCGCCCCAAAACTTCAACCTTAAATCAATCTCTTTTTCGCAAAAAAGCCCTTTTTTGATATTTAGTAATTATGCAGGTTTTTACTATTTTGATTTAAAGGGCTTTTTTTAATTTTATGGTCTGTGTAGCCAATTGGTAAGCGCACCGGAATTAGGAAGCCTGAACAACGACCTATCCGTCTAATATGGGTTCGATTCCCATCCAGACCTTATTCTTCTTTTTCTCTTTCAGAATCAGATTCCCAAACTACAACAATCGGCTCAGGTTTTTCTTCAGTAATTGTTTTGCATTTATAGTCATCGTTGAAATCATATTCACAAATTGAGACTTCAAGCGAATAAATTTTGTGGGAAACTAGGAATAATAAAAAGATAAATCTCTTCATATTCCTAGTTTAGCATGATTTTAAAAACCGGAACGACATTCTAGCGCGCCGTCGATCAATTTTTGATAACTGGCTTCATCGGCAATATGAATAAACTCACTTTTCACCACTCCAGTTTCGGCGCAATACTTTTTACGAGAAATTGGCTTTTTCTTCCATTTTACACAGCCGCTTTCCTGGCGAATGATTGCCGGAGCTGGAATTGAGATCCGGTATCTCTTTTCCCCCATCCTACAGGCGAATTTTAAGCCATTTACAAGGTTTTCTCTAACGGACATATCCACCAGGTCATATTTCATCAAAGATCGCTCTACGCAAGTTTTACCAACGTATTTTTTGCAAACTTGATTTGTTAAAAATCCCAAATGCCCTGGGCGCGGAATTAGCCTTTGATTTATTAGAGCCTGGTGCTCCAGGATCAGATCTGGATATGCCGATTTTTCTGGGCCCTTTTTTAAAACTGAGCATCCGGTTACAAGTAGCCAGGACAAAGTACATACAATTATAAATTCTAAAATTCTCATGATTGACCTTCTTCGATAGACATTCTAGCGGCTTCCAGGAGAAGCTCTGCTTTCTTCTCTTCCTGCTCGATTAAATTATCCATCTGATCCGAGCTTGGCTTTGCTTTTTCGGCCATTACGTTTTTTTTTGCTTCGTAATAGTCATCAATGTATTTTCTGTCGTTATCGGTATTTTTCTTTTTCAAGATACCAATGCCAAGTTCAAGCCCCAGCTCTGCAATTCTTCCTAACCCCATACTCTTCTCCTATAAAAAAGGCCCCAAAATTGGAGCCTTTTGTCTTATTCAATTTTAGTATTCTTTTATAGTTTCTCACAAGCCTTTGAAGCTAGAACGTCGATCTTGGCGCTTAAATTAGTAAGTCTACAGCCCCATTCTACCGGAACGCCTTTACTTAACAGTGCCGGAACTGCCAATCCAAATGCTCCTTTGCATAGTTGAACTGATAATTTTGAAGATGGTGCCAATTCTTGAACTGGAGCAACTTCTTCAGTTTGAGCGATGGCCACAACGACCATTGACTCATCAGATTCAATTTTTAAAAGCTTATCAACAGATGCCTTTACTGCTTCTGGATGAACGCACTCACCCTCTGCGACGATGGCCTTAGAAATGCTTTTTGAAGCCGCTTCTTTGGCTTTTGGAATTACTTTAGTCTCAAAATAACTACAAGAAGCCAGTGTCATAAGTGCAAAGATACATAATAGTGTTTTCATTTTTTTCTCCATGGATAATTTGTATTAGTACATCAGATAAAATATTAATTCTTTTTCTTTTTGTTGTCATTGAAAAGTTTTTTGACTGATTTGATTAAAATCTGAATGGCAGATCCGTGCTTTTTTCCTATGTAAAATTCAGCAATTGAATAAGCAAAAAAAGCGACAAATACCGCTATTAATTTTACCCACTCTTCATTTGTACAGCTTAAGATCATAGTTTTTCTTTAACAAAAGAGGCAAACATTGCCCCAATTGCTCCAAATACAGCTCCAAAAAATGCAACTTTTAACTGAAGATTTGAAATTGAAATTTTCATTTCTACCTGGGAAGTTTTTATATCTTTAACTTCTTCCATTAGAAATTTACGCCATTCTTTTTCGTTGTTTATGATTGCTTCTACTTTATCTGCGTTAGTCATCTTAACCTCAGAATTTATTATAGAATAATATTGGCATCACAGCGACCAATTCCTTTAAAATTATCATTGTAAGGTGGATTGTCAGAATATTCACCGTCAGAATATTGCCATGCCCACGCTGAAGACCATGGAGCAAATCTTGTTGGTTTTTTTCCATATCTCGCGATCCATAGACGGCTGCAAAGATCTTTAAAAGAAGAATCAAGCTCTAAATAAGCCAAAAGTGATTCATAGGTATAAAACATACATTTACGGCCAGTTTGTTCATAAATATAACGAAGGAATTTTTTGGCATCTTCGCGATCCAATTTCATATCGGCTTCACTTTGAAGAGGCCCTACTCTTTTGTTTGTCACAGTTTCATAGTCAAGAATTGGCTCATAGTGCATTGATGTTAAATTTTCTAAACCAACAGATTTGATAAAATGTTTTGCTTGATCAATTGGATCTACTCCGACTCTGTAGAAGTGGTAAACGCCTGATTTAATTTTTTTAGAAGCGCATCCTGCCATGTGATGATTTAATTTTGGATCAATCCAAGATCCTCCGTCAGTGGCCTTAAAAATCATGTCATCGCCATCAAACTTTTCAAAGTCGCAAGGTTCATAGCGAGAAATGTCTGGAAAAAAACCATCAGTTGTTTCTACTGTTGGGAGGGATTCATCAATAACAACTACTGACGGCTCATCAGGATCTTTTACGATCACTGGTATTTTTTTAGCTGGCTTAAAAAAATTAATTATTGCTTGTAACCACTTTGGCATAAATATCCTAATTAAAGATCAATACATTT
>Ga0172380_10002493_pt1 | contig 28003 bp, 21 predicted proteins | sample Leawe162metaG_FD_119747 | JGI IMG/M metagenome (GOLD analysis project Ga0172380, IMG submission 119747) | Leachate microbial communities from a municipal landfill in Southern Ontario, Canada - Leachate well 162 metaG | ecosystem: Engineered > Solid waste > Landfill > Unclassified | place... | reverse complement strand
GTGGATGAGTGGTTTAAGTCGCACGCCTGGAAAGCGTGTGTGGGATAACATCCCACCGCGGGTTCGAATCCCGCCCTCTCCGCCAGAACACGCCAAAACCCGCACTGCCGCAAGGCTTTGCGGGTTTTTTGCTTTTACGCTGTCGGGGTTTTGTTAGTGGCGCGATATTGGTTGCTCAGGTGTTTTTTGCAAGTTTGGTGTCACGGATTTGTCACGGATTGCTGTCGGTTGTTGTTGCCAGATTCCGGTGTATCACGGATTTGTCACGTAGCGAATGTTGAAACTGCAGGCCCCAATCCTTAGATTACCCACATTTTTTCGTTTTTTTGCGAGTGAACCCGTCAGATTAGTGCCGTCGTGTCGCGCTTTTCCGGCGCCATATTGGGCGGCGGATATCGTTGCGTTGCCGCGTCGTCATTACGGTAGCGTAACATCGACGAGAACCGCTAAGTGAGGGGCGATACTAGTCCGACTGGTTCTCGGTGCGGACGCTCATTACGAAGTGTTACGATGGCCGCTATCGGCGAGTTGCCGACTTTAGTTTCCAGCACAGGCAAAGCAGCTTTACGATGTGTTGGACGTACTTCTTTCCTGTACTGGTCGTTGCAAAACCCCTCACACCAGCCAACTAACGGTCGAAGAATGAGCATTTCAGCAACTGTCATTCGGGTTATTTCCACGATTGCTGGCGCATTGCTGCCTAAAGGCAAGCAACTTTATGCGGAACGATCTGCGGGAAACGAGCCGGGATCAGTTCCTGTCGACCTCACTGAGGAAATACTCGACGAAGCGCTGAACAGGTTGGCTGCCGTTGAAGTGAATCATCCATGGTGGAAGCATGCTCTGGTCCAGTTGGGAGCATCCGCGATTCGACCGGACTGGTTCAAGAAACCGCACATTCAGGAATGGCTCTCCCAAGCTCAGGTTCGGCGTCTTCTCAAATTACTTGCGAAAGCCAACCTGACTGGAGCGAAAGTCCATCGGGAAGATTATGAGGCACTAGTCACAAGCTACATGGAGCACTCATTCGAGAATCGCCAGTATGCCGAATCGGCGATCTCGCTTGCCGCAGCCGTATTAAAGGCCAGCATCATGGGTGCGGTCCGTGATCCGGGCACTGCGGCGATACTTCAGGCTACAGCGACAGACCACCGAGATCTACTGGTGGCTATGACTGAGAAGTTGAACGCGATTGGGCCGGGAGACCTAGACAAATTGACGGAGCTCGCAAAGAGCTACGCAAGCCTCATCCCGGATGACGTTGGCGGTATGCAACTCGACCGAGCTTCGCTCCTTGAGAGTCTTGACGCCAAGCTCACCAGGGCCCGCCTGGTTCAGGTCCGTGGACTGCCAGGAAGTGGCAAATCGGTTGTGGTGAGGCGAGCCGTACAGCGGGCACTTGAACGGGGTCCGGTCCTTTTCCTTAAGGCCGAACAGCTTGAAGGCACCAGTTGGATCAGCTATGCGACCTCGCAGGGCCTCTCCGGTTGTCCTTTGGAGCAACTTTTGATTGAGGTCGGAGAAGTCGGCACTCCCGCACTCTTCATCGATGCGATCGATCGGATCGAGAAGGAACACCAGCCCGTCATCCTAGACGTCATTCGCACCATCGTGGAGTCGCCGCTACTCAATAACTGGCGGGTGGTCGTCTCGCTTCGCGACACTGGTATAGAAGTGCTACGCAATTGGTTGGGTGACTTTCTTGATGTCTTGAAAGTCGAGACGCTTGCCGTCGACCAGCTGAGTGACGATGAGGCGGAGATCCTGGCAAAAGCCAAGCCTCACCTGAGGCCACTTCTGTTCGGATCAACCCAAGTGCAAGAGATCGTCCGACGCCCCTTTTTTGCGAAGGTGCTGAACCAGAGCTACGTCGCCAATCCCAGCGCCCCGACATTCACACCCCAATCTGAGGTCGATCTGATCGAGAATTGGTGGCGCCGAGGTGGCTACAACGAGACCGGCCAAAGCGCGATAGAACGCCAACGCACACTGCTCGACTTGGCACGAGTTCGTGCTCGTCAGCTTAGCCAGCCTATCGGCCTTAGCCAATTGGCCTCATTCGCACACATCGACGACCTTAGATCCGACGGCATACTTCAAAATGCTCGCGAAGGGATCTCCGTCCGCTTCGCTCACGATATTTTCTTTGAATGGGCCTTTTTTCATGTCTTGGCCGATCGCGGGGCCCAATGGATGGAAGAGATCAAGGCCTGCGGCGAGCCACCGGCGGTTGCACGGGTCGTCGAACTCGTCGCCCAATGGGAGTACATGAAGGGAAATGACTGGCCGGCGTATCTCGCCCTACCCGAGGGTTTGGATTTTAGATCACAGTGGCTGCGAGCGTGGCTGGTCGCTCCCCTTGGAACTGCGAGGTTCGAAGTTGATGAAGCCCAATTCGCGACGGCCGTCTTTGCCGACGACTTCCGTCTCTTCAGGAAGGTGCTCGTCTGGTTTCAAGCTGAGAAGACCTCCCCGAACCCGAACATCCTCGCTGGTCCGCTCCCACAGGAGCAACGCCAAAGATTCGCTGATCTTCTCGGTTGGCCTTCCGACTTCGCTGCGTGGCGTCGCCTCATAGATTTTGTTCTCCGTCGCATCTCAGATATACCGCAGAGACTCTATCCGGACATCATTGCCATCTTTGAGGTCTGGCAGAACGCCCTAGCCGACATTCGCAACCCGACTTCCCGTGCTCTTCTCCAGCAATGCGCTAAATGGCTCGCCTCCATCGACGCGATGAGTGCAGCCTATGGGCCCGACGAAAACTCTGCGTACTGGAAAAAAGTACACGAATTGGGTGCTTTCCGAAAATCCTTGGGACGTCTCCTCTTAAGATCGTCGCGAGCCGAGTCGACGTTTGCGGCCGACTATCTACAGCGGGTCACCGACTCAGAGCGTATTCGTGACGACGCGTTTCACGACATCGTCGGCTTCTCACCCATCCTTGCCCAATCGCTACCTCGATCGCTCGTCGAGCTTTCACTAACGTTTCTGCGAGAGGAGCTTCCAGACGACCAAGTCGTCCGAGAAAAGCAGGAACTTAGTCGCGCAGTAGAGTGGCGCAAAGATGTTCTCGCCAAGCCGGAAGGCAAGCGCACTCGTCGAGAGCAGATGGTGCTTTCCAGTGCGTATTCTCTGCGAGGCATCGGCGATTTCAGCTATCACGACTGGGAAAGGCTTTCGATCCACGACGACTACCAAGACTTTTGGCCTCCTTCGCCGCTTCGAGAGCCATTTCTCTCCCTTTTTCAATCCTCGCCCGATGAGGCGCTGAGGTTGCTTCGGGAGATTTGCAATCACGCCATAACCGCGTGGCGGCAGCTGCATCGTCACTCACGCGACCGTAGGGGAACGCCTATCCCGCTCGAACTGATATTTCCCTGGGGCACCCAAAAATTCTGGGGCACCGATCGGGAGTATCTTTGGTTTCGGTCGACGTGGGCGCCCAAAGCCATCGGCTGCGGGTTTATGGCGCTTGAGGAGTGGTGCTTCGCTGAGGTTGCGCGCAGCCGCCCCGTAGATGAGTTGATCCAGCAAATCGTCGCCGGGAACGAGTGCATCGCCATCCTGGGTGTCGCGTCTATGCTCGCGCTCCACACCGAGACGGTGTCCGAAACAACGTTGCCGCTCTTTACTTCACAGCGCCTGTTGGCTGCAGACCACAGCCGGTTTGGGCAAGACCTCTCGCCGACTGCGAGCCCAATCGGTTTCACGCATCGCACCGACAAGCCTCACATTGAGGCGATCCAGGTAGCTAACGCCCGCCCGGTCCGCAAGACCCAGCTTAGCTGGATGGTGCCCGGGTTCATTTTTGCGACTGGGTCGATCTGCGACAGAGCCCGCGGCGCGATCCTCAACTTCAAGAACGATCTGCCCTACCAGTACGAAGAGCACCGCGACATTCCGGAGGCGCGGGAGCACCTCACAGCTCAGGCCCTCGAGTATGCCGAGTTGGCGGACCCAAAAAACTATCAGGCCTACCGCACCAAAGCGGATTCAGACCAGATTGCGATTGTCCACGTCAGTCCTTCTGCTGCTAAGCCTGAGAAAGTCGCCAGGGTGGAAGAGGCATCTAAGCACCTTAGGCAAACGGGACTTTGGACGTGGGCGTCAAAGTCCTTCGAACAAAAGACACTGAGCGACACCTACACGGTCAAGGATGCGATCGCCTTTGCCAAGGAAGCGGACTCACGCGACTTGTTCACGCACTCGAGCGACCAGAATCAAGAGGAGCATTTGGGTATGCGCCGAGGCGCGGTCGCCGCTACCGCTGCCATCGTGCTCAACTTCCGAGAAGGAAGCACTCAAGAAGATCTTGAGTGGGCTCGCAACGTCTTAGGGCGCGCAATTTGTCTTGCAGAAAAGCCCGATTTGATGTGCTCACCCAGTTCCGTTATCCCGTGGCACCAGGCGATCTACGTGGCGCGAGGCCTCGCAGCCGACCTCCGCGAAGGCACAGCGGCGTGCGGTGCGACTTGCGACCTCCTCGGGCTGATTGCGCACCCACTCGAAATCGTATCCATTGCGGCGTTCGAGGAAGTCTGCAAGCTTTGGTCCAAGGACTCCAAGTTGACTTGGGCCGGACTGATTTTGGCATTTTCGCTCTGCTACGTTCCTCCGCGGCCGCGCGATCAAGTCCGTCAACACGGAGAAGCACTCCACACAGAAAGTGAAGCGCAAGCGGCGGTAGACGCGGCGCTTGAGTTCTATGAAAACGGTAGCGGATGGGTTTCCCTTCCGTTACCGCCTCCAGCCTGGGTGAAAGTTGAATCAGCGAACGGTCGTGGGCTTCAAGGCTATGAGGAGTATGACGCGGATGATGTGACCGACGCGGCTGAGGTGTGGGATGAACCGGATGTCTTCTGGCACTCAAAGCAGGCCGCTGAAATCCTGCAGCGCATCCCCTTCGATGCGGTCCTGAGCAGTAGCACGAGAAGTGCGCTCCTCGAATTTCTGACCGGAGCTTTGGACTGGACCAACCAGAAGAATGCGCCGCCTTGGGTGAAGCCCGGACGTCGAGACCGTTCGGCGACTAGGATTTTTGAATGGACCCATGCTCTAGGGTCAAGGCTCGGTTTGGTGGCCGGACTTCTCCCGCTTAGCGATTTTCAGGCCCGCTTCCTCGATCCGATCATGGCGCTCGAGGACGACAATTGCTGGGCTCTCCTCTCTCCATTCGCGAGCACCTACGTCTGCGCTTACGTTTATGACGCGCCGGTCATTCCTGCCGACGCAGTGGCCACCCTGGACCTCTGTCTTGGGCGACTTCTGCAGGCCCCTACCTTCAAGCGTGACTCCTACCGGAGTGGAGAATTCTCCGGCTTACATCAGCCCGAGCTTGTTCGTACGTTGATGTTTGTCTCAGTTGAACGCGCTGATTTGGCCGCTCGCTACGTGAATGGTGACTGGTCCGAAACCGGCCGCATCTTGCCCCTGGTTGACCGTTTCGTTCGCACAGGTGGATGGGCGGTGTCAGTGATGGATCCGTTCTTGACGCTCTGCGAGCGGGCTAAGGACAACTACCCAGCCGAAGCCTTCGCGGACCAAGTGCTCTTAGTTGTGGGCGGCGGGCCCGAGAACCTAAGGGGTTGGCATGGAACGTTCATTTCGGCCCGCATCGCGGAACTGGTGCAGCACTTCGCGCATCGCGACGCGCCGATGACGCTAGCTCTGGCTCAGAAGTTCCTGCGGCTTCTCGACATACTTGTCGATATGGGCGACCGGCGAAGTGCGGCGCTTCAGCTTGGTGAAGCTTTTCGCGAGATTCGATTGCCGTCTTAGCACGAGACACCTAGCCACTGCGGATTGGCGGATGACCACTCCACTGCATTGGGGTGACCTCCAGCTGAATCCTAAAGACAGCTATCAGGTTGAAAGCAGCCTGATCTCCTCGATCACTTGAATGGTAGCTCAGGCCGACGAGCGGCCAAAATATTGGGCTGCTGCTATTCTGCCTTTTGGCGCTAGGCTCACGCACTGAGAGCCTTGCTGAAGAACGCGAACTCTACGGCGGCGAGGATGGATATCGGCGGATGCGGAAGGAGGCCGAAGCTTTTTTTGCTAACAATCCTTCGGGTGACATCTATCTTCTATAGGCGATTCACAGCTACTTGCCTTTTCTCCTGATGGCCTTATAGAGATCTGTGAAGTCACGCCCTACAGTCTGCAGAAATTCTCGTGCGACTGCATCGGGCTCCGTGCTCAAGGAGATGGCTATTGCGACGAGTATTCCAATAAGAATAATGGCCACGAATATGGGGGCGAAGATAGCCTCAGCCGCCGAGTATCCCCATCGATCCGCCAAGAAGTAGGCCGCGAGCGCCAGTACCAACATCGTTCCGAGCGTTGTCCATCGCATCGAGCTATTCCTCCTCGCTCATCGATAACCCCAGGCTGACGCCAAAACAGAAGAGCGCTGCAGTTACGATGACAGAAAGAACAGCGCCTCCAGCTGACGCCATGTCATCAATCGTCGCTTCCGGGTTGAGCATTGCCTGTGCCAACCCGAAGGCCAGGACTGGATACCATGCGTGTTTCATTAGGTTGCGCCCAGTGCAATAGAACCACTGTGTTAATTCTCTGGTTGAATCCATCGAGATATATCTCCGTTTCTGTGATGGAGAACAATCTACCCAGTGACTTGCGGCGTTTCTGGAAAATGTTTCTACGAAAAATCCGGATCAAATTGAAATGGTGGGTTTATGCCGAGCGCCTGCCAGAAGCATCGCCTGGCTGTTAAAATTCCCCATTTATCTCAGCTTCTTGGACTGCTCACGGGATGCCATTTAGTGCCACCGGGAACCAAAAATTGGTTTTCCGTAAATTCTGCGTCAGTAACTGAACATCAGGTGGGCACATGCAAAAAAGCTACTTAGGCAAGATCGCCCCATGAACGCAGTAGAAATCGAAGCCGCCCTGTCCGATCTGGCGATTGAGCCTTTCGACGCGGCCGAGTTCCCCTTTGCCTTCCTGACCACCTTCGGCAACAAGGAGACAACCCTCAAGCGCCTGCGCAGCGGCAACAGCAACGCATCCGACGTGCCCGGTGGTGTGCTCTTGCGCAATAACATCCACATCGCGGTATGCGAGCCCGGCCGCGTCGGCGAAACCCTCGGCGCATTGCGCGCCAGCCCAGCCACCACGAAGGCCAAGGCAAAATTTATCCTCGCCACCGACGGCGAGACGCTAGAAGCAGAAGATCTGGCCAGTGGTGAAACGATTGCTCCGGCCTATCCGGACTTCCCCAACCATCTTGGTTTTTTCCTGCCGCTGGCTGGCATCTCCACGATCAAGGAGATCAAGGAAAACCCCATCGACGTACGGGCTACCGGGCGGTTGAACAAGCTCTACATCGAACTGCTGCGCGAAAACCCGGAATGGGCGACCAGCGAACGCCGCCCGGACATGAACCACTTCATGGCCCGGCTGGTGTTTTGCTTCTTCGCCGAGGACACCGATATCTTCAACGGCGAGGGCCTGTTTACCCAGACCGTCGAGCAGATGTGCGAGCGCGACGGCGCCAATACTCATCAGGTGCTGTCCGAAATCTTCCGTGCCATGAACATCAAGTCGGCCGAACGTGCCGGCGCCCAGCCACGCCTGCCCAACTGGGCCAATGGATTTCCTTACGTCAATGGCGGCCTCTTCTCTGGCAATACCGAGGTGCCGCGCTTCACCCGTATGGCGCGTAGCTACCTGATCCACGCTGGTAACCTGAACTGGAAACAGATCAACCCCGACATCTTCGGCAGCATGATTCAGGCGGTGGCCGACGACGAAGAGCGCGGCGCGCTAGGTATGCACTACACCAGTGTGCCCAACATCCTCAAGGTGTTGAACCCGCTCTTTCTCGATGACCTGCGTTCCGCCCTGGCTGAAGCCGGTGACAACAAGATCAAGCTCCTGAATCTCAGGAAGCGCATGGCCCGCATCCGTGTTTTTGATCCGGCCTGCGGCAGCGGAAATTTTCTCGTTATCGCGTACAAGCAGATGCGCGAGATCGAGGCGGAAATTAACCGCCGTCGGGATGAACCCGACCGGGCCAGTGAAATCCCGCTGACCAACTTCCGGGGCATCGAGCTGCGCCACTTTCCCGCTGAGATCGCCCGGCTGGCGCTGATCATTGCCGAATTTCAGTGCGACGTCCTGTATCGAGGGCCGAAGCTAGCGCTCGCGGAGTTTTTGCCGCTTTCGGCGGAGAACTGGATCGTCTGTGGTAACGCGTTGCGGCTTGATTGGCTGAGCGTATGTCCGGCGACGGGTACCAGCGTAAAGTTGGTGGCGGATGACTTGTTTGGGGCGCCGCTAGAGCAGTCAGAGATTGATTTTGCAAATGAAGGTGGGGAAACCTATATCTGTGGGAATCCGCCGTATCTTGGCAGCACTTGGCAATCAGCAGAGCAAAAAGATGACCTGAAGGCCATTTTTAACCACCGCTGCACAAGCTGGAAATCCCTCGACTATGTGGCGGGCTGGTTCATCAAAGCCACCGATTACGGCAAACACACTCCTTGCGCAGCAGCTTTTGTATCCACCAACTCCATTTGCCAAGGCCAGCAAGTGCCCATTTTGTGGCCCATGATGTTCGCCAACGGCTTTGAAATAGCCTTTGCCCACACCTCTTTCAGGTGGAACAACCTGGCTAGCCACAACGCCGGCGTCACCGTGGTGATTGTGGGCATATGCAGTACCCTCCCCAAAGTGCGGCAGCTTTACGCTCTGGGTGATAACGGTCAAACCGTGCTCAAAGAGGTGGCGCATATCAACGCCTATTTGGTACCCGGCGCCAACGTAACGGTGGAAAAAGTGGCTCGTCCTTTGGGAAATCAGTGTGAAATGACCAAAGGCAACCAACCCACGGACGGCGGCTACCTTCTTCTGTCGAGTGATGAAGTCAGCGCACTTGGCTTAACGTCAGCGCAAAAAAACCGGTTTATTCGCCGAATCTACGGCTCGGCAGAATTCATCCGCAGCCTGGAGCGTTATTGTTTGTGGATTGAAGACTCCGACAGAGAGGACGCATGGGGCATCGCAACTGTTGCAATACGACTTGAGGGCGTTCGAAAAATGCGTTTGGAAAGTCCCAAGACAGCAACAATTGCCCTTGCAAATGAACCACACAGATTTGGCGAAATCCGTCAGTTTGGTAAAGAAGTTCTAATCGCTGTACCCAAAGTATCGTCCGAATCCCGCGAGTATCTCCCTGTCGGCACTTTGGCTGCCGGAACTATTGTCAGCGATTTGCTTTTCGCACTCGTTAATGCCCCCCTCTGGAACATGGCGCTCATTGCCTCCCGCCTGCACCTAGTCTGGATCGGAACCGTCTGCGGAAAGATGAAAACAGACTTCCGTTACTCCAACACCCTTGGCTGGAACACCTTCCCCGTGCCGTTGCTTACCGAGCAAAACAAGGCTGAGCTGACCCGCTGTGCTGAGGATATCCTGCTCGCCCGCGAGGCGCATTTTCCGGCCACCATCGCCGACCTCTACGATCCTGAAACCATGCCGGAGAACCTCCGCTATGCGCACACGCGCAACGACGAAGTGCTGGAGCGCATCTATATCGGACGTCGCTTCCGGAACGATACCGAGCGGCTCGAGAAGCTATTCGAGCTGTACACGAAGATGACTGCGGCGGTCAAAGATCAGTCTTCCATGAAAGCTAAAAAGGGGAGAAAAGCCTCATGAGCGATTTACCAGTTGGGCTGACCACGCCCCCCGCAGGCTACGCCGAATGGCTAACCGACCTTAAGGGGCGTATCTACGCGGCCCAGCAGCGCGCGACGCAGGCGGTCAACCACGAACTGGTGCTGCTGTACTGGCAGATCGGGCGCGACATTCTGGCGCGGCAGGCCGATCAGGGCTGGGGCGCGAAGGTGGTCGAACGGCTGGCGCACGATCTGCGCACCGCCTTCCCGGACATGAGGGGTTTTTCGCCGCGCAATCTCAAGTACATGCGCGCGTTTGCCGAGGCGTGGCCGGATGCTGAATTTGTGCAAGCGGTGCTTGCACAATTGCCCTGGTATCACCAGCTGGCGCTGCTGGACAAGCTGACCGACCCCGAAACCCGCCGCTGGTACGCGGCTAAGGCCATCGAGCACAACTGGTCGCGCAATGTTCTGGTGATGCAGATCGAAACCCGCTTGCAGGAGCGCAGCGGTACGGCCGTGACCAATTTCGAGGTCCGTCTGCCCAAGTCGCAGTCCGACCTTGCGCGTGAGTCGTTGAAAGATCCCTACCGGCTGGACTTTCTCGGGCTGACCGACGAAGCACAGGAACGTGATATCGAGAGTGCCCTCGTCCGGCATGTGACTGAGTTTCTGCTGGAACTGGGTGCGGGTTTTGCCTTCGTCGGGCGGCAGGTGCTGCTGAACGTGGGGGGCGACGAGTTCTTCATCGACCTGCTGTTCTATCACCTCAAGCTGCGCTGCTATGTAGTGATCGAGCTCAAGGGCGGCAAGTTCAAGCCCGAGCACCTGGGGCAGCTTGGGTTTTATCTGACTGCCGTGGATCGCCAGGTGAAAAGCGAGCACGACAACCCGACCATTGGCCTCTTGCTTTGTAAGACCAAGAACAAGATCGTGGCTGAGTACGCCCTGGGCGACAAGACGCAGCCGATGGGCGTAGCTGAGTACAAACTACTTGAATCCCTGCCTGCTGAACTGCAAACCAGCCTGCCCAGCATCGAACAGATCGAGCGTGAGCTGGCAGGTGACGACATACCCATGGAAGATGCCCCGGAATGACTACCTCGATGAGCAATCCGACCAATGCCTACACGGTGCCATCCGTATCGATCACCACCGCACGTACTGGGGCATCAAGCAAGGCCAACGAGTTCGGCATGCGCACCATGCAGGAACGCGCTTACGCCAAGCGCGGCGAGCAATACCTGCTGATCAAGTCGCCGCCCGCCTCGGGGAAATCCCGGGCGCTGATGTTTATTGCGCTGGACAAGCTTAACAATCAAGGGCTGCGCCAGGCGGTGATCGTGGTGCCGGAGCGTTCGATCGGTGGCAGCTTTGCCGATGAGCCCCTGAGCCGCTTCGGTTTCTACTGGGACTGGCAGGTCATGCCGCAGTGGAACCTGTGCAACGCACCGGGAATTGACGAGCCGCGCGTGGCGAAATCGAAGGTCGAGGCAGTCCGTAAGTTTCTGGAAAGCAGCGACCGCGTACTGGTGTGTACGCACGCGACTTTTCGCTTCGCGGTGGAGGAACTGGGCATTGAGGCCTTCGACGACCGCTTGATTGCCATCGATGAGTTCCATCATGTCTCCAGCAACCCGGACAATGTGTTGGGTGGCCAGTTGGGCGAATTCATCACCCGCAACAAGGTGCATGTAGTGGCCATGACCGGCTCGTACTTCCGTGGTGACAGCGAGGCGGTACTGGCCCCGACGGACGAAGCCCGTTTTGAGACGGTGACCTACACCTACTACGAGCAGTTGAACGGCTACCGCTGGCTTAAGTCGCTGGATATCGGCTACTTCTTCTACACCGGCCGTTATGTGGAGGCTGTGGAAAAGGTGCTCGATCCGGCGCTGAAGACCATCGTCCACATTCCCAACGTCAATTCCCGCGAGAGCCTGCAGGACAAGGAGCGCGAGGTAAACGAAATTATGCACGCGCTGGGAGAGTGGAAGGGCGTGGACCCGACGACCGGCTTCCATCTGATCCAGACCCGCAACGGGCGGACACTGAAAGTGGCCGATCTGGTCGACGACAGCGATCCGGCCAAACGTACCCGTGTACTTTCTGCGCTGAAAGACCCGGCGCAGAAAGAAAACCGTGACCACGTCGACATCATCATCGCGCTGGGTATGGCGAAGGAGGGCTTCGACTGGATCTGGTGCGAGCATGCCCTGACCATCGGCTATCGCAGCAGCCTGACCGAAATCGTCCAGATCATCGGCCGCGCCACCCGTGATGCCGAGGGCAAGGAGCGGGCGCGTTTCACCAACCTGATTGCCGAGCCCGCCGCCGACCAGGCCGCCGTGGCGGAGGCGGTGAACGACATGCTCAAGGCCATTTCCGCCAGCCTGCTGATGGAACAGGTGCTGGCGCCGCGTTATGAATTCACCCCACGGAATGCAGGGCCGAAGGAGGGCTTCGACTACGGCGAGGCAGGTTACACGGAGGGCGGTCACAACATCGGCGTCAACAAGGACACTGGCCAGATCCATCTTGAGATCAACGGGCTGGCGGCGCCGCAAAGCCCCGAGGCAACGCGCATCTGCCGGGAGGACCTGAACGAGGTCGTGACCAGCTTTCTGCAGGACAAGACCGTGCTGGAGCGTGGTTTGTTCGACATGGAAAACACGCTGCCCGAGGAACTGACGCAGTTGCGCATGGGCAAGATCGTGCGCGAACGCTATCCGGAACTGAGCGACGCTGATCAGGAAGCGATCCGCCAGCACGCCATCGCGGCGATGAACATCACCCAGCAGGCCAAGCTGGCATTGGCGCAGGCAGATGCCAACGGTACGGAGCCCATGCAGGGCAGCACGGCCTTGCTTGACGGTGTGCGAAAGTTCATCAACGTGCGCGACCTCGACATCGATCTGATCGACCGCATCAATCCTTTCGACGCCGCCTACGCCGTGCTCGCCAAGGCGATGGATGAGAAAACGCTGCGTCAGGTTCAGGCCAGCATTGCCGCCAAGAAGGTGAGCATTTCGGAAGAGGAAGCCCGCGAACTGGCAAAGCGTGCGCTGCAGTTCAAGCTGGAGCGCGGCCGTTTGCCGGACATCAATTCCGCCGACGCGTGGGAAAAACGGATGGCTGAAGGCGTGGCCGCGCTGGCGCGTTATCGTGCGCAGGCCAAGGCTGCACAGGCATAGGGAACCGTTCGATGGCTGAAATGAATGATGACGAACTGCTGGAGGCGCTGGGAGTGGAGGTTGCTCCGCTCCAGGCTCCCAGTAGAACGCCGCGTGAGGAACGCATCATCGCCGGGTTCGAGGACATCCTGCGTTTTCATCAGACCCATGGTCGCGTGCCGACTCATGGAGAGGATCGCGACATTTTCGAGCGCCTTTATGCCGTACGTCTCGATCAGCTGCGCAAGCTACCGGAGGCGAAATCCTTACTAGCTGATCTAGATCGCCATGGCTTGTTGTCCGGTGTTGCGAGCTCTGCTGCCAATACGGATGAACTGGACGAGGATGCGTTACTTGCGGAGCTTGGCGTCGCTATCAACGACGTATCTGCAGCGGCCGATGACGACATCACGGTACTACGCCATGTCCGCTCCAGTGCGGAAAAGCGTGCGGCGGAAGAGATCGCGAGCCGCACCGCTTGTGCCGATTTCGAGCGCTTCGAACCGCTGTTTGAACAAGTCAGGAGTGACCTGAAATCGGGCGCCCGCCAGATGTACCCTCTACGGGTGAAATCTCAGGACGAAATCAAGGTCGGAGCTTTCCTGGTCGTTGGTGGACAGATTGCCTATGTTGCCGAAGCGGGCGAGGAATTTGCGACGCAATTTAGCGATAAGCGATTCGATTGCCGCTTGCGAGTCATTTTCGACAACGGCACCGAAAGCAATGTTCTCCAACGGTCTCTTCAGCGCGCGCTCCACCGCGACGAACGGGCACGGCTGATCCTGGCCCCAGAATCAGGAACGTTGTTCGGCGACAGCCTGGATGAAGGCGATATTGAAAGTGGCACGATCTATGTGCTGCGCAGCATGTCATCGCATCCGTTCATTGCCGAACATCGTGAACTGATTCATAAAATCGGAGTTACAGGCGGAGACGTCGAAACCCGCATTGCGGGGGCTGAGAAGGACGCCACCTACTTGTTAGCCGGTGTCGAGGTTGTTGCCACCTATAAACTCGGCAACCTGAACCGAGTCAGGCTGGAAAACCTTTTCCACCGCTTGTTTGCTTCGGCACAGATCGATTTGACGATCGAGGATCGCTTTGGGCATCCGGTAAAACCCAGAGAGTGGTTTCTGGTGCCGCTTCAGGTTATTGACGAAGCGGTTCAGCGGATTTTGGATGGGTCGATCACTGATGTGACGTATGACCCGACAACGGCTCGATTGGTCGGTTAAGCGTGTGCGGAATCTTGACGATACCGCTTTTTCGTTCGCGAGCTGACCGACCATGAATGCTAGCTTGTAGGCTGTTCAGGACGGCGTACGTTGAGGGGTAGTTACTTGCTGCAGTGTGGTTAAGGCACCTTCCAACGCGCCTATCCGTTCTGCTACCCGAGAGCCTTCCTCGGCCCGCGATGCGTGAACAGCGGCCAGTTTTTCCACAGCATTGAATTTATCAGCTTGAGCGACCTGCAATTGCGCGAGAGTTGCTCGAAGCTCCGCCTGAGACTCTGCGAGACGGGCTTGAAGAGTCTCAACCGCATCTTTCTTGGATTGCTCGAGTGACTGGAAGTCTGCTCGGGTAACAGCAAGCGTTTTCTCAAGTTCCTGGCGAGCAAGATCGGCAGCTTGATACTCCTGGCGTGCCTCAACCAATTCGGTCTCCAGCCTGGGTAATCCCTCTAGGCGGAGCATAATCTTGGCTACTTCGGTTCTGGCGGCTTCGGCTGACTGACGCTCGCGAGTTGCCTCATCCCGAATGCTTCCCAACGAAGTTTCGATTTCTCCCAGGCGCCCTTCTAAAGCCGATTTCTCGGTTCTCAGTATTGCGATCGTGTTCGCCTGCTCTTCCAGTTGCTGAGTCTGGCGCTCGTTTTCTACCGCAAGTTCTTCCCTGTAAGTCGTAGCATCGCTCAATCGAGCCTCAAGATCAGAGCTCCTGGAGTCGGTTTCGCTTCGGACAAACTCGAGAATGCTTCGCTGTAGCGAATGAGGGAGGCTCGAGGCAGTATCGATGGCCATGGCCTGCGTCTCCTCCCATTGTTGGAATAGCTTGTGGATCGTGCCGTAGCTTCCGGAGCCATGCTTGTCTCGAATGAGGCGTGGCGTCGGCTTACGCCCCTCCGCCCGCATTGATTCAGCGTAACGAGCAACTTGATCGTAAGTGATGGTGGCTTCACGAGGCATGGAATTTTTCCTGTCTTATACGAAACGTACGATACGAATTGATATGTATGAATTGGTTAATGGTCTGGATGTCAGTCCTGGGCAGCTATCTGATTTCGTTCCAACCAAAGGCGAAGAGTGGGGCGAGCGACACCAACCAGCTTCGCGATGGCAGTCTGGTTAATGCCGAGTTTTCGGTAGCGCTCGATCTCGGCGCGCTTCTCATCGAGTTTGTAACTTTTTGCCAGCGCTCCCTGAGGGCGCCCAAGTTGCTTTCCAGACGCCTTTCGCTTGGCCAGCGCCTCTTTTGTGCGCATGGAAATAAAATCGCGCTCAATCTCGGCGGCTAATCCCAGGATCGTCGCTGTGATCTTTGATTGCATGGAGTTGTCGAACTGCAGTCCATTCTTGACGATGATGATCGACACTTGTTTCTCAGAGGCGAACTTCAGGATTTCCAATACTTGAAGCGTGCTACGCGCCATCCGGCTGACCTCTGCTACCAGCAGTACGTCGCCTTTGTCCGCAGCGGACAGCAGCTCCCCGATTTTTCTCGAGTTCCAGGCTACGCTGCCGGATGCGGTGTCTTCGATTACAGCGTCCGCTTGGATCCCTCGCTCCTGGCAGTACTGGTGGATGCCATGCAACTGATTTTGCGTGTCCTGTGCGCTCGTCGATACCCGAAGGTAGATGTAAATGGCCACTTTGTGCTCCTTGGAAAAAACAAACCCTGTTCGCAATTCAATCTACCGATGTGCGGCAGGTTTTTCTGATTTTTCCAATCTCGATAACTGGCTATGGAAAACGGTGGTTAAAGCTTTCCATGCCAGCAAGTATCGGTGTCTGTAAAGGACAAAATGAGTCGGTGTCCATTACGGATTAGCAGGGCCTCGTGTTTTCCGCTTGGGCCTCTATCAACAGCTCTTCGTCGGAAATCAAGAGCGATTCAATCAAGTGGAAGACCCTGTCCGGATCAGGCGCATCCTTGGGGCCAAAAAAGTGGCACAGTTGAACACTGAAGATAGTGCAGACGTAAAGAAGGTCTGCATCCCACATCTTCCGTTGTGCGAACATTTCACGAGCCGATTGAAAACGGTCGCCCAGTGCACGCTGGAGCGCCCAGTTTGCCGCGTCGACATAATCGACTTCCATTTGTTCGGCGAGAATGTCTATCTGGTCGAACAGAAGCCAGTCTTCATGGCAGTCATGGTCGAGTACCAGATTGACATCAGGCCAGCGCTTCATGGCCAGCCGCCACCAGTCGACACCCATCCAGTAGGGGGATGGGGTTTTCCCCTTAAGAGGAAATGAGTCGCCAGGAATGACGGGTTTCGAAGGGATTGTTAGATCCGGCTTGTTCATGATGCATCGTCCTTTTCATTGAGTTGGTGGTTATGTAAGGGGAGTACGGCTGACTTCGTTGCTTTGCGAAGACCGTGACCAAACGATCCGCAATAGCTGGTGCTAATTGATGGGCGGTAGTGCCCAGCTTGCATTGACACAGCAAGCATGGCTCGTTGATGTTCTGCGTGATTCGGGAGGTCGGTCGATCCCTTGATTGGAGCTGGAACGCCCGAATAGAGTTGGTATTCCTCTTGGAGGAATGCGTGTCTGAGACCGTGCGCTGAAATGTCGAGTAAGTCCTTGGTGGCAGCAATACGGCGCATCAAGTGGTAGAAATGAGCTTGAGCTTGCTTCCAAGTCTTATCTGGCCAGCGTATGCGGCTATTGATATGCGGATGCACCATCGCTTTTGCATCCTGCAGCACTTGGCGTTGTCGCTCATTACGGATTTTGACAATCCGTTGTTTGCCCCCCTTCGTTCCGTGAGTGACTAAGAGATGCTCATCGTCTAGTGCGGTCGCGACAGCCGGGCGAAATTCAATCGCCTCTTTTACCCGCAAGCCGAAATTCCTCATGAGACGAAGGAGGAGTTCAAAGCGTGGATCAATCTCCTTAGCCAGCGAAAAAATTTCGTTCAGATCAATTCCGCGGCTTTCCCATGAAAGATCTTCCTGCGCTGCCGTCTTCCTGGCGATAAGTTCATGGTCGTCCTTGAAGTACTCGTAGATATCGAGTACCACTCCTCGCTTATTGATCCAGCGGCAGAACTCGCGAAGGTTGGAGAAGAGGCCGTGTATCGTTTTTGCGGACAGACCTTTTTCCCTCCAATAGCAAGCCAGCGCGTGGGCGTGTTTCTGTTTGAGTGACGTCGGGCTCTCGAGGCGAAACCCAAGCTCGTAAAGTTCTGCAAAACACCGGCGCAAATTGCTACGCCGCTCGAGCCGTGTCTTCGGACTGCAATCTCGTGGAATGCCTTTGGTGATTGAGTGAACTTTTCCGTTGTACTGGTTCAGGATCCGATCGAGTTCGTCCTGAAAACGCTCGGGAAGTATCTTGTCCGCTAGGGATTTTCTGCTCACGACACCGACCTCAAACTTTCATTCATGTGAATGGAAGGTTTTTAAAAATCTCTGGAAGCCTGTAACGATGCGAAACTTGAAAGTCGTCTGGTTTTTCAGAGTGCGTGAGGCGAGTGTGTTCTGATTGGTTATGCGTTTGTTATTTTTGAGAGAATATGAGAGTTTCTGAAAGTTCTCTTTTGGCCGGTGGTAATTGGTCCACTCGAAAATCTTAGAAATGTCGGTTGGTGATTCCTTTTTCTAGGCTCACATAGTGAGCCTCCACCGAGGTAAGTTGACTGTCAGTGAATGCGTTTAATGGAAAATTGATAGAACCCTGAAATGAGTACGAATCCTCAGAGAACCCTTTCGCTTGCATCTGAGTACTTCGGAATGCTTTCCGATTTGGCCTCGCGCGGGGAGTCGGTAAGCGTTGGCGATCTGCGGTCGCTGCTGCAGAAGTACCACCCAGAAGGGGAGCGTGCGCCCGAAAAGGTCGCGGAGCTGCTGGAGCAATTCGGCCTGTTCGAAAAGGCTGTCGATTCGGAAACGTCTTGGGAAGTACCTCACGTCATCGGCGAGTTTCTTCGCCATCTGTCGATGCGACAGCGGCTTTCGGCACCGGGGATTCTGGGACCAATCATCGAGGAAATTGCTCGGCTGTCCGAGGATTTGCGACTGGCTTTTCAGGGCGCTGACCTCGATCGCATTCGTTTGACGAGTAACAGCATCAAGCAAGCCCTTGACGCTGCTCGTGGGCTGTCCCGAAGCAACTCTCAAGCGATTGGGAATGAGGTCATGCGCATCAAGACTCGGGAAGATCATCGGACGCTGCGCGAACGCTATCTATTCATTACCCACCTTCACGAGAAGCACCTGACACCCTTAGGAGCGATGGTTGAGGTTGGTGGGGAAATGGAGCGGCGGGCAAATGAGTTGATTGCTGTTGCCAGACTTGGCCGCGTCTCGATGCCCGACGATCCGTTGGTGCCCGAACTCACCTCGAAGATCATTGCCGCTGTCCGGCGACTGAAGGACGACGCTTGGATCGATTTCCATTCCTCCTTGCGTGAAGTAACGCCCTTGTTCCAGCAGGTCCGCCGGGATCATGCTCTGGCGGTCGCGATTAGTCGCCAACTCGACCGCGTGGGGCGAGAGGGAGTCAAAGGACTGGATGGCGTGGATGCCCGGCTGCCGATCGCCCGGTGGCGCCCGGAAGGGGTGTTTAGCTCGTACGACCTCGAAGATTACCTGGCCGGCGTTGCAAACTATGTGGCCAACCCCGATCCCGGACCGCTGGCGTCCCTTGGTGACAGTGTGGCGCCGCAGGTGCTCGATGCTGCTGAGGTGATCGAGGCACTGCTGGCTGATGGCGAGCAGCGGGATCTGCTGGCATGGATCGTTCGGACGTTCAGTGCCTATCCCGATCAGCAGTTGCTGCAGGCCTTCCACAACATCTCCAGTTCCCCTGATTTTCAGTGTGCCCATGCCGACCAGCCCGTTCAGGCGGAGACGGCCGAGGCGATATACACCTACTACCCGCTGCAGGCCACCAATGCTTGACCATCTCGAAAAGCTCGAAGACATCTTCCGCGAACTCTCGCGCGGCCGGCACTTGTCTGCTGCGGACGGTGATTTGTTCGCTGCTCTCGAAAAACATCCATCCGATTACCAGGCGGTGTTCAAGAAATTGGGTTTCGACCTGGTCGCGGACGCCCGCGGCTTTTACTACTTCTTCGGATCGCGATCTACCGCGAACAGCGTAAAGCGGCTGGCCCTGTTCCTATACATCCTGATCGACTGGCTCGCCGACAGAGGGGAGGGGATCACCGCTGCGCTTGCCGGAAAGAGCTTTAACGTCGACCATCTTCCGCATCTGGCCAGCGAGCGGTACCGTGGCTATCTTGGGCACGTTGGCATTTCTACGCCGGCCGACATCGCAGAAACCCTCCGGGCGATGGAAAACTTCGGCTTCCTGGTGCAGGGCAGTGACGGCACGTTCCGGTTGCTACCGCCGGCTCACCGCCTCATTGACGCCTGCGTGGCCGCCGGTCTTGAAACTGGAACCGAATCCTCCGAGGAGGCTGCGTAATGCTGACGCCCGGACCGAAACGCATCATCCTGATCCGTGCTGGTCGCTACGACTACGCGGAGGTCGTGTTGGGACTATCTGCCCACTTGGTCGGTCAGAACAACGCCGGGAAGACCTCACTGATAGCTACCTTGCAGATGCTCTACGTGGCGAACTTCAACGAGATGAGCTTCAGCCGTCCGTGGGAGGAGACGCGCCGCTACTATTTCCGACTCGATACCTCGACCATTCTGTTCGAGACCGTGACCAGCGATGGTCGCTTCGTGACCGTCGGCCTTCGTGGCAAGGGCCAAATGGGCGGCTTCCAGGTCGAGCGGTTTGCCTTCGAAGGCGCCTACCGGAAGGACGACTTCATCGACGACACAAACCGTGTCCGTCCTTTTGAAGAGGTGAAGCGCAGCATCGTGGCCGACCGCTTCTTCAAGGAGCTTGAGCCGAATGAGATCCGCGCCGCGTTGATCGGCGAGCTGGGCGTCAAGCAACTCAACATGGGCATTGTGCCGCTCCGGGATGTCGGTCGGTATGGTGACTTTGCCTACTTGTTCAAGAATCTGCTGCGCCTCAACGATCTGAGCCAGAAGGACGTCAAGGACACCCTACTGACCGTCTACCGGCATGGTATCCGGCATGCCATTGAGGTTGATTTGAACAAGGAATACACCGACGCCTACAGCGCCCTCATGGTGGAGAAGGCGAAGCTGGCCAACATTCGTCAAGTGGCATTGATTGCGCTCCACCTGAAATCCGAGCAGGACAAGCGGATCCGTGCGAGTCGGGATATTCCCGCACTTTACGTGGCTGTGGGCGGGGCGAAGGCGCGGCAGCGAACTGCGCTTTTGACGGGGCTCGAGAACGACCAGGAACGGCTCCGTGCCGTCGCGACGGCCGCAACCGATGCCAAAGAGGAGTGGGGTCGTCTCAACGACGAGCACGAGGAGATTGTCAGGGCCGGAATGGAGCTTGAGAACTGGTTCAAGGAATACGCTGAGGACGAGGCTGCCCTCAAGGACTTCCTGCCCGACTTCGAGGCGATCCGCCGCAAGAGCCTTGAGGAAGAGATCGATGCACTGACGGCGCGCTTGGCCACGGTCGGAGATTCCGTGGAGATCGAGGCGCGCTTGCGTCGGACGCAGGCCAAGCTTGCCGCAACGATCGAGCGGCGCGACAAACACGCGCTGCTGCTTGGCACCCGCCTGCAGGAGCGGTTGGGCCCGGACATGATGAGCGACCTTGGGCGGATTTTCCACCCGGAACTGCTGCGGCTGCCGCTGGAAGAGGATGGCGTTGCGCTGTCCGACGAGGACGCGCTGCTCGCTCTGTTGCGCCGCATCCACGGCAAGATTGCTGATGGCCGGCTGGTCATCGATGGGGTATCGATCCCTCTTGATCTGGTGGCATCCCGCGAATCGGTGTGCGTGGCCGATCTGGCCACGCTCAATGAAGAAGTCGTCGAGCTGGAGCGTGAAATCAATAAGCTGGTCCAGGACTTGGCGACCGCGAAGGACATGGCGGCGGCGCAAGCGGCGCGCGACCGGCTGAGGGCAGACCTGAAGGCTGCCGAAGCGCTGCACCAGCGCTTCGTTCGTCACGGTGAGGCGGCTGCGAAGCTGCCGGACCAGAAGAAGGCTGATGCCGCGCAGAAGAAGGCGAAGGAGGTCAACGTAGCGGCCAGGCAGCGCCTCGACCAGAAGGGGATCGAGCGCGAGCGCCAGAGGACGTCCATCAATGGCGATATCCTGACGAAGAACGAACTGCTTGTTAAGTTGGACAACATTCGCCCGGTGCCACCGAAGCCATCGTGGCCGATGGGTACTCCGGACCCGGAGTGGCCCGAAGATGCGATCGAACTCTCGACTCTGTACTCTGCCACCTACAATCAGTATTTTCAGTCCGAGGCGGTAGTCCTGCGCATTCTCCAGGAGGCCGAGCTGCTGCATCCTGACGGCTTTGCCGGAAGCACCGACGACGAGAAGATCGAGGCCGTCATCGAGGCTGTCGACTCGCTGGGCGAACGCGACAAGGCCTACCGCGACCATCTCAGCAACGTCATCAAAGGGATGCGGGCGACTTTCCAGCGGATGTTCGAGGCGCTGGACAGCCTCTCCGACTCAGCCGAGAAGTTCAGCCGGACGATCGGCAATGTCGCGATCTCCAACCTGCGCGGCCTGTCCGTGAAGATCGTCGAGAACATGGAAGTGACCCGCAACTATCGGTCGGTGGTCGAGGCCGGCGCCGGCGACCTTTTTTCCGATCTTGCGGACAGCGAGAGTGCCATCGACGCAATCCACCAGACCATCCAGCGGGCGCCGGTGCTGCGCCTGGCTGATTGGTTCGGGGTGCAGTTCGTCGTGAAGACGGCCGACGGCGCGGAGACAGCGTACAACGACCTTTCCAAGATCGAGTCGAACGGCACCACGATGTCAATCAAAGCGCTGGTGAATATCGTACTGATCCAGGCCATGATGCGTGAGCGTCGGCCGTTCATCCTCCCGTTCTATATCGACGAAGCGAACCAGATCGATGAGTCTAACTTGCGCGAGATCGTGGCGCTGGCGAACAACAAGGGCTTCTGCCCGATCTTCGCATCCACCGTACCGGTGGCGGCGGCCGAGAGCATCTACATCGTCCGCATGACGCCGGATAGCCGCGCCATCATTGACCCGAAATCGCGCATTGAGCGAAGGGCGAAGGATTCGGTTCGTGCAGACGCCGCTTGATGCCTTTGCCGGATTGCTGGCTGAGCTGATCACCGCCGGGTCAGTGCAGGCGAGCAGGGTGTCCACTAAGGCGCGGGCACGGTTGGCGCCGCTATTCTCCGCCGAAGTGCTGGTGGAAACGCGCGCCGGCGCCGGACGGCGAGTCGAGGTACGAACCCCGGAAACGCTGGCGAAATTCATCTCACGGCATTACCCGGCAGGCCTGTTCGCCGACCCGTCTGCCGACGAGGTTCTAGACCGGCGAACGTTAGCGCTGTCCCGATACCGGGATACGAAGGCCCTGGGCGGCCTCGACTTTGAGATCGTCGAATACCGGCTAGCCGGCAAGGCGCCGCTGCTGATCGGCAGCACCTCGATCGGCCGGTCAGGTGTGTGTGGCGACCTCGGGGCGTTCGTCCTCTACGACGTGCGCACAGCCGACCGTGACGTGCGCTTTTCCGGTGTCGTGGCCACGGTGGAGAACCCGACTTTTCTCATTCGGTACGACTGGGCGGCGGCAGGCGTCGACCTCGCTATCGCTACCTATGGGCGCATGTCGCGCCGCTTGATCGACTGGTTGGCCAGCGGATCCATGAGTGCTGCCCAGGTCGTACATTACGATGACTACGACCCAGTGGGTCTCGGTGAGTTTTGTCGACTTGAAGCAGCGCTTGGCCAGCGTGCCAGCCTCTTTATTCCGGACCGGATCGAGCGACTGTTTTCGCAGTATTCAGACCGGGATCTGCTATCTCGTTCGTCAGGATTGCTTCCAGCCTTACAACAAAGCAGTAACGCGGAAGTACGGCGAGTAGTTCAGCTGATGGCTGTGTCTGGTGGCGCGGTTGAGCAGGAAGCATTACTGATTCCCACTATAGGAATTGGGTCTTAAGGCTACAAGATATTCAACAAGCGAATGGGACAGCACGCCCCCCAGAATTTGTCCGTGTTGAGCAAATGCTGTCCTTGCGTGATCACTTGCCTTGATCGGCGCAGTTCCTTCGAGGAACGAAAGAATCTCGGCGCGTTTTTCAGGGCTAAACAATTTGGCGTTGTTTTCCGCGTCAGCGTGTCGTTGAGCAGTTATGCGAGTGCGCTCATTGCCTTCTCGTAGGCGCTCCAGAGCTACAGCGGCGTCTGCGGCCTGTTTTTCCAATACAGCCTCGTTTTTTTTCAGCGCCGAAACGACGTCGGCGTCAGGTCCACCGCTCGCACGGTATCGGTCATAAATTGCATTAAGCAGTGCCCCGCGTTTTCTAATCGGTTCTGTCTTCTCTAAAACGGAAATCTCATAGCTGGCCGCCTGAAGCCAGATCGAAGGCAGAGTTGAATCGTTTGAGTCAATCCCGCCGCCATCTTGCTGGTGGTGATCAGATATAGAGTTATTCAGATTTTTGGTAGACCTAGGTCTGGCCAAACACGGTTGAGGCATACCCGGCTTAGCCGTGCCCGGCTTCTGCTGCTTTTTTGGATTGGCACTTGATGAATCAGTGGATAACGCTCCCAAAGCGGAGCTGTCTGGAATCGGCGAAAACACTAATTTGTGTCGAAATCGCCCGCGATTGTCTTTGAACTCGGATCGTTTGAGATAGCCGGCCTCTGTGAGTTCGACATTCATTCGGCGCCATTTCTCTTCTCCAATACTGAGCAGCTTACGTATTCCCGCAACGTTTAAATCAAAATTGTCACTACGGGTGGATATGTAGCCTGCAACCGCACGTGTATCAAGGCTTAGGCGCTCGTCTTCAAAAATACGTGGCGAGACGGGCCTCCACCCTCCGGCCTTCAGGTCGAGCCGTAAAATTGTCATTTCAGGTCTCCCAGTGCCTTAACTATCGCATCGAGGGGAGTTCTTCCGGTCATCCCTTTGGGCCGCATACGTGTGGCGTTGTCACGTGCCATATCAATTTTGCGGAGCATCTCTTTTGCCTCTTCAGGAGATCTCGGGCGCCGCCAAAGTAGGCCAATCGCAAGGTGGCGGTAGAAACTGGCTAGGCTGATCTTGAGCCAGCCGGCAATTCGTTTGTCGCTCAACATCCCCATCACAGGTTCCCCTTCTCGCGTTGGAGCGAATCCTGCTGGGCACGCCAAGCAGGGACCGTAAGTCCAGCCTTAGACGCTGCAGAAATTTCAGCGTTAGTGGGTTTTCCCCTACGCTTCGTGCGAGTTGGAGCAGTTGTTTGTTCGTTGGAAATTACGAATCTGAACTGCGACTGCCTTGCGGCGAGCCAAGCCTCAGTGGCTTTTTTTCCATAAAGCCACACTCTCCCGACCCGTACTCCTGGGGGCAGTTTTTCCGGACTGCGACTGCGCCATGAGCGAATGGTGCTAATTGATTGCCGCAGGCGAGCAGCAAGCCCGGCGTCGTCAAAATCAGGAAAATTATCCGATTGGACACGGGTGTCCGATCCGTTAGCTAGGTGCTGTGACATTTGCATTTTCCATCCACAGAAAACACAAACCGCTGGTGCTGAGTTTTTGCGCCTTTGCCTCTCTCGTCAGTTGACGTCAGCCGAGGGGCGTTGAGCGTACGGAAGGGGTTTGCGATGGCCGCCGTGCGCTTCAGCGCAGGCCGGCCGGAATCACAAGAAGTCTTGGCGAGAGTGCAATATGAGCAAGATTGGCTGTTGCAGCCAATATGCGCTGGATGATTTTTAGGGCTATGGCATAAAAGAGGTGGAGCAAATCAAAAATGCGACGGACAGAAAATTTAAATGACGAGATTGAGAGCCTAACGGCTAACTGGCAGGCCGCCGAGATTGCTTCATAGCATTTTCCGGCCTTTTCTTGTTCAGAATCTTGAGCATTGAGCGATGAAGTCGCCAACCAATAAATTGACGATCCAATAAATGGCGCAAATAGGCCGCTCAGGCCGATTGTGGATGCAAATTCCCAATCGCCGGCACGGCCAGACCAAAAAAAAGCGAACAATACGAATATGATCGTAATGACTGCTAGGATATTGTGTTCTAGCCCGCCCCGTCTCTTGGCTGCTGCCGCCAATTTAGAGGCTCCACCGATGAGCAAAAATGAACAACGCTCACCACCAGAGTCAGGAGGTGCCGATTGCTCAAAATTTCGAGAATTAGTAGGACATCGCATTATGAGAAAGCTACCATAGGCTGCGAATTGTGTGCAATTGGCGCGGAAGGTTTGCGAGAGTTTATGAGAGTTTATGAGAGATATTGCGAGCAAGTTTACTTCTTCGTCGCTAACTTATCCGCTAACCGCGTCGCCCTCAGGTGAGTGTAGCGTTTCAGCATTTGCAGCGTTTTGTGGCCGCTCACCTCGGCCAGTTCTAGCACGGAAAAGTCACCACGTTCTGCTAAGCGTGAAAGAGCCTCATGGCGAAGGTCGTGAAAAGTGAAATCTTCAATTTTGGCGCGATCGCATGCATAGCTGAAAGCGTGGTAGAGGGTCATGCGCTCAACGGGGAGAACTAGCTTCTCACCTTTCCCTTGGGATAGTTTCTTCAAAGTTTTGATTGCAGCAGGTGATAGAGGTACTGCTCGTGGCACTTTGTTTTTTATCGTATTTGGATCGAGCAAGAACGCCAGGCGGTTCTTGTAATCTATTTGCTGCCACGTGAGTGAAAGCAATTCTCCTTGCCGCATTGCAGTTTCTATTGCGAGTTCCACGGCAGGCCAGAGCCATAGATTTCGACTGTTCTTGCACTCTCTCTCGAAAGCAGTCCACTCATCATGATCAAGGCGGCGGTTGCGCCCTTTCCCCTCTGACGGTTTGCGAATTTTATTGACAGGGTTTCCGCGGGGTAGCGCAATCCCTTTTTCCGTCTCCGCAAACCCCAATACTTTCGAGAGCATGTATAGCTCTTTGCGGACTGTACTTTCTTGGACGGGCTTTCGCTCTGAACTGCCTTTGAGCCGATTGTCACGGTATGAAGCCACAACTTTTTGGTCGATAGCTTTTAGGCTGTGCGCCCCCAACGCCTCTTCTAAACGGGCTAATTGAAAGCGCCAAGCCTCCTTTTCGTCCGGGCGCACTCGATAGTGTTTCGGCGCAAAGTCGGATCTGAAATCTTTGATCAAATCCCTCAGCGTCGTTCGCTCTGCCTCATGTGTTGGCAGGTAGGCCCCTCGGCGAATATCTGCCTCGACTAGCGACGCCCATGCTTCAGCTTCTGCTTTGGTTGGAAACGTCTTGCTTTGTTGAGGGTGACCGCGCCGTCTGACGATCGCTTGCCAACAAGTTCTGATGGTGTCATTTCGCTTCGTGATGGAAGCCATCGGTTTTCTCAAGGTGTCACGGATTTGTCACGGATTCGGATTTATATTACAACTAATTCCGCTATAGCATCTGCTAAACAAGAGAAAACGATAGTAAAAATAGCACGCCTGGAAAGCGTGTGTAGGCTAATAGCCTACCGCGGGTTCGAATCCCGCCCTCTCCGCCAAGACGCTTTCAAAACCCGCACAGCTCAACGCTTTGCGGGTTTTTTGTTTTTTGCCACTGCTCCGGGTTACGAGGTCATTAGCGTTCGCACGATTTCTGTGGCCGCTACTTCCCGGCAGCCGTCGCGGCGCGTTCCCGACCACATTGTGGTGAAGTCGTCCCTTCCCCGGGCCTCGGCATGCCTACGCAGCAGGGAGACCGCTTCGGCGGCTGCCGGGAACGCCGGTGCCAGTTCGCTCACCGGGCCTTTCTCCCGTATCAGCCGGTTGAAGAGGCCACGCGCCAGTCCCCCGGTGATGAGGTTGGTGAGCGTGGTCGGTGCATCGATGTCCTTGAGGCGCGCGCGATGCAGCGATCCGGTCGTTGCTTCGGTGCACAGGAGGAAGGCCGTGCCCACCTGCACGGCGCAGGCTCCAGCTGCCATGGCTGCGCGCACGTCGTCGGCGGTGGCAATCCCGCCGGCGGCGATCACCGGAACCGAAACGGCCTGCACTATGGCCTGAACCAGCGGCAGCATCCTGGATTGCAGACGCACGTCGGTCGACAGGAAGTGACCGCGATGGCCACCGGCCTCCAGGCCCTGCGCGATCACCGCATCGACGCCATGCCGGTCCAGCCACTGGGCTTCTGCTACCGTCGTCGCCGTCGACAGAATCTTTGCACCGCTCGCTTTCACCCGCATCAGCAGCGCCTCGGCGGGCAGACCGAAATGGAAACTGACGACCGCTGGCCGATAGCGCTCGACGAGGGTCGCCGCCGTCTCGTCAAACGGCCGCCGGCCATTCCCCGTCGGGAGCGAATTTACGTCCAGCCCGAGTTCTTCGAAATACGGTGCCAGGCACTCGCGCCAGCGGGCCTCGACGTGTGGGTCGATCACCGGAGTGGTGTGGCAGAAGAAATTGACATTGCAGGGCAAGCCGCTCGCATGCAGAAGATCCAGTTCGGATGCCAGCTTTTCCGCGTCGAGGGTTGCCGCCGGCAAGGAACCCAGGGCGCCCGCTGCCGAAACGGCCAGCGCCAGCCGGGCATCCTGAACGCCCACCATCGGGGCTTGAATCAGCGGATAGCGTGTGCCGAGTTGCAGAATGCGGGTCATGTGGAGCCTCCGTTTCGATGAGTTTCCAGCTTTACGCCGTCAGCGATTCTGCCGGAAATGGTTGATGGCGATGGCCGATAGGGAGCCAACACTTCGCAGAAAAAAAGAAACCTCCGGATGAGGGGCCGGAGGTTGTAAACGCCGCAGACCAAGGAGAGGCGGCGGGGGGAGAAAAAGTCGTTCTGCCAATGGCAGGCATTGTCTGGTGGCTTCGGCTATGCGTGCCGGATATGCATTCTTTCGCCAGTCATCGCCGGCCTTACCACGTCACCGCCCTGGAAGAGAGGATACCGTCTTCGGTCGTCGTGTTCTCCAGCGAGTT
>Ga0172380_10002492_pt1 | contig 28005 bp, 31 predicted proteins | sample Leawe162metaG_FD_119747 | JGI IMG/M metagenome (GOLD analysis project Ga0172380, IMG submission 119747) | Leachate microbial communities from a municipal landfill in Southern Ontario, Canada - Leachate well 162 metaG | ecosystem: Engineered > Solid waste > Landfill > Unclassified | place... | reverse complement strand
CGGGAGGGGTTCTGCCCGTCGTGGCACTACCGGCCGGTGTGCGTGGAGACCATGGCCGCCGGGAGGCTGGAGGCCCTCGGTGAGGCCGTGGAGAAGCCGTGGTCCTCGGAGGACCTGTCCCGCCGCTGCGCCGTGGAGCCACCCGCCGGGGACGACCGGCACACGGCCCTCGGGGACGCCACATGGGGCGAGTGGTGGTACTGGGCGCTTGAAGCGCCCGGACCTGGCCAACGCCGGATGGCCGCCGCTGGCGAACCGGGTCCCCGCCCCCGAGGAAGGTGACCGGCCGTGACCGGCCCTGAGGCCCGCCCCACGGCGTGGATCCCCGACGGGTGCGACGGCGACCGCGGCATCCCCCTCGCCCCGTGGTGGTGGCACATCGGCCTCGGCCTCGACTCCGGCGGCACCCTGGAGGCCTGCGCCCGCTGGACGGTCCTCCCCGCTGCCGTCGTGTGGCTGGCGGCCGTCGCTGCTGGCGCTCCCCTGTCCTGGCCCGTCGACGTCATCGCGCATCTCCAGCACCCATGAGTCACGCCTCCGGGCATGCACCCATGAGTCCCCCGAGAGTCTCGGAGGTCGGGGTGAGCGTGGAGCGGTAACCACCCGCCCCCGCTCACGAGGAGGCCACCCGCAGTGTCCACTCCCCTACCTCCCTCCGGGCCCCGGCTCGCGTCCGTCAGCGTCGGCACCTACGAGCTCCGCCAGGCCCTCCGCGCCGTCGTGGCGCACTGCTCGAAGGACAAGAACGCCCCCGAGCGGTACACCCGCGTCCACTGGGTCCTCGACCCCATCAAGCAGCACCTGTACGTGAACGCCACGAACGGGTTCACCTCCGGGCTCGCCGACACCTCCGTCGTCGAGGACCACCTCGGAGTCGTCGACCGGCGGTCCTGGTCGACCTCGAAGGGCACCGCGACGGAGATCCTGTCGATGTTCCCCTCGGCCGACGACGGCGGACCGGACGGCATCACCGACGTCCTCCAGCTGGACATCCACGAGGAGTACCTCGTGGTCACCGACACCAGCGGGCTGCTCGTCGGCAAGCAGGCCCGCTGGCATCTCTCCCACGCCACCGACGACGCCGTGGACCCCCTGCACCTGTACCGGGTCCTGCTCTCAGTGCACCGCTCCGGCCGCTACCGCCTACCGACCCGGACCCTGGCGGGCGGGAAGTTCGTCGCGCTGTTCTCCGAGGCGTCGGTGGCCTACAACCAGCCGCTGTGCCTGGAGCACTCCGCCGGGGAGAGCAACAAGCCGGTGATCCTCGTGTCGTGCGGGGACTCGTTCCTCGGCGCGATCTCCCCGATCACGCCCACCGATGAGGCCCGGTCGGAGATGGAGTCGCACCGGGTCGGGTGGGAGCGCCGGCTGGGTGTCGACTTCTCCGTCGAGTTCATCCCCGGCACAGAGGTCCCGGAGGAGTCCAGCGAGCAGCCGGCAGGTGCCCGGTGAGCGACGAGAGAGTCTCCGTCCGGTTCCACTTCCACCTGTCCCCCGCGGATGTCGCCTTGCCGGACGGGCGGGTCTTCGAGGGGGTCTTGGTCAGCATCACGGGCGATGAGGTGTCGGTGTGGCAGGCCGTCGACTCGGCGGCCGATGGGGACGACCAGTTCGCGCTCGTCTGGTCTGGCACCCGCTCCGCGGACGGCGAGGAGTCCGCCGTTCCGGAGCCCGGGACGTTCACGATCCTCACCGGTAGCGGACCGATGGAGGTCGCCTGGCCCTGGCTCCTCACCGCCTCCCCGGGTGGTGAGAACCGGTGACCCAGTCAGCGACCCAAGTTGCGTGGCCAGCCGCCCGCTGGGCGGTGTTCGACCTGGAGACGACCGCCGCCGACCCGGAGACCGCCAGGATCGTCACAGCCACCGTCGGGTGGGTCAACGGCAGGCAGGACACCGACGTCCGGCAGTGGCTCATCGACCCCGGTGTCGAGATCCCCGCCGAGGCCACGAATGTGCACGGGATCACCACCGAGCACGCACGCGAGCACGGCGTCTCGCCGAGCGTCGCCCTGCCGCAGATCGCCGAGGCCCTGCGTTGGTCCTGGGGCCAGGGCATGCCCGTGGTCGCGTACAACGCGACGTACGACTTCACCGTCACCGACCGGGAGATCCGCGCCCAGGGCATCGACCCCGGTGGGTTCCCCATCGCTGGGGCGGTCCTGGATCCGTTCGTCCTCGACCGGGAGCTCGACACCTACCGGAAGGGATCCCGCACCCTCACCGCGTGCTGCGAGCACTACGGGGTCCGGCTCGACGGCGCGCACGACGCCACCGCGGACGCCGTCGCGGCGGCCCGGGTCCTATGGGCGCTGCTGCGGAAGTACCCGGCCCTGGGCCGCAGGTCCCTGCAGGACCTGCAGACCGATCAGGCCAGGTGGCACGCGGCCCGGCAGGAGTCCTTCCGCGCCTACCTGCGTCGCGTCGGCAAGCCGGTCGACGACGTGGACGGGCACTGGCCGCAGCGGCCCTACACCGGGTCGAGGTGAGCGCCGTGACCCTCGGAGAACTCACCGTCGCACACCCCTACCTCGTCGACCAGGCGCTGACCGCCGCCCTGACCGCCCTCGTCGCCGCCGGCGGTGTCATCGCCGCGTTCCTGCTCTGGCAGGACCCGAACCCCGTCATCGGCACCGTCACCGACTTCGACCAGGACCCCGGCGTCGTCGTCTGCCACGACGACCCACCCGTCGAGCCCTGGACCTCCACCGTCGAGGGTGCCGCCCGCGTCACCGTCCAAGGTGACCGCGGATCCTGGACCGTGGTGATGCCCGCCTCGGAGGCCATCCACTGCCACGAGGGCCGCCCCTACCGGCTGCACACCGGATGCGACAGCCCATGGGAACGTCCGTGAGGGCAGCCTGACCAGGGTGTCGGAACACAGGCTGATCATCCGAGCGTGACAGCGCGGCGCAGGAAACCATCCCCCCCAGGGTGTCCCCTGTGCTCGACGGGGCAGCCGCATCCCCGGTGCGCCGCCCACCACTCCAAGGACCCCACGAAGCCGTGCATGGCCTGGCCCCGCACCGGCGCCACCGTCTGCCGGGCCCACGGCGGCCTCGCCCCCCAGGTCCAGACCGCAGCCGAGCAGCGTGCCCGGGAGGACGCCGCGCGGGCGCTGGCCGCCCGGCACGCCATCCCCCTCGACGTCGACCCGACCGGACAGATCCTCCACCTCGTCCGCGTCTCAGCCGGGATCGCCGAGTGGATCTGGCGCGAGCAGATCCTCCGCCTCGCCCCAGAGGCCATCGCGTGGGGCCTCACCGAACGCCGCACCAAAACCACCCCCGACGAACACGAGATCACCGAGGTTGAGAAGGCCGAGCTGAACGTGTGGTGGCGGCAGCACGGCGAGGCCATGGACCGGTGCGCGAAGTACTGCAAGATCGCCCTCGCCGCCGGTGTGGCCGAGCGGCAGGTCCGCCTCGCGGAGCGCCAGGGCGAGCTGCTCGCCGACGGCCTGAAGTGGCTCCTCGGCGAGCTGGGGATGGCCGACGACGTGCACGCGACCGGGGCCGTGGTCCGGATGCTCACCGCCCTGGACGGCGGCCAACTGCCCACCAGCCCCGAGGGGAACGTCGCATGATCGAGCGGTGGCGGTGCCAGTGGTGCGCGACCGCAGAAGGGCCGTGCACCTGCGAGTGGCGCTGCGAGTGGCACCGCTGCCGGGCCGCCGTCCCCTGCCCCGGCCCGACCCGCCACGGGCACCAGGCCGCTGTCGCCGGTGCCCCGGTGTGGTGCAGGCCCTGCCAGGCCCGGATCGTCTCCGCGGTCACCGAGCTACCCGAGGCCTGCGCCCGGCTGGCACCGGGACAGGTCGCTGCGCCGAGCACCGTCACCGACCCCACCCGCAGGACCACGGTCACCGGATCCCCGTCGCTGTCCCCCGCGTGGGATGAGATCGACGCCGTCACCCGGTGGGCCGTCGACGCCGAGGACCGGCTCCGCTGCCACCTCGACCACTCCCCCCGACAGGCCCGGCGCCGGCTGCTCGACGACGCCGTGGCGTACCTGGCCGCGCAGGCCACGGCGTGGCTGTGCACCCCGTGGGCCGTCGAGGACGGCCGCGCCGCCCTCACGTGGCACCACCGGATCACCACCGCCACCGGGTTCGACGAGCTCGTTCACCGCCTCGACGCCCCCTGCCCTGCCCCCGGTTGCGGGCTGCGGGCCCTGGTCCGCGAGAACGGCTCCGACCACGTCGTGTGCCGGGCCTGCCGCAACGCATGGCCCGAGGAGGAGTACCACTGGCTGACGCGGCTCATCGCCGCCGAGTACCGAGGCGAGCCGTGACCTGGGACCCGCGCAGGCGACTGCTGACCACCGCCGAGGCCGCCGCGTCGGTGAACCGGGAGGCATCGACCATCCGGGACTGGAAGCGACTCGGGATCCTGCGACCGTTCGCGAGACAGGGCAGGCGGCCGCTGTACCGGGAACTGGACGTCCTCGCCGCCGAGCGAGCCGCGAGGACACATCGGGCCAGATCGGGACGGACACGCGCGGCCAACACTGCGGCGGTTGACACGGGCGGGGATGGGTCCACATCCTCTGATCAGGGTGGCTGACAACCGCCCGGAGAACCGCGGGATCAGTGCCTTCGGCTACGCGGTCCGCCGGATCCAGGGCCAGCACCGCACCCGATTCCCCACCCCCGGTGCGCTCGCCCAACACCTGGCCCCCCGCACCGTCCAGACCCCCGCCCTGGACCTCATCGACGCCGAGCTCGTCACCGCCGCCAACACCCCGGACGCGCGGCTGATCATCTCGATGCCCCCGCAGGAGGGCAAGTCCCAGCGGGTGTCCCGCCGGTTCCCGCTGTGGGTCCTCATCGGCCACCCGGACACCCGGGTCGTCATCGCCTCCTACGAGCACAACGTCGCCCGCCGCTGGGGCCGGGCCATCCGCGACGACATCCTCGTCCACGGCATCGACTTCGGCCTGCAGATCCGCCCGGACCTCGCCGCCCAGCACGAGTGGGAACTCCTCGGCTACGAGGGCGGGGTCTTCGCCACAGGCATCGGCGGCGCGCTGACCGGCCGCCCCGCCGAACTGCTGATCATCGACGACCCATTGAAGGGCCGCGAGGAAGCCGACAGCGAGGTCTACCGGGAACGCTGCTGGGACTGGTGGCTTGAGACCGCCTCGACCCGCCTCGCCCCCGGCGCCCCCGTGATACTGATCCTCACCCGGTGGCACCACGACGACCTCGCCGGCCGGCTCCTGGCCGCCGAGGACGGGCACCTGTGGCGGGTCCTCAACATCCCCGCGCAGGCCGAGCACCGGCCGGAGAACGGCGAGACCGACCCCCTCGGCCGAGAACCCGGGGAGTTCATGCTGTCCGCCCGAGGCCGCACCCAGCGCCAGTGGGAGGCCATCAAGACCCGGTCCCTCGGCCGCACCTGGACCGCCCTCTACCAGGGCAGGCCCTCCCCCGATATCGGCGGCCTGTTCCCCGCCGACGAGGACTGGGCCCGCTACGACCAGCCGCTGTGGGTCGAACGCCCCGACGGCTCGAAGATCATCCCAGATGGGCATCGGGACGACGTCGAACTCGCCCAGTCCTGGGACATGGCCTTCAAGGACACCAAGGGCAGCGACTACGTCGTCGGCCAGGTGTGGATGCGCCGCGGCATCGACGCCTACCTCCTCGACCAGATCCGCGACCGACTGTCGTTCACCGGCACCTGCCAGGCGATGCGCACCCTGTCGGCCCGCTGGCCGCAGGCGATCGCGAAGTACGTGGAGGACAAGGCCAACGGGCCGGCCGTCATCAACGCGCTCGCCCGCACCGTCCCGGGGCTCATCGCCGTGCAGCCGGTCGGGTCGAAGTACGCGCGGGCCGCGGCGATCTCGCCGCTGGTCACCTCGCAGAACGTGTTCCTCCCGGCGGTCGAGCTGGCCCCGTGGATCGCGGGCCTGACCGAGGAGTGCAGGGCGTTCCCGAACTCGACGTTCGACGATCAGGTCGACGCCCTGTCGCAGGGCGTGAACCAACTCATCCTCATGCCGATGATCGACGGCGGGATCGTCGAGGACACGGACTTCGACGACGACCTGGACGACTACGAGATCAGTCCCGTGTGACGAGAGGTGGCGGTCGGCGATGGCAGTCCTGTCCCTCCGTGAGGCCACCGACCGGCTACGTGAGACCTGGTACCGGGCCACCGGCCGCACCCAGCTCTCCGAGGAGCTGCGCGCCGAACGCGCCCAGGCCGAGTACCTCGCCGAGTCCCTCGCGGACCTCGAGTCCCGCATGTACGAACCCGGGTGGCAGCTGCTCACCGCCCGCGCGGACCAGGAGTTCACGAGGGACGGTCTGCGGCAGATCACCGCGGTGACGCGGGTGATGGCCGTCAAGAACCCTCTGATCAAGCGCGGGTTGGCGCTGCGGCAGGCCTACGTGTGGGGCCAGGGCGTGTCCATCACCGCCAGGGACGACGACGTCCAGGACGTCATCTCCGGGTTCCTCGACGACGAGTCGAACCAGCGGACGTTCACCTCCGCGATCGCCCGGGAGGAGCTGGAGCGGGCGCTCGGGTCCGACGGCAACCTGTTCTTCGCGCTGTTCACCTCCCCCAGGTCGGGGCGGGTGCAGGTGCGGGTCATCCCCTGGGACGAGATCACCGATGTGATCACGAACCCGGAGGACGCCAGCGAGCCGTGGTTCTACCAGCGGGACTGGTGGGTGAACCGCCGCGACCCCATCTCCGGGGGGATCATCACCGAACGCCGGATCGCCTTCTACCCGGCCCTCGGGTACCGGCCGAGGCAGCGGCCTGCGCGGATCAGGGACCTGGGCACCGGCCAGCAGGGCCCGGTCATGTGGGATGCGCCCGTCCTGCACGTCAAGGTCAACGGGCTGCTGCACTGGAAGTTCGGTGTCGGCGACGCCTACGCCGCAATCGACTGGGCCAACGCCTACCGCGAGTTCCTCACCGACTGGGCGAGGCTCGTCAAGGCCCTCTCGCGGTTTGCGTGGAGACTCACCTCGAAGGGGTCGAAGCAGGCGCAGTCTAGGTCGAAGCTCACGGCCGCCCCCACCACCGACCCCACCACAGGGGAGGCCCGCCGGGTCGGTGCCACCGCCCTACTCACCCCCGAGATGGCACTGGAGGCCATCCCGAAGTCGGGGGCGACCATCGACAGCGACTCCGGGCGGCCCTTGGCCGCGATGGTCGCCACGGCCCTCGACGTGCCAGTGACGATGATGCTCGGCGACCCCGGCACCACCGGTGCCCGTGCGACCGCTGAGACTCTCGACACCCCCACCGAGCGGGCCATGCAGCAGCGCCGCGGCGTGTGGGCCGGGGTCCTGCACCAGGTCCTCTCCCACGTCATCGCCGAGGCCGTCCGCGCCCCCGACGGCCCCCTCACCGGGACGATCACCGTCGACGAGACGGGCCGGCAGACCGTGACCCTCGACGGCGAGGCCCCGGCGACGGTGGACATCGCCTGGCCGGACCTGGACGACGTCGACGTCGCCGTGGTCGTGAAGGCCATCGTGGAGGCGGACGCCACCGGCCGGATGCCACCGGAGGTCACCGCCCGGCTGCTGCTGGAGGCCCTCGGCGTGAAGGACGTCGACGGGATCCTCGCCAACCTGGTCGACGAGCAGGGCAGGTGGATCGGTCCTGACGGCCCGGACTCCGCCACAGCGCAGGCCGCGCTGGACGCGTTCCGCCGCGGCCAGGACCCCGCGGCCCTGCTCAACCCGCGTCAGATCGAAGGCTCCCCGACCGACCCTGAGGACGACGACGGGCCTGCTGGTGGCGATCAGGGCTGACACGCTGCGGCTCGTGGCCGAGGTCCGGTCCCGCACCGGCGACCTCGCCGATGGCGTCACCCGCAGGCTGATCGCTGCGTGGGCACGGGCACACGAGGAGATCACCGCCGAGCTCGTGGCGGCCGTGGACGACCTCGTGGTGGCCGGCGGAGGCCAGTGGCCCACCCCGGCGCAGATCGCCCGATCCGCCCGCGCGACCCGTGCCCTGGCCATTGCCTCGGAGGCCCTGGAGCGGTTGGCGGACCTCGCCCGGGCGGAGGCGTCCGTGGCCGCGGCGCAGGCCGCGCAGGCCACCGCATCGGCTCAGGCGGGGATCATCGCCTCCCAGCTGCCCGAGCAGGCCGGGGACCTCGCGACGCTCACCGCCCGGTTCCAGCGGGTCTCGGCGTCTGCGTTGGCGGAGATCGTGGCCCGCACCACCATGCAGATCACGTCCCTGACCCGGCCGCTGTCCGCGCAGGCCACCGAGGCGATGCGCCGGGAGCTGGTCCGCGGGATCGCGGTTGGGGACAACCCGAGGGTCGCGGCCCGCCGGATGGTCGAACGCACCCTGGGCGTGTTCGACGGCGGGCTCACGAGGGCGCTGACGATCGCCCGCACGGAGATCCTCGACGCCTACCGGAACGCCGCGGCCGCCGGGCAGATCGCCAACGCGGACGTCCTGGTCGGGTGGGTGTGGCTGGCCGAGCTCGGTGCCCGCACCTGCCCGGCATGCTGGGCGATGCACGGCAGCGTCCACCCGGTCGACGAACTCGGGCCGCTGGGACACCCGAACTGCGTGGTCGCCGGGACGGTGGTGTCAGGTCCGGCGGCGACGGCGGCCGTCACGCGTTGGTACGAGGGCGAGGTCGTCGACATCGCGGTAGCTGGACGTGACGTCCTTACCGTCACCCCAAATCACCCGATACTCACCCCGCAGGGCTGGGTTCCTGCTGGCCTCCTCCACGAAGGCGACCACGTAGTCGGCAGCCTCCCCGGTGACGTCCGGGAAGTGCACCGAGGTCCAGATGACCAGCAGGTTCCATCCCTCGTCCAGGATGTAGCGCAGGCGCTTCGGTGCTCGCCGTCGGTGTCGTCCGTAGCCGTGCCAACCGCCGCCGAAGACTTCCACGGCGACGGAGCCGGAAGCAAGGTCCACGTTGTAACGGCCCACGGCCTTCTGCGGGACGGCCTGGATCCCGCGGTCCTGGAGCATCTGTGCCAGTCGAAGCTCGTGCCGGGAGACCCCTGCTCCGACCTGCTCGCGGGTCTCGGCGATCTTCCGCCGGTGAGTCTCACTGTGCTGGGCGCCTCGCGTGGCGGCCTGTGCCTTCAGCATTCCGGCCGCTCGCTGCTCAGGGGTCCTGGACTGGGCGATGATCTGGTTCGCCTCGCCCATGGTGCGCAGGGGTACTCCGGCGGCGACCAGGCGTCCGGTGATGGCCTTCCGGGACACCTTGTAGCGGCGGGCCAGGGCGGCGACGGACTCCCCGCTGAGGTAAGCGGCGGTCATCTCCTCGACGGGGATCGAAAGCTTCGCGAGGACGGTCTCTCGCTGCTTGGCCACGGAGATGGCCATCGCGGCGGCGGGGTCTCGCCACAGCCCACGCTCACGAAGGATGCGGCCGAGTCGCTGCTGGCTTATCCGATACCGAGCCGCGGCGACCTCGCAGCTTTCACCGGAGACGTAGTCGTTGACCGCGTTCTCCACGTTCGCCGCAGGAGCTGGAGCGGACACGTCTACAACCTCCAGACGGACACCGGGTGGTACTTCGCCAACGGCATTGTGACACACAACTGTCGTTGTGCCCGAACCCCGAAGGTCAAGCCGTGGAGGGACCTCGGGTTCGACATCGACGAACCGGCGGACCTGATCCCCGACGCCCGCACACGGTTCACGGACCTGCCCCGCGCCACCCAGCTGCAGATCATGGGCCCCGGTCGGTTGGCGGCCCTCGACCGGGGCCAGGTCGCGTGGCCGGACCTGGCCCGACGCCAGTCGAACCCCGGGTGGAGGGACTCCTACACCCCGGCGCCCGTGTCCGCACTCACCTGATGGAGCACTCCATGACCACTGCCCTGACCGAGGCTGGTGCCCTCGTCGAAGCACCCCGCGGCACCGCGGCCCCGTCCGGGCGGCGGCAGCGGATCCGGCTCATCACCCCCGGGTGGGGATCGTCGGGGTACTACCCGGCGCCGGTCCTGGAGCAGGCAGCGAAGGACCGGGTGTTCCCGGCCGGGACCCGCATGTTCCTCGACCACCCCCTCGACGACGAGGCGCTCGGCGGCCGCCCCGAACGGTCCCTGCGGGACCTCGCAGGGGTCCTCGTCACCAACGCCACCTGGGACCCCGACGCCAAGGCCCTCTTCGCCGAGGCCCAGGTCTTCGAGCCGTTCCGGGCAGCGCTGGCCGAGCAGGCCCCGCACATCGGGGTGTCCATCCGCGCGGCCGGATCCGGGGAGTACGGGGAGGCCGAAGGCCGCAAGGGCCTCATCATCAACCGGATCGTGGCCGCGGAGTCCGTCGACTTCGTCACCGCCGCCGGCCGGGGAGGCGCGATCGTCAGCCTGCTGGAGTCCGCGCGCACCCAGCCGCTGGCCGAGGCCCGCAACATCGGCGCGTGGCTGGAGTCCCGCCTCCACACCCGGTTCACGGAGATGGCCGACGACATGTACGGCGGCGGGCGCCTCACCCGCGAGGAACGCATCGGCCTGTCCTCCGCGATCGGGGACGCCCTGTCCTCGTTCGTCACCCGGATCGAGTCCGACCACCCGCAGCTGTACGAGCGGGACCTGTGGGACGAACCCACATCCACCGACGCCGTCACCGCGGTGTCGGAGTCCGAGCCGGGGCGCCCGGCAACCAGCAGAGGAGCAGTGATGAGCGGAAGCTCGACCACTGGCCCGGGCACCAACGCGCCCGGTACCCAGCCCCCCACCCCCACGGAGCCGGCCGAGCTGGTCGAGGCCCGCCGGGACCTGACCACCGTGCGGGAGCAGCTGGCCGAGGCGAGGCAGCAGCTCGCCACGATCGGCGAGAACGCGCAGCGCACCGCGACCGCGGAGCGGCAGCTCGCCGAGGCGAGGTCGGAGAACCAGCGGCTCCGCGGGGTCATCGCCGCCCGCGCTGCCCTCGACAAGACCCTCGCCGAGTCCGGTCTCCCCGAGGTCGCGTGGCCGCGGGTCACCTCGACCGTCATCGGCGCCGACGGGGCTGGAATCCCGCTGACCGAGGCCGGGGCCGTCGACGACGAGAAGCTCGGCGCCGCGATCACCGCGGCGATCGGCACCGAGAAGTCCTACATCGCCGGGCTCGCCGAGGCCGCCGGCACCGGCGTCCCCCGCGGTCTCGGGGCCACCGACGACACGGCCCTGTCGGAGGCCGACCTGGAGAAGGAACTCGCCGAGTCGTTCCGCGGCCTCGGCATGAGCGAGTCCGCGGCCACGGTCGCGGCGAAGGGACGCTGACCGATGGCCACGAACCGCAAGTACGAGAGCGGGAAGCAGCTCGCCGTGGCGTGCACCGCCCCGGCGACGCCGTCCTCTGGGGACCCGGTCCTGTTCGGGCAGCGGCCCGGGGTCGCTCTCACCGACGAGGACGCGGCAGGCCTGACCACCGTCCAGTTCGACGGCGTGTTCGACCTGTCCGTCCAGGCCGTCAACAACGGCGGCAACAGCGCCGTGTCGGCCGGCGACAAGCTCTACTACGAGGCCGGGCAGACCCCGGTCCTGAACAAGGACAACGTCTCCGGGGTGTTCTTCGGCTACGCCAAGGAAGCCATCCTGGCGGGCGCCACCGCCACCATCGAAGTCATCGTCGGCTACTGAGGGCCGGAAGGGACAACGAGACCATGACAACGACCCTCAAGGTGCTGCCCGACGAGGGCACCCGACCGGCCCAGAAGGCCAGCCCCTCGTGGCTGAACGAGGGCGCCGGCGCCGGGATCCGCGCGCTGCGGAACAAGCGCCGCAGCCTCGACCCGCACTACCAGCGGGACTTCCTGGAGGCGGTCCGCCTCTACGAGCGGGTGTGCTCCGGCGACTCCTACGCGGCGCTGCAGTTCCGGGAGGCCATGTCCACCTCGGACTTCCCGCTGCTGTTCGGCGACATCATCGACCGGCAGCTGCTCGGCGCCTACCAGGACTGGCCCGCGACCTGGTCGTCCTACGCCCGGCGCGGCACGGTCCGCGACTTCCGGCTGGTCTCCCGCTTCACCGTCGACGGCGGCGCGGCGACCCTCGACGAGGTCAAGGAACACTCCGAGTACCCCGAGGCCGCTCTCACCGAGGGCCGCTACCAGTACCGGGTGACCAAGCGGGGCCGGACGATCCCGCTGTCGTGGGAGACCCTGATCAACGACGATCTCGACGCGTTCCGGGAGATCCCGACGACGCTCGGGCGCGCGGGGAAGATGACCGAGGACAAGGTCGCGACCCAGCTGTACGTCGACCCGACCGGCCCGGACGCGACGTTCTTCTCGGCGGGTAACGCCAACATCGTCACGGGCAACCCGCCGCTGTCGATCTCGGCGGTGCAGACGGCGTTCACGGTGCTCGCCTCGCAGACCGACACCGACGGCAACCCGATCTTCATCGAGGCGGTGCGGCTCGTCGTGCCTCCGGCGCTGGAGGTCGTCGCGAACAACATCATCAACGCGACGGAGATCTTCGCTGCGACCGGCGGCGGAGCTGGTACGGGCAACGACCAGCTGCGGGTCGCGAACTGGATGCGGAACAGGGTCACCCCCGTGGTGAACCCGTGGCTGCCCATCATCGACCTGGTCACGGGCAACACCGCCTGGTACCTGTTCGCCTCCGCCGCGACCGGACGCCCGGCGCTGGAGGTCGGGTTCCTCCGCGGCAACGACACCCCCCAGGTGTTCGTGAAGGCCCCCGACCAGCTCAGGATCGGCGGCGGCATGGCCCCGGTCGAGGACGGCGACTTCGAGACCGACGCCATCCGCTACAAGGTCCGGCACGTCCTCGGCGGGACGCTCATGGACCCGAAGATGGCCGTCGCCTCCTCCGGTGACAGCGACGCCGGGTCCTGACCCGACCGGCACCGCGACGTCCTCCCCGGCGACCGACCCCGCCGGGGAGGACCCACCCCTGATCGAGCTGCGGGAACCACGGCCACCAGCCGTACCCAGACAGGGGGTGTGAGGTGGCGATCGACTACACCACCAGCCTCGGCCGGGTCCGGCTGCTCGCCGGCGACGTCGACGAGACGAACCTGCTCCTCACCGACGAACAGATCACCGCGCTGCTCGCCATGGACGCCGACGTGCGCTCCGCCGCGGCGCAGGCCCTCGACATCATCGCCTCCTCCGAGGCCCTCGTCAGCAAGAAGATCCGCACCCAGGATCTGTCCACCGACGGGCCAGCGGTCGCGAAGGAACTCCGCGCGCAGGCCACCGAGCTGCGCCGGCAGGCCGCCGACGGGGACGACACGACCGGCATGGACATCGTCGACTTCGACCCGTGGGCCGGGACCCTCGGCTACGAATAGGGAGGCCCGGTGCCGCTGCCGAACACTCGCGTCGTGCCCGCGTCGTGGTCGGCGCGGCACCGGCCCACCTCAGCGGGCGCGATGACCGCGACCGTGGCCGTCACCCGCCCCGTGCCCGGGGAGACCTACGACCCCGTCACCGGCACCACCATCCCCACCCTGCCGGAGTCGGTGTGGTCCGGGGCCGCCAGGATCCAGGCCGTCCCAGCCCCCTCCCGTGGACAGATCGTCGCCGGGCAGCTCGCCGCGCCCCGCTCCTACTACGTGGGACTGCCCCTGCCCGACTCGCAGATCGTGCGCGTGGGGGACCTCGTCGACGTCACGTCCTGCGAGGACGACGCCCTGACCGGCCGGGCACTGCTGGTCGCTGACGTGTCCGGTGCATCCCTGGTGTGGCAGCGGGACCTGATCTGCACGATCGACCTCACCACCGAACCGGAAACCGGTTCCTGACCCCTGGGGGTGGCCCGTGGCGAGCGTGTGGTTCGAGGGCCTCGACGACCTGAACGGTCTCGCCGTCGACCTCGGCCGGGCCGGTCCGGTCACGGCGGTGAAGGTGCAGCGGGCCGTCGACGCCGGGTCCGCCCGGATCCAGGGACTCGGGCAGGGATTCGCCCCGGTAGACACCGGGAACCTGCGCTCGAGCATCACCCGCACCGTGGGCGTGCTGGCCGCTGAGGTCGGCCCCACCGCGAACTACGGCCTGTACGTGGAGGTCGGCACGTCGCGAATGGCTCCGAGCGCATACATGGGCCCGGCGTTCGACCAGGTCGCGCCCGACTTCTACGCCGCGGTCGCACAGGCCGCCGACCCGCTCGGTGGGGGGTGACCGGTGACCTACACGCCGGCATCGGTTCTGGAGGCCACCTGGGCGCTGGTCGCCCTGCTCCGGCTGACCGTCGACCCGCCGCTGTCCCCTGACCCTTTCGATTCCACATTGGGCGTGTACGACGGGCTCGTACCGGACCGGCCGCCAGCGGACACGCTCGGGGTCCACCCGCACGCCGTGGTGTACGCCTCCGTGCCCGCCCCGGAGCACAGGTTCCCTGGCGTGGAGGGCGCGTCGACCATCACGTGGCAGGTCACGTGCGTCGGCGGCACTCAGGGACGGTGCCTGGCCGCTGTCGACCGGGTCCGGGCCGCGCTCCACGGCACCCGGATCCGCGTCCCCGGAGGCCCGTCGTCCGGGACCCTCGCCCCACCCCCCGGGTACAACCCGGTGGTCAGCCGGGACCCCGCGCGTATCCCCCAGGGAGCCGAGCAGCCCAGATTCTTCATGCCGTTGCAGTACCGCGCCACGTTCACCGCAGGAGCAGGAGGCAGCTGATGACCCGCATGTTCGTCCGGGTCCGGGACAGGGACACCGGACACGAGTACGACGTCCGTGAGGACGCCGTACAGCCCTGCCACGAGGTCCTCGCCGACCGGGGCGTGGCACCCCGGCCGCGCCGACCCAAGCACCGGGTACTCCTCGGTGGCTACATCCTCTCGACCCCCCAGGAGGGCTGACCTGTGACCGTCACCGTCCCCGAAGGTGTCGTCTCCGACGGCACCGTCAAGGTGGTGTGGGTGCCGGCCCTCGCCGACCCGTCCACGCCGACGCTCACGGAGGTCACCGCCGGCACAGCCCTGGACCTGTCGTGCTTCCTCACCGCGGACGGGCTCACCCCCGGCGGTGACGAGCAGGTCATCACCGATGAGCGGCTGTGCTCCAAGCAGACCTTCGAGCAGCCCGGCCGGCACACCGACACCCTGTCGCTGAAGTACGTGTACGACCAGCAGGCCGCTCCATCCGCAGCGGACAACGAGGCATTCGAGACGCTGAAGCACCTCACCGAGGGGTACATCGTCGAGCGGTGGGGCCTCGACTACGACACCGATTTCGCGGTCGGGCAGATCGTCGACGTCAAGCCCGTGACCTGCGGGAAGCAGATGAAGCTGCCGCCCGAGGCCAACTCGAAACACAAGATCGACCAGCGGATGTTCATTCGGAACACGGTGCACCGCGACGTCGCGATCGTCACCGGGGCAAGCTGACCCGGTGTCGGAGACCAGGTCGAGAATCCCCGGTATGACCAACCACATTCCCGAGCCGTTCGACCTGACCGCGTGGCTGGACGGCGCCCAGCTGCCGCAGCGCGCGGTGCGGGTCGTCGGCCGCGCCGACCTCATCGCCGTCTACCAGCAGCTGGACGCCCGATTGGCCGCGGCACGCGCCACGGCCACCGGCGGGATGCTCGTGTCCCGCGCGGATGAGCGGCGGCTCGCCGAGGAGATGACTGCTGTCCGCGCGGCGATCGAAGCGTCGACGATCGAGCTCCGGTTCCGGGCGTTGACCGCCGAGGAGTGGGCGGACATCGACGCCACGGTCCCGCCGCAAGGCGATCCCGGGCACGGTGAGGCCCGCGCGGCGGCCGGGATCGCAGCCGCGTGCACCTCCCACTCGATGACCAGGGAGCAGGCGGCACTGCTGCGCATCAAGATCGGCGAGGGTCAGTATCGGGCGCTGTGGGACGCCGTGTGGGCCACGTCGAACGAGACCCAGGTGGAGGTCCCTTTCTCGTTGGCGCACTCCGCGGCCCTGACGCGCACGGATACCTGACGGTCCTGCGGGCGGCCGCCCGCTGGAGCATGCCACCGACGGTGCTGCTCTCTCCCTCCACCCGCCGGGCCGCCGCCGGCGGGTGGGCGTGGACAGAGAAGGACACCCTCCTCGCCGCGGCTCTGATCCGGCACGAGGATTCCCTGTGCCCCGGCTGCGGGCAGCCCACCGAGGAGTCCATGGACCCCGCAGCCGACCCCGATAAACGCGACGGCCAGTGGCGGTACGAGGTCGGGCCGCCGCACCGCTGCCACGCGTGCACAGCGATCGCCCACGCCTCGAAGCCGTACCTGGAGCCACCCGGTAAGGACCAGGCCGCGGTCGACTCCCCGCAGGCCCTGCGCTGGCAGGTGCAGCGCACCCCCAGACAGAGCAGGTAGCTAGATCCGACGGGCGGGGGTGAGCAGCCCCGTGATCGGCACTGGGCAGGTCCGGTCCGTCACCGTCGCGCTCAAGGCGAACATCGCCGGGTACACCGCGCCGATGGCCGCAGCCGGAGCGGCGACGCGGAAGTTCTCCGGTGACGTCGTCTCCGCGACCAAGACAGCGTCCTCGGCGACCCTGGCGCACGCCGACAAGAACCGGGCCGCGTGGGACGACCTCGGCCGCAACGTCGCCCTCGGGTCCGTCGCGATCGCCGCCGCCGCCGGGCTCGCGATCAAGGGGTTCGCTGACTTCGACGCCCAGATGTCCCGGGTCGGTGCCGCGACCAACGCGACCGCCGCCGACATGGACAAGCTCCGCGTCGCCGCGTTGCAGGCCGGGAAGGACACGAAATTCTCCGCCACCGAGGCCGCCGAGGCCGAGGAAGCCCTGGTCAAGGCCGGGGTCTCCGTCATCGACGTCGTCCAGGGCGGCCTCAAGGGCGCGATGGACCTCGCCGCCGCCGGGAACCTGGACCTCGCCGACGCCGCGGACATCGCCGCGAACGCCATGAACACCTTCAACCTGGAAGGCAAGGACGTCCCGAAGATCGCCGACGCGTTGGCTGCCGGCGCAGGGAAGGCCGTCGGCGACGTGAAGGACCTCGGGTTCGCGCTCAAGCAGTCCGGGCTCGTCGCCTCCCAGGTCGGGCTGTCCATGGAGGACACCGTCGGGACCCTGTCGGCGTTCGCAGACAACGCGCTCCTCGGCTCCGACGCCGGCACCTCGTTGAAGACGATGTTGCAGCGGTTGAACCCTCAGTCCGACAAGGCCGCGAACATCATGAAGCGGCTCGGCCTGAACTTCTTCGACGCCCACGGCGAGTTCGTGGGGATCACCGAGGTCGCCGGGCAGCTGCAGCGCGGCATGCGGGATCTGTCGTCGGAGCAGCGGCTGGCCGCGATGACCACCCTGTTTGGGTCGGACGCGATCCGCGCCGCGAACGTCCTGTACGCCGAGGGCGCCGAAGGGATCGCCCGGTACATCGCCGGGGTCGAGGATCAGGGGTACGCCTCGAGGGTCGCGGCGAAGGCCACCGACAACCTCAAGGGCGACCTGGAACGGCTCGGCGGCGCGATCGAGACCGCGCTGATCGGGTCCGGTGGGGCCGGGTCGAATGTGCTGCGGGAGCTCGCGCAGGCCGCTGAGTCCACGGTGGAGGCCTTCGACGCGCTCCCCGGCCCGGTGAAGGAAGGCCTGGTCGTCCTCGGTCTGTTGACCGGGGTCCTCGGGTTGACCGCCGCTGGGTTCCTCACCGTGGTCCCGCGGATCGCGGAGACCAGGGCGGCGCTCACGGCGATGAACGTCACCGCCGCGGGGGTCCGCACGAGGATGGGCGGGCTGCTGGGCATGCTCGGCGGGCCGTGGGGCCTGGCCCTGGGTGCCGCCGCCGTGGCCGTCGGGGTGTGGGCGAAGAAGCAGGCCGAGGCCAGGCAGCGCGTCCAGGAGTTGACCGCGACCCTCGACCAGCAGACCGGCGCGATCACCTCCAACACGCGGGCGACCGTGGTGTCCCGCCTGGAGTCCCAGGGCCTGCTCAAGGACGCCGCGAAGCTCGGCCTGTCCCTGACCGACGTCACCGATGCCGCCCTCGGCAACGCTGACGCACTCGCCCGCCTCGACGCGATCAACAAGCAGAACGTCGCCACGATCAACGCCACCGGCATCGGCGCGCAGGCCACCGCCGAGAACTACCACCACCTGCGCGAGGAACTGATCGGGCAGGGCAAGGAAGTCGCGAAGGCCGTCGAGCAGCGCAAGCGGGAAGCCGAGGCCCTCGGCGGATCCGCGGCCGCCGCGGACGCCGCAGCGGAAGCTGCCGGACAGAACTCCGACGAGCTCGGGAAGATGCAGACCGCCGCGGCGGCCGCGGCACAGGCCGAGGAAGACCTCAAGTCCTCGCTGGACGCGACCAGCAACGCTTTCCTGCGGGGCCGGGACGCGCAGGCCGCCTACGAGCAGTCCCTCGACGACGTCACGGACGCCTTGAAGTCGAACGGGCGCACCACCGACGTGCACACCGATAAGGGCCGCGCGAACCGCAAGGCCCTGGACGATCAGGCGAAGGCCGCACTGGGGTACCTGCAGTCGATCCTCGACCAGCAGGGCCCCGGGAAGGCGTTCGACCGCACCTTGGACGCGACGCGCGCGGCGCTGATCCGGTCGGCGGAGCGGTTCGGGATGTCGCGGAAGGCAGCGCGCGCCTACGCCGACCAGGTCCTCGACATTCCGAGGACCGCCACGACGAACGTCCGGGTCAACGGGGCCGCAGCGGCGCAGGCAGCGATCTCCCGGACGATCCGTTTGCTGCGGAACCTCGACGGGTCGGTTGCTTCCGCGCGGATCGTCACCACCACGGTGAACAAGTCGACCGGCGGGGTGTCGGTGCGCACCGGGATCATCCGCGCCGGCGGCGGCCCGGTACCAGATCACCTGGGGTCCGGGGTCCGCGACGACGTCCCAGCGTGGCTGACCGCCGGCGAGTTCGTCGTCAACCGCGCCGCCACCCAACGGCACCGGCCCCTACTGGAGGCCATCAACTCCAGTGCCCCGGCCCGCGGCTACGCCACTGGCGGGTACGTCGCCCCCCAGGTCACGTGGACATCCCCCACCCAGCAGCCCGGGGACACGTGGAACGTGTACGCGACCGGGGACCCGCAGTCTGTCGTCAACGCCGCGATGCGGGCCCGGGACCGGCGGGCAGCTATCCGCGGCCGGTCCACCCGATGAGAGGGGCGTGACCGGTGCCCATCCTGATCACCCCCGAGGTCGTCACACCGGACGCACCGGTCGCCGTCGACGTCGTCGACGTCACGGTCACCCTGTCCCAGGGCAGCCGGTCCCTGGAGCTTTCCGGGGCATGGCGGGTCCAGGCAGGGGCGGAGGGCCTGGATGACCCGCCGCTGCAGCTCACCACCTCCTCGGCCGCTGCGGTCCTCGGAGAGTTCCCCGGCGCGGTCGTCGCGTCCGCGCGGGAAGTGTTTCTACCGGTCCTGATCCGAGCCCCAGGGGGCGCGGCGTGGCGGACAGCGAAGGACGCCCTCCGCGGGGTCGCGAATCCCCTGAACGGGTCCACGAGGATCACCGTCATGACCCAGGACGGCCGCACCAGGGTCATCGACGGGTGGCGGGACACCCGCGACGCCATCACGTGGGCCGCTGACACGTGGGGCTACGACGGGTGGCAGCGCCTCGGGCTACTGTTCCGGTGCCCTTCACCGTGGTGGCGGGACCCGGACGCGGTCCGGCTCGGCCCGTGGCGGGTCGCCTCCGGGACAGGGTTCCTCGGCCCGATGTTCCTGCCGGTGCACCTCGGGCAGGACATGGTCCTCGGCGACGAGGTCGCCATCGACGTGCCGGGGCAGGTACAGACCTGGCCCACGTGGGTGATCTCCGGGACGGTGGATACCGTCACCGCCACCCACGAGGACACCGGCCGTGAGTGGGTGCTGGACTGCGACGGGCTTACCGGGCCGATCACCGTGGTCACCGACCCGAGGACGGCATCGGTTACCGACGGAGCCGGGGCGTCGCAGTGGCAGGCACTGGCGGCGCCGTTCGACCTGTGGCCGCTGACCCCCGGGTCACAGCGGGTCACCGTCACGGTGGTCGGCGCTGACGCGACCACCGAGGTGAGGTCGACCGCTGACGCACTGCACCTGGCCGCGATGTGACCGCGTTCACGGTCACCGTCCGGGACCACACGATGACCGAGGTAGCGCCGCTCGGCGGGTACGTGTCCCTGGACCTGGACCTGCGGCACATGGGCGCCGGCGGTGACACCGGTGTAAGCGAGGTCAAGGTGGACACCTCGCATCCGTCTCTGGCCGCGGTGCTCGCCTCCGGCGCTGGGATCGTGGTCCGCCGCACTGGGGCAGGAGAGACCGTCGCTTCCGGGGACGTCGTCGACGTGGAAATCGACGAGTCCCCCGCCGGCCTCGTGTCGATCATGTTCGAGGCCGACGACCAGATCCTCGTCGACGAGCTCGCCTACCCAGACCCGACCGGCGACGTGTCCGCGTCCGCGACGTCGACGTTCACCGCAGCCCTGGACCGGCGCCCCGCTGCCGGGGACGGCCCGGCGGAGACAGCGATCCTCGAGCTGATTGCCGCGAACATCGGCCCGGCGGCCGGGGTCACGCGACGCCGGTACCCGTGGCTGTCCATCCCCGCCACGCAGAGCCGCGGAGAGACCAGCCGCTGGGCCGCGCGGATGGACACCCTCGCCGACATCTGCCGGACGATCGCTGTCCCGTCCGGGCTGGCGTGGCGGCTACTGCAAACCACCAGCGGCACCGTCGAGGTGCAGATCCGTGAACCGGCCGCTGATCCGGCGTCGGCGGTGCGGCTGTCAGCGGAGGCCGGGACCGTCACGTCACTGGTGTACCGGTCCACTGCCCGGTCCCTCGACGAGGCGATCATCGGGGGCGCCGGTGAAACCGCGTCGAGGGAGTTCACGCGCCGCACCAGCGCCTCCTACGTCACCGGGCGCCGCCGCCGGGTGACGTTCCTCGACGAACGCTGGGGCGAGAACCTCACCGACCTGCGGCAGCCCGCCGACGAGGCCCTCACCGTCGCAGCAGCGGTCGCGGGAATGACCGTGGCCCTCGTCGAACGGCCCGCGACCCCAAGGTTCGGCGTCGACTGGCACCTCGGGGACATGGTGACCGCAGCCTCCTACCGGTCGGGGACCGTGACCGACTCCGTGCAGTCGGTGCGGATCGTCCACGAGCCCGGCGCTGACCCGGTGGTGTCCCCGTCGATCGGTGTCCCCGGTGACACCGGGTCCGTCTCCCAGGTCGCCACGATCCGCCGTCTCATCGACTCGATGCTCAGGAGCTGACAGGAGCTGACCCGTGGTCAACATGGACACGATGACCCCGTTCGGGGCCGACGAGTACGGGGTCGACGCGACCCCGATGCTGCAGGGAGAGTGGCGGACCCTGATCGGCGGGAGCGTCGGTGACGGGGTCCTCGGCGACCTGGACTCCACCGAACTGCGGGTCACCGCGACCGGGTCGGACTCCACCGTGGACGTCTCCGCCGGGGCCGTGTCGATCCAGGGTCACCTCGGGGTCACCACCGGGGACACGAACCTCGACGTCGGGTCCGTCGGCACCCCGCCCGCTGCCGGGCAGACCCGCATCGACCTGGTCTGTGCCCGGCTGGACCCGGTCGCGCAGACCATCGGGCTGGTCGTCCTCGCTGGGTCCCCGGCGACGACCGGCGCGGTCGCCCCAGCAACGACACGGGTCCCCGGAGGAACGTGGGACCTTCCGCTGGCGAAGATCACACGGGTGGGAGACGTCGCCGTCACCAACTCGATGATCACCCAGTATCGGGTGTGCTGCTCGCCAGTCACCCTCTACGGCAACACCTCCACCCTGCCGGAGGACGCACCTGACGGCGCGATCGCGATCTTCTACAACGACATCCGCGCCAGGATCGTCTCCGGCGGGGCCATGGAGTGGCGCTCGATCATTAACCCGCCGTGGACATCCCTGACCATGGCCAGCGGGTACGTCTCCTCGGGGCGGGCGCCGGCCTACCGGGTGAACGCCGGGCACCTGGAGTTGCGCGGCGAGGTCCGCCGTTCGACCTACGGGAGCTTCGTCGTCGGCGCGTTCACCACGTTCGCGTCGGTGTCGTCCACCCTGACCTCCGCGATCTCCGCGACGGACTGGCCCCGGGCTGTCGCGGCGACGACAGCGGACACGGCCGTCAACCCCGGGTATGTGCGACTCAGCTCGGGGGGCCTGCTGCAACTGATGCCAGGGGCAGCAGGGCAGACGCAGCTGTGGCTGGACGGCGTCCGGATCCCCCTGGCCTGACGGAGGTCAACGATGACTGATCACCATTTCGGGACGAGCGTCAATCCGGCCCACTTCGTGGAGCTGGCCGGCGTGTCGGTGGCTGCAGTCGCCGGCGGCACGGTGAAGGTGTCCCCCAGGCCCGCGGCCGGGGTGACCTTGCAGGTCCGCGACGCCTCGACCCTGACGGCCCTGACGTCGATCACCCTGGACGAGAACGGTTACTGGTCCTATACCACGGTGGATGTCCCGGCGATCCTGGTGTCTGGGGATTCCGGGATCACCTGGGTGGGTCCGCTGTACTCCGCGGAGGCGAACGCTGGAGCGGTCGAGTCCGGGGTGAACGCGCAGCAGGCGCTGACGAACGCGGCGTCGGCGATCGCCACGGCGGAGCAGGCCCTGGCCATCGCCCAGGCCAGCAGCGGCGGCGGCACCGGCGCCATCGAACTGGTCTACGAGACGTCGGCTGGGGTGTACCCGCTGCCGGTGGGGACGGTCGCCCGGGTGTTCGTCGGGTCCGTGCGCCCGACCCAAGCCCAGGGACGCAGGTCCAAGGACTTCTGGTGGAACACGGTGCTCACGTCATGAGCCGGGTTCTCCCGTGGGTGTACACCGAGGGCGAGTGGAGGCGCCGCGGCCTCGACGACCTGCCGGACTGGGTGCCGCCGCCGCCTGCGGTGGTGCACAACCCGGAACTGCCGTTCGAGCTGGAGCCGCTGCGCGCCGAGCTCGCCACGAGCACCCGGGTGGTCCTGCCGCACTACTTCGTGACGTTCGCGTTGGGCGGTGACTCCGCTGCGAACACCGCGTCCTGGTACCTCAACCGGATGCCGGGCGGGGAGGTGCGGGAGTCTGACGGGGATTGGCTGCTGCGGGACCGGCCCTTCGACCCGTGGGAGGACGACCGCCCCCGGGCCGACGTGGACGGGGTGTCGTGGCAGGTGCTGGACCGGGAGTGGGAGGTCCAGCAGGCCCTGGCCGCGGGGTTCGACGGGATGTTCCCGGACTGGTTGAACCTCAACGACGGGGTCGGGGATAACCGAACCGGCCAGGTGAAGCAGCTCCTGAACGCGGTCACCCACCTCGGTGTCCAGGACCGGTTCAAGGTCGCTCTGATGATCGACGGGAACACGTCGATCTCGCAGACCGCGAACCTCGCCGGGCTGGTCGCGAAGACCGTGGAGTTGTCGATCCACCCGGCGGTGTGGCGGTTACCGGACGGCCGGATGCTCGTGGCGATCTACATGCCGGAGGGGGCTGCGGTCTCCACCCACCTCGGTACTCCCGCGGAGGTCCTGGCGCACTGGACGTCCTACCGGGACCAGTGCGCCGCGGCCGGCGTCCAGGTGGCGCTGTGGTTCTGTCACCAGCGCGGCCCCTGGTATGGGGCGGCTACCGGGCAGGGTCTCGGGGCTGTCCTCGACCCGATCGCCTACGGTCACGGCAGGTGGGGCAGCAGGAACCCCGACGAGACGCTGAACCCGACGATCCAGAACGCCGGTGCCCCCGGCTACTGCCACGCCACGTTCGGCAAGCCGTGGCTCGCACCCGTCAGCGCCCAGGACTCCCGGCCGAATCAGGACAAGTTCGAGGAGGCTCGGGGGTTCGAGCAGCTCATCGCGTCTTGGCGGGTCGCGATCGAGAACGGCGCCGACTGGGTGCAGATCCCCACCTGGAGCGACTTCGCCGAGCACGCGCATATCATGCCGTCGGCCAACGGCGGGTGGGCGTGGACAGACCTGTGCTGCTACTACAGCGCGCGGTTCAAGCTGGGGTACTGGCCGGACATCAAACGGGACGCGCTCTACCTCGCGCACCGGATCCACCCGCTGGCCGGGTACGTCGAGCAGATCCCCGTCCCCGACCAGGTGCGTTCCGGGTCCACCCCCGAGGTGGACATCGTGCAGGCGATCGTGTTCCTCAAGTCGACGGCGTCGACGACGGTGCGGGTCACCTCCGGTGGCGTGACCACCGAGTTCACCCCCGGGTCAGGGAACGCGACCCTCGGCGGGACCGGGGTGCACCTGTTCACCGTGCCGCTGCTGCCCGGGACGGTGTCGGCGGAGGTCGTGCGCACCGGGGTCACCGTCGCCCGAGCCGACTCCCCTCACCAGGTCACTCTCACCCCGGTCGTGCAGGACATGCACTACCGGGCCGTGTCATCGCTGCGTCAACAGATCGGGAGCCCAGCATGAGCCTGTCCGTGGTCTCCGTCGTCGAGATCAACGAGTCCAGCTCGGCAGCCACCCGGGACGTCGTGGTCCCCACCGTGCAGGACGGCGACGCGCTCGTCCTCGTCGTCGGCACCGCATCCGGGGGGATCACGTTCACGGTGACCGACAACGGCCTGACCGCGCCGCTGGCCGCCGTGGACACGATCGCCACCCAGTCCGGGGCGTGTAGCCAGGTGTTCACCGTCGCTGACCTCGTGGTCGCCGACTCCGGGAAGACCGTGTCGATCGGCACTAGCTCGACGCTCAAGGTGTCCGGTGGCCTCATGGTGATCCGGGGCGCGGACACCGACGGGATCGTCGACACGTTCGCGAAGAAAACCGCCGGGGCGACGACGACACCGTCCACGCCGACGCTGGTGGCCACCGCGAACGCCGTCAGCGCGATCTACGTGACCCACCAGGCCCGGGGGGCGGTCACCCCGAACATCACCACGCTGACCCCAGACGCGTCGGTCACCGCGGACATCGAGGCGTTCACCTCCGGGACCACGTCGCTGTCGGCATGCTTCGTCGGCCACGACTTCGGCACCGAGTGGAACACAGCCGACACCATCGGCGCAGAGACGATCACGAGTGACCAGTCGGCGCTGTACTCCGCGTGGACGATCTCCCTGAAACCGTCGAACCTCGCCCCCGAGGTGTCCGCCGGCACGAACCAGGCCGTCCCCGCGGGCACCGAGGTCGCACTGGAGGGCACCGCTACCGACACGGACGGGACCATCGCGTCGGTCGCCTGGTCGTTCACCTCCGTGCCGCCAGGCGTCACCCCTCCGGCGATCACCGACGATGACACGCTGAACCCGACGTTCACCCCCGTCACCGCCGGGACCTATGTCCTGGAGCTGGAGGCCACCGACAACGACGCGGCCGTCTCCACGGACACCGTGACGGTGTGGGCCACCACCACCACCGCCCTCGCCGAGTCGGTGTCCTCGGCAGGCGGGTGGACAGTGTCCGGGGAAGCGGACATCCCAGCCGCGCTCTCGGACTCCTCCGACACGTCGTTCGCCCAGTCCAGCGAGGACCCCGTCTCCGACCCACTGGTGCTGGCCCTGCAGCCGATGCCGGTCGGCGCGAAGACCCTGAACTACAGGTTGGGGATGGCAGCGGCATCCCCAACAGGGACGTTCGTCCTGGCCCTCAAGCAGGGTGCGACGACCATCGCGACTCGCACTCACACCGACGTCGACGACACCATCGTCGCCGGGGAATGGGTCCTGACCTCCGGGGAGAACGCGCTGATCACCGACCCGACCGCGTTGACGCTCACCGTCACCGCGTCGGTGTGACCCGGGGTCCACGATGGCCACCGGGAGACTCCACGAGGTAGAGGTCACCACCCGGGACCCGACGCGGGCGCGCCTCCACGAACTGGAGGTCGTCAGCGCACCGAGGTCACGGGCGCGCCTCCACGAGCTGGAGGTCGTGACCGTTGTCCCGCCCAGGCGCCGCCTCTACGACCTGTCGGTGCACACCGACGTCCTGCTGGTGGCCAACCCCGGCCTGGACCAGGAGGTCGACTCGCTGCAGAGGGTCTACCTCGACGGGCTCGCCTCCAGCGGGCACCCCACGTGGTGGTCCTGGTCGCAGGTCTCCGGCCCCTCGGTCACCCTGCAGCCGAGTGCCCTGGTCCCCACGCCGTCGTTCCTCGCCCCCGCCACCGACACCGGGACGACGGTGACGTTCACGCTCACGGTCGGCAACAACGAGGACGACGTGTCCGCGGTGTCCGACCCGGTGACGGTGACCGTGCGGCCCCAGGTCGAGTGGATGTACCAGGGCGGGGCGTGGCTGCCTCTGCTCATCGAGATGTTCGACTGACGAGGGAGACAACGTGACGACCCCCGGGTTCTATCCGAGTGCCACCGTGGCCGTCGACGAGTACGCGTCCGGGCGCTGGTACCCGATCAACGCCGGCGGGATCTCCCCGTCGACGTCCCAGGGCAACGGCACCCTCAAGGCGCACCCGGCCGTGTTCCGGCAGCACGGCACCATCGCCGGGCTCCTCGCCGAGTGGTCGACGGCAGGGGAGGCCGGGTCAGGGCTGCGGCTCGGTGTCTACGCCAACGCTGGCGGCCTGCCCGGGGCGCTGCTGTTGGACGCCGGGGCGGCCTCCACCGCTGACGCGAACACGGTCCAGGAGTGGGAGGCCGCGCTGGTCGTCGAGGCGAACACCCTGTACTGGTTCGCGGCGGTCGTCCAGGGCGCGGCAACGACCCAGCCCGGGGTGTACGCGGTCGTGACGACCCCGTGGATCCTGCCGACCACCGCAGGGGCCACCCCACCGACGCAGGGTTTCGGGCCGCGGATCTCCCTGGTCCACGCCGACACCGTGGCCGCCGAGCTGCCGGCGGTGTTCACCGCGACCGGCAGCTCCGGGTCGATGCCCCGCATCCAGTTCAAGCTCGCCTGAGAACCGAGGAGACGTCATGGCAACCGTGGCCGAGCGCGTCAGCGTCACCACCACCGCGAAGCTGCTCACCGCCGCGTTCCCGGCCGGTGACATCGGGCAGGCACTGCTCATCCAGCCCATCGACGGTGAGGTGCGCCTCGGCGGAGCAGGGGTCACATGGGCCGCCGGATACCCCCTGCCGCAGGGGAAGGAACTCGGCGTCACCGCGCTCGAGCACCTGTACGCGATCGCCCAGTCGGGGACCGTGGTCGTCGCGATCCTCCGGCAGAAGGACTCGTCCTGACCCGCAGGTGTCGGAACCCCACCTGATCATCACCGTGTAGCCGATCAAGGAGGTCAGCGTGCCGACGGTGACGGTGTCCATGCCCTACGACGGCGGGTGCGTCGGCACCGTGCGGAGGGCCGTGGACGCTGTCCTCGCCCAGACACACCGTGACCTGATCCTCGTCGTGGTCAACGACGGTGCGATCAACGCCCCGCCGTGGCCTGCGCTGGCCGACATCACCGACCCCAGGCTGATTCGCCTCGACCTGCCGGTGAACCGAGGCCGCTACTGGGCCGACGCCGTCACCCTCGCTGCGTGCGGGACGCCGTGGTGGACTGTCCACGACGCCGACGACGCAGCGACCCCCAGGTGGCTGGAGGTCATGCTCTCCGCCGCGGTCCGCCGGCGCGCTGACGTGGTGCTCACCGCCCAGATCGTGCACGGCGTCCATGGCCGCACCAACACCGTCCCGGTGCGGCCATGGACCGGGCCCGTCCCCGAACGGATCACCCACCACGCGCACATGGCCGGCCTGTGGTCGGTGCCGTGGCTGCGGCGGGTGACCGGCCCGCACCCCGAAATCAGGCTCGGGTGGGACACGATGATGACCGCCCTGCCGTTCCTCGTGGGTCGCCCGGTCGTGCTCGACACACCGCTGTATCACCGGCACCGCCGGATCGGGTCGCTGACGGTGTCAGCGGACACGGGGATGCGGTCGGCTGCGCGCCGGGCGTCGGTCGCGAGGATGCGCAGGCTGTGGCCCCAGCTGGTGGAGGCATCCGCCGCCGGCCCGGACGCCGTAGGAGCTGTGATCGCCGCCGATGTACCGGTGGAGGTCCGTGACGCCGTGGCCGTCGACGTCGACCGGCTGCGCCGGGTCCTCACCGGCGCACCGGGTGAACCGTTGGTGCAGGGCCGGGACACCGGGCCTGGCCGGTTCGCTGTCGACGTGTGCGCCGACCAGGAGGCGTGGACCGGGTGGGCGCTG
>Ga0172380_10002491_pt1 | contig 28006 bp, 22 predicted proteins | sample Leawe162metaG_FD_119747 | JGI IMG/M metagenome (GOLD analysis project Ga0172380, IMG submission 119747) | Leachate microbial communities from a municipal landfill in Southern Ontario, Canada - Leachate well 162 metaG | ecosystem: Engineered > Solid waste > Landfill > Unclassified | place... | reverse complement strand
TCTTCGCCTCCCCTCCCAAGTGGGCCGCCTTCCCCTCCGGCGCACAGCTGTAGCCCGAAAAATATCGGACCCTCTGTGTTTATCGGCCCTTCAGGCCTTCCGTCGGGGAAGTTAGGCTAATCCTCCTTGTTGGATATGAGCACGAGCGTGCCGCTGGGATTATTGAAAAAATCGAACCGAACTCAGTTGCCTTGGGTTACGGAAAATCTGGAAGTGCAACCACTGATAAGGATAAGGATGCTAATGAAAGATTTATGCATCTTGTCGAACAGACTGCCACTTCTTTCCATGACGTAAATCGTTTCGAAATCCCATGTGACGATCCCTATGGAGTTAAGGCGGAGCTTCAAAGACAAATCAAAAACGCGATCAATATGAATGTTTTGATTGCTCCAATGAACAATAAATTGACAACGATTGGATCGGCCTTGGCAGCATTAGAAAACGATGATGTGCAAATGTGCTACGCTCAAGCTCTTGCGTACAATTATACAGACTATTCAACTCCGGGAGATGCGTGTTACATATTCGATTTGCCCGAAGTCTTCTGTAAAAATGCAATGTGTTGAATTTTCTGATCAAACCGCGATCGGCATTTTTATCGACGAATGTGGATTATACCCTGCAACCTTAGTTGCAGTGTAATCCCAATCCAAAATCGAGGCGCTCGGGCCACATGTTTCTATGTGAGGAAGTTTTCTTGGCTCGCGTGTCAGTTGCTCCTTAATTGCATCGATCTGGTTAACATAAATGTGTGTGTCCATGAGGAAGCCGATAAGTCGTCCCTCTTTGAGACCTGCGTGACGTGCTAGCAAGTGCAGGAGCAGTCCGTAGGAAGCGATATTAAAGGGAAGCCCAAGAGGGGTATCTACGCTACGTTGATACCATGCGAGGTTGAGCTTTCCGTTAATGACAGTAACTTGCCAAAGCAGGTGACAGGGAGGGAGCGCCATTTGATCTATGGCGGAGGGATTCCATGCCGAGCAAATCATCCGTCTATCATTCGGATTGCTGGTAAGTGTTGCTAAAATCTCCTTTAGCTGGTCAACGTGAGTGCTCTCGGGAGAATGTGGATCGCTGAAATCTCGCCACTGGACCCAATAAATGAGTCCGAGATCATCTTCCTTAAGCATTTTTTCCTTTGTGGTTTCGTCGTTTCCGTAGGGCACTTTGCGAGGGTTGCACCACTCATCCCAAATTGAACAGCCTCTCTCTTGAAACCATTTTTTACTACGGATACCTTTGATGAACCCTTCAAGTTCAACTCGAACTGATTTGAACGGGATTTTCTTTGTGGTCAAAAGGGGGAATCCCTCGCTCATGTCGTGTTCAAGAAAAGCTCCCGCCAACGCAATCGTGTCGGTGCCAGTGCGATTTTCCTTATGTTCGCCGTGTTCAAGAATGCGTTTGAGAAGGTCCAGGTATTGCCGGTCAATATTCATGACGTCAATCAGGTCGGGTTTTTCATTTTGGGTTGGAAAAGCTCTCGAAGAAGAAAAGAATAGCCATGATACTGCCCCTCATCGAACAGTTCGAAATCTCGCCAGCTCTGAGCAATCTACCAAGCGGTCGAGGGTGCGAGGCGTGAAGATTTTGCCTTTGGTGTGGAGGATCATTTGGCGCATGTCCTCGCGGCGCACCCCGAAGCCTCGGCCGGCCAGGCAGGCGATGACTTCGTAGCCGCCTTGGCCCGAGCGCTCGCGTTCTGTGGACATTTGGCAGAGCCGGATGACACGGGTTGTCTTGTCCCTCGCCGTGCCGTCGTCCTCGGTGAGTTTGGCTTCGATGAATACCTGCGGCTGGAACTCGTCAGGGATGATGAAATCCGGTGCTTGATCGAATCCTGCGAGACGTTCGGCTCGCCTGGTTTTGCGGAAGGTGATTCCCGCCCGGCTCAACTGTTCTTCGATGGCGGATTCCAGCCCGTCGCCGACGAGTTCGCTGACAGAATCCCGGTGTCCAGCAAACGGTCTGCCGAGGAAGCGTTCGTAAAGGAGCATGGCGTAGGGTGCTCCGAGGTCGGCCAGTTGCTTCACAGAGGCGAGCCCCATGAGGCTGTCGGCCTTGCTGAAACGGTGCAGTTTATCCGCTGGCACGGTGGGACATCCTTCGTCGATCAGTTCACAGGCGGTTTCGACCAATGCGGTGATCCTCGCCAGCGTTGCTTTGCCCGGTTTGAGCGGCCGATCCGGGTGGATGCGAATGTCGCGGTCCAACGTGCGTGCCGCGCCTTGAGGGATTTCCACGGATTTTCGGCTCGACGCCAAGTATGCCCATTCAGGTGGGCTGAATCCAAGGATGGATCTCAAGACGAGAAGGATGACCGGACAGTGAAGGGTGGCGGACAGCACGGCAGCCTGGTCAAACCGCGTGAATCCTTCCGAGACCTGTTTCAGTTTTTCATACCCAGCGGCGAAAGCGGCGTAGTCGAGGAAGCCCTCGCCCTTCGGCATGACGAGAAACTCCGAGGCCAGACTGGAAAAGACCGCATCGACAAAGGATCCGGGCGCGGCAAGCACCTCGTCCGGGGGAGCTTCAAAAGGAAATCTCATCATAGGGTGTTTCCCGCACCATGCCCGCCAGCATCCACTCCTGCCGCGGCGGTGCCGAGGAAAAATTTATTTCGAGAGTTTTCAGAACGGCTTCCAGGCCGCCGAACTGGCGATACCACGCCCGGATCGCATCCATCCTCTCCAGCGCGGGGGCGGTGCGGTTCCAGTCGGCGCGCAAATTCCATACTGCCAGTCGGGTCAGATGCCCGTGTGCGATGCAGCGAATATCCCCTTGGGTGGCTTGAAGTCCGCCTTCCGCGAGGGCCGTCATTTCCTCCTGAATCAACCCGGACAATTCCTCCGGCGTACGGACGATCCACCTGCGCGGCAGCCGTCCGGTCTGGCGACAGACAAAGACCGTGTCAATGACCGAAGATCCGGTGCCATTGATATGGATCGAAGCCCCCATTTCGGCGGGACATGGGAGCGACGCCGAGCAGGTCAGTCCGGCATCGAGGATGGCGACGGCTAGGGGCACATAGGCATCGAGTTTGTTGTGATGGTAGGTAAAGACGAGCGGGCTCCCGGATCTCAGACGCGCGGTCGCTTTGCAGAATGTGGCGGAAATCCCCTCCGTGAAATGGGTGAGGTCGCGTCCCATGTTGATGTTGCCGGTCAGCTCGCCTGCGTTTCGCGTGGACGGACTGGCAAATTCCGCGTGGGCCGCGCCCGCCAGCTTCCGGAGCCAGACGTAGCAAAAATCCATCAGCTCCGCGTATTGCACATTCCCGAAATACGGGGGATCGGTGAAGATCCCATCGAACGGTTTCCGGCCTTTCAGCAGCGTGGAATCCCCGCATGTGAGATCCACTTGGCGGCGCTCCGGCGGGACCGAGCCATTTCGATAGGTGCCGATCCATTCGCCCGCAATCGGGACCTCGATCTTTTTTCCTCTCGCATGACGGATTTCAAACGGCTGAGCGCAATAGCTTTTTGCCTTCACAAATTTCTCCGTGATGTTCAGCCATCCGCCGCTGCCCACCGGTTGGCCGCGTGCGCCTTCGATCCCGAGAATGTTCGACTCGCACGGGATGAGCCCGACCGGGAATCCGTGGACCGAAAAAATGTCGAGCGACTTCAACGCCATGGCGTCGTAACGGCAAAGCATGTTCTGGTAGCGCAGAAGATCGGAGAGATTGGTCGCCAGGGCCTCGCGAACGCGTTCATCCGGATGCTTGCTGATCCACCGGCAGCTCAATTCGAGCCCGAGCAACTGTCGCACGTTGAAAAGTTCGCGATAATGGCGGTATCCCCAGCGGTGGAGGCGTTCGGTTTCGTCACCCTTCGGAATGGCATCTTCGGGAATGAATTTCGGGCCGATCCGTTTCAATTTTTCCGCCGCCTCGGCAAATTTCGCCAAATCGTTTGCATCCGGAGCCTTGAACAGCCGACCTTTTCGGCCTCCCTCCGCGTGCGCTTCCGGCAAATGATATTCGATGGCGAACAGGCGGTGCTCGGGCGGTTTCCCTGTCTGGCAAGCCACCTCGGCGTCGCAGTGCAGGCAGCGTGAGCGGTTCCGCGCCGCAAGGTGGGCGGTAGGCAGCGATTCGCGGCAGGAGGGACACGGCCCCGGATGCCTGCGGTCCTTCGATTCAAAGATCTCGCCGCAATGTCCACAGGCGAAGACATTCGCTGTGTGGCGAACGTCCTGGGCGATCAAATGACCGGGAAAGAGATCATGATCCTTCCCGCATGAGCCGCAACGAACCGTCTTGACCCAAAGAAAATACTTCACCTCCGCCTGCTTGCCGGTTTTTGGACATGTGGTTCGAAAGAGATGCCCGATTTTGTCCCGCAAATGACCGCGCAGCGCCGCCGCCGCTTTGGCGTATGCTGTCAGATCAAGATCCTGAATTTCTTGCCGAACGATCCACCACGCCATGGGATTGATGTCTGTTGCGGTCACTGCACACCCCAATCGGTTCGCTTCGACCACCGTCGTCCCTCCGCCCATAAACGGGTCCAGGATGTGTTTGTCGTGAAAATGGTGAGCGCGAAAGAACGTTTGCTCCACGCTCTCCCCGCCGAGTTCCGACAAGAGCAGCGCCCGGAAAAGCGTTCCCGGTCGCCGCGCAAACCATTTGTGGACGGCGATCAGCGGACGGTAGTTCTGCTGAATCTGTTTTTCCGCCAACGCCATCCGCGCCACGAAGGGAATCTGGAAATTACGTTCGATCATGTGGTCTTTCGGGCCGAGCCTCTCCGGCAAGAAGATTGATTAGGCAGCAAAACCCGCGCTTCCTCAATCTCCGAAGTTCGACTTCTGCCAGAATCTCCGGTCACCCCCCGGATTACCCTTTCGGCTCCTTGATCGGCTGGCTCAGGATGACCAGGGCGCGTCTGGCGCGCGTTTCCGCCACGTAGAGTCCGCACAGGTTGTCGAAAGCGGCGGATTCACGGAGCCGCTGCCCGGCGGCCCGCAGGACCGGATCGGCTGCGCAGAGGTTTTCCGCCGGGAGTTGGAGTATCCACGCGGGCTCGTCTTCGGAGCAATACGGCGAATCGGAGTGCCGCTTGTCCATTCGCGTGTCCTTCGGCAAGGGGAGAAAAACCAGATCGAATTCGAGGCCCTTGGATTTGTGGATCGTCATGATTTGCACGGTTCCCGGACGCGCGGATGTCGGGTCGGCATAGCCGGCGAGAAACTCCGCGAATTCGCGCGGCGAGCCCTGCATGTTGTCATCGAATTCCCGCGCCGCCCGCCGGAGGGCGGCATGCCGCGGAGTGACCGGGAGTTTCTTCAACCAGGCATGCACCATGCCGTGCGCGCCCCGGAGGTGGAAGAGTTCGAGCGCGTCTTCGGTGAATTTGGGGGAAGTTTTCAGTGTTCGGTTTTTCTCCGCTTTTGCTTCGGTTGCGCTCCCTGAGCCAAACATTTGCCCCCCCCCATGAGACGAGGCGCTCTCGCGCTGGTTTTCAGTGTTCAGTTCGGGACCTGCTTCGCCGAAAACGGAATCACTGAAAACTGAAAACTGCCCCAGGGCATTCCGCGCAAAGTCGTCCGACGGATCGGCAACGAGCCGGGCGGCCATGAGGATGGCGACGCCGTGCGGGTTGTCGGCGGCGATGTGCGGATTGGATTCCGTGGTCGCCGGAATGCCGAGGCGGCCAAGCTCGCCGACGGCCTCGCGGGCCTGGTCGTTGGTCTTTACCAGGACGGCGATGGTGAGCGGCGGGCGATCGAGAATCGCGGAGTCCCGGACAATTTCGGAAATCCGCGCCCAACAATCCCCTTGGTCGCAGAAGATTTGATGGACAAAGCCCGGCGCGGGATTGCTCTCGTGCGCGGTGTGTGCCGTCCAGGCCCGCCTCCAGCGTTCGACGACTTGCCCGGGCATCCCGGCCGATGTGAGCGAGTCCGGGGCGAACGTGCGCCCGACGAGATCGATGACTTCTTTCGACGAGCGGCGCGATTCCCCGAGCGATTCCTCCCCGATGTGGTCCGGGGCGTGCCGGGTGTAATGGTCGAAAATTTCCCCGAAGAGCGTGGGATCGCCGTCGCGGAAGCCGTAGATCGATTGCTTCACGTCCCCGACATAGAAAAACGATCGCGCCCCCGAGGAATCCTGAAGCACCTCGTCCAGCAAGGGCTGGATCGCGCGCCATTGGATCCGGCTTGTGTCCTGGAACTCGTCGAGCAGCCAGTGGTCGAACCACCCGTCGAGGCGGAACTGCAATTCCCCGGCGTCCGGTTCGGATTTTGTGATCCGCGAGAGGAGGACCGGCAGATCCGCGAACCGCAATGTCCCCTCATCGACGAGTCGCTGATCCCTCGCTGCGCGCAATGCCAGCGCCATTTGCAACCACCGTCGTGCCTGGACCAGGCGGGGAGCAAGGATTCTCCACAGGCAGGCCCCGACGGCTTGCAAAGCCAGCGCGCACTCGGGCGGGTTGAGGAGGATTTCCTTGTTTCGATATTCCACCGCGACCGGATTTCCGGCACGAAGGGCATCTCCTGCGGCCAGCAACTGCTCCGCGACAATTCCGAGCCTGCCGGATCCCGGACGGAGCGCGTTGAGTTGGGTGATGGCCTCGGCAATTCTCGGACTGCATGCGGACAAGTCCTCCGGGGGTTCATGCTTTTTCCACGGGCATCCCGCCGGGCCCCAAATGGCGGTCTCGTTCCCCCAGGCCGAGGCTTCGGGATGAAGCGCGTAAAGCGACTCGATGCGATCAAGGAGGTCGAGATCGGGAGCGAGCGGGTTCAGGCGCGCGCGCGCCGGACCGCGCACGAGTTCGGCGACCAGATCGAGAGGGGAGAGCCCCTCCGCAACGTGCCGCAGAATTTCCCGCTCCGCCCGCGCGGACGAGGTTTCGTCGAGGAGCCGGGGCGAGGCTCCGAGGCCCAGCGGTGCCCCGAAGGCGGCAACGACCCGGTAAAAAAAGCTGTCGAGCGTTCCGAATTCGATTTGATCCAGCGAGCCGGCGAGTTTTCGCAGGAGCGGAAGAAAATCCTGAGGGCCGAGTTCCCGGGCGATGCCACGGCGCGCGCAAAACGCAGCCACTTCCTCCCCGCTGGAGGCGAGGCCGGCCAGCTTCCGCAAGGTTTTCACCAGAAACTCGCCGGCCGCCTTGCGCGTGAACGTGAGGGCGATGATCTTTCCCGGCTCGGCCCCCAGGAGGAGAAGCTCCACAATCCGGTCGGTGAGCCGGAAGGTTTTGCCGGTTCCAGCCGAGGCCCGGATGCGGAGGTGAAGGGTGTTCATAAACGAAGTGTTCAGTGGTTCAGGGCCGAAGGCCGTTGGACTTTCTGAACCACTGAAAACCGAACACTGGCTCTCATACGACGAGCGCCCCCTCCTCGATATAGCGCGAGAGGGCGAGGGATGCGAAATCATCGAATTCCGGATCGACCTCGAAGCGGCTGAAATCCCGCTCCGCGATCCAGTCGAGGACGGCATCGTCAGCCACTTCCGCCGCGACCCCCGCCGCGCAGCGCCCGGCGCCCGCCATGTCGGCATCCTCCCACTCGCAGAGACCGGTCTCCGCGACCTCGTCGGCAATGAGAAAATAGGCGAGCCGGATTTCCTCCGGGACCCCGATCGGACGGGCCAGGGATATGGCCAGGGCATAAAGCGGAAGCTGGAGGTCGCACCAAACGTCCCCGCCGAGGAATGCATACTCCGGCTTGATCCCGAAGCGTCCCGGCGGGCGGGCACGGCTCAGATGGGCGGTGCGGGCGGGGTTCGAATTTTTCTTCAGTCCGCCGGTTTTGTAATCGATGAGCAGGATCGCCCCGTCACGCGCGTCCACGCGATCGATCCTCCCCCGAAGGGCCAGCGGCCAGCCGGGCGGGGTGATGTCGGAAAATTTCCATTCGACGAGTTCCGTTCTCCAGCCATCCGCCCGCATCGCTGCCTGGGCCCTGGAAAATTCCTCCAGCCGCAGGCGTCCGGACTCGCGCTGCAGCATGAGGGTCACATCGTCTTCGAGCCCCTGGAAAAGTCCGTCCCAGCGGGAGATGAGCCAGGACCGGATTTCATCGGCATTCCGCGAGGAGGCGAGGACGGGATCGTTTCCCAGTTGCTTGAGGACATCGTGAATCCAGCTTCCGAACACATCGGCTCCGAGGTTCGGGCTTCCGGTCCGGGGTTCTGAAAATCCCAGCCGGTTGGCGAGATAACACCTGAGCGGACACGAGAGATGGGATTTGAAAGCCGTGGCATGGAGGGAGCGGATGGGACCCGGGGGCCGGGCGATCCGGAGAGGCTCCTCGACAAACCTCCTCGGCGGAGGCTCGATGTGGGCGGCGGGGACTTGGACAAGACCCTTGACCCGCTGTGCAAGGTCCTTGTCCGGCACCCGGAGCAACAGCCGCGATGGCTTGAGCGGGCTCCCATCGGCGGCCTGCCGGAGTGACAGGATATGCGCGTCGTGCGGATCCCTCACCGCGAGTGCCGCATGCAGGACCGCCGTATCGCGGGCATGCCGGGAAACCGCGTCGTCAAGGCCCAGAGCGGCACGGGCGGCATCCGGCAGAAGGGGGTCCACTCGCCGCTTCGTCGGAAGAAGCCCCTCGTTCAGCCCTGCCAGGACGATGACGGGGGCATCCTCGCCCGCCAGCTCGAGCCAGCCTTCGATTTCGACGGCTCCGGGGTCCCGCGACGGCGTCCATGTTCCCGGGACCGCCTCCAGCATCGTCAACAAGGCCGCGGCATCGATTTGCGCGAGCGCGGGAAATGCCGCGATCTCGTCCAGGAGCGCGATGACCGCTTTTGCAGCCTCCTTGTCACCCGGACGACGCCCCATGTCCCGCGGTCCGTAGATGTCGGCCAGGATTTTTCTCAAGGCTCCCGCGGCATTTGGTGAGGCCATCGATCTTTCCAGCCCCAGAAGCTTCTCCAGAAGGGGCGAAAATGTTTTGAGAAGATATTTCCTGCTCGATTCGTCATCGCTCGAGCGGCTGTGGCGGAGACGTTCGGGAAGATCCGGCAGGTCGGGACAAAACGTGAGCGCGCCGAGACGGTTCCAGTCTTCGTGCGCCTCGTCCGGGAAGAGATCGCTGATCCAGTCCGAGAAATCGGGATGGAATACCAGCGTCTCGAGATGGCTCCACGAACCGTCCCCCGGCAGGCGCGCGACAAGCATCGCGAGACGCGTGACAGGATGGCGGTTCAGCGGATTTCCCTCGGGCTGGAAGCCGGCGCGCCCCGATTCCTCCAGCGCGCAAACAATATCCGCCGAGAGGCCCGCATCGCCGGAAAAGACCGCGATCCGGGAAGGAGAGCCGATCCCGGCAACGGCCCTGCCGAGCTGCGCGGGATCGCTGACGACCCGGATTTGCCGGTCCTGGACGGGCAGGATGGCCTGGGACCAGAACTCCGGTCGCGCCCTCCCGAATTCATCAAAAGCTCCGCGGTCCGATCCGGGTGCATGGATGAAGATCTCCGCCCCGCAATTCCGAAGCGCCCGCAAGGCCAGCGGCGGCAGGTCGGCCACGCCGGCGACGAGAATTTGCGTGATCCCCGGTGGAGGGGAAAAATTTTCTGCGGCGGCGATCTGCTCCTCGGCCGGACACCGCAGGCCGACAGACGCCAAACGCGCCATGTAGGACTCCCAAAGCCCGCGCCATTCCAGCCAGCGGGGATCCCTCGGGGAGAGGATTTTTGCGGCGGCGGGGATGTTCCATGCGCCCGCCGCCAGATCACGGGTGAGGGTGACAAAACTGCCGGCGAGCCCGGCTCCGGGATGTTCGCCGAACGTGAGCGGACAGTCCACCGCCTCCGAGAGCGTCGCGTGCCATGCCATGCCGGCCTGCGTTGCCGTGGCCACGCCCTCGCCTTCGCCAAACGGAATCAGGGTCAGCGGGGTCGCGAACCGCGGCGGAAAAATGACCCCGTTGTCTCCCATCAACGCATCGACCACCCGGCGCCCCGCCTCGATGGTGGGAAGCACCACGAGGAGGTGATCCCATTCGTTTCCCGAGCGAAGGCGCGCGGCCACGGCCTGGGGGAGGGGGATCTTCCCGGTATGCAGGATGGTGGCCGGAGGTTTCGCGGGCATGGGCGCAGTCCATCAAAAATATTCCTTCAAGTCGCGAGGATTCCAACGCGGGCACAGGCAACGCGGGAAAACATGTCGGCGAGGTCCCCACCAACCGGGCTGTTGAACCCAGATCCGGCGATTGTTCACTCCGGAGAGCACGGAGATGCCAACAACAAACAACCGATCGGCTTGGGACAAATAGATTCCCTTTCCCTGGGGCATTTCCTTTGTGTTCCACTCTCTGTGGTTCAAAAACATTTTTCAAGTTGAAGCATCGGCCCTCGGAATGCCGGGGTTTTGGAACAGGAATGGGGTTGAAATTCCTCCGATGTGATGCATGGTCGCCACATGAGAAAGGGGAAACTGCCGGATGGATTATGTCGAGGGAAACCAATACCACGTGCTCAACCTGAACGCATATGGCGCGGGATCGAACTACCTTTTTGCGGACGGGTCGACGCGGTTCGTGAGTTCGCGCGAATACGATCACAGTCTCTGGCTCGTCAACAAATCGAACCCGATCCCTCCGGCCCGGTGAATCCGGACAATCGCCGGGTGAGGTGTCGGAGGTTGCAGGAAGCCCCCGGATCCGGCTAGGATAGGCCGCATGTCTTGGACGATCTTTCCCATGGCGCAGGCGGCCGCCCCCAATGAAACGGAGAGAATCATAGAGACGGGGCTGCGGCTCACGCAGGCGGCAGGGATTTACCTGGGATGCGCGCTGGCACTCTACCTGGTTCTGCTGTTTGGGGGGCGGGCATTGAAGCGACGGATCCATCTGCCGTTGAATTGGGTCTATCATATCTTCTGCATTCTGGCTGCGTTTTATCTGCCCACATTGTTTCCCTTTGTCGATTTTCCCGGAGAAAAGCACATCGGGGCCGCGCTGACGATTGCCGCCGCATTTGTCCTGGTTGGCCTCGTGAGGCATTACCTTTTCGACCGTCTGCTCCGGAAGGGAGAAGGGGCCCAGGTCCCGAAGTTTCTCGGCGAGTTCGTCTCCATCGCGATCATCGTCGCCGCGGTTTTGGCGGTCCTGGAGTTTTTTTACGGGCAGCAGGTCCCCGGTCTCCTCGCCGGCGCCGGCATCGTGGGAATCGTCCTCGGCCTCGCGCTCCAGGACACGCTCGGCAATATTTTCAGCGGCTTCGCGATTTATTTTGGCGGGCAGTTCAAAGCCGGAGACTGGCTGTTGGTCGATGGCCAGCACGCCAAGATTGTGGAGATCAACTGGCGATCGACGCGGCTCCGCACGACCGATGACATCTGCCTGGACATCCCGAACAGCAACATCACCAAGCAAACCGTCGTCAATTACAACTTTCCCACGAACATTCATGGAATCCGCCTGGACATCGGCCTGGAATACGACGCCCCCCCGAGTCTGGTGAAAAAGGTCCTCGTCGAAGCCGCGCTGGACTGCCCGCTGGTTCTCCGCAAACCGGCCCCGAATGTGTTTCTCACGGAATTTGGAGACTGGAGCATCACCTACCAGCTCCGTTTCTGGCTGGATGACCACCAGAATTACAATCCGGCAAACAGCCACATCCGGACAAACCTCTGGTATTCCCTGCGCCGCCACAATATTTCGATCCCCTTCCCCATCCAGCATGAACTCTCGCTGGAGAAGCCGAAACCGCATGTCGAGGACCGCGATCTCATCCGGGAGTCGATCCAGAAAGCCGTCTTTGCTCCGGTCCTTTCCGCCGGGCAGTTGGGGGGGATCGTGAAACACGCCCGAATCGTCCGTTTCGGCGAGGGCGAAAACATCATCCGGCAGGATGCCGAAGCGGGCCCGATGTATGTCATCGTGAGCGGTCGGGCGGAGGTGTGGATCGAATCCGGAGATCGCCGCACCTCGGTCGCCGTGCTCGGCCCCGATGCCTGCATCGGGGAAAACTCCGTCCTCACCGGGGAGAAGCGCACAGCCACCATCCTCGCCCTTGAAGACTGCCTCGCGGTCGAGGTGGACAAGGCCACCCTGGCCCCGATTATCGGCGCAAGCCCGGAACTGCTGGAATCTTTGAGCGAGCTTCTGGCCCGGCGCCGCATGAAAAACGAAGGCCTTGTCGCCGAAGCAGCCGGGTCCGCCGCCCAGGCGAAAAAAAGCAATTACAAGGCCGGTTTCATGGGCAAACTCCGCTCGTTTTTCGAGGTGTGAAGCCGGGTCCAGGGGCGGACCTGGGACCCGCATCGATCCCCCGCGATCAACGCGAACTCCTCCCCGACAAATATTGCGGCAACCCCGCCCGCCTTCGAAAATTCCCCCGCAAACTTTTGGACGTGGAGTTTCACTCCCTATTCTTCGCTCTCCCCGGATAATTTTCAACGCTGTTTTTTTATAAATTTTTTTGTTGACGCGATCTTAATAACGACTAAATAGATCGCTATTAAATCGATCTAGGGGAAATGCCTTGGGTCGTGGAAGACAAACAAAAACACCGACCAGACCAACTGGAGGAACGCCGAAAAGCCGCTTCAACTGATCCGGTCACCAAATCGCAATAAAATGATCAAAAAATCGATAACAGCATTGGTCCTGTTGACTGCGGCAAGCGCACTGGCCGGAGAAGGTAGGAGTTTTGAAACGTGGTGGAACGGGAAATACGCGACGGGGAACTGGTTCGGTGCGCGCGACACATTGGTGGAGCATGGGCTGACGCTGAGCGGCGAATGGAAAGCGAACTTTCTGTGGAATGTGGACGGGGGTCTCCAGCAGCGGTTCGGTTATGACGACGAATGGAAATTCCGGGCGCTCATCGATGCCGCGAAGCTGGCCGGTTGGGAGAGCCTCGAGGGGCTGACGCTCTATGCCGACGTCCGATACCGGGGTGGAGCCGGGGTCAACAAATGGGTGGGGGCCAGCGGAAATTTTGCGCCCAGCACATTCCAGGGCGGCAGGCTCTGGCGTTTCCAGAATGCCTACGCGACCTACACGCCGCCCGAGCTTTTCGGCGTGAAGGAACCGCTCACCATTTCCGGTGGCTGGCAGAATCCCACCGACCACTTCATCACCCAGCCGCTGAACAAGTTTTTCATCAACAACACGTTCAACTCCGGCCGCGGGCTGAGCGCGAATGGGATCCCCTGGGGCGGGAGCTACGGAGCGTGGGGCGGGTATCTCAAGGTGAAGCCGGTGGACTGGTATTACGCCCAGGGCGGGCTCTATCTGGCGATCCCGCAGGGGACGGCCACCAACAACCACGGGCTCGACTTCGCGGGATATCGTATAAATCCGGATTTGAACGGTCTCTATTTTCTCGCGGAAACCGGGGTGACCCCGAAGATCGGAGCTTCGAAGCTCCCCGGCCGCTACGCCGCCGGCTTCATCTACTGGGGTGTCGAGAACCGGTCGTTCTACGGGCAGAATTACGACCAGAAAGTCGCTCTCTACTGGCAGGCCGACCAACAGTTGTTCCGCGAACCGTCCCCCGAGGAACCGGCCCCGCTGGCCAAAGGCCCTTCCGATGGAAAAACCGTCTCCAAGCCGAAATTGAGCGATCAGGGGCTCTCCTTTTTCAGCCTCATCAACTTCGCTCCGAAGTTCAACAACAACGTCCCGTTCTACTTTCATACGGGGCTCGTTTACAAAGGCCTGATCCCCTCGCGGGACCAGGATCAGGCGGGCGTGGGCTTCGCCTACGGGAATTACAGCACCTACAAACAGATCGTGGACGAAGATGCAGGACGGCCAATCCAGTCGTATGAAGGCGTGCTGGAATTCGACTACCGCGTCCAGATCAACAAGTGGGCCTACATCCAGCCCACCCTGCAATACATCATCCGTCCGGGAGCCAACGGCCTCACCCAAAACGCAACGGTGATCGGGTTCCAGACCGGAATGACATTCTAAAAACATCAAGACACACCACCAACCTTATGAAAAAAATCCTCATTACCACGGCCCTCGCGGTTGCCACGGCCATTTCGTCCGGCGCGGCCACGGTGGAGTTGCTCAACGTTTCCTACGATCCGACGCGCGAGCTTTATACCGACTTCAACCAGGCGTTCGCCAAATACTGGAAGGAAAAAACCGGCGACGACGTCACCGTCAACCAGTCTCATGGGGGGTCGGGCAAGCAGGCGCGTTCGATCCTCGACGGGATCGAGGCGGATGTGGCCACGCTGGCCTTGGCATACGACATTGACGAGCTCGCGGCGAAAGGTGGGCTGATTCCCGCGGACTGGCAGAAGCGGCTTCCGCACAACAGCTCGCCCTACACCTCGACGATCGTCCTTCTTGTCCGGAAGGGAAACCCCAAGGGCATCAAAGACTGGGGCGACCTGGTCAGAGACGGCGTCTCGGTCATCACCCCGAACCCGAAAACCTCCGGCGGCGCCCGCTGGAATTTCCTGGCCGCGTGGGCCTGGGCGCTCAGGCAGAACAACGGCGACGAGACAAAAGCGCGCGAGTTCCTGACGAGGCTCTTCAAGAATGTGCCGGTGCTGGATTCCGGGGCCCGCGGGTCGACGATCACGTTTTCGGAGCGCGGGATCGGCGATGTTTTTCTGTCCTGGGAAAACGAAGCCTTCCTCGTGCAGAAAGAGAAGCCGGGCGAGTTCGAGATCGTCACCCCGTCGCTCAGCATCCTGGCGGAACCGCCGGTGACGGTCGTGGACAAGGTGGCCGACAAGCGCGGCACCCGCGCAGTCGCCACCGCCTACCTGGAATACCTCTACAGCGATGTCGGGCAGGACCTCGCCGGCAAAAATTTCTACCGCCCGACATCCGAGGCCGCCAAGGCGAAGTATCCGTTCCCGAAGCTCGATCTCGTCACCATTGACGAGGCGTTCGGCGGCTGGGCGAAAGCCCAGAAGACCTTTTTTGCCGACGGCGGCATCTTCGACCGGATCTACGAACCATCAAAAAAATAAAACCATGCCCATCCACAGCAACATCCTCGGGACAGTCGGCCGCACGCCGCTCGTCAAGCTCGACCGCATCGCCGCCGGAGCTCCGGCAACCATCGCGCTCAAGGGGGAATTTTCCAATCCGCTCGGCAGCGTGAAGGACCGCATCGGAGCCGCCATGATCGAGGCCGCCGAGAAAGACGGACGCCTCGCGCCGGACACCACGATCATCGAACCGACATCCGGAAACACGGGCATCGCCCTGGCTTTCGTGGCCGCCGCGAAGGGTTACAAACTCGTGCTCACCATGCCCGAGAGCATGAGCATCGAACGTCGGACGCTCCTTGCGCTGCTCGGTGCCAGACTGGTGCTGACTCCAGCCTCCGAGGGAATGAAAGGCGCCATCGCCCGCGCGGAACAACTGCACGCCGAAACCCCGGATTCCTGGATTCCCCAGCAGTTCGACAACCCGGCAAACCCCGAGATCCACCGCCGCACCACGGCGGAGGAAATCTGGTCGGATACCGATGGCACCGTGGATATCCTTGTCTCGGCGGTCGGAACCGGCGGCACGATCACCGGCATTGCGGAAGTCGTCAAGTCACGCAGGCCGGGCTTTCTTTCCATTGCCGTCGAGCCGGCGGATTCCCCCGTGATCTCCCAGACCCGCGCCGGGGAGCCGCTCAAACCCGGCCCGCACAAAATCCAGGGCACCGGCGCCGGGTTCGTCCCGAAGAATCTCAACTTGGATATCGTCGACGATGTCGTGAAGGTCACGAATGAAGATGCGATCAACACTGCGCGCCGGCTGGCCCTCGAGGAAGGAATCCTCGCGGGCATTTCCACGGGCGCCAATGTCTGGGCGGCCATCCAGGTGGCCAACCGCCCGGAAAACAAAGGCAGGTTGATCGTCACGATCGGCTGCAGCACCGGAGAACGGTATCTGAGCACGGCCCTTGCCGACGACGCCCGGAAAGCGGTCGCGACTTGAAGTGGCCGCCCGGAAAACTCCGTCACGCATGAAATCCACACCAGCCAGCCAAAGGGGACGGCCCAGGGAAACCGCTCGCTCGGTCCATTCCCTGCTCGCCCCTTTGGAGGATCTCGCCGCGAACTCGGAGAGCCTTTTTTCCGCGCACTTGGAGTATGGTGATCGAAATGGTGTTCCTGGGACGATCCCCCGGTTTCTCTTCACCGGTCCCGGGGATCGCGGCAGCTTTCTTCGCGTGGGAATCTTTGCAGGCATTCATGGCGACGAGCCCAGCGGGGTGCAGGCCGCCGTCGATCTCCTGCGCCGCCTCCACGAGGCTCCCCAGCCGGCCCTGGGATATGAACTCTTTGTGTATCCGGTATGTAATCCGTGGGGCTATGCCCACGACACCCGCTTGCTGAAGAGCGGGTCCGATATGAACCGGGAATTCTGGCGCGGCAGCGATGAGATCGAGGTCCTCGTGCTGGAAGGTCAGCTCATGAAGCTGGCTTTTGACGGAATTGCGGCGTTGCACACGGATGACTCCTCGCCCGGACTCTACGGATTTGTCAAAGGCCACCAGCTCACACGCCATGTGCTCGAACCCAGCCTCGAGGCCGCCTCACGATTTCTCCCGCGGAATTTTGACAAGAGCATCGACAATTTCCAAGCCAACGCCGGAATCATAGAAGACGGCTACCTGGGTGTCCTTGGCGCTCCGCCGACCCAGAAACCCCGGCCGTTTGAAATCGTGTTTGAGACCCCGAGTCACGCGGAAAAAACGCTTCAGGTCGAAGCCCATGTGGCGGCTCTCTTGACCATGCTGGGAAGTTTCCGAGCGATGATCGCCGAAGGGCAGAACATTTGATGAGGAGGCGCTCCGTTCTTCCGGGCTTCGGAATCACTCTGGGATACACCCTCGTTTATCTCACGCTCATCGTGCTGATCCCGTTCAGCGCGCTCATGGTGCGGACTTCATCCGGTGGATGGGAGCACTTCTGGTCAACGATCACGGCTCCGCGCGTGGCGGCCTCCTATTGGGTCAGCTTCGGCATCTCCTTCCTGGCGGCGCTTGTGAACGGGTTTTTCGGCTTCATCGGAGCCTGGGTGCTGGTCAGGTACCGGTTTCCGGGCCGGCGCATTCTCGACGCGATGGTGGATCTTCCGTTCGCGCTTCCCACGGCGGTTGCGGGAATCGCCCTCACGGCACTTTACGCTCCGAACGACTGGATCGGGGAGTTCTTGAAACCCATGGGAATCAAAGTCGCCTTCACTCGGTTGGGAATTTTTGTGGCTCTCACCTTCATCGGGATGCCTTTTGTCGTGCGCACGGTGCAGCCGGTCATCCAGGGTCTTTCCGACGATGTCGAGGAGGCGGCCGCCTGTCTGGGAGCCAACCGCTGGCAAACGTTCCGAAGGGTGGTCTTTCCCGCTCTCCTTCCCTCGATCCTCACCGGCATCACGCTTGCCTACGGCCGGGCGGTGGGGGAATTCGGGTCCGTGGTCTTCATCGCCGGAAACCTTCCCTTCAAAACCGAGATCACCCCGCTGCTGATCATCAGCAAACTGGAACAATACGATTACAGCGGGGCGGCCGCCCTCGGCTTTGTGATGCTCGTCGTCTCGTTTTTTGTGCTTCTGGCCAGCAACGGGCTCCAGGCATGGGACAACAAAAGAAAAGGCATTTCCTGACCATGGCCGGAGCAACCCAGTTTCCCATTCCGCACCGTCCGTCTGCCGGACGTCGCGCCACCGCGGAGTCGCCGGTCGCGAAGTTCCTCTTGATCGGGATCACGCTGGTCTTCTTCAGTCTCTTCCTTCTTCTCCCGCTGCTGGTTGTCTTTCAGGAAGCGTTCTCGAAAGGTCTGGGTGTCTTTGTAAAGGCCTTTCAGGACCCCTATACGCAGGACGCGATCCGGCTCACCCTTCTTGTCGCCGCGATCACCGTCCCGCTGAATACCATCTTCGGGCTGGCGGCGGCATGGAGCCTGACCCGGTTCCGGTTTTCGGGAAGGGCGTTCATCATCACCCTGATCGACCTCCCGCTGTGGGTCTCGCCGGTCATTGGCGGTTTGATCTACGTCCTCGTCTTCGGGTCGAAAGGTTGGTTCGGCTCTTGGCTCACAGATCACAACATCCGCATCATTTTTGCGGTTCCGGGCATTGTGCTGGCCACGGTTTTTGTGACATTTCCCTTTGTGGCGCGGGGTCTCATTCCGCTCATGCAGGCCCAGGGGATCAACGAGGAGGAGGCCGCTCTCACGCTCGGCGCCAACGGCTGGCAGATCTTCTGGCGGGTGACCGTTCCAAAAATCAAGTGGGGGCTGCTCTACGGTGTGATTCTTTGCAATGCGCGGGCGATGGGGGAATTCGGCGCCGTCTCGGTCGTCTCGGGACACATCCGGGGAAAGACGAACACCATGCCCCTCCACATTGAAATTCTTTACAACGAATACCACTTCGCCGCCGCGTTCGCCGTGGCCTCGTTGCTGGCGCTGCTGGCGCTGGTCACGCTTTTCCTGAAGACCTACTCGGAGTGGCGCGCCGCGGAGCAGTTGAAGCAACTCTGACAACCGGGATCCTTTTTCCATGAGCATACGAATCCATCATGTCACCAAGCGATACGCGCGCTTTCCCGCACTAGATGACGTGAGCGTGGAAATCGAAACCGGCGAGTTGCTCGCCCTGCTGGGCCCCAGCGGTTCCGGAAAAACCACCCTGCTCCGCGTCATCGCCGGCCTCGAGTTTCCCGAGTCACAGGGCTCGGTGTTGTTCCAGGAGCGCGATGTCACGCAACTGTCCGCCTACAAGCGCAAGGCGGGCTTCGTATTTCAAGCTTACGCCCTCTTTGCGCACATGAATGTCTTCGAAAACATTGCCTTCGCGTTGCGGGTCCTGCCGCGGAGGAAACGCCCGCCGGAAGCGACGATTCGCGCCCGTGTCGTGGAACTCCTGGCCGCAGTCCAGCTCGAGGGCCTCGAAAAGCGCCTTCCCACCCAGCTCTCGGGCGGCCAGCGCCAGCGGGTTGCCTTTGCGAGGGCGCTGGCGATCGAGCCCGAAGTCCTCCTGCTGGACGAGCCGTTTGGTGCGCTGGACGCCAAGGTCCGGAAAGACCTGCGGCGTTGGCTCAAGGATTTTCACAAGCGGATCCGGCTCACCACCATTTTCGTGACGCATGACCAGGACGAGGCATTCGAGGTTGCGGATCGTGTGGTCATCATCGACAAAGGGGTCATCCAGCAATCCGGAACGCCGGAGGAAGTCAGGAAAAACCCGGCGAACGAATTCGTCCGGGAATTCTTGGACCTGTAGAAACCGGCTCCCTTCCGCTTTTCCGGTTCCAAGTCACGTCTTGCCGAAAAGAAGATATCTCGCGTTGACTCGCGGAGATTTCCAGCAATCCTTCGTCAGATATGGTTTGGAAACTCATCATTGCGTTCCTGGCCTCGACGGCCATCCTCCCCGCGCAGCAGGTGGTGCATGTCGGAGTCTTTCCGAATGTGACCCACGCGCAGGGGCTTGTGGCGGCCAACATGACCCGCGAGGGAAAGGGCTGGTTCGAGTCGCGCCTCGGGGTTCCTGTGAAAATCGAGTGGATGGTTTACAATGCCGGCCCGTCGGCGATGGAGGGAATCTTCACGAAGGCGGTGGATTTCACGTATGTGGGACCGAGTCCGGTGGTCAACGCCTATGCAAAGGCAAATGGTGGCGAGGTGCGGGTGCTGAGCGGTGCGATGCGCGGGGGCGAGGCCCTCGTGGTCAAGGGAGACGCGATCACCAAACCCGAAGACTTCCGCGGAAAAACGATCGCGACCCCGCAGCTCGGGAATACGCAGGATGTGGGATGCCGGGCCTGGCTGATCGGGCACGGGATCAAGGTGACACTCACCGGCGGCGAGGCACGGGTGATCCCGACCGCCAACCCGGACATTCTCGCGCTCTTCCTGCAGGGGAAAATCGATGCGGCGTGGACGGTCGAGCCGTGGGTCACCCGCCTGCTCGGAGAGGCCAACGGGAAAATCTTTTTTGCCGACAAGGATGCCCTGACGACCGTGCTGGCCGGGCGCGAGGGATTCCTGAAGGAAAATCCGGCTCTTGCCGCGAAATTCCTGGCCGCGCACAACGAACTCACGGCGTGGGTGCTCGCGAATCCGGGCGAGGCGCAGCGGCGGGTCCGCGACGAGATCAGAGCGATCACACACAAGGAGATCCCGGCTCCTCTCATCCACGAGGCATGGACGCGGTTGGTCTTCAACGATGAAATCTCCGCCGGCCCGTTCGAAACATTCCTGGAGCAAGCCCGCGAGGTCGGGTTCGTGCGCGCCGGGGTTGGCCTCGACAAGCTGATCTGGAAACCGTGAGTGTTGAGCACGAACTGAAGAATGTCGCGCCGGAGCGCCTCGAGGTGGACGGCGTTTCAAAGTCGTTCACCACGAAGCACCGCACGGTGCTCGCGCTCGATTCCATCAGCCTGAAAATCTCGGAGGGTGAGTTCGTCTGCCTGGTCGGGCAGAGCGGGTGCGGAAAATCGACGCTGCTGAACATCATCGCCGGCCTCGAGCAGCCGGATTCGGGACGGGTGCTGGCGAATGGCGAGCCGGTCACCGTGCCCGGTCGCGACCGCATGGTCCTGTTTCAGGAGCACGCGCTGTTCCCCTGGCTCGATGTGATGGGCAACGTCCTCTTCGGCCTGAAGCTCAAGCCGGGTCTCACCGACAAGGACCGGCTCGAGGTGGCAACGTATTACCTCCGGCTTGTGGGGCTGGAAAAACTCCACCACTCGAACATCCACGAGCTCTCGGGCGGGATGAAGCAGCGGGTCGCCCTCGCGCGGGCGCTCGCCCCGAATCCCCGCGTCCTCCTCATGGACGAACCGTTCGCCGCGCTCGACGCCCTCACCCGCGAACAGCTCTACGGGGATATCCAGAAAATCTGGGAGGCGCGGCGGAAGACGATCCTCTTCGTCACCCACAACGTCCGCGAGGCCGCCTGCCTCGGCGACCGGGTCATCCTGTTTTCCCCGAACCCCGGCCGCATCCGGAAAGAATTTGCCGTCAATCTCCCGCGCCCGCGCGACATCAACAGCGTGGAACTGGCCCACTATTCCACCGAAATCACGGCCGCCCTCAAGGGGTTCACCCCGGGCGAGGGATTGGAGGCTTCGGAATGAAACGCGCGATCACATCCCTCCTCTTTTTCGCGCTCCTCATCGCGGCGTGGCAGATCGCCGCGACATCGGGAAAATTTTCGCGGGTGATGTTTCCGCCGCCCTCGGATGTCGCCGAATATCTCTGGGAATCGGCCGGTGAGGGCACGCTCGGGAGCGCGACGCTTGTGACGATCAAGCGCCTGCTCGTCGGTTACGCGGTCGGTCTCCTGCTCGGGATCCCGCTCGGGCTTTTCACCGCGAGATTCAAGATCTTCCAGGATACCGTCGGCGTGCTGGCGCTGGGAATGCAGGCCCTGCCGAGCGTTTGCTGGGTGCCTCTCGCGCTCGTGTGGTTCGGGCAGACCGAGGCGGCCATGCTTTTCGTGGTCATCATGGGCACGCTCTGGTCGGTCATCATCGCGACCAGCGACGGCGTCCGTTCCATGCCGCCGATCTACCTCCGGGCGGCGAAGACGATGGGCTCGACCGGCCTGCACTCGTGGGTGAGGGTGATTCTCCCGGCCTCGCTGCCCTATCTCGTCGGCGGCATGAAGCAGGGCTGGGCGTTCGCCTGGAGATCGCTCATGGCCGCGGAAATATTTGTGACGATCCTGACCGGATTCGGGCTCGGCCAACTGCTTCACTATGGCCGCGAGCTTCTGGCGATGGACCAGGTGATGGCGGTGATGATCGTCCTCATCGTGATAGGCCTCCTCGCCGACAAGCTGCTCTTCGCGCCGTGGGAAAGGTTCCTCCACCGGCGTTGGGGCACCGGAACGCTGAAGTAGCCGCCGGGATCGTTTATCCCGAAAACCGGTTTGAACCACAGAGAACGGAGAACACAGAGGAAATGCCCCAGGGGAATGGAATCCATTTGTCCCAGGCAGACCGGTTGTTTGCCGTTGGTGTCTCCGTGCTCTCCGTCCTCCGTGGTGAACAGTCGCCGTTTTCGGGTTCAACTCACAGCCGGCCTTCGTCGGCGTCGATGTATTGGAACATCGTCTGGATGTCGTTGCGGGACTCGAATCCGCTCTCTTTTTTCCGGCGGGCGAGGATTTCCGATGCCTCATCGTTCCACCCGCGTTTGCTCATGAATCCATTCCAGACCTCGATCTGCTCGCCGGTCGGGCGATGCCCGTTTTCAAAGCACCATTCGAGCGCCTGCCCGTCATCCAGGCCTTCGAGGACTTTCCCTTGCAGGGCGTCGTATTCGACCCCGAGAAAATCCACGCATCTCTGGTCGAAGGCCTTGCCGAGATTCGCATGCAGGTCGGGGTGCAGCTCGCCGGCGGCCATGAGCCGGATTTTGTCGAGCATGCGTCCGAAGTAAACGATGCCGCCGGTTTTGTCCTGGGGTGACTTGGGATATTTCATTTGTGGCGCAGGGTAATCATAATTGCCCTGTCAACCGCTCCCGCGGAAATCGTCGCGCCTTCTTTGTTGCCCCCCGGTGGCCGGGAGGGGCATGATGGACGCACTGTGAACGGACCATTGACCATCGCCGGGCGGGAGTTTTCCTCGCGGCTCCTTTTGGGAACGGGGAAATTTTCCTCCAGCGAGACGATGCGCGACGCGCTCGGGGCAAGCGGGACGCAGATCGTCACCGTCGCCCTGCGGCGCGCGGATTTGAGCGGAAGGAAGGATCCGTTCGCCAACATCCTGGATTTCGTGGACGGGAAAAAATACCTGCTGCTTCCGAACACCAGCGGCGCGATGAATGCGGAGGAAGCCGTGCGCCTGGCCCGGCTGGCCGCGGCGGCCGGGCTTCCGATGTGGGTGAAATTGGAGATCCATCCCGACCCGCACTACCTTTTGCCCGATCCGGTCGAGACGCTCGCGGCTTCCGAGGTGCTGGTGAAGGAAGGGTTCACCGTCCTGCCCTACATCAATGCCGATCCGGTGCTGGCGCGGCGGCTCCAGGATGTCGGAACCGCGACGGTGATGCCGCTCGGGTCGCCGATCGGCAGCAACCGGGGCATCGAGACCCGCGCCCAGATCGAAATCATCATCAGGCAGGCGACCGTTCCCGTGGTGGTCGATGCCGGGATCGGCGCGCCCAGCCATGCCGCGGAGGCGATCGAACTCGGGGCCGATGCCGTGCTCGTGAACACCGCCATCGCCGCCGCGGAGGATCCCGTCCGCATGGCGCGGGCATTCAAACAAACCGTCGAAGCCGCCCGCGAGGCGCTCGAAGCCGGGCTCCCGACGCGGCTCGACCACGCCGCGGCCACCAGCCCGCTCGCCGCATTTCTCGACACCCTCTGACGATGTCGGGCGAGAACCTCACCCCCATGATGCGGCAGTATCACGCCGTCCGGCGGGAACTGCCAACCGGCACGTTGTTGATGTTCCGGCTGGGGGATTTTTACGAAATGTTCGGGGAGGATGCCACCGAGGCGGCTCCCGTTTTGAATGTGGCATTGACGAAGCGCGGCGCGACGCCGATGTGCGGGGTGCCGTTCCATGCCGCGCGGGGATACATCGGAAAGCTGATCGCCGCGGGCTGGAGGGTCGCGGTTTGCGACCAGGTCGGCGAGGTTACCGCGGGCAAACTCGTGCGCCGCGAGGTCTCCCAGATCCTCAGCCCGGGAACCCTCGATGATTTCGGGCTCGATGACCGGAAGCCGAATTACCTGGCCGCGGTCGGCGAGAGAAACGGAGTCTTTGGGCTCGCGTTTGCGGACCTGAGCACCGGGGAATTCCGCCTGACCGAACTGGAGTCGCTCGCGGCCCTTCTCGATGAGCTGGCGCGGGTGCTCCCCGCCGAGGTTCTGATCCCCGACCACCAGGCCGGGCTTTTTGCGCCGCTCGCCAAGCCTGCCGTCATGGATGGATACCTGTTTGAGCCGGATCCCGCCGCGGAAATATTGATTGGTCACTTCAAAGTCCAATCCCTGGATGGATTTGGTTGCGCGGACCTGCCTGCCGGGGTGGGATCCGCGGGCGCCCTGCTCCATTACATCACCCGCCAGATGCGCCGTCAGGCCGGGCATCTCCGCCAGCTGAGACCTTACCGGCGCAGCGCCTATTTGATCCTCGATGCCTCGACGCAGAGTCACCTCGAACTTGTCGCTTCGCGCGCCGGGCGGGGCATGACACTTCTCGGCGCCCTGGACCGGACGGCGACGCCGATGGGAGCGAGGCTCTTGCGGGAATGGGTTCTCCACCCGTTGAGCACGGTGGGAGAAATCGAAGCCCGGCAGGATGCCATCGCCGCGCTGCTCGACGACGCGCTCCTTCTGGGAGACCTCCGCTCCCGGCTGGCGGAAATCCGCGATATCGAGCGGGCGACCGCGCGCCTGGGCGGAGTTTCCGGAAATGCCCGCGACCTCGCCGCGCTGTCGCAGTCCCTCGAGCGCATCCCGATCCTGGCGACGAGTCTGGGCGTCGCGGACCATTTGCCCTCCGAGCTTCTGGGCGGGATGAGCGAGCGCCTGCACGCGCTTCCCGATCTGACGACGCGTCTCCGCTCGGCATTGGTGGACGAACCGCCCGCGCTGGTCCGCGAGGGTGGCCTCATCCGGCCCGGCTTCGATCCGGCCCTCGACGAATTGCGCGCCGCTTCCCACGAGGGAAAAAACTGGATCGCCACACTCCAGGAAAAAGAGATCGCACGCACCGGCATCAAATCGCTGAAAGTCCGCTACACATCGGTCTTCGGGTATTTCATCGAAATCACCAAAGCCAACCTGTCGTCGGTCCCCGACGATTACGTGCGCAAGCAGACGACGGTCAACGGCGAACGGTTCATCACTCCCGAACTCAAGGAGGTCGAGGGAAAAATCCTCGGGGCGGACGAGCGGGCGCGGGCGCGGGAAATCGATCTGTTCGCCGGCCTCCGCGCCGACGCGCTCGCGGAATTGCCGAAGCTTCAGGAAACCGCCAACACGCTCGCCACACTCGATGCGATTTGTTCGCTGGCCGAGACCGCGCGGCTGCATGGCTACTGCCGCCCGGACATCGAGGAGAGTTCGATCCTCCACATCGAGGAAGGCCGCCATCCGGTCCTCGACCAGCAGCCGGGAGGCGAACGGTTCGTGCCCAACGACACCGATCTCGGAAGCGACGGGAAAACCTTCGCGATCCTCACCGGGCCGAACATGGCCGGGAAATCGACCTACATCCGCCAGGTCGCCCTGCTGGTCCTGCTCGCCCAGATGGGAAGCTACGTGCCCGCAAAATCGATGCGCGCCGGATTGGCCGACCGGATTTTCACCCGCGTCGGCGCCAATGACGACCTCGCGCGCGGCCAATCCACGTTCATGGTCGAGATGAACGAGACGGCCAATATCCTCAACAACGCCACCGCGAAGAGCCTGGTCATCCTCGACGAGATCGGGCGCGGGACCTCGACGTTCGACGGGCTCTCCATCGCATGGAGCGTGGCCGAGTATCTTCATGACCGGGTCAACTGCCGGACATTGTTCGCCACGCACTACCACGAGCTCACCGACCTCGAGCGCACGCGGCCCGGTGTCCTCAACCTGAACGTCGCGGTCCGCGAGTGGAACGACCAGGTCATCTTCCTGCGGAAAATCCTCCCCGGACGCGCGGACCAAAGCTACGGGATCCAGGTCGCCCGGCTCGCCGGGTTGCCCGACGCGATCATCTCCCGCGCGAAGGAAATCCTCGCCAACCTGGAAAAAGCCGAACTCAACGCCGACGGCGAACCCGCATTCGCCAAGGGCCGCCGCAAACGCCTCGTTCCCGACCCCGCCGCGCAGATGACCATGCTGTAACCCGGCCGGGCGGGGCTTTGGACGCTTCGCTCTTGTCTTCGGCAATCCGGTCTTCTCGAGGTCGGCTGTTCTTTTGAGGGAATTCGACCTTTCGGGTTTTGGGGACGCCGCCATTGACAACAAGGAAATATTGTGTGACGTACACCTCATGAGCGAAACACTGTCGATCCGTCTTCCGTCCGAAGACAAGCGCGCGTTGTTTGAAATTGCCGCCCGGCATGGAGGGAGCATCAACGAATTTGTCCGGCAGGCAATCCGGGGCAAACTGAAAGAAGTCGCGCCCCGCGACCCCTCCCCTCTTGCCGGTTTTTTTCGGTCTGTGCCTGTTGACGTACCTGCGCCCACAAATGACGCGGTGCGACGCGCCATGAAAAAAATGAGCCGCATGACGTATCTCGTGGATACCGGGCCGCTGGTGAGCGCTTTTGCCCGCCGGGAACCAAAATACAAGTCCTGGGCCGAGGAATTGCTGGGACGGTTGCCGCTCCCGCTGGTGACATGCGAGGCCGTGATTACGGAGGCGTCTCACCTTCTGGGCTCGTCCGTCCGCCTGATGGAGGCGATCCGTGACCCGTAGCCAGGCACTCAAGCATGTCCTGCGATAAATTTGCTTCCCTCACCGCCTTCGTTGTCATGACCTGAAACTCCCATCGCTTTCATTCCAAGCGGCCTGCTTTCCCACCGGCGGGCGCCGATTGCCCCTCCTCCACGCACCCGGCACGCCCGCCACCCGAGCCCCGCTCGAACTCCTGCCAAGCTTACGCAGATTACCCATCCATAGAGAAAACAGATGAAACGGCTCTGGGGGGGGGCCGCGATTTATGAGGGTTGGACGCTTGCGTTGGCCGGGAATTTCGCGGAGGATGTCGGGCGAGTTTTTCCCATGCGTCCGAACGTCCACCATGTTGGCCAGCCTCCAGCCTTTCCAAACGGACAATGCCCTGCTGACGATGGCTTGCCAACGATGCGCGTATTGAACCAAGCGCTTTTGTTTTTGTCGTTCCTTGTGCTTTTTTTCATCGGATCGGCGCACGCCACAGCACAGGATCCTTCTCTTGAGACAGGACGCAAGTTTGCGCCCTTTGTCTTGTCCTTGAAGCCTTCTCTCCAGATGAGCCCTTTGCCGGGGTGGATGCCAGGGCCGGCTGTTGTCCGCCCCGAATTGGCCACCATCGAGATTCCTGTGCCCGCACTTTGGTCCGAGCCTGCCGTCGAGCGTTACGCGCTGACTGTGGTGTTCGACGACCGTGGCGACGGGGGACCAGCGGTTGAATGGCGCTCTCCGGATGGCTCGACAAGCATCATTTCGCAAGGGCTTGGAGAAATGGACATCGCGTTGGGATTGAATGCCCGGACGATCCTTCTCCCCCAGGCTCTGACCCGGGAGGGGGGTGTTCTCCTCGTTTCATATTACGCGAAGTTTGACAGCCTTGTCAGCTTGGCGGCCCGCCCGGCCCGCGAGGACCCTCTTGCTGTCCTGGGCGTCCAGAGCAACCCCGCGCTCGTGGACGAAGCGCTCCATGTCTTTGAACGCTCTGAAGTCGATGGCCGGAGAAATCCTCCGCTCAGCGGGGATATCCGGCGCGGGGCTGTTGTGGAAGCCGAACTCTCCGCTCCGGTGCAGGAGTTGGAGGGAGAGGTCGAATTCGTCGTTCCGGTCGACGGGCTTGTCGAGGGCGGCATCCTGAAGCTCGATGTTCTGGGCCTTGACCCCGAGGCTGCCATCCAGGTCCGGGTGAATTCGATTTCCATCGGGCAGATCGGATTCCCTCCGTTCCGTTTGGATGACCCCACGCTGGTTTCCGACAGCCTCGGGCGCCTCGTGCTTGCGGGATGGCGTACCGGGTCCGTGTTTGTTCCCGCCCGCTTCTGGCTTTCGGGAGAAAATTCCGTGGTGGTGGTTTTGAGACACTCCGAAGTCGAGACGGCGAGGCGGGTGTTTGTCAGGAATGCGGGGCTTCACCTCCGCTTCGGAGCGGAACAAGGACCACCCTCCTCAGCCCAAGAGCCGGATTTCTCGATGCCGAATCCCATTGTTCCCGACCCCCAAAATACTCCCCTCCCTGAGATTATCACGGGCGCGCGATAGGGAATCCGCTTGATCTTGCGATCACCCTAAATTCCGCAATTGGCATGGCCAGTAGAGTAGGGAGGGAAGTCACGGAATGACAGGACGAGTCCAATGACCGCCGACTTCCTTCCCCCTCGTCAAACCGGACGTGCGGATTTCTTCCCTGCGCGCTGCCCCCTTTCACCCCGG
>Ga0172380_10002490_pt1 | contig 28019 bp, 24 predicted proteins | sample Leawe162metaG_FD_119747 | JGI IMG/M metagenome (GOLD analysis project Ga0172380, IMG submission 119747) | Leachate microbial communities from a municipal landfill in Southern Ontario, Canada - Leachate well 162 metaG | ecosystem: Engineered > Solid waste > Landfill > Unclassified | place... | reverse complement strand
GGTCAACGTGATTTCAGATATGGCAGGCCAAATTGCTACCGCAGCGGAAGAACAGACTCAAGTGACGGGTGAAATAACCCAGAATACGGTTGCGATTAAAGATGTGACCGATGAGATTACCGCATCGGCCATGGCAGATTTGGCACAGGCGAGGGGGTTAAAAGCTCGCGCTAATGACCTGAATGCGCAAGTCGCGACATTTATTTTGTAATCGCTATTCTTAATAGCGTGCCTCGATATTAGCCCGATAAAGCCTTCGCTTTGTCGGGCTTTTTACTGGCCGTTTTGTCGTGTTAAAGCATTTCTGTGGGATTGAATAACTTAGCCACACTTTGACAAATGGTTTCTCTAATCCATTTATGCCCTTGATCTTCATCATTTCTTTGATGCCATAACAGCACATAGGCCATTGGCATAAATTCGAAAGGCAGTGGCAGTTGTTTGAGCGGATAAAGTTGGCAGGCGTGACGGGCAAAGCTCGACGGCAGAGTGAAGATTAAATTGCTGTGGGCGCAAACGCTGGCGGCACCATAAAAGTCGGGTACAGTCGTGCTGATCCGGCGTCTATGCCCAAGATCGGCAAGAAAGTAATCCAGTGCCCACCAATCACTACCTTCACAACGAACCTGCACATGGGCCATATCGAGGTAAAGGGGTAAATTCCATTGTTCTGAGGTGAGCGCCGCCATCAGCGGGTGATCCTCTCGCACTAAGCAGACTTGTTGATCGGTAAATAATGTTTGATAGGCAATCCCTTCGGGCAGGCGATCCACTTGAAAATCCGACAGTGGATGCAAATCTCGCCCTGAAATGCCAAAGTCGATTTGCCCTTGCTGCAAATCCTGCATCGATTTTTCGGTCCAGACATAGGAGTCGAGTTTGACGTTGGGTGCCGTGGTCAGCATAGGGCCGATAAAATATGGGATTAAGGTTTCATAGGCGCTTTCCACCATGGCAAAAGAAAATTGTCGATTGCTACTGGCAGGATTAAAGGTCGGAGGCTGAGTGAGTTGATACAAGTCTTGCAATATATTCGGCAGTTTTTGCCCAAGAATGAGGGCATGCGCGGTGGGTTTTAAGCCATGCGCCGTGCGCTGAAATAGGGGATCATCTAAGGTTTCTCTGAGTCGATTTAAGCTCTTACTGAGTGCTGACTGGCTTATATGTAATCGGCTGGCGGCGCGAGTGACACTCTGCTCCTCTAGCAGTACTTTGAGTATGACCAGCAAGTTCAAATCGATTCTGGCTAAGTTGTCGATATTCACAGATATTCCTCAGAGGAAATTTACTTTGGAAATTATACCATTTCTGTTCATACCTTGAGTTAATTAAAATAGCGCCCACTGAAATACCTTTCCCTGATCAACTGAGATTATTTATGCGGCGCAATCTGTTACCTATCCTGATGTCTATGGTGCTGCTCAGCCCATTAGCCATCGATATTTATTTACCTTCAATGCCAACTATGGCGACAGAATTCGCCGTATCTGCCAGTGATGTGCAATCCACACTCGTATTGTTTTTATTCGCTATGGGTTTAGGCCAAGTGTTGATTGGGCCATTAGCCGATCGTTATGGCCGCCGTCCTGTGGCCATTTTCGGGGTCTTACTCTACGGCGCAAGTAGCCTTCTCGCTGCCGCGGCCATCGAATTTCATTGGTTACAGATTGCTCGTGTGCTGCAAGGTTTAGCCGCCTGTTCAACTTCTATCGTGGTGTTTAGTGCGGTGCGCGACTGCTACTCGCAAAAAGAAGGCGCTAAAATTTACAGTTACTTAAATGGTGCGATTTGCGTGATCCCAGCTTTAGCACCAACCTTAGGTGGCTTGTTAGCGATGCAATTCGGCTGGCGTTCAACCTTCGTTTTCATGACGTTATATGCCATGTTGATGATGCTCGTTGTTGGTTATCGCTTACCTGAGACTCGTCCAGCCAACACTGTTACTACTGGCCCACTTTACCGTTGGGGCAGATTCAAACCTGTACTCGGTAACACCCACTTTTTGTTTTATGCCTTTGCTTGTATGTCGGCTATGGCGGCTATTTTGAGTTATGTGTCTTATGCGCCAGTGTGGTTGATTGGGCATTTAGGGGTTTCAGAGTTGGCGTTTAGTGGCTTATTCGGACTCAATGCTGTGTTCAATATCGTGGCCTGTTTTGCGGCACCGATCGTCATTCGCAAACTGGGTAATCGTCCAACGGTTATTTTGGCTCTGTCCTTACTCGTTCTGTCTTCAGTGGCGACAGTGGCGGGCCAACAGTTTGGTCCAAATAAAGGGATGGCAGCAGCTTTTAACTTCATGTTACCTATGATGTTGTTATGTGTGGGATTTGCCTTCTTACTTGGTCCTGCGACTAGTATGGCGCTGTCAGCTTTCGGTGAGCGAGCGGGGACTGCCGCGGCTATGCTAGGTTTTATTCAGATGAGTGGTGCATCCGTTTTAGCTGGACTTATACAGCAAACGAATTTAACTGCACCTTACGCTGTGGCACTCGTCATGGGCGTGTTTTCTATTGGTTTGTTGTTGATGATGGCGCTGAGTCGATTCGACCACTGGCACCAAGAGCAGTTAGTTGGCGAGCATTAGTTCGCGGCACTGATTAATTACAGAGTACACCCTTTACCCACAGTTTGTTTGACCGCGAACTGTGGGTATTTTTTATTGTGTCTAATACCCTTTTATCCTTTGGTATACTCGTAAAATAACTCACTAAACCGAGGGTAAAGCTTGTCACGTCACTATTGTGTTATCTGTCGTTATCCGCAGAATGCTTGCTTATGTGCGAGTGTTCAGCCTATCTCTCCAATGACTCAGTTGGTGGTTTTACAGCACCCGAGTGAAGTCGAACATAAGAAGAATAGTGTGCGGGTATTGAGTCTTGCTGTACCTAAAACGCAAGTTTATGTGGGTGAAAGCGAGTCTGACTTCAAAGGTTTACGGGAATATTTAGCGGCGTGTAATATGCCGATTTATCTCGTCTATCCCTCTGCGTTGAGTGTAAGTGTTGAACAGCAACATATTAATCCTGATTGTATATTGCTGTTGCTCGATGGCACTTGGCGTAAGGCATTCAAAATGCTGCAGCTGAATCCTTGGTTAACCCAGTATCCTGCGGTGCATTTGGCTGAAGGTTATGAATCGCGCTATCGGATCCGTAAATCGAGTCGTAGCGATAGTTTATCGACCTTAGAAGCTTGCGCTTATATGTTAAGCGCCCTTGATCCTACCCTTGATGTTCAGCCGTTAATGATGGCATTTGATGCTATGGTGGAACTGCGGATTAAGGCGATGCCGAGTACAGTGCAGGCTCGTTATCAGAACTCAAATGAATCCAGTGGTAAGGTATAGTTGATGGGGTTAAGGCTATTGAGTCTTAGATGTTTTAGGTATGAATTAGTGCTTTTAAGTTATTGAGTTTTTGAGACTCCGTACGAATTAAAATAGTCAAAATCTTATTCAGATCACGCTAACGTAATGTGAAATACGGTTTAATAACTGGGATTCATTTGCGCAGCAAATGATGAGATAGCTTTGCCAGCCAATTGCTTTGCAGGGGAGTGATTCCATTCATTACTATTAGTAAATGGCGTGCTGGCAGGGCTATCGAGCTTTAAATATGGTGTTTTTGTTGATAATAATGAGAGTGCTTTGCCAGGCCATCATTGGTTTTGCAGGGGAGTAGATTCCATTCATAACTATTAGTAAATGGCGTGCTGGCAGGGCTATCGAGCTTAAATCATATGTTTTCTGCAAGAAAATCTTTCCCCTTCGTTCGCGACCCATCAAAATATTTCGATAAAACCTTAGCGGAATCTTTCGTTTTCCTTTGTAAACGTTGAGAGCGTTAATTTGGTACACAAGTCGGATTATCGAGCCGATGCGAACATCGGCAGTCCTAAATCTGTTCTAGGCTAAGCGTTTTTCCGCAAGAAAGGCTTGGGTGAAGTTTTCGACTGAACTCGGGTAGCCAAATAGAAATCCTTGGGCGAAACCTTGGCCCATATCTGTCATTATGTCTTTTTGTTGTTGAGTTTCAATACCTTCTGCGACGAAGTGAATGTCGAGTGCTTGTGCTAGTTGCACTATAGCATTGCAGAGCTTTTGTCCTGAGACTTCGTTTAAGCGCAAGGCAAACTCGGCATCAATTTTGACGCTGTCTATTGGCAAAGTCCCTAAGCGACTGAGTGACGATAACCCAGTCCCAAAATCATCGATGGCAATGCTGACACCTAACGCTTTGATACGATTGAGTGTGAGTCGTGCTTGCTCCGGTTGTCGTAACAATGCCGATTCGGTAATTTCTAAAATCAGTGCTTCGGCGGGTAACTTCGACATTTCTAAGGCATTTATCACTTGGTCGATAAAATCTAAGTGTTCTAATTGCAGTGGTGACACATTGACTGAAATTCTAAAGTCGGGTTGATAATGTGCTCGCCAGAGGGCCGCTTGTACACAGGCCTGTTCTAATACCCATTGGCCAATGCTGACAATTAATCCTGTTTCCTCAAGCAATGGCACAAAGTCGGCAGCTTCATAATATTCTGTCGGTGACTTCTGCCAGCGGAGCAGGGCTTCGGCAGCAATAGTTTGATTTGTGTGTAAATCGACTATGGCTTGATAAGCGAGAGTGAATTGTTTTAGGCTATGTGCATGCCTTAGGTTATTGATTAACTGTAATTTTAACTCGGCTGCTAGGCTCATTTCCTTATCGTAAAACACGAGATGCGGTAAGCTCTTTTTAGCGCAATACATGGCAGTATCGGCAAGACTAATCAGCTGTCCCGCTTGGTTACTGTGGGTAGGAAATAGCGCAATGCCTATGCTGGTGCCGAGGAAGAACTTTTGGCCTTCAATTTCAAAGGGGCTCTCAAATAGGCTAAGAATTTGCTCTGCAAACAGCTGAATTTCATCTTTACAGCTACAGTCTTGCAGCACTAAGGTAAATTCATCTCCTCCCATACGGGCTATATCGGCCTTTTCGATACAACCTGCTTCGAGTCTGGCTGCGACCAGTTGTAATACTCTATCGCCCATGGAGTGACCGAAGCTGTCATTGATATTCTTGAAACCATTGAGATCTAAAAACATCAACGCGCCCAGTGCGAGGGGATCTGTTTTAAGTTTTTCGAGGGCACTATTGAGGATCTGCTTGAGATGGAACCTGTTAGGTAATCCAGTCAAGGTATCGTACATAGCTCGAGTTGTTAGCTGGGTTTCTAATAGTTTTTTAGTACTAATATCACTGAAAATATTCACATTATAATGAGCATCATCTTCCGTGACGATTTTACGACTGCTCTGCCAAGCAGGGAAGTTACTGCCATCTGAACGTCTTTTCCACGTTTCGCCCTGCCAAAATCCTCTTTGTTTCAAGGCGATTTGGCATTCGGTTTCTTCCCCCATATTATGGGTTATTACCTCTAAAAATTCAGGGGTTTTACTGATGAGCTGCTCAGCGCTATAGCCGCAAATACGGCACATTGCTTTATTGACAGCCAAAATTTGATTATCAGTGTCAGTGATATACACAGCTTCGGCACTTTCTTCGAGCGTGGTCGACAAAATTTCTTTGGGAATATGAGCAAAACCATCAGAAATCGTTTCGCGCATTTGATTGCGGCGATTAAGAGCTTGTAATTCAACGAGTACCACGGGCTGTTGTTGCAGATAACAGCGATAGAGATTAATTCGAGTCGGCAGTTCATTGCCTTGTTGGCTCATGTGCAGCCAGTTGAATTCAACATTATTGCCAGCAATGGCTTCAAGGATCATTTCCCGCGCAAATTCAACACTATTGCGGCCTGAAGATTGGATCCTCGGAGAAAAATCATAGGGAGTCGCATTCACAAAAGCATCGTATTCAGTCTCAAAATAACTGAGGGTGGCTTGGTTGGCACTAATAAAGCTAAAGCCTTGAATTAAGGCTAAGGGGGTTTTATGGGGATGTGCTTGCCAGAGAGACAGCTTTTCTTGTAGTACAGGATCATCTGTACTGAGTTTCTTAAGTAAGTGTTGCCATCTGATCATTCAGGATACTCCCTTGTGACGCAAAATAGTCACATCCCATTTTTAGGTCTTCGTTGAACACGAAGTTGCCCAATAGTACATCATTCCAATGGGGTTAAAAATAAACCTAATTGTTGTTTCACTCAAATAGAAACTTAAAAAGTGTAGTTTAAGACTTGTATTCAAGCATATTTTTTAAGAACACCTGCTGCATATTTCAAGCTTAGGCAGATTTTATGCTATGTTTTGCACATCTTGCGTGAATTGGCTTTTATCATTGATTCATTCAATTATCGAATAAAGGAGACTGGAAATGGCGTATTTATTTAAAGTGCTAATCTCTAAAATATTAATATCGCTAGTCCTCATCTTTAGTTTTCATCTCGCGTTAGCGAATGCCGCCGAGGCGCCAAAGCCTAGATTGACCCTAGAGCAAAAAGCCGATAAGGCACGCATCGACTCACAGCGATTAGAACAGGCTCAATTAGAAAAGGCCCGTCAAGCCACTAAAGAGACGACAGAGCGGGAAGATAACATTAAGCAACAATCCCAAACCAACGATTGGGAAGCGCAGCAAAAACTTAAGGCACAAAAACAGTTCGACGAAAGAGAAAGTCGCGAGCAAAAATATTTACGGGAAGCAAAAGAAGCCGCCGCAAAAGAGCGTAAAATCCCTAAACCTTAATCAGGCCATCGACATAGTCGATTTCAGCTGGTCAGTGCTAGCATTATTTGTGGGCATTACGACTATTCTCATTACTATGCACCTTACTATCCCTAGGAATTGTTGTTGAATATCTGCCCCTTATGCCATGGCGTTGAATTACTCGCTTATCATCAAGATAGGAAGCGTAACTACCTGCAATGCCAAACCTGCCAACTGGTGAGCGTGCCTTCTGAGTTTTATCTTTCGGCCGAGGCAGAAAAAGCCGAGTACGATAAGCACGAGAACCATGCCGATGATCTCGGCTATCAAACATTTTTAAATCGCACACTCGAGCCACTACTTAGCCGTGTTAGCACTTCGGCCCAAGGGCTCGATTTTGGCTGCGGAGAAGGTAAGGCATTGAGTCTAATGGCAAAGGCGCGCGGTTATCAGATAGATAATTACGACCTTTATTACGCTAATAATCCCGAAACGTTAGCCCGCCAATACGACTTTATTACCTTAACCGAAGTCATAGAACACGTGAGTGGTGCCGCAGGTTTGCTTACTCAGCTCGATAGGTTATTAAAACCCAACGGCATTTTGGCGGTTATGACCAAGCGTGTGCAGGATAAAACCGCATTTGCCCGCTGGCACTATAAAAACGATCCCACCCACATCAATTTTTACGCCGAAGCGACTTTTGAGTGGCTCGCGCATCACTATGGCTGGCGACTCGAAATTATCGATAAGGACGTAGTCTTCTTGCATAAAGAGAGGCATAAAGGAATTCATCAGTCGAGTTAATGCTGTTGTCGCTTAAATGTACTTATCATCAATTTGTGACGCTATAGATACCTGATTTTCTATGTTTTTTGTTGCAATGCCAGTGGCTATTACTAATACCTCAAGCTCTGACTCAAGATTAGGGTTAGTCGTTAGCCCGATAATCACTAGGGCATCGTGGGGGGCGTTGTTTGTTTAGCGCGCCTATCTGATTGTATTAACTGAGTTCTATGGTGTTCCTCGCGACGACACTCACAATTGCCGCTAGTGCTTGGTCTATATCATCGAGTAGTGGATGTTGCACCGAACGTTTACTCGTATTCTGCGTGTGGTTTTCAAGACGCTCGATTAATTCATTCACCGATATTTTACGGGGCGAGCGAGAGTTCAAACTGAGTAAGGGTCACTTGACGCTGAAAATTAGGCTGTATATCTAGTTAATAAGGTATGGCTGGAATAGCATTCTAGTAATAGAAGGCTGCGACAAAATCTGTCGCAGTAATATGAAAATAGAATTTATGTGGTTAATTCGATTAAATAAGTTCGCCAAGTGTATATGTTAGCGGTATAAAGCAAACGGATTAACACTGCGGCCAAGTGTCAAGATGAAGGAATAAATACAATGGATGTTAAGACGTATCTACAAGCATTGAGTGCTATTTACACCAACATGAATCAAACATTAGAGCTGGATCGTGGCTTATCAAACTCAGTCTTAGATGAAGCCGAAAAACAATTAGGTTTTAAATTTGTTTCTCCGTTAAGGGAGCTTTGGGGATATGCCAATGGCGGCAATGAGTGGAGCACAGTCTTTGCCCGGAAAGATTACTTTTGCCGATATGATTTTTTGTCATTAGCCTCATCTCTTACATATCGTGACCAAATGAAAAAACGGGCCCAGCACTACGCTAATTACCAAGAGCCAGAAGTGCGGGATCCCAAAATCCAATCGGGATGGTATCAAGAAGGTTGGCTGCCCTTTGCCCAATTTGGGGGTGGCACATTACTCTTGATTGCAGATCATTCGCCCTCAGCATTAGGTAAAATGGGACAAGTGATCGCATACACCCATGACCCCGATATGATGGACTTTATTAGCCCAGACCTAAGCCAATTTTTTGAGCAATCCTTGGCGCAAATCGCGCTATATCCAGATGACTTAATTGAGGATTAAGGATAACAAAAATGTACGATCCATTATTCAACAAACCTAGTGAACTGATTATTGAAGGTGAGCTTCAGGGCAACGATAAGTTACGCATAAAAATGCTCGAAGACGTTTCTCTGATGACACCAGAAACGAAGCATCAAATTCTAAATGCTATGCTCAAAATGCATAAATATTTTGAAAATTATTGCGGTGATTTGGAGGTTTCTTTAAATACCATCAATGAAATAGCCGCAAATACCCAGCCGTTGTACATTATATTGGATGACACCAGCACAATGGAGACTCGGGCAATTCGTTATCATTACGCCTGCAACTGGGAAACCGATCATGGGGTAGAAGTGATGGTACTCAATGGTAATCAAGTGATTTTTGTGGGCAACTGCGGTTACACCTATGGTGTGTTATTAGCCTCCATTGATAGTGCTTTATCCCTTCAAGATGAAGAGCTTAATTTTCTGTGAGTTGCTGACTAAATTTTACAACTATTATTCCCGCGCAATACTGTGTTACTCAGAAAGGCAATTTTAGCTAAGCATTTTAGCCAGACATCCACATATGATGGCTCTTGTTCAAGTAATTTTAGCCAGTACAGGTGGTAGAGAAACCGAAAGTGCATTATGTTGTTGATTTAAAATGGGTGGCTAGACTTTGGCTGGTAAACCAAGCTAAGGAGCCAAAACGTAACAAAGCGTTTAAAATCCTTCGCTTTACTCACTGGAAGTTCAAACTGCTGCTTCAGTTTGAAACTCCTTTAACACGGAGTTAACTTCCTATGACACCTGAATATCTAGCCAAACAAGTTGAATTTATTGACTGGCTCTCGGCTGCAAGTCCGATTGAAGGCATATTGGGTTCTACATATGGATGGGAGTGGCTGCCTACAAGCAGAGATCAAGAGGATCCTTTGAATGGTCCGAAAAAATGTGAGGAAACAAAAGACGCAGAGATGCTTGTGTATAAATCGGCGCTCAGATCTCTGAGAAAAATTGGCCGGTCACATCCTTTGCTTGTGTATGGTCCTCATGATTTTACTGAGAGCTTTAGAGGCGGCGCACTCTTTGCCTTCAAAATGGCAGCGAGAGAGGCCGCTCTCAGACAAAAGGGCGTATGGAGTGAGGTGGCTGAGTTGTATAGCCAAGGCCGATGGCCATGTGGTTTTAAAGAAAATCGTGAATTTGTTGTTTTGTGACTAAAGCTAACGATGCCAAGCATTAGGACAGCTTTTCCGTTGCCTTGAGTTTCTTTAACTGAGATCCGCCATCCCTATCTTTTTTCAGGTTGATTTATCTAAAAGCTGGATTCCAGCCCACAAACATTGCGGGAATGACGGTTAAAGACAGCCTCTAATGAAGCACAGTCTTTTTTACCTTTATCATTAAATCTATTAACACTTCCTCAGTGTCCGTGTAGTTTAGATAGCTTATAAAAACAACAATAGGCTATCGCTATGACTTTACCCTCTGTATCACTTGCTGCATCAACATCATTTGAATTTAAGCCTCCAATAAATAAATCCCGTTTTTCTAAGACCTTACTCGCTTCAGCCTTAGCCTTAAGCTTTATGGGCACGGGTTTTAATTCGGTGCAAGCAGCGACCAATACTATGCCGGATGCTGCTAAGTTGGCGGCGGGTGTGGAGCAAAAGGTGATCGGCTGGCGTCGTGATTTGCATCAACACCCTGAGTTGTCTAATCGTGAATTTCGCACCAGCAAGATTATTGAAAAACATCTGAAATCCTTAGGTTTAGAAGTACAAACGGGTGTGGCGCATACGGGCGTGGTGGCCATTTTGAAAGGCGGGAAGCTGAAGGGCGGCAAGCCTGGTCCATTGATTGCGATTCGAGCGGATATGGATGCACTGCCTGTGACTGAAGTGGTCGATGTGCCTTTTGCCTCTAAGGTGACTGACACTTATCGCGATCAAAAAGTGGGTGTGATGCATGCCTGTGGTCACGATACCCATGTGGCTATGTTAATGGGTGTTGCCGAAAACTTGGTTAAAGTGAAAGACAGCCTAGCGGGGGATGTGATGTTTATCTTCCAACCCGCTGAAGAAGGTGCGCCAGAGGGTGAAGAGGGCGGCGCGGAATTGATGCTCAAAGAAGGGCTGTTTGCTCAGCGCAAACCCGAGCAAGTATTTGGTATGCATGTCACCTCGAGTATGCCGAGTGGCATGATTGGCCTGCGCAGTGGTCCAGCAATGGCGAGTGAAGACTCTTTTACTATCAAAGTGAAAGGCAGCCAAACCCATGGTTCGCGTCCTTGGAATGGGGTCGATCCTATTGTCGCTGCGGCACAAATTATCACTAACGTGCAAACGATCGTCAGCCGTCAGGTGGATATCACTAAAGCGCCGGCAGTGGTGAGTTTTGGCGCGGTCAATGGCGGTATTCGCTCTAATATTATTCCTGATGAAGTCGAGCTGATTGGTACAATTCGTACCTTCGACCAACCTATGCGCGCCGATATTAAACTGCGTCTAGCGGAAATGGCCGAGCTGTCGGCGAAAACCTTAGGGGCGACTGCGACTACTGAGATCCATCAAGGTTATCCTGTGGTGGTTAACAATCCCGAATTAGTCGCCAGTATGCGGCCTGTGCTTGCGAGTGTGGTGGGCGATAAGATGCTGATTGAACCCGGGTTAATCACAGGTGCCGAAGACTTTGCTTACTATGCCTTAGAAACGCCGGGGATGTTTTTCTTCCTCGGGGTGACGCCAAAGGGAACGGACCCTGAAACGGCGGCCAGCAATCATTCGCCGGCATTTTATGTGGATGAAAGCGCGCTAAAAGTGGGCGTTGAGGCCATGACCAAAGTGGCGTTAACGGCGCTCAAAGCCCAATAAGTGGCTAATGCATTATTCCGTAAGCGCTGCGGTATAACTTGAGCTTACAAAAAATCGGCGCGGGATACGCTTCCTGCGCTTGATTTGTTAAACAATTTACCTCTATATGTGGATATTTACAGCAAGGAGCGAACAAGATGAAGCGCACGCTATCGGCTCTGGTGTTGGCCATGGGACTTTTGAACCCCCTAAGCCAAGCACAGGCCACCACGGCAGAAGACATTAAGAGTTTCACGCTAGATAACGGCATGAAAATCATGGTGCTAGAAGATGCCTCAATTCCCAATGCCAACATGTATTTATTTTGGAAGGTCGGTTCACGTAACGAAGTGCCCGGCATTACCGGTATTTCGCACTTTTTCGAACACATGATGTTCAACGGTTCGAAAAAGTACGGCCCAAAAATGTTCGACCGTACTATGGAAGCCGCCGGTGGCGCGAACAATGCGTATACCACTGAAGACATGACGGTTTATACAGATTGGTTCCCCGCCAATGCGCTCGAAACTATGTTCGATCTCGAGGCTGACCGCATCGCTAACTTAGATATCAACCAAGCCATGGTCGATAGCGAACGTGGCGTAGTGCAGTCGGAGCGTTCCACTGGCTTAGAAAACTCTAACTGGAATGCCCTCGAAGGCGAAATCAAAGGCGTGGCATTTTTAGCCCACCCTTATTCTTGGTCGGTGATCGGTCACGAGTCGGATATCGCCGCTTGGTCGCTGGAAGATTTAGTCCAGTACCATAAAACCTATTACGCGCCGAACAATGCCGTGGTCGTGATTGCCGGCGATGTAAAGCTTGCCCAAGTAAAAGCCTTGGCAGACAAGTACTTTGCGCCTATTCCGGCACAAACTCCGCCTAAAGCGATTCGCACCGTCGAGCCTGAGCAAAAGGGCGAGCGCCGTACCTTTGTGCAAAAGGCGTCGGTCAGCACACCGAACGTAATGCTGGCTTACCATATTCCGGCGGCGACTCACGCGGATTTTTATGCGCTGGACTTATTAAGCTCGATTCTAAGCCAAGGTAATAGCTCGCGTTTATATCAATCACTGGTTGATAAACAAGTGGCCTTAGAAGCGCAAACTTATATGCCAATGTCGGTCGATCCTAACCTCTTCTATGTGATGGGTGTTGCTACACCTGAGGTGAAAGCCTCGACGCTAGAACATGCGCTGATTGAACAAATCGATGCGATTGCGACAACGGGCGTTACCCAGCAAGAACTGGATAAAGTTAAAAATATCAAGTTGATGGATTTTTATCGCTCGATGGAAACCATTAATGGTAAGGCTAATACCATAGGCACCTATGAGATGTATTTTGGCAGTTACGACAAGTTATTTAATGCACCTGAAGCCTATAACAAGGTGACGCCTGCGGATATTCAACGAGTTGCCCAAACCTACTTACGTAAATCGAATCGCACTGTGGCTATGCTGGCGGCAACTGAGGAGTCTTCCCTATGAAATCGACAGCAGTGAAATCACTTAAGATGGCATCACTTGGGAAATCGTCTAAGTTAATGGCAGCATTGGCTTTAGGCACAAGCTTAATCATAGCGGGCTGCGCGGCGACATCGGCACCAAAGCGGGTCGATACTGGCAGCTTTGCGATGCCAAGTTACGATAAGTTTGTGTTAGATAACGGCTTAACTGTGTACTTAATGCCGCAGCGCGAAGTGCCGTTAATTACCTTAAATGCTGTGGTACGCGCCGGTGCAGTGAATGACACCACCGCAGGCGTGGCACAAATGACAGCAGAAGGTTTGTTGTTAGGTGCGGCGGGGAAATCTAAGGCGGATATCGAGCAGCAAGTGGATTTTCTCGGTGCAAGTTTAGTGGCCGAAGCGGATAAGGAAGGTAGTTATCTGAGTGCTGACTTTATGGCGAAGGACATTGACTTGATGCTGGGCTTATTTAGCGCGGCGATGTTAACGCCTGACTTTGATGCCGCCGAGTTCGATAAACTCAAACAGCGCGCGATTGCTGGGCTGCAGCAGGATAAAGAAAGCCCACGAGCTGTGATTGGTCGTTACTTCGATAAGCTCGTATTTGGTGCACATCCTTATGGTAATGCGGCTTCGGGTAACAGTGATTCGCTTGAACAAGTGACTGTGTCGCAGCTGCGCGCCTTCCATAAGAGTTACTATCAGCCTTCCAATACTGCGATAACTGTCGTGGGTGACTTTGATGTGGCGACGATGAAAGCCAAGTTGACGCAAACCTTTGGTCAGTGGCAGGGCAGCGAAAAACTGGTACAACCTGATTTAAACCAAGGTTTGCCTCAGTTGACCGAGGCCAAAGTCTTGCTGGTGGATAAACCCGATGCAATCGAAACTACTTTTGTGATCGGGGGCTTAGGTATTAGTCGTGACAATCCAGACTATGTAGGTTTAACGGTAGTGAACACTATTTTAGGTGGTCGCTTCACCTCTTGGCTTAACGACGAGCTGCGGGTGAACGCGGGGCTAACCTATGGCGCGCGCTCAGGTTTTAGTCCTTATACCGACTCGGGTGTATTTACTATCAGCACTTTCACTAAGACGGAAACCACTCAAGAAGCGATGGATTTAGCCTTAAAAACCTATGCACGTTTATGGGAAAAAGGTGTAGACCAAGCGACCTTAGATTCGGCTAAAGCCTATGTTAAGGGTCAGTTCCCGCCTCAGTTTGAAACCTCAGGGCAGCTGGCGGGGCTCTTATCTGGCATGTATCTATACGGTTTCGATGATAAGTTTATCAATGAGTTCCAAGCTAAGGTGGATGGTTTGACCTTAGAAGAAACCCAAAGGTTAGTGAAAACTTACTTCCCGCAAAAAGATCTGCAATTTGTGCTGATTGGCAATGCGGCTAAGATTGCACCTATTGCCGCTAAGTACGGCAAAGTGCAAACCGTCGATATTAAAGCCACGGGATTTGGCCAATAAGCCATCATTGCGAGGCTTGATTCAATAAAGAAAAGGTCTGCATAGTGCAGACCTTTTGCTTTTCTGTTCTTGGTGCTAGATGCAGCGTTTATTGTCCACCCGGCTTAGCATAATGGGTCATCCAATCCTTCACTTGATTATACCAATAGATAGAGTTATTGGGTTTCATAACCCAATGATTTTCATCGGGGAAGTAAATCATCCGTGATTCCACATTGCGAGTTTGCAGGGTGCGGAACAGTTCAAATCCTTGTCCCACAGGTACTCGGTAGTCGAGCTGACCGTGGCTGACTAAGGTCGGAGTGTTAAAGTTAGCCGCAAAGTAATGCGGAGAAATGGCTTTATACAGCTCAGGATTATCCCAGTAGTTGCCAAATCGGGTGCTGTGCACGGCAAAATCCGACGCCATTTGTGAATACATGTCGTAAACCGCAGCATGGATCAACAAGGCTTTAAAGGGATGTGGTTGACCTAAAATAATTGAGGTCAGATAACCACCGTAACTTGCGCCACCCGCCACCATACGATCGCTATCAATCCAGCTTTGCTGTTTAAACCAGTCGGCCGCCTTGAGCACATCTTCGAGGGATTTATTCTTCCAATCTGGGTTAATCGCATCGGCAAACGCTTGTCCGAAGCCGCTAGAACCATGGAAGTTTGGCCAAGCAGTGACATATCCCCAAGAGGCGAAGGTTTGTGCGTTCCAACGATAATGGAAACCGTCGGTAATGGCGTTGTGTGGCCCGCCGTGAACCAGCATAAAGAGGGGATATTTTTTACTGCGATCAAATCCGGGGGGATAGTGAACCCACATTTGAATATCTTGATCTTGATATCCCTTGTAGGTCACTGATTCGTAAGTGCCTAAATCAACATCTTTGAGAATATCGTCATTAAAATTCTCTAGGCGTACCGTCTTACCATTGCGGGGATTAATGCTGACCAAGCGCGCTGGGTGCAAAAAGCTCTCGTTGGTGGCAATCAGTTCACCGTCTTTGCCTATGGCGGGTTGGCCAAAGTCAGTTGCCTCTGTAATGGCTTTGACTTTACCGTTTTTGGCATCGATATGATAAATGCGGTTAGTGGCGGCATCTTCGATGGTGGCATAAAAGCCTTTACTGTCGGGGGTCCAATTAAATTGGCTGACCGAACGATCCCACTCTGGTGTTAGCGTATTAAGTTTACGGCTATCGATATCCAGTAACATCAGCCTTGAAGTATCGGCATAGAAACCGGGGATTTTCTGACGGGTAAAAGCCAACGTTTTGCCATTGGGACTAAAGCTGGGATCAGCATCTGCGGCTTGATTTTCTGGGGTGATATTCTCTGCTTTACCACTGCCAATCGTCGCAAGGAAAATATCCAGTTTAGGGTCGATACGGTTGTCTGAGCCATAAGTACTGAAGGCAATTAAGCGTTCATTAGGCGAAATATCGTAACTTGAACTGCTTTGGCTCGAGCGTGGTAACTCATGGCCGAGCGCTTGCGTCACGGATTCGACTTCGCCGCCCGAAGCGGGGATCCTAAATACATGGGCTTGGCGACGTTCATCTAACCAGTGATCAAACTGAGCGTAGGGCAAAGCGTTCCACTGGCGAGCGGAGACCTTATTGTCTTCGTCGGCTTTTAGTTGGGTTTTCATCTCGTCCCATGTTTGATTTGGGAATACATTGCTGATGAAATACAAATGCTTGCCAACCCATTTAATACCATTTACGCCAGTAGGTATGTCGGTTAAGCGTTGCGCTTCACCCGGACCGTCCATAGGCAATAGGTAGATTTGGCCTGCGTCGTCTTCATTTCGCTCACTCACAAAGGCTAAGGTTTTACCGTCGGGCGAAAACACGGGTTCACTTACCTTTAACCCTTTGAGTGTAATAGCGCGATTATTTTTCCCTTCGCCATCAAAACGCCATAACTGGGTCGAACCTTTATCTTCCTTCAGATCATATTCTGTGACTGGCGCAATAATATGCTCACCAGAGGGTGATACAACTGGGCTACCAATACGCTTAAGTTGCCAGAGCAATTCCACCGAGAGCGGTTTACCCTGCTCCGCAAATGCTGAGCCGAATGGCATCAACAGACAGAGCAATAAGATTCCTGTCTTCTTCACTGTGAGTCTCCTTATCATACATATAGTTATAATGATTTTATTTGTGGTGCAGATTCGAGAGTATAGAAACCGAGCATGAAAGCAAACTGAGTGATAACCCATAGCGGGACGCTTTGTGTAAGCATCTGTGAATGGTTGTCGGCTAATTGTGATTTGTTGATGACAGAATTACAGGCTAATCTAGGGTGATATTTCGGCTGAGGACTAGGTAGATGCAGAATAAAATCAACCGATTAAGACTGTTATTGGGAGTGACAATTGCACTGAGTGCTGCTATTCCTCTGGCTGCGCATGCGGCTAAGGTAAGTTTTAGTGAGTTTTGCCCTCAGTTTACCGGTCAATGGGTGGGCGATGCCGCCAAAGTGGGGGAAGTGCCACGAAAAGTCACAGTCACTGGATTTTGCTCCCATGATATGCGGCAGCTGTTATTGTCTGTGAGTGTTGGCACGCGTGCGCCCTATAGTGAAACCTGGTGGTTTAGGGAGCAGGGCGAGCAAGTGTTGTTGACCTATTACGATGGCGTGTCCCAAGAGAAGCAGCAAGTCTTTAGCTTATATCGTCAAAATGGCGATTATTCTTTGCTGGGTGAGGGCGTGGTGACTGCCCGGTCTGCGTTAATTCAATTACTGTTTGAGGTAAAGGGGGCGGGTGCTCAAGCTAACGCATGGCAATGGACGCAGAATATTCAATATTTAGATGATGATGTTGATCGCTATCAGCTTTTTCGCGGGATAGAGATGACGCCAGTCGCGCCATCTCCTTAGTCGCCAATCCGATTTACCTTCGATAGCGCTTAAAGTGCGCCAGCAAAATCCAGTTGGCGCCATGCTTCATAGCTGATAATTGCCACCGCATTAGACAGATTCAAGCTACGGCTGGTGGCCGCCATGGGGATGCGTAGTCTCTGCTCAGTGGGGATAGATTCGATAATCGCCATCGGTAAACCTCGGGTTTCTGGGCCGAATAGCAGCACATCGTCTTTGGCAAAACTCAGCTCAGTATGCGGGCGACTCCCCTTAGTGGTGCAGGCCATAATGCGCTTGCCCGTCATGGCTTCGAGGAAAGTATCGAAGTCTTTATGGCGAGTCACATTGGTTAAGTCGGCATAGTCCAAACCCGCGCGGCGTAGCTTTTTCTCTTCTAGATCAAAACCTAATGGCTCAATCAAATGCAGCTGGCAGCCATTGTTTGCGCAAAGGCGAATGATATTACCTGTGTTAGGTGCGATTTCTGGCTCATAGAGTGCGATATGGAACATACTGGCCCGCCTGTAGAAAATGACGGCCGATTATACGGCAAACGGTGGCCAAGCGCAGTGTCTGTTGTGGGTGGATTTGGCTAAGTTCATGCAATAGAGGTTGTGATAGGTGGAATTGTTATCTCAAGGCTTGCCTGTTTTATTATCTCAAAGTAATATATCTCAACATCAAGATACTTTTTAAGAAGTCATTATGCCCTTTATTATTGCGTTACTCGCTCCTGTATTTTGGGGGACGACCTATGCGTTAGTGAGTCTCTACTTACATGACATGTCGCCCTACTGGGTAGCCGTGTGGCGTGCCTTGCCTGCGGGGATATTAATGCTGATGCTGCGTCCTCGTTTGCCAACTTTGGTTTGGTCAAAGCTTGGTTTGCTGGCTTTTTGTAATATCGGTGCCTTCTTCACTTTGCTATTTATCGGCGCGTATCGTTTGCCGGGCGCGGTGGCGGGAACCTTAGGGGCTACTCTGCCGCTCATCTTCTTAATACTGGCTTGGCTCATTGATAAAAAACGCCCAGGAATGAAGTGGTTATTATTAGGTTTGATGGGATTAGGTGGGGTCATTTTACTGCTTAACCCTTCGGCGGATCTCGATCCTATCGGCGTACTTTGCATGCTGAGTGCCACGACGTTAATTGCTTTTTCTTCTCGCTGGATGCAAAAGTGGGATGTGGGTGACTTTTTAGTGCTGACCGCGTGGCAGCTATTATTAGGCGGTTTGATGTTGATCCCACTGGCTTGGTTTATGGCAGGGCCACCGCAGCTACCGAGTATGACGCTTGTACCTTCACTGATATGGTTAGTGATTGCCAACACCGCCGTTGCCTATTGGGCTTGGCTGTGGTCTATGCGAAACTTAGGGCCAGAAATCATGGGTATGGTCGCTTTAGTCAACCCTGTGGTTGCCGTATCATTAGGGGTCATGATTGTGGGGGAAACTTTAGACATGCGTCAGTGGGCGGGGATAGGTGTGATATTACTGTCGCTGTTATTGATGAAATTGCCACGGAATTTAAGGTTAAATCCATTTAAAAAAGTGCAACCCTAGTCATTATTTTGGGGTGAATGAGGCATAGATGCTAAAACGTTTGGATCTGAATTTACTGCCCGTACTCGAAATTCTACTTGAGGAACAAAGCGTGACCGCTGCAGCTGCGCGGTTGCATTTAAGCCAGTCGGCGGTGAGTAAACAGCTCACACGTCTGAGGGAAGTATTTGATGATCCTTTATTTGAGCGTACCGCCTACGGCCTAAAACCGACGCCCAAGGCTTTGTCACTCGCGCCTGAGTTGCGCCAATGCTTACAGCAATTGGCGCAATTTACTCGGCCGGACACCTTCGAACCCGCCTTGAGCCAACGACAGTTTAGAATGCATTTGGTCGAAACCACCTATTCACTGACCTTTCCCCATTTTATGCCCATGTTGCTCACTCAAGCGCCCGGTGTGAGTCTCAATTGCCAAACGTGGCGACTCGATACCATGGACAGATTACTGCGCTGTGACATCGACTTAGCCATAGGTTGTCGCGAGTGGGACGAGCGCTCGCCCATGCATGTGAATAATATTCCCGATGACTTATGCCATGTTGAGTTAGTGCAGGATTATCCAGTGTGTTTGATGCGTCGTGATCATCCGGCGTTAACACAAGAATGGAATTTAGATACCTTCTTGAGTTATCGCCATCTGCAAGTGGCCTTTGGCGGTTTAGAGCATTGGTTGCTGGATGATGTGTTGCAACTCGAGGGCCGTCAGCGGGATATTGCCGTGAATATGACCGACTTTCAGAGTGCTCTCACCCTGTGTGAACAGAGCGATTTGATCCTCTGCGCACCTTCACGCTATGCCTTGGCTGTGATGAAGTCTTTTGAGCTTCAGTCTTTACCATCACCCATCAAGCTGATCCCCGGTGCGTATTTATTGATGTGGCACAAACACTTCGAACACGACTTGAGCCATAAATGGCTGCGAGAGTTGATTATTAGCCAAGTGCTGCGTTCGATTACACCTCAGATTTAGGCAGTTTTGGTGTGGCTAACCAAGTGATTAATGCTGGCAAGATATTTTGCCCATCTGCTAAGCCTTGCTGATAGACGGCGGTTACTTTCCCGATGTTGCGATCGAGCCGCGATAGGTTAAGTGGTTGCGCTGGGCGGATCACAAAGGCTTTATTATTCGCAACGGCTTGGTTTAACTCGACTAATGCTTGATTATAAACACGATGGCGTTCATTTAGCGCATGGGCAACGGCGGGGTAGTGTTTATAGGTTTTGCGGGCTAACCAATTCATTTTCATCGCGGATTTTTGATAATGCTCATCTTGAGTCAAGATCACGACTTGGCGTGCGTAACCGTCCTTTCGTGATTGCGCTACTGGTATCGGTTCGCCGATGCCGCCATCGAGGTAAGGATTTTGGTTGATCACGCTGGGTTTAGACATAAAAGGCAGGCTAGAGGAGGCAATGAGCACGTCGAGCAATTTATCGTGATCATTAAAATCGGCCATCCCAAAGTAATCGGTTTTTCCTGTGTTGCAGTTAAAGGCGCCGACCTTGAATTCGGTATTACTATTTAAAAATGTATCAAAATCAAATGGCAGCAACTCATAAGCCATGCGACGGTAGGTAAAGTCTGTATTGACATAATTACCCGTTGCCAGCCAATGGCGGATGCCCATATAGCGTTTGTCATTGAGATATTGCTGCTGAATGTGGAGATTGCGACCAAATTGGCGGGATACATAGGACGCGGGATAAATGGCACCTGCAGATACCCCAATTACATAGTTGAAGTGAAGTGACTGCTGTAAAAACGCGTCTAATACACCTGCGGTATAAATGGCCCTGAGGCCACCACCTTCCAACACTAAGGCCACATCTTTCATCGAGTTACATCTTTTTATCGGTTTATCACCGCAGAATACCCCAGCTTAGCGCAGAAATGAATGCGTGTAAGGTATCTTCAAGATGCGTGACCAACATCAAGATGATGTGACTTTTTCTTAGTTTTAATTGGTAAGATATTGGTTACGTTATCGATTACGCCATCTTTTTGATGGCTCAGGTTAACATGATAAGCTTGGTGAAAATCTGCCTGATTAAAGTATTGGCTAAGTGCATTGAGCGCTTCTTTCACTTTTGCAGGTTGCTTATCCCGCGCCGACGTTACGCTATAAACACTGTAGGTATTGAGTGACCATTCGGGTAATAGGGTGACCAGTTGGCCGCTTTCGAGGTATTTATGCACTTCAGGTTCGGGCAGAGCGGCAAATCCTAGACCATCGAGTGTGAGTTGAATTAACGCCTGCATATTGTTGACGCTAATTCGCTGGCTTGTCAGTTCAAAACACTCTTGGCTGAAGGCGTGGGTTAAGATATCGCCTTTAGCATAAGTGTGGTAGATCCGATTTAATTCAGCTAACTCCGTTGGGTGGCTAAGGTTTTTATGCATTGGCAGATAATTGGGGGAGGCGCACAGTAACATACGCCAATCGGCTAAATGGCGGGCAATTAGGTTGGAATCCGATAAGGGGCCGATGCAAATCGCCAGATCGATACCGTCGTTGACTATATCTATCGGGCCATCTTGCAGCAGTAAATTCAAACTTATCTGTGGATGTGCTGCCAACAGGTAATTAAAAGGTTCGCTTAACAGGCCGCCGCCAAATCCTATAGGCGCGGCAATCTTTAATTCCCCTGATGGAATACCTTTCAAGTTATTAAGTTTCTGCTCTGTGCTTTCGACTATCGCTATGACCTTGCGGCAATTCTCATAGAACAAACTGCCCGCTTCGGTGAGTGTGAGGTTGCGGGTATTGCGGTGGAACAGGCTGATCCCCATGTCCATTTCGAGCTTGGTCACTTGCTGACTTACCGCCGACGAGCTGAGATTTAATTGCTGCGCTGCGGCACTCATTGAGCCCTTTTCTGCGATTGTCGCAAAAACGATCATCCCTTTGATCATGTTTTTATTCATTTTTAAGTAACTCTTACAAGTGAATACCTAAAGTCTAACTTGAGCTGATTGTAACATAGAGATACATTGCCGTATTGAAAATTGTTCTCATTTACAATCTTTGCTCTAATGGAGACTTGTCGGTTATGTTGTTAAGTCGTAAGAAGTACCTCGCTCAAGTGATCACCGCTTTATGTTTGTTGCCCACAGTACCTGTGACAAATGTCCTTGCGGATACCGCGCCTGATAAAGAAAAGATGATGGAAAGAATCGTAGTGACCGCATCGGGATTTGAACAACAAATTCGTGACGCGCCAGCATCTATCAGTGTGATCACCCGTGAGGATCTGGATAACCGCTTCTACCGCGACTTAACCGATGCCATGTTAGAAGTGCCCGGCGTAGTGATTACGGGCGGTGCAGACCGTCAGGATATCAGTCTGCGGGGCATGGGTAGCCAATACACGTTAATTTTAGTGGATGGTAAACGCCAATCCTCGCGCGAGACACGGACCAACAGTGACGGCCCAGGCGTTGAAGGCGCTTGGACACCACCATTGGCTGCTATCGATAGAATTGAGATCGTTCGTGGGCCTATGTCGTCACTTTATGGTTCGGATGCCATTGGTGGGGTAATTAACATTATCACTCGCAAAGTGCCAAACGAGTGGCAGGGTGAGGTGCGACTCGACAGCACTTTGCAGGAAAAGTCTGACTCGGGAAATGTGTATCAAGGCAACTTTTTCGTCAACGGTGGTTTGATCAAAGATCTGCTAGGGATGCAACTTTATGGTCAATATACCCAGCGTGAAGAAGATCAAATCTATGGTGGTTACCGAGGTCGCGATGCGACTAATCTGACAGCGAGATTTGCGCTCACACCCAATGAAAATCACGATATTATGTTTGAAGTTGGTACTTCTAACCAAGAACTCGACAGCAGTTTAGGTAAAACAGTCACACCGTTAGCACCGGGCGAAGCCTGTGGCCGTCGCGGTTGCCCTGAATCTTCAACGACAGAATATGAAAACAGCACCTTCTCCCTTTCACATACAGGTCGTTGGGACTTTGGTACTTCGGATAGCTATATCAAGCATGAAGTGTTTGATAATAAAACCCGTAAGATGAAAATCACAAACACGGATGCGCAATCTAGTCTTATCACTACGCTAGGCCAAAGTCATACAGCGACCTTTGGCGCAGCATTCAACCATCAAGATCTCACCGACGAAACAGGTAACCAAGTGAGTGACTTAACTGATATTAGTCGCAAACAATGGTCGGTGTTTTCTGAGGATGAATGGCGCATTGTCGATAACTTTGCTCTGACCATGGGGCTGCGTTTGGATGATGATGAGAACTTTGGTAATCATGTCAGTCCGCGCGTTTATGGCGTGTGGGGATTAACCGACAGCACCACCTTAAAGGGCGGTGTATCAACAGGGTTTAGGGCGCCGAGTTTACGCCAGACAGTGCCCGACTGGGGACAAGTTAGCCGCGGTGGCAACATGTACGGTAATCCAGATTTACAACCTGAAACTTCAGTTAACTACGAGTTAGGTTTGTATTCTGATCTGACCGAGAGCATTACCGCTAGCGCGGGTGTGTTCTATAACGAGTTTAATGACAAGATCACCCGCGTAGCCTGTCCTGCGACTCAATGTACCGATGGTCCAAATCAATTTGGTTCTAATCCGACGACTTATGTGAACGTCGACGAAGCTGTGACCCAAGGGATTGAACTGAGTATCGACTATCGCATTCGCTCAAACTTGAGTTTGACAGGTAACTATACCTATACGGATTCGGAGCAAAAGACAGGTGTTTATAAAGGTAGCCCATTGAATCAATTGCCTAAGCATTTGATCCAAGCGTCTTTCAACTACGAGCCTATCGATAATTTAAGCACTTGGTTGAGGGTGAACTACCGTGGCGAAGAGAGCCAACCGACGACTGGACCTTCATCGAGCAGTTTAATCGCGCCTTCTTATACTCTGCTGGATTTGGGGGCTAACTACCAGTTGAACGATAGCCTGAAATTTAGCGCGGGCATTTATAACGCCTTCGATAAGGAAATTACCCAAGAGGAATACGGTTATATCGAAGATGGCCGCCGTTACTGGTTAGGTATGACCTATAGTTTTTAAATTAAAAATAGCAAGTTATAAAGAAGCCAGCACTTAGCTGGCTTCTTTTTTGATTATTCAAAATTAGGTTTACGAATAAACAGGACGCTGAGATCTTGCTTTGGCGTGAACTGTTTTTGCTGGAACTCAAAGGTGAGTGGGTCAGTTTTTTTAAGCTCGCCATCAAAACACAAGCTAATGAGATCTGTGGGCTGGGATTTTTTTAGGGTGAGTTTGAAGTCCTTAATCGACCCTTGCCAGTTATTAGCTGTGACCAAAATATAGCTAAGATGGCTCCATTCGACGCCAATCTCCTGATCTTCACCGTCTTGTTTAACGACGAGATTGCGTTTCTTAATCCCTTGCTTGGCGTTTTCATCTAAACAGGCCAGTTCAGTGTAAGTATCAATAATACTACTGGCAGTATCGGGGATGCCCGTTGAGATGCTTGGCGTGTAGCTATGGCTGATAGCGACAGATTGGCCCGCGGGAAAGGTTTGTTCCCACACAAAGTAATCACTTAGGGTAAAGGCGATTTGTTGGTTCTCATCCAACCATTGCTTGGGGAGTGCGGGTTTACCCTTGGGGACTTCGGCATATTCGGCAAAGTAAGCGACTTCATCTACACCCCAGCCAAGCTGTTTCAGCTCGGTTGAAATATCGGTTTTATCGGCAAGTTGGGCAACCAGCCTGTGCTGAGTTGGTTGAGTATTACCATTCACTTTAAGGGTGAAATTATCAATGCTGCTGTGATCGGCTGAGCCAAAAAACATCGGTGGCATGGGGAAGGCGATGGGGACGATAAGATCCTGCGAACTGGTGTTGGTAAACACATAATCGACCCTGACTTCGGTCTCGCTGATGAAGAGGGACTCTTTATCCATACTGATATTAGGCTGATATTTTAAGGTAATAGAGCCATTAGCATCGCCAAAACTACTGTCGTTGGCAGAGGCCGTTTCTCCGTAGACGAGTAAAACTATAGCAAAAAGGGGTATGGCTAAGTGTGCTGACATGAACTTCTTAACTCTAGTTGGATGTTTTAGTATCAATGGGGAACGATTATTGCGCGCGCGCGGGCGAGGTCGATGGCCGCACTTATCGCATTTCGCGCTTGTGGGCTATTTTTCCAGCAAGTGGTGCGCAGCATGCTGGCGACTAAGTTAGCAATATCATCCACTTCGTGTTGGGCGAGTTGTTGTAGTGAGCTGATACCAATTTCTTCGAAGCGTTTAATTACCGTCGGGCCAACGCCTTTGAGTGCTAATAAGGCTTGTTTTTCTTGTTCATTAAAACCCATAACGAATACTCCTTTATTGTTGGGATTGTGCTCAATTAATAGTACTGGGCAAGATTACCTTTAAACCGAGTTAACAAAAAGGCCCTCGAAGGGCCTGTTTAGTCTTTATGAATCAACAATCATCAATAAGTGTTACATATCACAGGGTTTGAGCGGTTTACGCAACTGGGCGCGCACGTTATCCATGCCTGAGTAAAACTCTTTCATCATCAATAGACCCATCATCTTGCCGTTATCGGTGACGATCAGATTGTCGGGATCTGTTGGGTCGTTTTTGATGGCGCCAATCAGTTTCATCGAGGTCATTTCTTTAAATAAGGCGGTATCTAAATTGACGCCAAAGGTTTCGCGGAAATATTTACGCGATAAACGGCCGGAGAACATGCCCAGCAAAAAGCGATATTGCATCACGTCTTTTTTGCTGTAGTTCTTTTGTTGCTCGACACCCATTTGACCCGCTGCGATGCGTTCTTGGTACTTACGTAGCGAGAAAGTGTTCACATAAAGCGTGTCATTTAAGAAGCTAAATGAGCCCGAACCTACCCCTAAGTATTCGTCGTAATCAATAACGTATTCGTCAAATCCTTCGTCATCGGTTTTACCAAATGCCCATGCAGACAATTGATTATATTGACCATTAAGACTGTTTAATATTTGGCGATATTGGTTTGCCATATCCGCTTGCGGCGCCGCTAATTTGCCTTTAACGCTCTTACGGGTTTGATGAGTGATCATCAGCGGATAGGTGGTAATTTGTCTTGGGTCTAAGCGCGATGCCATGTCGAGATCGTGTTGGATCACTTCATCGGTTTGGCCGCGGAAACCAAAAATCAGGTCGACGTTGATAATAGGGAACAACTCTTTGGCACCCATGATCTTGTCGAAGGTTTGCTGACCCGTGCCGAATTTATCGAGTCGGTCGGTCATTTTTAAAATATCGTCATTAAAGCTTTGTACGCCGATAGACATGCGATCCACTAAGCCTTTGAGCTGTTTAAAGCCTGGGCTGTCTAAATGCTGTGGATCGGACTCGCAGGAGACTTCTTTAATGCTAGGAAATAGGGTTTTAGCGTGTTCTATGGTACGGGCTAATTCGTCTTCTAATACCGTGGTGGTACCACCACCAATGTACATAGATTCAAAGTCATAGCCGAGGGCCTTGACCATTTCCATCTCTTTACGTAATGAGATGAAGTAGGCACGCGCCTTGTCTTCCTTAAACATAAAACGGTGGAAGGTACAGTAAGAGCACAGGGTATGGCAGAAGGGAATATGTGCGTATAGCATATATTTTTTGCCTTCAACCGGTGCTGGCATCATTTCTGCGGAAAGCGTATCGAGGCGAAGATTCTTATCGACATAGTACTGCATGACCCGTTCCATCGAGCCGAGCATCCAGTTAGGGACGGTAATATTTGCTTGATAAGGCGTTGCGATAGCGCCGTTGAGCGTTTGAATAACTGATGACATAACGATTCCTATCTGAGAGTGCTAACCGTAAACACCGAAATTGCTTTAGGTAATTCACGACCACCTAGCGCAATAAGACTACCTCGTATGTAATTGTTAAAACGTGAACTGGTTATAAGTTACGGTTTCCTAACAAGGAAATCACGGGCTTTTTGTTAAGCAGATCATGTTTTAGCGATTGAGAATGCATTTTTATCATGCATTTTTTAGCGGAATTTATTGTAGATTTGCGGGGTTAGCTTGCCGGGTCAGTCTAAATGCTGAGATTGAAAATCACCATTCTAGGCATTTTGTTGCTGGCGGATTAGCGCTTGTCTATCCAAGGGACGGCTGTCATCATCCGAACGATAAAAATAACCTCTTGATGTAAAGGGCCCACTATGTTGGCAAACGTAAACCGCTTCTTCCCGCTGTTGGCAGTGATAGGCGCAATGACAGCTTATCTGATGCCGAGTTGGTTTACTGAGCTTAAATCCGCCATAGTGCCGCTGTTGGTAGTCATCATGCTATCTATGGGGCTCACTTTAGATCTTCAGGATTTTGCTAATGCATTCAAACAGAAACGTGCTGTACTCGCAGGACTCGTGCTGCAATTTTCGGTCATGCCGCTCAGTGCATTATTGATCAGCCTGTTATTAGGGTTAGATAGGGAACTCACCATAGGCATGGTGTTGGTGGGTAGTGTTGCAGGCGGCACCGCCTCTAATGTGGTCTGTTATTTAGCGAAAGGTGATGTGGCTTTATCGATAACCATGACGGCACTGTCAACCTTAGCGGGCGTGGTGTTAACACCACTGATTATTAAGCTGTTGATTGGGGAAATGATCGATATACCCTTCGCCGATATGCTGCTGAGTTTAGTGAAAATTGTGCTGATCCCTGTCAGCGTTGGCGTGATTATCAATCATTTTTTTAAATCGCTGGTGGCTAAAGTCGCTCCTGCATTGCCACTGATTTCTATCTTGGCAATTGTGATGGCGATTACGATTATCGTGGCGTTAAATGCCAATCAGTTTGATAAAGTTGGCCCCATTATTCTGCTGGCCGTGTTCTTACACAATGGTCTTGGTCTCGCCTTAGGCTATTTCTGTTGCCGTTTATTAGGCTTTAACCACACAGTCTGTAAAACTATCTCCATCGAAGTTGGCCTACAAAACTCCGGTCTCGCCACTGCTTTATGTATTAAATTCTTTAGCCCCATTTCAGCCATTCCCAGCGCGATATTCTCGATATGGCATAACCTATCAGGCGCCATGTTGGCCGGATATTGGGCGAGGGAATTGCAAGATTAATACCAATCGTATTAAATATCTGTTCATTCAGCGGGAGTTCAACGCGCTTTAGACAAGGCGAAGGCTTGAAGGCATAGTGGTGCTCTGTCGAAAGCCTTAAACGCAGTATAAAGCGCG
>Ga0172380_10002489_pt1 | contig 28023 bp, 41 predicted proteins | sample Leawe162metaG_FD_119747 | JGI IMG/M metagenome (GOLD analysis project Ga0172380, IMG submission 119747) | Leachate microbial communities from a municipal landfill in Southern Ontario, Canada - Leachate well 162 metaG | ecosystem: Engineered > Solid waste > Landfill > Unclassified | place... | reverse complement strand
TAGTGACGATCAGCAGTACAAAATCATCTTCGCCAATCAGATAAAGGCTGGATTTGACGAACGTGCCGAAATGGCCGAAGCAAAGCTGAAGGAGTTTTTGAATACCACAGTAAAGAAGCGTGACCTCGGACTTCATGGCATTATCATGGGTTTGTTGGAGCGAAACGAAGTCTCTGGAGCCTTCGATATCAAGCTGATCAACCGCCTTGTTCAAATGGAGGACAAGTTTGATGACGTTAACTGGAAAGACGCTATACGCCTTTTCAAGGAGAGCTACCAGGAGCAAGGCACTTCCAGTTACATCCGCTTTTACGAGCGTGACAACGCTCAACAGAGCTGGACATTGATCAACCTTAACCTGGCCAGTGTATGAGCCTCCTGGAGCGCCGCACCGGTGTTCGTCCAGGTAGGTTAAAACTTGGATATGCAGTGGTAAACGGACACCATGTTGTGGTGTCGGTTACCAATGCTGGCTCCATGCTCATTGACTTTCAACAAGGGGATTCCTACTATATCATTCCTGCCAGCAAGGCGCTATTAGAGGCCTGCAAAACGGAGTTCCCGAGCGAAAGTTTTGATGGTATCACTGAGGTGGCCATTAGCCGCTAAACACAATCTCAAAATCTAAAAAGAGCAATTATGCCAAGACTAGACAACAAGCAGAAAATCATCAACTTTTTAAAATCTCGCGAAGTTGAAGAGCGATTGATTAACGCCGTAGAGCTTTTAACCGAAGAGGAAATTGAGGGGATGGCAAATTTTATGGCTGCAAAGTTGGCAGCTGAAGTAGAGCCATCACGCATCTCTTTTGACCTCTGCCACGACATTAATGGTTTAATGATAGGTGACGGATTATTCTATCCAAGATTCCAAAGGTGGGTAGATCAAATGGAAAGGGAAGGTGTATGAGTATTGCATCTAAACAGGTATATCCTCACACCGTTCAACTGGCCAATGGCCGTATGACCAACGTGGATGGTGGTATTACACTTCGGGAGCACTTTGCTGCTGAGTTTGTAAAAGCCATTATCAATACTACGACAGGAGCCGAGGCGCTCCCAGAAGAGACCGGTGTAGCTGAAGATGCAGTGGCTTATGCCGACGCACTTATAGCACAACTGGAGAAAACATCTATTTAACCCGGACATGGAGTTTTGGGCTGGATCGTTACCGGCCCTGGGTTCAAGCACTAAAGCTACTCAGCATGACACTAACAATCAAAAAAGACAATGTTCTGGCTGCTTTTAAAGCCGCCAGTCCAGAGCAAAAAACACTCCTTGAGAACCTCTTTGGTAAAGAGGTTATTCCAGGAAAAATTGAAGATCGCATCAAGGACTTCAATGACATCTGCGCAGAGGCCGGTGTTGACCCAGCCGACTTTGTGATACCTGTAGGTGCTTCTCAGCGCCAGATCGGCTCGATTGCTTTCAACCGTATACAGCTGATTTTCGAGGTTGCTAACGAAGGTTGGGAAGCAGATTGGGATAACTCCAACCAGCCGAAGTACTACATCATCTGGAAGTACACTCCGGGTTCGGGCTTTTCGTCCTACGGCTGCGCTGACACGTACTCGGCTTCGTACGTCGGCTCCCGCCTTTCAACTTTTTCAGCAGAACGCGCTAAATGGATTGCTGAGACTTTCCGCAATGAATTCAACCAATTTTTAACTAAAACCAATTAAAAGCATGAACATGAAATTAGTTATCTCGAAAGAAACCCCGTATGAGGACGCCTGTAAGCTCCTCGGGCTTGAGCCAGTAACCATTGAAAACTTCTCGTTTCTGCCAGAGGCAGAGGCGAAGTTTCAACTTGCTGTTCATCGTGTAACCAGGACAATTGAGGCTCAAAAACAGGGTCGTCAGTTCGACTGGAACGATGGAGATCAGCGCAAATACTTCCCTTGGTGGGACATGGAAACCTATGGTGATGCTGTTCCGGGTTCGGGCTTTTCGTTCTTCGTCTACGCTTACTCGTACTCGTTTTCGCACGTCGGCTCCCGCCTTTCAAATTTCAGTGCTGAAGAGACCAAATTCATTGCGGAAGCAATGTTTGAGGACTACAGGATAATCATGAAGGGATAAAAGGCTCCGGTTGTGCACTGGTTGTGCTGTTCCAGGTTCAGGCTTTTCGTACAACGACTACGATAACACGAACACGAATTCGAACGTCAGCTCCCACCTAAGTTAAAAGATTACAGTGCAGGCCCTGCCTCTTGGCAAAACATAACGAAAAATTGAAAGGTCGTTGGTAACCTCGGTGAAGGCGACTTATTAAAAACAAAGGAATGAAGCGATTAAGCAATTTGTACGCAAGAATTTGCGACATGGACAACCTTCGGCTGGCTGATGAAAGAGCCAGTAAGGGAAAGTCAAAACAGTACGGCGTAGTCGTACACAGAAAGAACCAGGACGAGAACCTGATGCTGCTGCAGCGCATGCTCCTGGACAAAACCTACCAGACCTCTGCCTACGAAACATTCAAGGTTTACGAGCCCAAGGAAAGGGAAGTCTACAGGCTTCCGTACTTCCCTGATCGTATAGCTCACCATGCTATAATGAATATCCTTGAGCCATTGTTTGTATCCGTATTTACGGCTGACACATACAGCTGCATCAAAGGAAGGGGCATACATGGTGCATTTAACTCTCTGAAAAAAGCGCTGAAGGACGTGGATGAAACCACCTACTGCCTGAAGCTTGATATAACCAAATTCTACCCCTCAGTCGACCATGCGATTTTAAAGCAGCTATTGCGTCGCAAGTTCAAAGACCAGGACCTTCTGTGGCTGCTCGATGAAATTATTGATTCAGCACCGGGCTTACCAATTGGCAACTACTTAAGCCAGTACTTGGCCAACTTTTACCTGACCTACTTTGATCACTGGATCAAGGAGGGAAAGCGTGTTAAATATTACTTCAGGTACGCCGATGACTTGGTAATACTGTCCGGTAGCAAACAACATCTTCACACTCTCCTGGAGGACATTAAAGTGTACCTGGGCAAAGAGCTGGGCCTACAGGTCAAAAGGAATTACCAGGTATTTCCGGTGGCCTCCAGAAGCATTGATTTTGTAGGATACCGGTTCTACCATACCCATATTCTTCTCAGAAAAAGCATCAAGCAGAATTTCGCAAGAAAGATTGCGAATGGTGCAAACCCGGCCACCATTGCTTCGTACAACGGCTGGGCTACTCATTGTAACAGTAAAAACCTTATAAAAAAACTACTTAGAAATGAAGCGATTTGACCAATTCGGTATTAAGCCTGAGACCAAAAGTTTTGTCGGCGATAAGATAAAAATCAGCCGGGTGCTTGATCGCGAGATCACAGTAATGAATTACCGGATCACCGACTCAAAGTACCAAGACAAAACCGAAAAATGTCTGCACATGCAAATAGAGCTTAATGGCGAAAAGCATGTGATTTTCACTGGTTCAGGTGTGCTGATGGACATGATCCAGCAAGTGCCGCGAGAGGAATTTCCTTTCATAGCCAAAATTATCAAGGACAATGACCGCTTTGAGTTTGCATAAATCTCTATTCAACTAAATACAATCTAAACCAAAAATTATGGCTAAAAAATGTTTTATCAGACGCGGAACTCATGCAGAATGGCTACAGGCAAACCCGGTCATTCGAATGGATGAGATGGTATTTGTGAAGGATACCTGGGTGCTAAAGATTGGTAACGGCGTAAGCCGATTTAATGACTTGCCAGGTGTATCAATTGAAGCTCTAAAAATACCAGAATCAGGCATTCCAATCATCATTGGAAGCTAAATCAACCCTGACATGGAGTCACGGGCGGGATCGATACCGGCCCAGGGTTCAGCACTAAAGCTAAACAGCATGAACAAAGAAGATCAGAATCACATTTATCAGCACAAATTAGGATCTGCTCAGCAACTGAAAAGATGCCCATTTTGTGGCGAAGAGGCTAACATTGTAGAGGTCTCGTCATCCAGCTACAAGGTGTCTTGCGAAGGATGTAGTGCCGAAATGTACCCAAATCAGGTTAGTGACATCCACGACCCGAAGAAGCACATTGAGTGCATCAATCTATGTGTCCAGGATTGGAATCAAAGAGTACAGTCATGAGAGCTATCGGTATCACAGATTTTTTAGCCCGGAACTTCAATTCATACGCTTTTGAAGGGGTATTTAAAGACCATTTAGGTGAGCCTGAACAGAACTTTAAGATGATCGTTTACGGCAGTCCGGGCAATGGTAAAACGGAGTACTGTATCCAGCTGGCGAAGTATCTGGCTAGTTTCGCTAAGGTCTATTATAACAGCTTCGAACAGGGCATCAGTAAGACGCTCCAGGACGCGATCAAACGCAACGATTTGACCTCGGTGAAGGGAAAGATAATGTTCGGCAACAGAGAGCGCCTAGACGAGATGATAAAGCGCCTAAAAAGCAAAGGGAGTCCAAGGATAATAATTATTGATAGTCGGGACTATATGAACCTAACAGCTGAGGAGTTCAAGCTATTAATCGGAACCTTCCCCAGAAAGTCATTCATTGTGGTATGCTGGGAAGGTGGTGGCAAACCCAAAGGCGAACACGCCAAAGCTATGGAGTTCATGTGCGATATCAAGGTGCGTGTTGTTGGCTTTAGAGCCCATCCTTCCTCACGGTTTGGCGGCAATAAAGACTATGTGATCTGGGATAAAAAAGCGACTAACAGCCAGTCTTCATTATTCTAAGCTACTCTGGAAATGTATTCTGTTCTTTTATGCGGTTACCGGCATCATAAATTAAATTGCCAATTATATAAAGAAGCTCTTGCTTTCTTTTTGGCTGTTCATAGTTGTAAAACCGCTTAAATTCAAACTGTATTTCATCCCTATCTGAAATCGCCTGAGCCGCTAAATGGTCCTTATGCTTTTTTACAAAACTAGAGTATTCCGCCCAGCATGACTTTACGCATTTCAGGCTATCTAACTTTGAAATGTCACATTTGTCGAGCTTTAAAAGAATATCTTCAGTTAGTTGTTTAAATTCTGCTTTCGTAATTACTAAATCCATAACAATGAAATTATCTCACAATTTAATAATCAATCTATTTGCTGCAACCTACATTTTGTCTGGTTGTACCAAAGAAGGCCAAACCATTGAAACAAAGGTGCCGGTGGAAGTGGTCAAAACATGCCGGGTAGTGTCAACCAAATCTTATGCTGGCGGTGGAAATTTAATGTCCGAAACCAAGTATCACTACACCGGAAATTATCTGGATAGCACGGTTACAACTGATCCAAATAGTAGCAATTACACAAAAATCTATTATACCTATCAATCACCTTCGGTACGGACAGGGCGTTACAACTTTAGTGGCACGTTTAGCCCTGGATATTTCAAGGAATTTTTAAATGAATTTGGTGAGATAATAGAGGCTATCAACTATGATGATCAAAATCAAATTATAAATCGCTATACCAAAGAAATCAGCTGTCAATAATGAATGCTACCCAAAATAAACGCTTTTATGCTATGCTGGCCAAGGCTGGCCTTCGGGATCAGAAGGCCGACCTTGTGCTGCAAGTGAGCGATGGTCGTACTACAAAAAGTAGTGAGCTGACTGATCGGGAGGTTGATGCGCTGATAGCCTTTCTGGCCAGTAAGCTAAATCAAGCCAACTCTAAAGGGTATGCTCCGGTGACCCAAAAAGATGAAAAGGCCAATTTAAAACGCCGTAGAATCATTAGTAAGCTGATGGAAATGGGTGCCATTTTACCCAACGGTAAGCCCGACATGCAGTTCATTTACGCCTTTATCGAGAAGCGTTGGAAAAAGCATTTTAACGCCCTGGACAATACCGAGCTTCGCAAAATTGCAGCTATACTAGAGGATAAATTTTTGCCCTGGTACTACAGTAAAATTGACGACCCGAATTTCAAGGGAATAACCGGATATCATGAAGATTTCACTGAAGCTTAGCGCCGATCTGGCAGAAGTATTGGCCAATGCATTGATGCAGATTAGTACCACTGGAGGAGGGCACGCCCTCCTTTTGTACTATGTGCTATTTGAAATCAACTTGAAGCTGCGTAAACGGCTTATTGAAGGCCGGGATAAATTCAAAATACAGCTTACACCAGCTGAAGTTCAAGCCTTGCTTTTGGGTCTTCAGGGCGGCATAATTGAGCCGATTGATGACTGGTCCGTCAATGAATACATCAGGCTCTCAAACGAGTTAAATGAGCGTTTAACCAACCATCAAAAGGTGTTCAGGTGGGTTGGATAATGTGTGTTGTGTGGAACTTTTGGAATCCCACAACAAAATAATTCCCTAATTGCGGCCATTAGAGGCACATGGGGATTAATCGCCGACACATACGCAACGATAAAATACGCAAGGAATTTACGGAAATGACCGTAAAAAAACACCTGGCTACTGCGTATGTGTACCAGCAATTGGCCGATAAATACTTCCTCGAACCATCTACCATTTATCTAATTGTTACAGAAGCCGGACACTACCGTCCCGCTTCTAATCAGCTCAAACTGTTTGAGTAATAAACTTAGGAATGATGCTTCCTTCCGCTTCCTGAGTACCCCTGTCTTTGCTTGCTGACCTGTCTTCAACCGAAGTTTCATACTCCAGTATAGTCCGGATTACATTGCCGTGATCATCGTCTTCTGCATCGGCCACACGCTCCAATGTAGTAATGCCAGGACAACTCCAACCTTGAAGCGCCTGGTGTGTTGCTTCGTTAAATTCAAAGAATCGGATAGCCTCCTCGATGTTTGGAGAGCCATCAAAACTATCAGCGTAATTCTCGTAACCTACCTCCACTCTGATGCGCATGCGCCCCTTTTGCCATCCCCTTCCAACGTGCTCCCACTCTGTATCCGGGAAGCTGATTAGTATAGCTGGCATAGGCACTGGAAGGTGCATTTCTGGCCGGTTAAACTGGCCATGATTTTTATCTACCCAGGCAAGCGACGGAATGGGTCGTGGGTCTTCTTCCGTTGTATAACTCAATTGACTTGTTAGCCTGGACAAAAGTGCAAGGTATATACGGCCTTTCAGGCTGTCAGCTGATGGGTTGCTCATTTGAATAGGTTTTGAATTTGACGTTCGAATTCATTGTTCAGTGCGGCGATCAGATCACGGGTGTCGTACAGGAAAGGCCGTGCCTCAATTTCAATATGGGTCTTCTTTGTCAGGGCCATATTTTTCCAGATTTCAGCATCGGTATTGTGTTTTACAGATGCTTTTGTCATGCTCTTTTTTTTGACGCTGTAAAGCACACGGCCCATTTCCTGATAGTACATAGCCCAGAAGAAACGCCGCATTCGGGGTGTTATGGGTATTTTGCCGCCATCGTTCAATATCTGGCTGTAAGGCATTGCGCTAATAATGCCCACCCTGTGCCCGGCGGTTCTGTAGCGGAGGTCTCTTTGAAGTGTACCGGTCTTTGTGAGAACCGCTGCACCCTTTCTTTTGTTGAACTCTGGGCTGCGCTTTTTCCAGGGCTTTAGTGAGCCGTTAAGGCGTTGGCCTTGCAGTCTGAATCCCTCTTTAAAAAAGGCTACAGCTACCGTTCCTGCTATCCTGGGCGACTGTTTTTTCAGCTCCTGGAATCGCCTTTTAGCTACGTCAAACTGCCTATGGTTCTGGTTTCTTTCCATCAGTTCCCCAGGGCTAATTCTGAATCTCGCACTGACCTTACCAGTGCATCTTTGATTTTACGAACAATGTCATCGGTGGCATCGGCAAGGTTGGTGGTGCTGATGGTTATTGCTCCAACCAGTCCGCCATTAATTGTGACATTCACGTTTCTAACCTGCCTTCCAGCGCCAACCTCTGAGCTTCCGTAGCTTCCTGTTCCTCCGGCAAAAGCGTCGGTTTTAGTAACCTCGCCATCCTTGTTCTTTTTCAAGCCAAACTGATCCAGAGTGAGTAGCGGGTCGCCGGGTTTCATAATTCCGTTGTCCCATTTAGGCACGGCATACTTTTCGTTTGCAGCCTTCAAAACAGACTCAATGTTCGAGTTTGTGATAGAGTACCCTAAGCCCAGAAGCTTTTCGAGGGCGTCTACAGAACTGGCCTCCTTGAGCATTTCGCGGTATTTTTCCAGCCTGTTCTGAAACAGGTCGTGTCCTCTCATTTTGGCGATACCACCCATGCCTTGTTGGGTGTTGTCTATTTTAGAGCCGTCAGGCGAGGTTACGTTTACACCCATTTTGGCAATTTCGGCCATCATTGGGTCGGCTAAATTGAGCTTGAAGAAGTCGCCCCAATTCAGCGGGTCCTTCAGGTCTTCGGCCATCTGATTCTGGGTGTCTTTCCACTTGCTGTAAAAGAAGCTCAACGCAGTAAGGCCAGCGGTGATCCATCCGAGTGGGCTGGGCATCATGCCTGCATACTTTATTGCCTGGTAAATGGACTTTATCCTGCCTAAGCCAGCTGCCTGGGCCTTCAAATAACCCTCCATCATGATTGCTTGCCTCAATCGCAACCACCCCATTGTTAATTCACTTTTGTAAAGTACCAGGTGAATCTTTTTATATGCGGTTATAGCAATTTGAATGCCTACATAAGTGAGTGCAGCCTTACCTATGGACACAATAAGCCCTTTGTGTTCACCAGCCCACTTCACTAGTTTCATAGCGCCTTCAAGGCCTCTATTTTGAAGCTCCAGGAATTCTAAGTAAGCGGGTTGCATCTCGGCTCCTATTTTCAGCTTGAGTTCTAGTTTCCGGTTTTCGCCCTGGGTAATCTTTGCCTGCATTGAATTAAGTGCGTCGTCTAGACCTTTCCCGAATTCATCCTCCAAGGCTTTAGCAAATTTTGGCAGGAAGTCCGCTGCTTGGATTTTGCCATCTTCTAATAATTTGTTGAATTTGGACTGAGACATCTTCATCGATCGCGCTGCAATGCTGACAGCTCCGGGTAAGCTTTCGCCCAGCTGCCTTTTCAGTTCTTCTGAAGAAACAGTTCCTTTGCTCACCATTTGAGTTACTGCATAGTCAATCAGGCCTTTTCTGTATGGGTCTAAATGGAGCACTGTAGATGCAGTTGAAATACCCCTGTAGATGTCTTTAGCATACTTTTCAAGCGGCGTATTTCGCATGGCACTCGACATTTTGGCAAACCCATCATAGGTTTCCATCATGGGAAGCTTCAGGTCTTTTATCATGCTATTTACAAAGCCCTGGTTGCGTACAAACTCGCGCTGATCCTTGGATGCAAACCGGAGCACATTGGTATAGCCTTCCATTTTAACCGTAGTATCAAGCACCTCTCGTCCATACTGTGCGATTGAGCCAATGGCCAAAGCACCACCGACAAGTCCCATAGCAGTACGCGCAACTCGCCCTACAGCCATATCAAGGCCGATTGTCTGCCTTTTGGCCTTTTCCATCCCGGAGGCGAAGTTCCCGTCCCGAAGTGATATCCAGTATTCAAGTCCCCGACGTGTCATTTGGTCTTTTCAATTTTGTTTGTACCTTTGTATTAGCAGTGTAGCCACCGGTTGCACTACCCCACAACGAGAGCAGCCATTGGCTGCTTTTGTTGCTTATGGGCCTATTAACTGACTCCAGAATTTTCCAGAGTTGATATCTGTTCTGGAGATTACACTTAGTTCACCCCCTTTATTCATTAACCATACTTCCTTGATGTTAGCCGCCCTTTTCGGGTCCTTTAACAGGTTAAGGGCTTGACCAACTATTTTCCTGGTTACATCCGGATTGTCGAGATATAAAACAGCCAGTGATGCTCCTTGCTTGCTGGCCTCGCTTATATGGTAGCTGATTGTTGTGACTGATCCTTTTGTTTTCGAAGGCCATTTGAAATCAGCTACCTTCCCGTTGATCCGTGCATCCGGATTCTTTCTAAAGTCAATGTCCTGGTATGGAAGCAGCTCAATCTTGTGGCCTTGATCTGCCAGCTTTTGAGCGATCATCTGATTTTCTACCATCTCCTCGGCTTTGTGAAAAACACTGGTAAGTACCCGTCCTCCTGATTGGCTTTCATAGGTTGGAACGTAAGGAGCCGCAGTTGCGGCCGCTTCGTAGATAGTCGACTTTGCTTGTTTGGGAGCATCGAAATACGGGTGGGTGTCTGGAAAGACTATGCCGTCTTTGCCTACATTGTTTTTGAACATGGCAGGCTGCTTCTCAGGCAAGAATGCAGGCTCAATTTCTCCATCTGGAGCATCAACCAACTCTACTACATCACATCTGCAATTCCATCCATTCGGTGGGTACCAGGTATCCCAGAACGGGTCCTCTTTTCGCCTGATCGTTCCGTCAAGTCCACGGTGCTCTTCGCGTACCCTTTCATCACCTGCAGTTTGGTATTTAAGGAATGGAGCTACGTCAATATTATCCATGTAGCTCTGCCAGTTGGCTGACATTTGTGAGCTGGCCACAGCATGATTATATTCTGCATTCAGGTAGTGCGTATTGTAAGTGGCATTCACTTTCCGGACATCCTTCAGGAAGTCTGTAAATGGCCTTAAATTGCCCTCTGCATCGTAAAGTAGTGAGCTTATCTCGGTAAGTTGTTTGTGGGTTTTAAAGCCCGAAAACACAAATACATTTTTGCTCATGAACTGCATCATCCGAAACCTGTGACTATCCGGTCGCAGATCGTTCAGGCCGCTACCGAAGCCAAGCTCCAGGCCATGTGTGAGCTCCTGTGCAATCAGCCTTACAGCTTCCGGGTCCATTGTCCGGCCATCCCAGCCATCCCAGCCATAGATTTTCCTTGCCAGCTCTTCAAAGCGCTGATCAAGGTCGTCAGTTGCTGACATAGTGATTTGATATGTAAGCTGGCAATTAATGCACATAGAGGTCTTGTATCTTCTGATGCATGGATATCAGGCTGGATCTGGAGCTGTCTTCAGGAGCGTCTTTACGCTTCTTAGGGTCAAGCGGTGACGTCGCAATCTGAACTTTGCGCTTTCCGGTTATTTTGACGCCAAATTCAGCTTCAATCTGCTCCTGTTCGATGTCATAGCCCATGCTGTTGATCTGAGTGAATATGTCAATCCGCTCGCTCGGTTTTTCGTTGATGGCATCGTCCCACTCGAAGATGTCATTTTCTCCAAACTGATATCCGTTTCTCCTAAGCAATGGTAGCAGCTCGTCGTTGATCACGTGGTATATGAAGGTTTTGTCATCTTCAGTAACCTCGTCGCCTTCTTCCTGCATCACCTTTTCTTTAGCGTAGGCACCTCCTTTCTGGGTGATTCTGTTCTGACCTGTAAAGAGTACCTCCAGCTCTTCGTTGGCCAGTTTGATTTTCTCACTGAAAATCCGAAAGGCATCTGTACGGTTGTTCTCGGCCAATACAAACTCGGAATCAGCCGGGAACATACCATAACCGGCACTACCCATTGACTCAAGCCAGGAGACAATTTCCTGCTGCACCTTTTTGTCCTGGCTTGCAGTTTTCACATATCTGAAGGGAATGCCGAATATCTCTTCAAATTCATCCCAACTGCGCCATGAATGCTTTTTGAGTACATAATGAACAGCAGCCTTCTCGAATAGCCCCAAATCATTGCTGTGTCCAATTCCAATCATGTAGTTGTTGAATGGAGGTTGGGTAAAGTCAATGCCGGTGCTATCATAAGGCCGCTGCACTATGATGTTCCAGTCTGGAATAACGTGGTCACGGTATACAAGCTCTGTCTTTTTTACTTCAGCTCCGGCCCACTCGTAGAAGTATACCAGGCTGTGGCCATAGAACCGGCTTTCCATTGCGTACTTGACGAACATATTGAACCACATGCGGTCAAGCATCGATGTTTTGTCTTCGTCGGTCTTTTTGGTTTTCCGGTCACAGATTCTAAAATTCTTGTTGCTGATCCGTAGAATCCGGTTGTTGTAGACTATGCCGTAAATGAATGGGTCGGTAACTAAATCCTCGTAGAACTCGGTAAGTAATACCCGGCGTGGGTTAAAAACATCCCTTGCCTCATCCCTTGCCATTCTCCAGATGCCAATTTCCTTAACGTAAGAAGATTTCTGGTTACGGATGATCTGCACGAATACTCCTGCTGGGTCCTTCTTTGCCTGCTTGAGCAGGGCATCTTTTGCGGCCGCGTTTTCTGGCTCCCTCAGCACCGTTTTAACGATGTTCTGGATTTCCTCCGCTGTGGCCTTTTTAGAGCGATTCCAAGGCAGTATACCGGATAGGCTGGATAAGTTCATTGTACGGGAGTTTAAACGGCGTTTGAACGGTCTAAGCTGATAGGGTAGTTAGCAGTCAATACCTCTACTTTGCTTTTGTTTACTTTTTTGCTTACAGCTACCTTTTTGGTGACTGATTCAGTGGCCCAGCCATTATTCCTGGTGAACTCAGCAAGAATGTCACTTGGATAGCTGCTCAACAGGAAGCGGCCTTTCAGTTTTGAGAGAGTTTCGAGCAGGCGTTCGAAGTCACGGCGCGAGTATCCGGCATAGTGGCCACAATCAGAATTGAAGTAAGGCGGGTCTACATAGTGAAAGGTGTCTTCACCATCATATCGCAGGATTACACGTATGGCATCATCGCACTCAATGGTGGTGTTGGCCAGGCGTTCTTTCAACGCTTCTGTAAATCCCATTCGTTTACCAATCAGCCTACGGGTGCAGCTTCCTTGACGGTCAAATCCCCAGGTGCTCATATTGGCACTGAAGCTTTGGTTTGCCATTGTGTAAAATCCCCAAGCGCGTTTAACCGGTGTAAACAGATGTGGGTTTTCGTAAACCACTTTTGCGTCGTTGTACGCTGTGCGGCTGTGCAAAGTGGTTGTGATTTCACGTTGCAAGAGGCCTTGGTTGACAACTGCTACCTGGTAGAAGTTGACGGCTTCTTTGTTGATGTCGTTGATTACCTCGGCTTTGGAGGGCTCCTTACTGAAATACACTGCCCCACCTCCAAAGAACGGCTCAATGTAGAGCGTGTGTTCTGGGATGTTGGGCAGAATGTGTTTGAGCATGGTTTGTTTTCCTCCGTACCAGGTGATAGGTGTTTTCATATATAAGGGTTAAAAAATTGTTGTTACCACCAGCTGCTTACTTTGGGTTTGCTACCCATTTTGAAGTTTCCGCCTTCCTGACCTGCCAATATTGGTAGCTCCGGATTGAGCTTGTCAGCGGCGACCATCTTCAGCCACTCGATTGCCTGTTCGTACCGGTTCTCCCGGAGTTTGGGGATATTGTTCGGGCTGATCCGGGAGTGTACGTGGTACAGGAGCAGGTCGATGACGTAGGTCTTCAGTATTGGGTTTCGGTCATCTTCTTCCGTTGCGAAAATGGCAGCGGTGTCGTAGCGGCCAGCCAGGTAACTGGTGGCTTCTGCGATCGCAGCTCTTTCAGCGGTTTCCATCACCTCGGCTGAGTCGCCGCTTACTACATTGCGCACTACAGCTCGAATCTGCATGTCGAGGTCTTCATCTGTTATCCAGATCATGATCTGTTTTTTAAGTCTTCAAAATCCTTTTTCAGCACAGTGTAGCTACGTTTCAAAGAGTCGTGCTCTTTCTGAAGCTTTGAGTGCTCGGCCTCCAGTGAGGTGTACTTGTCCTTCCAGGTGTTGACCTGGCCTTCCAGTTCTCCAACACGACCCCAGAGCATTGTCACCTGCTTGGTGAGTTCGGCGACCATTTTGATGGCCGAGTCCTCCCGGTCTTTTTTGGAGCTGATGAAAAGATCAACTACCCATTTTAAGCCAGCACCTCCAATCAGGGCCGCAAAAGTTGTCCAGTTTTCCATTACCAAGTTGATTTATGCTGCTTTGCACCTATTATGGGTGTAAAGTGGCGGTTAGGTAGATGCATATTGAGGTAGTGCCAGGCGCCTTCATCTGCATCCGGAGCATCATCCGGGGACTTATAACCAGGCTCAATACCTTTTAGCTGGTTGTTGCCTTCTATCATGTCCGGATTGTGCATTTCAGCGATATTGTAATACACCAGGCCGTTTTCGTAGTCTGGCTGCATACGCACTATCCTGGTGTACTTCTCTTCCTTCTGACGCTGATCAGATATGATGATCAGGGTTCGTTTGCCTTCACGTTTGCGTTTGGCATTATGCCGGAAAAGCGCATCTTGAATGGGCCGGTTGAAGAACTGTTTCTCAACGTACCAGATGATACCTACACCGATTGGAAGCGAGTCCTCATAGTTGGACATGAAGTTGAATACATCGGATAACTCAGAACGCCTTACAAAGCTTTTAAGGCAGTGCTTCTCCTCTCCCAAAAGGCTCCAAACCCGCACCGCTTTAAAGTCACTTGTGGGCTTGTTCTCAAATGAAGGGTCGAAGTAGCCAATTATCAGCTGGTAGCTGGATAGTTTAGGCAACTTCCTCCAGTGGATGTATGCGTCCTTGAATACACTGCCCTCGACATGGTTTTCATGAAAGAACTCGCGCCTGGCCATCAAGCTACCGGCTGCTTTCATTTTGCTGTTAATATCTGGAAGCGTATAGCGCTGGTGCCATGCGGGTAGTCCAGTCTTCGGGTCGATGGCAAATATTTTAGAGTGCCATAAACCTTCTCTTTTGGGCGCTCCCGGTTTAATATCTCCAACAATGTGAGCCAGTATGCTTTGCGCATGTATCCGGTTTCCTGCTACTATCATTCTCCAGTCTTTTATCTGGAGAGCGAAAAACAGTGCACCGAATATCTTTTCAACTACCTTTCTAACCCGGCGTTGGTTATTGACGATTTCGTCATCGTCGATATCGTCAATAACAGCGAGGTTGGGTCTCTTCTCGTTTTTACGCAGACCCCTGGGTGACTGATCGCGCCCAAGAGCTACAAATCGGATTCCGCCTTTGGTCGTAAAATCTCCCTCTTCCCAAGAACCGAAATTGTGCTGATCGCCAAAATCATGCGCATATAGATCGTTAAACTGGAGCTGTGCTTGAAGATCACTCAGTAGGTTGCAGGCGTCTGTTTCATTTTTGCCGACCAGGACCATACCGGTAAGTTTTCCCTGAGCATGAAGCCACATCGGAATAAACACATTGCTGTGCATTGACTTTGCGTGCTCGCGTGGCCACTCCAGTACAGCTATTTCGTTATTGTGCTTTGATACACGATTCGCAGCACCAATCTGGAAATCGGCACAATCACAATCGGTCAGTGTCGGGAAGTAAGTGCGGACATAAAAGTTGTAGTCCTTCAGGGCGCGTTTTTTACGCTCCTCCTGCTTTTTGAGGGTGTCGCCAAATGGAATGGCGGACGCAGCCTGTATCTGGTCGCAGAACCGCTTCCATTCGTCGTACGACCTTTTTTCTATAACCAGCTTACCCATTGATTTTCCCCTGTATAAATTCCTGCATCAGGAGGTTGGCACGCTTGGCCAGTTCCGGGTCCCGCTCAAAAAGAAAGGTGGTCAGGTCTTTAAAAGCGTTGATATAATGACTAACGGACAGCTTGCGGTCGGATATTTTTTCAATAGCAGCTGCGAGCTTCACCAGCTTATCGGCATTGATGTTTGCTCCTTTCAGTGATAGGTCATGCATCTCATTGTAGATGTTCGCAATGATCCTGCGTGGCGTAATGGTCCCGGCCCCTTTGAGCTCGCCCCACAAGCCTTCGCTTTTCCACTTGGATACAGTGACCTCAGAAACACCTACCTTTTCCGCGATTTCCTTCTGCGAAAAATCGGTGTTCATGAAGAGTTCAAAGGCTAAAGCCTGAATCTCCTTTCTGCTGTGTTTTTTGCCGGCCATGACACAAAGTTGCTCCACTTTGTGCCCGTAACGAAAAGCTCCAATTAGAGCTTAAAACAAATCCTTTAAAGTTTAAAAGAATACTATTAAAGCCTAATCAACAGGCTTTGAAGGCGATTTTTTGCCGCTCAACTTTGGGTTCGATTCAATGAAAATCAAGCCCTAATTAATGCCTAAAACACACCAGCCTTTTTACGCAATCCGCATGGCCAAAGACATGCCGGAAGTTTTGCTGATCGGTTATATCGGTTATAAGGACCAGGATGGAAGTGGTGTGCTATTTAATCAGTTTGTGCGTGATTTTAAAGAGCTGGAGTCAAAACATACAGAGTGCCGGTTTATCATCAATTCTCCCGGAGGAATGATGTATGACGGTTTGGCTATGTATGATATGATTGAGCTAAGCTCTATGAAGGTGCATTGCGATATTATTGGTTTGGCGGCTTCTATGGCTGCAATTATTCCACTGGCGTGTAAGGGTAAAATTCGTGCATCGAAGAATATCACCTATATGACCCACAAGCCTTCGGGTGGCCAGTACGGTTCTTCAGCATCCATGAGGACCTATGCCGATCACATGGATCAGCTGGAGAAAAAAGCCAAGACCGCAATGAAGTCGCGGACTGGTCAGGATGATGAAATTATTGATACCTGGTTTCAGGAGGGCAAAGACAGATTCTTCACCATTGAGGAGCTGCTTGAGTACGGAATCATCGATGAGATCATTGAGCCGGTGTCAGCGGTTACTGCTCCCAAAAAAAACAAGCTTACTCCTGAATCAGCCTGGGAGACATATCAGGCTATTTCCATGTCTTTTTTCCAACAAAATCCCGATAAAATGAAACAGAAGATTCTGGCCATGCTCACCATGATGGCTATCACCAACCACGGGCTCACTGAAGAGAGCACAGACGAACAGTTCATCCAGGCACTGGATGGTCTGGTGAAGTCAAAAAATGATCAGGTCGAACTTTTGCAGACAAGCCTTCGTGCTGAGCAGAACAAAGCCATTGACGCGGTCCTTTCAGATGCCGTAGCCAGCGGACGACTTGCTGAGACAGATAAGGATACTTATCGCCCACTTCTGACAGCCAATTTCGAAGCCGCTAAAATGGCCCTTGATCGCATACCGGCGCGTCAGGACATCAACAGTAACCTGTTCAAGAAACCTGGCCAGGAGTCTACCGACACACAGGAAGATCGTAAAGCCTGGACCATTCGTGACTACGAGCAGAAAGACCCTGCTGCACTCCTCCAGATTATGCGCGGTCAGCCTGAGAACTACAAAAAGATGTTCAAAGATTTTTACAAGCAGGATCCTTACTAGCGCAGGCCATTCAAACCACATTCAATTTCTGTAAAAGCAAATAAAACACATGAAACCTACCCGAATCCTCAAAACCCTTGTCTTGCTGCTGATGGCAGTTGTGGGCGTCACTTTCCTGGCTGATCCTGATGTAATAACCAGTCTTGCTGCCAACATTAAACCAATGTTGGTATCTATGGACGGCTATACATTGGCAACGGCTCCGCTCACTATCGCCTTTGCCCGCGATATTGAAGAAAAGCTCTTCCCGAATAATGAATTCTACATGCAGAGTCAGGATGACAGCCTGTGGGTCAATAATAAAAGGGTAGAATATCCTGTAGAGGGAACAAAGCCAACTGTTGAAATAAATCGTGTCATACTACCTGCTCAAATCGAAAGACGTGAGGATGATGAAAACTCTTATGATCTGGACGAATTCACTTCAACCCCAACACTTATTACCTATTCAGAAGAGCTCCTGGTGAATTACCCTAAGCGCCAAAGTGTATTACGAGGCCATCAAGAAACTCTGGATGAAGATATTGCGAATTACTTCGGAAACATCTGGTTTCCTAATGGTGCTGACAATATCGTGAGGTCTACCGGTGCTTCTCGGGTGGCCTCCTCGTCTGGTGCTACGGGAAACCGCAAACGTTTCAAGAAAGAAGATGTGATTGCGGCTCTCGAAATTCTGAACCGAATGAATGCGCCATTGAAAGGCCGCAACATGCTCATACCACCAGAAGTCCTGAGTGACTTGTTACTGATTGACGACTTTGTTCACGCTGACAAAATTGGCGGAAAGAGTGCCCTTGTAGAAGGCTCAATTGGCCGAATCCTAGGCTTGGACGTATTCATGCGCTCATACACCGCGCCATATGACAATTCTGGCACTCCAGTGAAGAGAGCCCTCAAGGAATCAGGTGCAGCCTCTGATAACGCTGCTACGCTTGTATGGAGCTCTAGAATGGTTACCCGTGCCAAAGGCAGTGTTAAGACCTTTTACAACCCAGATAAAGCTGATTACTACGGTAGCTTATTCAGCGCCCTGGTACGCGCCGGTGGTAAAATCCGCAAAGACAAAAAGGGTGTAGTTGCCCTGGTAGAATCACACGCATAAACCTGTCTGTTCATGCTGAAGGCGGTAAGTAGGGGCTGCGGTTATCCGCAGCCCTGAAAACCAGACAGCAAAGACAAAAAAAAACAAGCCATGACACAGGAAATTGTAAACAAGATCACCGAGGCATTTGATGTCAATCCTCACGCCGATCAGTTCTTCGTGACCTCAGATGGTCACTGTTTTGTAGGCGTCAGCTATGCTCGGCTGTACGCTCGGTCCCTGGCCGATGAAAAGATTGTGCCGGTGCAGCGAGGCGAAGAAAATCGCCTGGTTGATGGTTATACTGAGGCACCTGAACTCTCGGAAGCTGAGAGCCTGCTTTTGTCTTTTCAAAGCAAAACAGTCAAGGACCTGGTGGCTATTCTCAAAGATGAGTATGGCGTTCAGGAAGACGCGCTGAAAGGCAAAAAGAAACCTGAGCTGTTGGAAATGGTAGGCAACTATCTCTTTCCGGCTGATGCTCCAGAAGTGGAAGCCGATCCTGAATCTGATCCCGAAACAGAAGAAAACCCTTCCGGCACTCCGGAGGAAGAAACCGATACTAAAAATTCTTAAGCATCATGTTAAACCCAAAATACCCCTTTGGACCTGCTGACGTAAAAGCGGTCACTCCTGGTGCCACCATGAATGTGGAGGTATCCAACCCGGAAACCATTCTCAACCTTGGCGAGCTTGCGGCCGCAGGTACCATTAACCTGGACATTGATCCGGAGATGCCCGCCGGTGCTACTTTGACCGTAAAGGCCAAAAGCGATGGCACAGCCCGTGACATCACGCTGGGAACCGGTATCACCGGAACTACTATTGCCGGTACCATCAGCAAAACGAAGGTTGCGACTTTCAAGTTTGACGGCACCGCTTACCTGCACGTGGCTACTCAACAAGTAGACTGAAATGAGGCGATTTATTAAGCTATGGAGTGAAGTGTGGAGTTTGCCCCTGGCACTTGTGCTATGGCTGGTAAGCCCATACTTACTCCGCCTCCTCGACCCTGAAGCTGGAGTGTTTGACTCTGGAGTGCTTCAGCTGATCATCCTGGCTCAGGTGATGATGCTCGCCTTCAACGGTGCGGTCTGGCTTGGTATTAGGTTCAATTTCCCAACTCTCTTCCGGTATTATGCCAACACTGATCGGGAAGGAGTCAACAGCAAAAGTGATTGGTTCAAATTAACCCCCTATCAAAGGACATGCGTATTGCTCTTCTTATACTTGGGCTTACTCTTAGCATTTGTGCTTCTGGCACAGATTCTTTAAGGGTAGCCGTTGCGAAGACCTACTACAGTCAGATAGGGGTTCGGGAAGCTACAGGTAAAAACGATGGCCCACAGGTCAAGGCTTACCTGGCAGCTGTTGGTCTCCCTGAAGGCTACGCCTGGTGTGGAGCATTCCCCGCCTGGACCTTTGATCAGCATGGCATCAAGCACCCGAAAAGTGGCTGGGTTCCTTCCTGGTTTCCGAGCTCCAAAGTAATCTGGTCTAAGGGCAAAGGCCAAACTCCTAAACCAGCAGATCTATTCTGCATTTACTACGCCAATCTGAAGCGAGCTGCACACATGGGCTTTGTTGATTATTGGGGAGTAAAATGGACCACTACTGTAGAAGGTAATACCAATGATTTACTGTCCAGGGATGGCGATGGTGTTTACAAAAAACGCAGGCTGATCAGTCAGATTTATAAAGTTTCCGACTACCTATCATGAAGCAGATTATAGCCATATCACTCTTGTTTTTGATGCTCGGTTGCAGGACCACCAAAGAAAGCACTTCCGAGGAAACCAAACGCACTGAGCGGCTGGTAGAGCAGGAAGTAAAGTCTCCTGGTGAGAGCGTGTCCACTGCTATTAATTGCGATAGTGTACTCGCTTTGCTCAACACAAAAAAGCAAACAGGTAAGATTGATACAGTCTTTATGCCAAGCCGAAATGGCTTAGCTGAGCTGAAATTTTACATAGATCAATTTGGCAGGCTCACCGCTGAATGCGACTCGAAAGACCGCGTTGTTCAAGCCTTGGTTAAAGAGCTCGAAATAGAGCGTAACAAGGAGAAAGAGGTAATCAAAGAAGTGCCTGTTGAAGTTCCCGTTGAAGTGCTGCCTACGTGGGTGATCCCGGTGATCACCGTAATGGCCTTCTTCATTTTCCTACTGATAATCATTTTGCGATATGGCAAGAAATAACGTATACGTCGAAAAATTACAAGGCCGTTTAGGCCGTAGGGCGCTTAGCCTGGATGGTGTAGCCGCTCTGATCACCAACGGTGTTGCAGTTGCGGACAAGTTGGTTCTTGGAACTAAATATGTCCTCAAAAGCCCGAATGACCTTATTAACCTTGGTGTTGATGAGGCTTACGATATTGCCAACAAAGTGCTGGTATATCACCGTGTGCTAAGGTTCTTTCTGCGCAATCCTTCTGGGGAATTGCACCTGATGGTGGTTGCTCAAACCGTTACCATGACGCAGATGGCAGATAAGGCCAATGTCAATTATGCCAAAAAGCTGCTCAAGGATGCAAACGGGCGTATAAAAATGCTTGCCATTGCGCGTAATCCGGCAACTGGCTATGAGCCTGTTGTAACCAGCGGCATGGACTCCGATGTCCTTGCTGCCATCCCGAAAGCCCAGGCTTTACTTGAAGAGGAATTCGAGCAATTCCGATTCGCAGAAATATTCCTGGAAGGTCGCAGCTTCAGCGGAACTGCTTCAGCTGCAACTGATCTGCGTGACATCGAAGATGTGAGTGCGCCCAACGTCTCTGTGATATTCAAACAAGACCTTGATTTGGCAGCTAAAGACGCGCTATTCGCAGGGCATGCGAATGTTGAAGATTTCCTCGGATTGGAATCGCGTGTTCCGGTAAGTCAGAATGTTGGCGAGCGGATTGATGATTTTAACCTGACGAATGTAGCTGAGGCCATCGACTTGAAAGTCGGTCTTAGCAGTGGCCAGGCTATTGCCACTTACACCGATACGGACCTTACAACCCTTCATGATAAGGGGTATATTTTCGCTGAGCCGGTTGCTGGCATTGACGGGTTTTTCTTTAATGACACATCCACTTGTGTGGCAATTACCAGTGACTATGCATTCGTCGAGAACAACCGGACTATCAATAAGGCTATCAGCCTTGCCAGGTTGGCAACTTTGCCGAATGTAAACGCACGGATGCGGATAGATTCCTCTACTGGCCGACTGCTCGATGTAGAGCGTTCCAGGATCGAAGATACAGCCGTAGGCGCTCTGGATGTGATGTTGCGTGATGGCGACATAAGCGGTGGAGTTTCCGCAGTCATTGACCCTGATCAGAACCTACTTGCTGGTGAAGATTTGATTATCGAACTGGTATTTGTGCCGGTTGCGATCGGCCGAAAAATCCGCCTTAAAGTAGGTTTTAGCAACCCATTTAATAACAACTGATCATGGATATATTCATAAATGAAGAGCGCTTCAGCGCAAATGATGTAGATATCGCAATGGCTGGCCGGGTAATGACCGGTGTTCGTCGACTCAATTACAACAGTACCCAGGAAGTAACCGGGGTGAAAGTTGTAGGCAATCGTAAGGATGCCGGTTTTGTCAAAGGCAACCACAACAGCAACGGTAGCATTACGCTTCTGGTAGAGGAGGTATTAGGCCTCCAGGCTACGCCTGCAGCTCGTGGTGATCTGCGCCGCCTTCCACCTCAAAACGTAACCGTGGTCATGTCTAAAAATGGCTTGATTGTCAAGGACACGCTTAAAGCTGTGATCTTCCTGGAGAATCCACGGACGTTTGAAAATGGCAGCACAAACCCTGTTGATGTGGAAATACCACTGTATGTGGGGGATGTAGAGTATTTCGGAAGTAACCTTTAAAAATTCAGCATAATGAATAAAAAAGCAGAACAGAACAGCCCTTCAGGCGCCAACGGCAAGACCGTTGAAGTAGGCCTTGCAACTCCAGAGCAAATTGCCGCCTGGAAGACCGAGCACAAAGAAGTGACGGAAGTGAAGGTTTCGGTTGAGGACAATGAATTAGCAGTTTGCTATATCAGAAAGCCAGACCGTAACATCACCGCCAAAGCTCTTAGCTTGTATCACCAGGACAAACCGCTTCAGTCGGGTGAATTCATCCGAGATAACTGCTGGATTGGTGGTGACCCTCGGACTAAAAGCGATGAGGATATAGCCATGAGCGTTGCACTCGCCTGTAATCAGCTGGTGCCGTTAATGGAGGTGGTCTCAAAAAAGCTGTAGAGGCGGCTCCTGAGCTGCCTGACACGCCAGATGTCGACTTTGTTTTCAAGGTCGACACACTGATCAGCCACTATCTCCACATTCCTTTCCCGGATCAACTATCAGATGAAGATTGGTGGTTGTCCTTTAAAAAAGTACAGTGGCTTTCCAGATTCAAAGCCAGACAATCGCAACTCAAAGAAGGTGAAACAATAAGAATCTAATGGCAAGCGTCAGATTTAATATTCAGGAAGCATTTGAGCGGGTGTACAATGTGTATGCCCGCTTGCCTATTTTCTTCCCTCGAAAGGGAGAGACCGGCAAAAACCTGCCTGAATTTGACGAAGCAGGACCAGCTTATGAAGAGCCTGAAGGAGTTGCGGTAACTCAAGGTACGGGGCTGCTGATCTGGGACACTTTCAAAATCAGAATGGCTGATACCGCTGAATGGTATCAATTGCCTCTGGAGACAGTTGCCGACCTACGTACCAGGAAAGAAATGGTGGTTACGCCGCTCGCCGGTCGTGACGGGACGGTCAAGGAGTTGATTGCTGCCAGTGATTGGGATATCAGCTTTAAAGGCTTTTTGATTGATTACCAAAACGACGCTTACCCAAGTGAAAAGGTGAAGGAAATCAAGAAGCTGTTTGACTCGCTTACCGATAGTCGCGCTAATGGTGGTCAGATGATATCCCTGGAGGTAGACTCTAAGCAGTTGAACGATTTGGGAATATTTAAGCTGGTTTTTCGCGAGCTCGCATTCCCGCCGATGGCAGGCTGGCAAAACGCCTGTCCCTATGAATTAACCGCACTGAGTGATGAAGATATTGTCATTGAAATTCAACAGTTGGAAAATGCTTCTTAACCTGACTTGCCTGATTACTATTGGCCAGTTGGTTCTGAACTTCGTTCATGAAGTTGAGATCACTTCAGGCTGGACTGAGCGTACTGATATTGCGGTCATTAGACTGCCTAAAAAAATATATGTAAAGCAGGGAGATGTGCAGCGCCAGACCATTGACCAGGTTGTCAAGACAGGCGATCGGGTTGAAATACGCCTGGGATATAATGGCAAGCTGAGGACAGAATTTAGAGGTTATGTTGCCTCGTCGCCAGCTCCCAGGCTCCCGCTTGAAATTACCTGTGAAGATGAAATGTTCCAGCTCAAAAGAAAGCAGGTAAAGTCCAGGACATTTGAAAGTGCGACAGTAAGTCAGCTGATCAGTTATATCGCGCCAGGCTACAAAACCGAGGTGCTCAATAGCCAGTTGGGCAAATTTGCCATAGGCACGCATGGCCCTGAAACTGCTTCTCAAATCCTCGACAGGCTTGAGAGTGAAGCAGGGCTGCGGAGCTTCTTCAGATACGACTCCGATGGTGAGCCGGTACTGGTTGTTGGTAAACCCTATCTCTGGGTTATTAGCGAACAGGCGCCGGTGCTGCCTGAAGTAATTTATGTGTTGGCCGGAAAACAAGGCAATACAGTTGGCAATACCCTAAAATATGTGCGTTCTGAAGACCGTCGCGTGAAGGTCCAGGCCCGGTTGCTCAAAGACGATGGCAAGACTATCAAGGCCAAGTTTGAAGGTGATGTTGACGGCGAGGTTCGTACGCTGCATTATTATGCGATAACTGAAGAGGAACTCGAAAAAAAGGCCCGTGAAGATTACCAGCGTTTCAAGCGTGATGGCTACGATGGCGACATCGTAGGCTTCGGCTGGCCACATACACAGTCTGGTCAAATTGTCCAGGTAGTTGACACCATGTACGAGCAAAGAAAAGCCCGGTTTTTTATTGACCGGGTGAAAGTGAATTTTGGGGTAAGCGGTTTTAGAAGGACGAACACAATCGGATTTTCGGCATGAGCGACGCAGATAAATATTCCATCAAGGAGCTGATTAACATGCTTGTAATTAAGCATGCTCACCTTCGCCTGGCCGAGGTAAAAACTGTTGACCGGGAGAAAAAAACCTGTAATGCAGTTTGCACGATCACTGATATGGAACTGACCGGCACCAGGCTAACAGCGGTTGTTGATTCTATTGATCACCGAATGGTCCTTTATCCCAAAGTAGGCAGCGTTATTCTGGTTGCCATTGTTGATGGTACTCAACAGTACATCATGATACAGGCCAGTGAGCTCGACGGTATGGAGCTCAATGGATCGGAATTTTGCCTGGTCAAGGGTGAAGAGCTGAAGACTGAAATTACAAAGCTTCAGGAAACGGTTGCAGCAATTGTGTCGGCTTTCAAGTCATGGCAAGTTTTAGGCGCAGATGGTGGAGCAGCATTAAAGGCGGCTATGACTACTGCTCTCAGCGGCAAAGAGACCGGCAATTTTTCAGGTATTCTAAACGAGAATGTGAAGCATGGCTAAAATCAATGACATATTGATTGATGACACCGGTGACCTCTTGATAAAGGATGGTGACTTTGTTATTGGCCCTGCTCTGGAGACGCAGATAGAGCATTTGATGCTTGCTGATAAGGGTGCATATCGGGATGATCCTCTCGCAGGTGCAGGTATTAAAAGGACTATTAATGGCCGTTTAAATACCAAAACTGATATCCTCCGGGAAATAAAGCTTCAGCTCCAGGGCGACGGCTGGCAGAACATCGATGTGCGTCTTTTTCAAGATCAGGATTTAACTATAAATGCTGATCGGACATGAAGCTTCACACTGTTACATATGGCCAAACGCTGATTGATATTGCTATGCAGCGATATGGGGCTTACAGTGGCGTTTTTCTACTACTGGAGGACAATCCGTCCCTGGAGCGAATTGAAACGCCGCTACAGCCTGGTATTGAGCTGAAATTCCGAGATGAAGTGCCACAGCTCACTAACCGTAACCGGGACTTTGCCAGGCAATTTGAACTGAACAAAGTGACAGTGAATAATGGTCGCAAAGTGCTCCCGGATGAAGGTCTTGGATATTACGTGGAAGGGTACATTGATGAAGGATATTTTGAAACCGTTTAAGTATGGCTTGGGGAATCAAAAAACGCCTGGAGGTTGGTCGCGAGCTGACCTGGGAAGAGGGTGACGATAACCTAACCATCCTTGAAACACAGATACAAAAAAAGCAGGATTCAATGCCTGGACATACGCTTGTGTCAGCTGAAGAAAAAGAGCTACTGCAAGCACTGAATACCGAAGGCCTTGATGGGGGCAGGCCTGATAGCTTCCCTACTGAATAACTGAAATTATGATACGTAGAATCAAAATCAGAAGAGGAACTGCAGCTGACTGGACAGCTGCCAATCCGGTCTTGCAAAACGGCGAGATGGGCTTCACTACCGACACACGGGTGCTGAAGCTTGGTAACGGCTCAGCCAACTGGGCTGCTCTTCCAGGCATCAGCATCGACAGCCTCATGCAAAAGGCTGTTTATGACTCGAACGACGATGGTGTGGTTGGAAATTCAACCTTGCTCGATGGCATGTCGCTATCAGGTGTTTTGTCACGTGCTAACCACACCGGCAATCAGGCTATTTCTACAGTTACCGGCTTACAGACAGCCCTCGACGAAAAGATACCACTCACCCAAAAAGGAGCTGCCAATGGTGTGGCCACATTGGCTGGTGATGGTAAAATTCCGGTGAGTCAGCTGCCTACACTCAGGCTTACTGAGGTGTTCACTGTGGCCAATGAAGCAGCCATGTTGGCCTTGGCAGATGTGCAGCCTGGTGACATGGCAATCCGGACGGATTTTACTCCGGACAAAATGTTCATCCTCACCGAGGCTCCAGCGACTACATTGGCCAACTGGCGTGATGTGACTGTACAAGTTACAGTGATCAGCGTGAATGGCCAGGACGGCGTAGTCGTGCTTGATACAGATGATATTTCGGAAGGCTCAACCAACAAATACTTCACTTTAGCTCGCGTCCTGGCATCGGCTCTGACCGGCTTCACAGTTGGTAGTAATGCAACTATAGCAGCTGCAGACACGCTACTTCAGGCGATGGGTAAAATCCAAGGGCAAATCAATGCTCGCATGCCCCTGAGCTATCTGGATACTTCGAACACCCTGGGTGGTGGTGGAGCCAGTGACGCTAAAGTGCCATCTCAAAAAGCGGTAAGAGATTATTTTTTAGCTGAAACCGCTGAAATAGACGGCGGATCACCAGGTAGCATATTCTAATATGGTAAGGAGAATCAGAGTACGCCGGGGGACTGATGCAGATTGGTCAACCATCAACCCCATACTTGCCGCTGGCGAGTGGGGATATAGTACGTCTGATAAGTCAGTAAAAATGGGCGATGGTACCTCTACCTGGAATGCATTACCAAAGTACTTAAACGTTGACAATGCTCGTATTGGTAGCCATGTCGGCACATTTACACAGCAAACGAAATTTGAAGTTGATCATTTATATCCAGTAGGGGCTAGTGTAGCAGGTACATATTTGGTTGCACGGATGCGTAGGACATCTAATAGCTCAACGATGGGTACAGCACTCCGTACAATAGCTGTTATAGATTCTACCAATACCGCTAACTGGACGAGTGGAGTATATGGACAAAGAAGTATAGTTCAATTTGATGCAGGTGCGACAGGTACCGTATCAATGTCCGCAAATTTTATTGCTGCCAACGCCGTTTTAAACTGGTCAGGCACGTTAACCAAGCAGGTAGGGTTGTATGTCGAAGCTTTGACGGGTGCAACAACAAATTATGCCATAGAAACAGCAGGGTCTACACAAAGCCTATTTGGTGGCGGTGTGCGAATGCTGTCGCTTGGTCTTGGGACTGATCCACCATCCGATTATGGATTTGATGTGCTCACAGGCACTTCATCCGGAAACAGGCACTTGTTTACTGTAAATTCAGGCTTACGATTTCAAAGAAAGGGTGATGCTTCTGGTTGGTCATTCATTTATGGCTTTAGGACCAATAACGAAGCAATTAATGGTGGTTTTGGTGCATTGGGCAGCAATACGGCGATTACATATTACTATATCGGACAGAGCAGTAGTGTTAATCATTGGAGTATCTATACCGATAATGGACGACTTGAAGGCACAGGGGCATCAACGATTACGACGAGCGCAGGTGACTTGTCCTTAACCACAGGAACAGGGGGTTATATTAATATACTTCCAAGTGGTACAAATCCAGTTGTTTTTGGCTCTAACTCAAAAGATGCACATGTATGGTTCAGGGTCAGTAATACATCTTCTGGCTCTACAAGTCGCTATATGCAGCTAGATACAACGTCTGGTCATTATAACTTCAATAGCACATGGGGAAGCGGTAATGCAGGAGATGTAATATTCTCAAGAGCAGGTGGTGCGAGGTTGACTATTGAAATGTCTGGTGCAGCATCCTCAACATACACGATTGTTCACGGAAGATTGAGAATTGGTACCGCTGTAAATGATGGCTCCGCAACTACCGCGTTATTTCACGATGGTAGTGGTAATGTTGTTTCACGCGCTCTTGGGACAGGAGCATTTGTTACGATATCAAATTATCTTCTCGCCTCAACTGCTGCTTCAACCTATGAGCCTGTATTCAGTAAGAATACAGCGTTTAATAAGAATTTTGGCACAACCGGTGGCACTGTTGCCGAGGGTAATGATTCCAGGATAACTAATGGTCAGACAGCGTATGGATGGGGTAATCATGCGAGTCTATACCCTTTGCTCAACGGAACTGGAGCTACTGGTACTTGGGGAATTTCCATATCC
>Ga0172380_10002488_pt1 | contig 28052 bp, 42 predicted proteins | sample Leawe162metaG_FD_119747 | JGI IMG/M metagenome (GOLD analysis project Ga0172380, IMG submission 119747) | Leachate microbial communities from a municipal landfill in Southern Ontario, Canada - Leachate well 162 metaG | ecosystem: Engineered > Solid waste > Landfill > Unclassified | place... | reverse complement strand
TCCGACGATCCCAATCTGTTCTGAGTTACCGGAGCATTGATACATTCTCAGCAACCCATCGAAGGCATCACGAACTACTCTCAACATCCGAGTATAATTCTCTTCAATTGTCGTCGTGTTTGAATCTATCATTAGTATCACCCCGATCCCTTTTGTTGATTGTTATTTGTGGGATCAAAGCATGTATGAGCTGGACGATGAACGTTCCTACTAACCCAAGAAGGTAGAAGCACCCAACGAACTTCCAGAACCCACTGAACATGAAGTCGAGAAACCATTTTATGTTATCCAACGGAAGCACCGTCACTTTCAGAAACGCTTGATTCGAAAACAACTTTGCTCGGTTTCGATTTGCGTGCCTTGCGCATAGCACGTGCTGATCGCTCCTTGCTCATGAATACAACGGCATAATCGTAGTTTTCCGTCGAATACGGCACCCACCCACATTCTTGCATCCAGTACTGCGTCGCGAACCACAACAGACGATACCTCGATTGTTCCACGCGGTAGTGTGTGGATTCTCCATAATGGTGACGTTCAGTGTACTCGACAACGCGGTAGTACTCAGGGAACTTGTACCCCAATAAAGTACAAACTAGCAAACCTAATACAGCTACCGAAGCTGCATAAATCCAGATTGTAGTCATAACAGCCTCCAGGTTCTCAGTAGATTGACAAACAGCGTGTGTGCTTCTCCAGCGTCTTCGATCACTTGACCTTTGTATTCGAAGCCCTTCTCCGTGAGTTTCAGCATGACGCTCCTATCGGCGGACGTGAATGTGCAGTTCGAATGCAGAGGGACATTTCTCGTTGTTAATTCTAAACTTGGGCTCTCGGGTTCTGTTGTGTCTTCGGCACCCTCAACTTCATTACCGCAGTCACAACAACAGCCTTGAGCCGAAAAATCATAACTTCCACAAGTGCATTGCAAACCTCTTACTTTGTTGTGAGTCTCAGCCATGGAAATGAACTCCCAAGTAGTTCCATGATCTGTACTGACTTGAAATTTCAAATCGGATTTGCTTGTATCACGTAATATAACCAATTGACTACTAGCAATAGTCTCCAACTCGTTTTCAGTGAAGACCATACCTTGAGAGCAATCGCGTGGAGCTAAGTATGTCGGGTTGAGTTTCATCAGATCCTCTATTTGGTTGTTGTGATACGAAAAGAGCGTTGCCGGAATCAACCAACAACGCTCTTGTGTCTCTTTACCCCTTTGCTTTCAAAGCTTCATAATACATGCCAATAGCGTAGCTGATAACGTTGACAAGTTCAGCAATAGCTTTTGGTTCAGCCTTAGCAATGTTCGCAAGCACCTGAGCGAGAGTCAGCACATTGTCAACCTCATCATATTCAGCAAGAATCGGAGACAATTGGCTAATTGTATTCACCTGAAGATCAATTCCGAGGTTTACATGAATTGCTTCCCCGTAACTCTCATGCGTGTGACCATTCTTCGAGACGAACGCCTTGGTGATTTCGATCTTGACAAACTCGCCCTGCGTGCGAGGACGAACTTCAGCGATTCCTTCTGTCGCCAAGCGTTTAACTGAACACATATCCTTGTCAGTCAACACTTTGGTTTCACCAGATACACACTTAGCACTCTCATCGATCCCAGTAGTAACAGTTGCATTTCCTGCAACCTTCTTGTCATCAGACTTCTTACTCATGTTTCTCTCCTTACTTCACGTTGATGAATGGTGTAGGGCTGTTTCCGCCCATGTATGTCGGCATCTTCCCATCCCACTTCTCGATGGCCTTCAAATTGACGTAACCTTCGCCACCCTGGGCCTTGATCGCAGACGACTGGATTCTAATAGCCTCAGCCTCAGCTTGAGCGGTAGCGATCTTCTGTTCAGCTTCGATCTTGATTCGCTCCAAATCATTCTTCGCTTTCTGGGCATTCTGCTCGGCAGTCTGCTTGGATTCAATCGCTTCTTCGTACTGCTTGGAGAATTCGAAGTTGGTGATTTGAACAGCTTCAACCACAACAAAATATGGAGCAAGAAGTTGTTTCAAAGCGGCTTCGATATCAGCACGCACGAATTCGCGTTGTTGAAGAAGTTTGTCCGCCTGGAACTTCGCAACAACAGCTTTAACAACCTCCTGAATGCGAGGGTCAATAAGAGTTGTCTCGACATCCAGACCAGTCTTCGTGTAGATGATTCCAACCTTGGTGGGATCCATATGATAGTTCAACGCGACATTTGTATTGACACGTTGCATGTCAGAAGAAGCCGCCTGTGCTGGGGCGTGAGCCTTCCTGGTTCGAACGTCCACAATCTCCTTCGACTGGGCGTACGGAATCTTCCAATGCAAGCCGTCGGATTCGATACTGGTTACTCGTCCCCAGGTGAGAACTACTGCACGTTCACCGGAATCAACTGTGTAGAAACTCCACAGTGTCGGAAACAACACGAAGATTGAGGTCAACGAAAGCGCGACTACGAGTGCGATACGCTTCCAAGGTGTCTTGTCGAGAAGAACATCATCATAGTTAGCTTTGGCCATTTTGCGCTCCTGTTAGTTTTGCAATTTCATGTAGACTCAACGATTTCTCAATTCGAGAGATTTGATCTCACCGTAATATGTATTTACGGAATTGCGTGTCACTTGCTGTGGCGATGCTTATTCTTGAGAGCGGCAAGATTTTTCTTCGAGAAAGCAACGCCGCCGCACCGCAACTCATTCAAGCTTTCTGGTAACTCAGGGAGTTCTTCCACGGGGATACTGCTGCACTCAAGAACTTCAAGCCCTTCTGGCAGTGGCGGCAATCCATCGCCAGTGTAATAAAGCTCCTTGAGACTGGACGGTAGCTTGTTGATCACAGCAAAACAACTCAGTACTTCAAGGCCGTCAGGTAACTTGGGCAATGTGCTTATACCTGTACCTGAACAATCCAATTCCTTGAGGCTACCGGGAAGTTTTGGGAGCCTGTTGATCAAATAAGCGCCGGAACAATTCAGTACCCTGAGCTTAGGTGGAAGCTTTGGAATCATCGCAACTTTGGTATCCCAGCAATCAAGTACTTCAAGACTGTCAGGCAAGCTCGGAATCTTGGTAACACTGTTGTGCATAGTGCGCAACGTCTTGAGACTACTTGGAAGCTTTGGAATCGTCGCAACTTCGGAGAAGGAACAATCAAGCTCTATCAACCCCTCACACAGTTCAGGCAACTTATATGCGTCGCTGTACGTGCAATCCAATACCTTGATCTTCTTCACATTGGTGATCTCTACCGTACCGTCCCTGTTGATGTTATAATAACGGAGAGCATAGTCAACCTTTTCTTGGTCTTGGTTGGCTTCTGAGTTGGCTTCTGAGTTGGTGGCTTGGTGGTGGTTTTCATCGTCTCTGGTGCAATTGTCATCACTTACCTCTTTGTGTGTTGATTTCCATTGGTATCATCAGGTCGAATTGAGTGCCGACATTCAACTCGGACAATGCTTGCACACGCCCGCCATGAGCTTCGACAACTTCGCGAACCAACGACAGGCCGATACCTGTTCCTGCGTTGTCACGCTTCTCTTGAAAGTAACGAGTAAATATACGATCAAGATTCTCCTTCGCGATGCCGATGCCGTTATCACGAACTCGAATCATGAGCTTTCCATCCCTCCCGTAAAAATCGACAAGAACCGCGCCGCGCTTGGGATGAACAAACTTGAATGCGTTGTCTATCAAATTGAACATCACGTGGTTCATCCTAACCTTGTCGAACCTAGCGTGCTTCAACCCGGTCACCGATACCGTGAACGTTATATCTCGTGCTTTGGCGATGCTCGCCATGCTGGTCAATATGAAGTTGGCGTAACTTTCAATCGAATGGTTCTCGATGTTCAAAGTGATCAGCCCCAACCTAAATCTCTGGAGTTCCATCAACTCCAGAATCATTCGATCCAAGCTTCCCACGGCTTGTTGCATGTACTTCATCTTCTTGTGTACGATTTGTGGCATGCTGGTGTCGTCGGCAATATCCCAAACGTACGATGTTATGACACTGAGTGGATTTCTCAATTCATGTGCGACTCTCGCAACGAATTCGTCCTTGAACTTCTCGTTCGATCTCAGGATTTCGTTCGCTTGTGCCAGTTCGCTTGTGCTTTCCTGGAGCTGTAGCCTCTGCTTTCGTAGAATCAGCAACCCCAGGTATGCTATCAAAGTTATGGATATCTGAACTATGAATGGGACCAAATCCCCGGTAGTCAAGCTGTTGCGGAATACGAAAACCATCAAGGCGAATGATAGCATCAGACCGAAGAGAAGATCGAGCCCACGAACTGAAATCGCATAGGTGAGTCCGAAGAACATCAAGCTCAAAGCCCAAACTAACGATCTGTCAGATTGGATGTACATGTACCAAGGGAACAACCACAACGAAGCGGCATTCAAGATCACCCAACTGAAGTGCCAAGCTGTGGTTACTCGCTTCATGATGTAGAGCGAGCCACCAACCACGAGGTATATGACGGACAAGGAGTAGCGCAAGCCGATGCTCTCGAACAGATGGAATGACATCCATAGATAGCCGAACAGAGGCCATAACAAGATGACGATTGGCGTCGCCACTGGGACTGCCGCAAGATACTCCTCGCGATTGTGCTTCACATCGGATAGAATCATCGAGCGCAACTTGAGCATCAAGCTTTCCATTTGGCATCTTTGATTTCAGCGGTGGTGATTGGCTGGAAACCATCCGAGATGTTCTTGATTTCGAACACTTGAATCTGACTATCGGAAGGAAATTCGGATTCATCGGCTTCGATAACTTCGTGCGCTTTGCCAGCGACATTATTATTATTGTCGACGTACTCCCGTATCGACCCTTCCAATAACGTCAACTTTCGAGAAACCGCAACTTGAAATTCACTGATAGCGCAGAGTCGGGTATAGCATCGCTTGATGTGGACGCACATCGCTACAAGAAGCACTGCGTTAAGTAAGACTGCTATCGAGACTGCGATGAGCATCTTCAACTTCCTTCAATAGGTTCAACACGGCTTGACGAAGATACGCCGGACGGAATGGCTTTCTCACCACAACACAACCAAACTTGGATTTGATGTCGGCTTCACTCAAATCACGAACGAAGTCCGTTGTCAATCCACCAGTTACGAGCATGAAACGAACATAGGTCATCCCATGCAATTCATGCACCTTGCGAATGAGATCCAGCCCTGAAATACCTGGCATGAGCAGATCGGTTATCACCAATGTTGGCGCTTCGCCTTCGAGATAGATGAGTGCCGATGTTCCGTCGTTCACGAAGTCAACTGCAACATCGTCGCGAACTGTTCGAACGATATCGCAAATGAATCTCTGCATATCCAGGTTGTCTTCCACAACAAGTATCTTTGCAGTCATAATCAATGCACCCCCTTCCAAATGAAATGCTTGCTTAACCATTCAGGAGGCTTTCTCCTGGTGTAGTCGAGCAGATGAGCTTTGCACTCGATGTAGTAACTCCTATAGGCCTTTACTGCATTGCGCCTTCGGTACTGTTCCGGCATTGCTTGCGCAAAAGGCAGAATGCCAATATCGGGAAGACCTTTATAGTACTTCGCGCAAGCTCGTACTACCTCCGATGATGCATGTGATTTTCCAGTTCGGTAGATCTTCTCTTCATTCAATTTCAACGCGAATTCAACAAGCCAATCGAAACACTCACGCGACGAGTAGGCCCAGACTGTACAAGGATGGAACATGTGTCTGATATCAGGCTTATAGATAAAAGGGAGGGTGCCCTTAACAGTACACCCTCCCCTTCCGTTTGGTTTTGTGAAAAGCTTAAGCTTTCCAGATGCGACATGAGATGCCGTCGACAACATTTGAGCAGATTCCAGAATCATCTTGGAGCAGTGTGTATCGCAATGTGCTTGCACCGCCTTGGTAATGTCAGTATCCAAAACAAAGATGTTCAACGGCACCTCCTTCAAGCTAATTAGGATCGTTCAGCTCGTTTACATCCTCGCTTTGCTCCTCACCCTCACCCTCACCGTCACTGTTGTTATCCGTACCTTCGCCGTCAGTATCCTCGCCGTCAGTATCTTCGTCTTTATCCTCCTCAGCCTCATCATCCTCTTCATCCAGGTCGTCATCGTAGATGTAGTCGTAAACAACGTCTTCAGGATCGCTAACGGCCTCCTCACGAACGATACCCTCATCGCCCTCCAACACGCGCTCTGCGGCGGCACTCAACTCGCTGGCATAGTTATGAAGCTCTTCGACGCTGGAGAAGCTTGGACCGACAGCAGTGAACCCAACAACCACGTTCTCGTTTTCTTCGCTGAAAAGGACGTGGGCGAAAGAGTAGCTACGGTCGCCAGAACTGTCCTCTCCGGAAACCACACGAATAACACCATCGTTGAAATGCTCATCGACTTCGCAATCGAATGCGTACTCGGCAAGATCTTCTCCAATGACACGCACAACCCACGACGGGAGCTTCCCGACACTGCAAGCGTGCTCGACGGCTTCCACGATGATCTCGTCGATGTCGAATGCAGTAAGGTTGCCGTCGTATTCCGAAGGATCGTAACTGACAGTAATTGCGCTCTCTTCACGATGAAGATTCTTTGGGTCGACAGCGTCTTCGATCATCTGATGTTCGAGATGACGCTGGCACTTCGCGATGCTCACCTCGATAACATCGGAGGACAGATGCGAACCATCAACCTTTGTGATGCTCTCAAGATAGGTGCGTCGCTTGGTCACGTTTTCCGCAACCTCTTCCTTGGTAAGAAGACGGCGGCTGATGCTCCAACGGGCATGTTCCTTCACACGCTCGTCAAGCTTCTCACTCCAAGTTCCGAACAACGCGAAATGAAGCCTGGCATCAGCAATGGCCCTCGCGGCGTTACGGTCGTACCGATGGGGAACAAGCACCTGTGCATTCAAATCGTTCGTGTTGGCAACATTCAAGTGATTCGGGACGGCACAGACACCGCAGAGAATTCGATGACCGACTTTGTCATGATGCGAAGCGATGACGACGACACCACCATGGCCGTAGGTGAGTTCGGTATTTCCGTAGTAGCGGTAGGAAACCTGGTGACCTTCGATGCTTCTGATTTCGTTACTCATTGTCTCTTCCTGTTTCGTTGTGTTTGGTGATATATGAAATTGAATGTCAGTTGCGCGGAGCAGGATGGGAGCACGGACCTCCAGGTTGCTTGCCAGGCTTCTCCGTATCTGTGAGCGTGATCGGCTTCTTGCTTGAAACTTCAAGTCGAGACTCGTCGAAATCTAGCCAGTCACGCTCATCCTTCATGTTAGTAGGATCGCGCTTCGCCAACGAGATATGGTTGGCGGACGAAGGCGAACAGGTTCGACAAACAGCAATACCTTCGAAACCAGTCAGCTTGTCCTTGGCAGTCGAACCCAACGGTGTAGATACGATAACAGTGTTCCCGCGCTTGGCTTTGATGCGAAGCAGTCGCCACTCTGCGAACCACTGAGGTTCCTGCGGCGCACCTGTGTTTTGGTCCAACTTCCTAGGCTGGACCAAGTAACGATCACAACCAGTCAAGTACTGGGCGCACGTGATGATCAATCCCTGGAATCCGGTGACGCTATCCTTGACATCTTCAAGAAGCGCATAGCTGAACTGATGGGAATCTTCTTGCGTCTCGGTCATTGCTCTTTCTCCTTGTCTTCTTTTTCGAGTAGTTCCGTGATTTTCTGTCTTGCTTCACGCAACGCCTTGTTGCGATTCTTTGCGACCGAATCGTTGGTTTTCAGCAGGTGCGGAATCCCGTAACCATAAACCGAAACCAACTCGGCCAAACCTCCTGCAATGCGATCCATCTCGCGACAAACCTTCCTGGTCACTTGCGCGTGAACTATCGGATCACCGCTTGCAAGTTTCTTCTTGTCGATCTTCACACCCAGCGACTCAGCCAGATCTATCAACTTGTCGGATCGAGCTTCCGCAACGACACCTATTCTGTACAAGAAGTCATAAACACCCAAGGCGTCGTACGGCCGGTAACGGAAAATCTTCTTGAAGGCCCTTGGAGTTAGGAAGTTCCTCACGAAAGGGATATCGAAGTTCACATTCAAGCCAGCGTACACGTGCTTCTTGGCGAATTGCTCGCTGTTCTTGTCAAGATCTTCGGGTGCTTGCAAGAACTTGAATACTGCTCGCCTCGCGTCTTCTTCTGTTACCCAATCAGTGTAGTTTCGAAGATCGACTTTGTTGTAGGCTATGGCTTTCGGGTTCACCATGACATTCTCGTACAGAATGTTCATCTTCAGCTCATCCGACACCTCGAAGGCATGAGAGCATTTGATCAAGGCCAATCCGATTACTTGATGTTTCTCTGGATCATCCCCGCTTGTTTGACAATCACATACGATAATGCTCAAAGAGTGTCCTCCTTCTTTCAATAGGTATTTACGGAATCGGAAATTAAAAAGGGTGGCGCATATTTCAGCGCCACCCCTCATTGGACATTGCGTTCAGAATCTTGGCATCCGTTGAAGTAAACCTCGACAGATGCCACCCACTTCGCTAACCATGCCTGCGCAATGCCAAATTTTTGATTCACGGAGACGAGGAGATTTGAACTCCTGAGCGCTATTAACACGCTGGCGGTTTTCAGGACCGCTGTCATAAGCCAACTCGACCACATCTCCATAAGCTATAGTCCCAAGTTCTCATCAAGCTTTTCGAATCTTCCCCTCAACCACGACGTAATCAGGCTTCAAATGCATGCCGAAACGGAAGCCATCTTTTCGAAAAGCGTAATCGACGAAGAGATCGAACGCGATGCGATCACGCCCTTGGAATTTCGAACAGCACCTGGAATACCACGAGTCGTAGTTCTCACCGATGCCGCTTTGAAGCATACGCTCAAGAACAGACTGCCTCACTTCACCTGAATTGTATTCACCGAAACTTGTGTTATCTCCGAAGCAGTTCTTGCCGCGCCAGATAGATGCGCGAATCGACTCGCGAACGGGAAGATTTTCGAACTCTTGTTGCGCCAATCTGTTGCGCATCTCAGCACGGTCTCTCTTCGAATAACCCAATGATACTCTCGTGTGGTACCTAGGAAACATACATCCCTCACTCATGTGAATTATCTACCAGCTCCTCCATTTAACATCATGTACTCGTCGTCGGTCACTGGAGAATAGTCGATACACCGTCCCGTCGAAGATATATCCACAGGACAACCTTCTTCAATAACACAAGCGCTGTTATTATCGGCCCGATCATTGTGCAAGCAGTCGATAGCCTTGCATCGTATGTGAGGCACTTTCAACCACGCTTGGTGATCAGTGAAAGAAACCTCTGCGCAGACGCATTCGAAATCACGTGAATATCTGAGTTCGATGGTGAACGCTTCTTACTCGACTTCTTCCAATGCACATACTCATCCTGGAAGGCCATCGCGATGTTGGATTGCCAACCGAGTGCGACGTTAGGTTCTGTTAGCATTGCACCTAGATCAGCCATGGTCTTCGCAGTATCAATCTTCGGCTCGGATCCCAATGGAGCCAAACCCATTCTCTGCGATTTGTAGTGCTTGTCGTTGATTGTTTGGAGTTCCAGCTCCAGATCACATGAAGTTACTGGAACACCTATTGCTACTCGACGCAACTTGCGCAAGTACCGCCTATGCTCACCTTCGGGATAGCGCAACTGACATGCAGACCAAGTAGCATCAACGATGATACGTAACGCATCAGGTTGTACACGTTGGCGTACTTGGGAAATCAACGCTTGAATGTCGACACCTTGAGATTCAAGTTCGATAAGAGCTTTGAAATACGGGATTCTAAAGATGCAGTCCTTTGACAAAGCTACATGGACCGAGTCCGGATGCTTGAATGGATGGAGGCCTACTGCTATACGTTCTTCGATTGTCGAGATTTTCTTAGCCATCGTTACTTACTCCTTAGATGATATCGGTCGCACTTAGTTTTCAAACAAGCCCCGCTTGAACCATCCAGAAGTCAGGAAGACCATTGAGTTCAACACCCACCTTCGAGAAGTAGGCATCGTTGGTCAATGACAACCCACTAGCATCTAAATTCTGTGACGAGCTGGCGACATCTCCAGTAACGTCATCGACTTCAATTGATGGTTCCTGGAAGTGCGCAGACAACTCGTCGTCGGTCTTCTCGAACATGGTCTGACGCTGTTTCTTCATCTCATCCGAAATGAAAAGGTGGAACCAATAGGCGTCGGTCGAGACGATCCTTGTAACGTTATTGCGACCCTTATCGGACACTGTCGAAAAACAGGCAACGCAGTCGGCGTAGGTAGGATCATGCTTGATTGCAGAAGCAAGCTTCGCTTTGAACTTCTCATCTTCTATAGCCTTCACTGCGGCCTCATGTAGCCGAGTGAGACTCTGCGCAGTCTCCAGTTTAACATCTTCGAAAGGCTTATCGGATTCGAAGTGAATGAGAATTGCTCCGTCCATCTCCTTGCCTGAGTCATTTCGGTAATACTCCAAGCCTAATTTGTACTGAATCACAGTAATCTCCTTGTCAACAGGTTATCTTCGGTGCGTTTGGATCATCATTGATTGGGAAGAGATTCCCGTAGGCAGGTGCATTCTTCTCCTGAGAGCACTTTGTTACATAATCTTCGATCATGCCCCAAACGTCGTGGTACATAGGCCAATCGTTCTCGACGACAACGGCCTCCACGGGAAGCTTGGCTCCGAACTTCCTGCCGACGTTGATCTTCCTTTGAATAATCTCCAAAGCTTGCAGGTCGGCTCGGTTCAAATGTTTCGCCATGTCGGAACGCTTGATGATCACATACCGATCTTCACGCTTGAAGTCAGACATTCTTCTTGGTCCTCATCTTGTTGATCTTTTCGAATTGCTTGAAGAACTTCGCTAGTCTTCGATCGAAAGCTCTCTGCTCACGCTCGTTGGCAAACCAGCTTACAACACCAGTCATTGTAGTTACCTCACGTTGAAATTGGTTGCGCATGTCCGTTGTCGCTAAGCACCTAGCGCGAGGTGCTGCTGTCAATCAATGCATAATCAACAACATTAAAAAAAAGGCGAGAACCTGCTAAGTCACGGACTAACGACTGCCACTGATGTACTCCTCTAAACCCACAGTGTCTTACACTGCGACCCTAGCTTTCAAACTTACGCGAAGTCCACCGAAACGACAAAATGGGACTTCGCTTTAAGCGCATGGCGGCACTTTGTTACTTAGCGGCACGCATCAACTCAAGTTCCTTCTCAATGTTCTTAGCCCAACGAAGAATCATGTCTTCATCACTGCGGCCTTGAAGGAATGTCTTCTCAACACAACGGTACACGCATTCGTCATTGGATCTTAGACGAAAGTCAACGTCACATCCACCGTGTGCGCTTGTGTTCGTTTCGATCTTTGTTATGATCCCGTGGGTACGTTTCGCCCACTCGATCAACTCCCAAAGAGTCTTTGGGTATACCTTCACGATCTTTGGATTCTTGCTGCTCATTGTATCTCCAAAAGTGGTGGTGAGTTTTTGCAGATCCCTCACCGATGTTATTGTTCCATTTGATTATCGCGCTGAATCAAAGCGTCTGCTTCATGTCTGTGTTCGCGAATCTCCTGCTATCCAACCTAGTGCGATTTACTTGCTTCGATTGGAATTACAGTCTCAATGTAAACAACGTTGGGCGGCAGACAACACGCCGCTCTCTTTCAACAACCTTGAGTGATGGTCCATGAAACCTTAACTCTAGTCATTGTCCAGTGACCTTCATACAGTGTCCTGCACTACGTGTCAACAACTGCTACCAACGTTATCGAGTTTGCGTCGTTGCGTGTGGATGAACCCGAAGAAACCACAGTTTAACATCGATTTGGAAGTCCAAGCGCCAACTACTTCCAAGCAGATTCTCCGTAATCTCGGACGCCGAAGCGGAGCCAAGACCAGGTAAGAGTTCCCAATAGAATCTTTCAAACTACGCCAGCAATAAGTCGGCGCAACTTTCGACGACGCTTTGGAGTAAACCCCATTGCATGTAACATTTGGGAACAATTTTCGCGCTGAACAAGCGTCTCCGGGCCAGTAGTTGTTTCGAACCAACTAAGACGCACCTAATTCAGTACTTTCACTTTCGAGTCTTTGCTACGTCTCGCCTGTGACTGGCTTGACTGTTAATATCGTAAGCAAACTCATGCATCCTGTCTCGAATTAGGTTGCACGAGTAGGTTCTGTTCTAACGTGTTTGGTAGGAAGATGAACGTGAACCATCACCTTGCTTTTCTCAGACACCACGACGTTGAATTGTTGTCCTTGAAGATCTTCCAACACGCTCTGCGAAGTTATGGGCGTTCCGTAGTGGGGAAGCCGTCTTCGCAAAGATCAGTATCACGAGAATGTCGTCGGCCTCGCAACGGATCTTGTCAGAGCCATCAACCCTGTTTGCAGATCGGTTGCTCCAACGCTAACCCAACGCTTGTCTGTTTCTTCATGCGACTTGAGCTTGTCGACGAGTTCCTTCAGTTCAACACCCTTCGACTTGATCTCGTTCATGAGATCAATCTCTTCCTGTGAGAGATCACGATAACCTTGGATGAGTGTATGCTGGTCTTTCAAAAGCTCCCCTTCAGTTCCATTCGAACCACGTTGAAAGTTTCTTGTAGTAGCCACCATCAAACAATTCCTTGGAACGACGTACAATCTTGTTGGCTTGACGTTTCCCCTTAGTTCCTGTTGGCTGCACGTAACCGCTGTCGTGCCTTCCTAGAACGTACTGTCCTTTGGATCCACGTTTGCGTAGTCTGTAATCTCTCGAAGACATCTCAGGCTCCTTTGTTTAAGGTACCCTAAAGCATGTTGACCTCCTAAGCATAAGAGCTATATTCACGAACATTGTTTTCCCTATTCGGTTTATTTGGATGGGCACTGCGTGATTCGAACACGCGACTCTCATCGTGTAAGGATGAGCTTCTAGACCACTGAATTAAGTGCCCGTATTGGTGGAAAGCTGGACCCGTTTATTTCATTCCATTAGTACATACGGGTCAAGATGTACTTCCGCTGTGAACTCGGCTTTCAGACCTCCGCTACTTAACCACCATCTTCGCGGATGCCATCTGGAAATTTAGGGATCTGTTTCGTGTGGAAACCAAAACAGTCCCAGCGTTGATGTTGATTTGCATTTAGACAAGAACGCCTTCGTTCCTATTGGGCTGTAACGGTGCAATCCGCCACCCTGTCTATCCGCACCAACGCAGAATTCACTCAACAGAACATTCGAATTGATTCAAAATACGTTTGCCATTCGGTAGATGAAACGTGTTCACACTAGCTAGGTCATAAGCTGTTGCTGTGAACACGATGCTATCAGCTTTTGCCCTCCAGCACGTTACATGATAGAGAGTTGCTGATGTCCCTTTATGCTTAGGGTTGCTTAGCATACTCGGAATGGCTATTGACAACAACGCACCAATAATTACTAAGAGAACCATTAACTCAATCACAGTGAAGCCATTACGTGAGACCTTGTTCATCAGACAGCCCCTGCAGGTTCAAGGAATCGAATTGACTTCCGAAGTATCATCGCGTATTGAATCTCGGATTTAGTCGAACTTCCGATGTAACCACCGACGTTCAAAACGAATACCTCGTCGGACAGATCGATCTTCCTCTTGTGAAGTTCGTCAAGCATGATCTTTTGCTTTTCTGTGCATCCAATATCTTCACCGTGTGCTTCCAAAGCACTGTGAGGGTAAAATCCTACAGATAACACAATGTTTCCATTCATCGTCTCTTCGTAATTGGCTTTTTGGAACTCTTGGTAGAATCTCGTCGACCCACACAAGCACACCACTTTTGGTTTAGTCATACTTCCTCCGTCATTGAGTATTTACGGAATTCATTTCCGCGACAAGCTCCTTCCCGGAAAGAGAGCACTTGTTCTTTTTCATTGAACAGCTTCGGAATCTTCAGTGCCATTTCGGTAACCTACATTATACTTGTTACCAAGGGTGAAGTAATGAATAAACACCAGCCATTTTCTGCCCACTCAACCAAACGTCACGATTGTTACCATATCGGCAACTGATAAGCGCACAAGCTACGTTTGTAACTACTGCGAGCATCGCTCCGATGAAGATGCACCTTTGTGCTTGATTTCAATCATGCTTCTATCCTCCCTTGACGTACGATTCTGGAAACATGGAACGTATGAACGATGTTATGTTTGGTGAGTTCGGCGACGAGATTCAACCTCCCATCGCCAACAGCAAGACGATGCTCCAACGACGTGCGGTAGATGAGAACTTGCCTGCCAACTTTTGTCGTGATTATGAAGTTGGTCGGATGAGTCTTTTCCCTCGGAACGAAAAGACCAAGCGGAAGTTTCGAAATCAACTCGGATATTAACTTACTACGCTTTCTTTCCAGCACTCTTGCTTGCTCCACAGAAAACCACACCTCATCTCCGCAAGTACACGTCCTCGCTTCGATGTCCCTGTACAGGACTTCACCCAATTCAATACAGTTATCACTGTAGTCAATAGTGGCATTTACGACTTCTGTATTGCATTTTGTGCAGATCATTTCAAGCTCCTTTGATACAGATGATTTGACGAAGTTCGTTGTACGAAGCGACCAACTCGCATTGAGCATGCATAACGTCATTGATGTTCTTGTACGCACCTGGGGTTTCATCCAAAACACTTTCAGTCTTCAAACACTCGATGCCGCTCGTTGCTTTCACATGATCTTCAACAGTAAATTTCTGACGAGCATCATGTCTACTCATCAACCTTCCAGCACCATGACTGCATGAGGTGAAGCTTTCAGGATTGCCTAAACCACGTGCGATGAATGTTCTTGCTCCCATCGATCCGGGAATGATAACTACATCTGTCTTTCTCGCACGTACTGCACCTTTCCTGGTGACCCACACGTTCGACCCGAAGTGGTTCTCCAAAGCCAAGTAGTTGTGAACACATTCGATTCGACTCGCATCAACAAGCTTTGGGCAAAATTCAGCCAATTTCGAAAGTGCATTCGACAAAATGGTACTTCGGTTACATCTGGCGTACGCTTGCGCATAAGACACAGCATCGATGTAGGGCTTGAAGTTCTCGGAGTGTGTTGGTATGTAGGCCAAAGCTCTGTCTTTCATAACCTTGAATGTCCAACGTTCGATATCTTGGTAGGCTAACTTGGAGAAGTAATCTCCGATGTGAGCGCCCAAGCCACGCGATCCAGTATGAACAAGAAGACAAACAAGGCCATCTTTATCCAAGCAAACTTCCAGGAAGTGATTTCCTGTGCCCAACGTTCCGAGTTGTCTCATCGCACCGCGACGACTCTTCTTTATTCGTTCAGGAAGCATGTTGAATAGATTATCAAGCTTTCCATACCAAGCTTCCAGCACTCCATTAGGGATGCTATCGTCGGACCAAGCACCTACATCACCATTGTCTCCGTTGTTCGACCTGCCGTGAGGAACAACGGACTCCAGAGCGGCACGTAACTCAGCCAAATCCGGATAGAAGTCCTCGACACGTGTGTTCGTAGTCACAGCCGCGACACCGCAACCAATGTCGACACCTACGGCGGAAGGTACAATCGCACCCTTGGTAGCTATAACAGTTCCGACAGTAGATCCAACTCCAGCATGCACATCAGGCATGACAGCAACATGCTTGTAGATAAAAGGAAGCTCGGCGACAGCGGACAATTGCTTCCAAGCATTATCTTCGACATAGACGCCGTCGGTCCATGACAAGATGGGCTTGCCTTTTGTTTGTGTAGTCAGCATTGGTATCAATCCCTTTGAGTTCGGCAAGCATCTGAGAAGGTGCTTGCCGAAGAAGTTACGTCGGTGACTTGTGTCGAGGTGCGATAAGCAAGTTGATGAATCTCTCAGCACCTTCGTTCACTATAGCGTGAATATCAACGGACTTGCCGCCGTCGACTGTCGGCGTGTAGCCCTTGACCTTCGTCGTGTAGACATCGAGCATGGACATGGCGATGTTAGCTACCCAACCGCGTCGATATTCCTCATCGACAGATAGCGCATCGGACAGAACACTTATGGCCTTCTCTAGTTCGGTAGGCAACCCCAATTTCACGGACTTACGATAGGTACTATTGATCTTAAGGAAGAACATTTCAATATCTTTGGAATTGAACATCGTAACAACATCTTGTTGATTGGCCGATTGCGTGCAACCGTCCTTGACAAGTTGCTTGACGCATCTACGACGCTCGGCACTAGGAAGGGTATCCAACATCAACCAAACATTGTAAGCGATAGAAAACACTTCATGACTGCTGAGAACCTTATCAAGATGCATGAGAACATTATCGAGGTTGATGCAGACTGGATTATGGAAAGACTTGTACTCGACGGAAGTCAAAGTCTGCAACAGAGATTTCGGATGGTTAAATGGAGGAAGGCCTTGAAGTTCGCGTTCGTGCGCAGTTGCGTAGTGCTTTCTCTTTGTCACAGAACTCTCCTTATAGGTTATGAGAAAGGAGCGCACTCCCAGTGTTAAGTGGTACGTGCGCTCCTTGTATATTTGATACTTTAATCAACCGACATCATTGCTGCGATTAGTCGTCGGATTCGATGTCCTCTGGATCGTCGTCGGAATCTTCGCTTCCGGAAACCACGATAACATCAGCCGAAGCCTCACCAACGCTCACTTCAACATCGTCGTCGTCGTCGCCGTCGGTGCTCACAACGTCGTCGTCAGCATCACCATTCTCTTCGTCGCTCACTTCCAGCGAAGTTCCAAGCGTGTCACCTTCGGTCTCGAAAGCTTCGGACATGGACGAACTGTCGGAAACGAGGTGAGTAAGAGGCCCAAGCAACTGCGCGTACTTGTCGGCGAGCGTGATCGCCGAGTTGAGAGTAACCTGATAGACGAGAAGTCCATCACTCTTGTTGTTGTCGAGATCGAGAGCGGCACCGCGCGCAACCTCCAACTCGGCCGCGAACCTCTGGAAGTAGAACAACTGCTTTACATTGTGCGAGAAGAGAACGGCGAAACCAATGACACCTGCGTAGGGAGAAACCACAGGGACGATTCGCGAAAGCACGGCTTCAGGATCGGCAGTAACCGAAACCTCCTCATGCTGAGTGGACTGCTCTTCGTTGAGGATCGCGGCGTTGCGAACAAGACGAAGAACATTCTTCGCAGGTTCGGACTTCAACGCATCCTCCAAAGCTTCGGCACGGGCGAGCAACGCTTCGTTCGCTGCAAGCGCAGTGGTGATCTGTTCCGTCAGCTCGGCAATTCGCCCGTGGTTGACAGATGCGACATCCTTAACCAGTTCGAGAAGAGACTGAAGATTCTTTGATGGCTTGCCCTTGTCCTCGGACTCCTTCACAGCGGCCTTGACAAAGTCGCGAAGCTCACGCACACCCTTGATCCTGGCGTTATTAGCATCCTTCACGACGTTGAAGAGATCCAACGCCTTGATGAGATTGGTTGGAGTCTTCCCCCGCTGTTCCAAACCTTCGATGGTCTGAGTAAGGAAGTCGCGAAGAGAATTCATCGGATTCACAGATTCGTTCTTGTTGCTCATTTTTCAATCTCCTACTGGTCTCCCAGCATGTTTTGTTGTTCTCACAGGAGCTAACACGTTTGCGTCTTCCTTCTTCCTGAGAAGGCATGAAATCCCCGCACTCCCGCAGGTACTTGGGCGATTGTTTCAGAGGTTTGCTTTCCCTCCAAGGAAGTATTTACGGAATTGACATTACTTCATAGCATCCAGTCCTTTGCTGAAGGTTGGTGTTGTGGGTTTGACGATTTGCTGGTAAATAGAGATCTCGCATAGACGCGAGTGTTTAACCTAGCGGCGTTCATCAACTCGATGAGCTTCTTTTCATTCGTCGGAAGCTTGTTCTCAATCAAGAACCTGCGTACGTGCCGATCCTGCGGGAAGGAATCAATGCAACAGTAATCGCGGGCGAACATACTGATAACTTTGGGAACTTTGACATCACCCAAAGTCAACAGCACTATTAGGTTGAACTGCTCCTCGCGCCAATCCTCATCCTGCATGCAGGTATGCCAACACTTGTCGAAACCGAAAGCTGTTTGCTTCTTGCTGAACTTCACAAATGCCTTCAGGTAACTTCTCTGCCACTCCAGAGGAAACATGGCTTCGATTTCACGTGGCCGCAATTCGTCAAGATCGCGACTACCTAAAATCTCCAAAGCCTTTGCTTGTACCGAAGTGCGTCTTCCGATCTTCCAAGGACCGGAGCCCAAGCAGATCAGCAAAGCCCTGCTGGGGCGCTGAACACGCAACCAATCGCAGTCCTTGTCCAATGTCGGCTTCGGTGCCACCTTCTTGAAGATGTTACGAACACGTTTGATCTCATCCTTCGTCGGCGGGACATTCTTTGTCATTTACATCTCCTTTCAACAACGAATATGGAGTGAAGTACGAAGCGCATCGCTCCTTGCCTCGTGGTCCAACATCACGCGAGCGCAATATCCAGGTGTCTCCCGAGTCGAAGCGTAGCTTGTTGTGCTTTTCGATAACTCTGGAGTCTTGGGAGAACCATTTGTCTTCGACACGAAACCAACTACTTCTGAATCTGGCGGAGAACACAGCCGACAGGTGCTCATCGCCCATGTTGGCGAACATGCGATTCGCCATCTCCTCGGAAGTAACTTCAACAGCCAATAGCTCCAATTGACGACCAATCTCGATGGACGAGATAGCTTCCATGTCAGCTCCTTGTTCGAAATGATATTGATTGACCTTTAGGTCTAGGTGCGTAGTGGCACACACCACGATCAGCCAGGAACCTCTGAATGTTATCAGACTCTTCGGGGTAGTGCTTCTCCAAAGTTCCCATGAAAGCAACCAAGGCGATTCCTGAGACTCCCAAAGGTTTATTGTCTTTCTTCTTCAGGCGCTTGCCCAGCTCCAACCCTAGTTTCTTGAATCTCGGTGGTATGTCCTTGATAACAATATCAGAGTCGCCTACAGCTATCTTGCCGTACTTCTTCTCCGACATAGCAGACGCCACCTGAACGGCATAAAGCAGAATGCGATTCTTGGTTCCTTCGACATCGTTTGGCGTTACCGATTCAGCATACTCCCGCGCCATCTGATCGGCGGGCGTCTTGTCAGATCGCGCCGAACCCAAACTTCTAGCGACCTTGTGCATGAACTGGTGCATGCCAGTTTCAACACGAATGAAGTTCGAGTTATCATCGGACCCACCACCAGCTTGCGGACAGATGTGATGCCAGTCCAAGGCTGTAATCGGATACCGCTTGTTGCTCACTTGACATACGAAGTGCGACTTCCCAACAAGGTCGGCGGGAATCTTACCTGTGTATTCGTTCTTGCCGTTCGCCATCGTTACCGACCATACCGGAGCGAGGAATCGCGAAACACCTGGGCCAGTTCGTTCGGTGGCATCCTGGACACTTCGATCTTCACTTCTTCGCCGCGCTTGACAAGCACACGTACGACTTCTCGTGTACTGTCGATCTTCACGGTGTCGATCTCAACACGCTTGTCAAGAGAGTCGATCACCTTGTTAAGCGATGCGATTTCCCTGCGTAGTCTGTTTGTCTCATTCTTGCTAGTATTGCTAGCAACCACCCCAGAGATGACACCGATCAAAACCAGCGCCGCAGCTACAAAGGTGACTACTATGACCTTCTTGTACACCAGTTTAGGATCGCTATATTCTGTATTCATGTCTCTCCTCCTTACTTGTGGATGAAAAAGTGGATGGCATCATAGTCGCGAGATTCCCCACCGACGACCAAAGTAACGTACTCCCTACCGTCGATGGCACGTTCGCGTGAAGTCGTCACGTAGCTTCGTCCGATCTCAAGGTGTTGATCGAAAGTAGCATGATCACTCGCTACCGGACGGGAGATGCAAACCGACATGCCGTGTTCAACACGGTAGACGCCAAGCACATCCTGATTGTTACCATCGCGGTCGAGGACTTCCTTCAGGAACTTCGAATAAACGTTCCTCCTGTAGAGGCCCATGAAGTAATTCAAACCCCGTGATTGGTTTCGGATAGCTACGGAGTAGGTGTCATCGCGTCCCTCGCTATTGGTAACGTTGAACACAAGCACAACCTTATCGCACTTCGGATTCTCGCTACCGTGAAACAGAACATCGACGATGGTGTGCTTGTCACGTCGTTGCTTCGAGATGTTGACAGAGTAGTGTTTCAGTCCAGTCTTTTCGCGTTCATGGATCTTCGCGTACATCTCTTCGGCAAGGACACGATAGTACCAATCGACTTGATTGAAGTAGTTGAGGGAAGACGCCACCCAATCCAACACGTTGAAGTTCGGGTAGTCCCGCTCTTCGACATCGTCGCACAGATTGATCCTCATGCATGCAACGAATTCGGAGTACTGGATAACAACTCGGGCTGTGGAGTATTCCTCGCTGTTCACGATGTGGATCAACCAGGTTTCGTTGTTCCTGAACACCGAGAACGCTACCTGATCGTGCGCATAAAGCCTCCCGTGTGGCGACGGCTCGTAACTGTCAAACGGACAATCTTCCAACCCATTCTGGGTTAGGATCTTCGTCAACTCCGAGAGGAATTGATTTCGGTTCGCATTGAAATTGATCATTGTGTTAGTCCTTGAAAGCGTCGAGCCAAGCTCGGAATCGCTTGTGCGATGTGTTGATTACGTCTTTGCGAGTCAGCAACCCGCGCATAGCCAGATGTACAGCATTCACTTGTGTAGACCATGGATCCTTTCCATGACAATCGCTATTTACGGCAAACAAACACCCCATGCGTTTCGCTTTTACGATCAAATCGTCGGGCAGATCGCATCTATCTCCCTGACCGTTTAACTCAAGCACGACGTTGTAGAGCTTGCACAGCTTGAATAGAGCAATCCAATCGACATCTGCACCGGACCTTTTCCCTATGAGTCGCCCTGTTGGGTGAGCTATGATCATTGGATGCTTGCCGATGGTCTTGATCGCCTTTTCCAATCTCCCTAGAATGTTACTGTCCTGCTTGACATGGGTCGAGAGAACGATGTAGTCGAACTTGCCCAAACAGTCAACAGCGTAATCCAACGTCCCGTCGACACGAACATCAAGCTCGACGGATGCATATGGACGTAGGGTTTCTCCATCCTCGCGCATCTTCTTGCGCAATTTTCGAATCTTGGTAGCCAACGCGACAGCGGACTTCTGATCCATACCGTTACCAGTCGATTTCGAATGATTCGATATCCCGAAGAATCTGTACTTCTGCTTCTTAGCCACAGCCAAGAGTCTGTCGAGATCCAAAGCGCCGTCAGAATCCGTGGTATGTGAGTGGAGATCTCCGATAACGTCGGATTCTGAGATGACGGATACCTCTTCCGTCACGTTCAAATGATGATCTCTACATTCCGGAGGTGTGTATGGAATGTTGAGGAATTCGAACACATGCTCTTCCTCGTCGAAGTAGTGGCGCTTCTTTCCTTCGTCGATGTAGTACTGCGAGACCTTGCATCCGTACTCCGCCTCGGCATAAGTTCGTAACGCTACGTTGAACTTGGCAGAGCCCGTGAAGTGCAGAACTGCCGTTCCCCACGAATCTGATTCGATGAAGTTGAGATCGAGCTTCCTTTCCGATCCTCCGATCCGGTAACGTAGATATGCCTTCCTGTCACCGTCGGCTTCGATAGATGCAGACAACGCTTTGGAGATCGCACGAACTGCGGACTTCACGTTCGAGTAGGAATTGACACGCATGAGAATGTCGATATCGCGGCAATCAGGACGCCATCTGCGAAACGATCCAGCAAGCATCGCATCTGTTATCGACTTCACATTGAGGCACGCTTCCAACACTGGCGTAATATCCCGTGTAACCACAGATCGCGGAATACGTGCCGAGTTCGCCTTCCAATCGTAGAAGGCTTCAATGATCTTCGTATCAGTCAGATCGCCACCCTTGATCTTGCTTTCAAGATCCGCCATGCTGGTAACTCCATGGGTGTCGTATATCCTCAACGCTCCCTTTGGCCCTACTCCAGGAAGTGCGATCAATTCCCGTGTCTCGTAAGGAGGTCCGTATTGAGAGACCTCTTCGAGAAGAGTCGAAGATCCCGTACGTTTGATTTCGTCGAAGTGGGCAAGCATGCCTTTGCCCAAGTACTTGACGCCGTCAATGTCTTCCATCGTGCCGTGTTGCTCCAACGCTTCGAACGCGAGTCGATAGGACCGAATGCGAAACTGATTCTCACCCTCCTTGTATTCGAGGTGGTGATGCATCCGCTTGAGAAATTCCAAGCACATATTGTAGTGATTCACTTTTGACGCCATGATCATGTACCTTTCGAAGTTACGTATGCTGAATGCGAGAGAAGGGATTCGAACCCTCACACCTTTCGGTACCAGAGCCTAGATCTGGTGCGTAATCCAATTTCGCCACTCTCGCCAAGTTACAGGATGTGCGTGAAGCGCCCACCCCACTCCTTGATTTCGAAAATCGACATGTTGAAATCCTTCGAGATCCAAGCTTCGTCCTGATGAGTCGGCAAGCTCAGTTCATCGAGTGGAATCAAACCATGTTCGCATCGAATGTAGACTTTCTGCTCGAAGACATCGGTGACAATTTCCTTCGGAAATATCAAAGTCTTCTTGTCGTGGATTTCCAACACATACACCGGCTTGTCTTTGTACATCAACGTGTGCATGTTACACTCCCTTTCTAGTAATCGGATTCCTGACTCCTCCATGCCGCGAGGGTCGTCGAGACGTACGTGTACCCGCGAGAGTCCTGATTAGCGAGCAGAAGCTCACCTGTGCGGTCGTTCGAAATGCATCGCATGATGTAGGCTTCGGTACCTCGAACGAGATCTTCGAAAGTAACATCGCGCTGTTCCCAAACGACGAGATCCTTACCCCAGTGCTTCCCGATTCGAGGACCAGTCAGCACCCATCCACGGTTCTTCGGATCATCGCTCCAGGTCAGGTTGAGTTCATACTTGTCGGAACGCGGCAACTTGATAACAACATCTTTCCTGTCGATATTGCCGTTGTTGAAGTCCTGTTCCTTCAGTTCATTGAGAAGAGATGCGCGAAGCCAGCAAAGCTTCCACCCTGGAAAGAGAAACCTCGGCTGTGCGATATTTCGCATGTCTGGCTTGCGGCGTTGGAGCTTGGAGAGATCGAATGTCTGAGTCATTACTGTTCTTTGGTTGTGGTTTTATTGGGTTACTTGGCGGACTTGTTGCATGCTTCGGCAACCGAGACAAGTTTCGTTGCCCTCAGTTGTCCAAGGCAAGCCATGTCAATTTTGCTCTTGAGTGCAACTGCTCCGACTTCCTTCATCAGCATCGGTGGCTGATCGTGACGGAACCTTGCGAACACCGGGAATGTCGAAGCATTCCCACCCTTGGTATCTGCTTGCTGGACGAACTCGATGAAGTAACCACCGAGAGATTCCCGGTACTTCCAGACGATCTGCTTTGCCTTGTCGTTCGGAACCGTGACTCTCGTGATGGCTTTCTTCTTAGGGATCCAGCAGACAAATGCCCCTGCACGACCTGCATTCTTGCCTCTACCTTCCTCGACGCCGATGATAACAGCATCGACCTTCGTATGCTCCTTCCACTTGACATAATTGCCGCGCCACTTGGAATCGGCCCGGACAGGAGTATCGAACATGCGAATGATCGATCCTTCCTCGCCGCGCTTGATATAGACATCGTGAACAGTCTTGAGTTCTTCCCATGTCTTGCACTTGGCCATCTCGATGACGTTGATAACGTCTTGATTGAGTCCGGTGCGAAGCACATTCTTTTTCACGTTGAAGACAATCGCGTCACAAAGCTGATATCGATGCATGTACGGGATATCGCAAGCTTGACCATGCGCGATCTCAGGGTAGATATCGTACAGAGTGATCCTTAGATCACGTGCAAGCATCACCTTCATCTCTTTGGAGATCGTCTTCGGATCGTAACCAGTCTTCTTCAAACCAGCTTTGACCAGCGCAGACGCCTTGCCCCAAGCAGACTTCCAATGCCCGATGTCTTCGGCATTGAAGATCGCTTCCGCTTCGCCGTCGACGATGATCGCTCCGGAGTCTTCCGGAAACTCGTTGGTGCGAAGCGATAGCGTTCCGACGACTTTAGCGATGGCATCAGCCCACGGCTTCAGCACTGGGAGTTCGACGTTATCAGAACTCAACGCCGTTCCGACATCGCCTTCGCAACGGAAGGAGACGTTGAATCCATCCTTCTTCGGCTGAGATCCGCAGGGGAAGTGGATCATCTTCTTCGCACGCTCGACCATCTTGCCGGACTTCTGCTCGACAAGCGCTAACCCTTTACACACTCCGAAAGGAACAACAAGTCCAGGCCACACTTTCTGAATCGCGGTATCGACTCCCATTCGAAGCTTCTTCTCAAGAATGGCATGGAACCACTTCTGAGCGAGCTTCAGATGCTGGCACTGCGACAAGAACGTCTCCACGTTCGAGCGAGCTTCGTTACCAACAATCTTTCCTTCCATCAACTTGCTGGTGAGTTCAAGGAATGCGGCGTAGGCGAGATCGATGTCGGAGAAGGAATGTTTACTCTTCGGAAGAGCAGACAGCTTCGGCGGCTTGACATAGAACTGCTTGCTTCCGATAGCCAGCTTCACAAGCCGCTTGGCGTACTTGTTACTCTGGATGGAGAACAGCAGGCTTTCCTTTTCGGTGCGCTTCGTCGTCGAAGTGATAGCCTCGAACGTTTCGATTGCGCTGAGAACATCATTTCGCATCAGGTGCCTCGTTTGTGGTGAAGTTGACTTCTGGAATCACATGCTCTTCGATATCACTATCCTGGTAGCATGTCCAGGAAAGAATGGCGACACGCACGTTCTCGTAACCGTAGGTATCGATCACATTGTCATGGAGGAATTCAGCCAAGGCTTGAATGTCGTCGAATCCGAGAATCGCCGTGCGATCAAGCGTTATTCCGTCACGCCGAAGCGTCAAGTTGCTGAATCCGGTAGCGGTCGATGACGTACGATCACCTACTGTTACGTAGGTCATATAGGCAACGCGCCAAACCAACTTTCTCATGATTTCACCTCCTTGACGAGCCACAGACTTGCGTCGATATTGGCTCGACTCATGTGTTTCTTGATTGGCATCTCGTCGACTAAGTCGGTTATCGTTTCCAAGGCGAGCTTACAAAAAGCCGCACGTGAAAAGAACTCCGCAATCACGTAGAGCCTCAAGTCGAGATCCAGCACACAGATGTCGAAAAGCTCGCGAAGCTCATCCGAACTCTTCACCGACACGTAACAAGAGTATCCGCACTGCTTGCTTGAAGCCAGCGCTTCGAGCATCACCTTACGCACCGGGATCACCGACGATATCTGGTTCAATTCAAACAGCATCCCGGCGACCACATGTTGCATCCCGCGCAACAAGGCCAGAGAGTCGATATCACCAAGAGTCCTGTCGACGATATCGTCAACGTTGGAGAATTCTTCACAGTTACTTGGATTCATTGTGCGCCTCTGTATACTCTCGGTAGACACGGACGGCCTTCCTAGTGTCACGCTCTGTCACCTTGCAGTAACGCATGACGTATTCGTGGAACTTCTCGTCTTCGACACCGCGCTCCTCTTCACGTTTGGTGAGTTCCATGTGACGTGAAACCCACTTCTCGCATTTGGGATCGGATTCATCGAGTACTGTTATCCTCAAGTATCTCCCGTAGCGCGGCGACACTTGCTCAACATGATTTACGAAATCGCGAACAAGCAAGTCCTGCTCGATCTCAACGGACCTCGACATGAGTTCGGGATTCTCAACGGAAGCTCCGTTCTCGTCCTCGATGAACATCGGAGATCGAATGCACCTGTTATCGAAGTCGTAGATCTTCTTCCCGTTCGCTTTCTTCTTTCCAGTATCGATTTTGATGCGTCCGGTTCCAGTACGCTTCATCGCATTCCAGGTGTCACACTCATCACGCCAGTAGTTCGCCAACGCTTGATTCACGCTGTTGACGATGTGCTCGATTGATCTGCATGCTTCGTAACGATAGATCGTCATGATGGCATGCGCTTCCAGCACACCTTCGAAATCACAGATCTCGAACGAAGGCTCGATGTCGGTAACGAACTTGAGCTTGCTGGCGTAGTGCTTGACAGTTCCGCGAACGGAAGTCTTCTTCAGGATCTTCCTCACCAAATCTTCGGTGATCGGCTTCTTCGTGTAGTCGAGATTCGAGTATTTCACCGCCGATATGTCAGCGGTCTTCAGGTGATCGCGTATGTAGTACAGATCCGGACGTGTCATTCCGTATTCCTGAATAACATCTTCGTCGTGGGTATGGACGTAAGCGTGGAATGCCCTCCACATGTGGAGTTGAAGGGGCTCGTTCCAGGCGATATTGTTCACTTGCTGGGCAAGCACACGCTCGCAGTCGTGACCTACGGCCTTCTTGATATCAGGCTTCGCCTCCGTATAGGTAACTATCTTCAAAAGAACTCGCAAAAGATGCCGGGTACAAATAGCACGCTCTTCGCCTTTCAGACCAGCATCGTCCAGAACTGCGGACAGCAACGGTATGAACATCATTTTCTCCGTGCGGGTTTGTGGGGTGTGGTCTTTTCACGGATGATATTGATGTTACTGGATGGATTCCTTGGGAGAAGGAACGTAGGGCAGAGCGATTGCCTTCTCCTGCATATCCTTGAGGAATGCCAAGCGTACGAACTTGCGGACGATGTCCTGCACTGGTGATTCCTCGGTTCCGATGAACGTACGAACGGCATTGTTGAAGAGAGCGTTCTCGCAGAGAAGCGCTTTCACGAAGATCTTCCCGTTCTTGTAGACCAGGATCGCGATGTCGTACTTCTTGTGTGTGAAGTTGATGACGAAGCACTTGTTGTTCTTCGACATCTGCGCGGTAACTTCAGCGTCGAAGTCGGTGACGATATTCTTCGCGAGTTCGGTTCCGATTGCTTTCTCGTCAATCGAGACTCGCGCTCCGCGTGGGGCGTTGTCTTCGAGAATCACCAGTTTGCCTTCACTCTTCTTCGGCGCTGGTGACGCCTTTGCAGTCTTCGAGTTCTTCGCGGAAGCTTTTGCGGACTTGCTCTGTGTCTTTGCCATGATCATGTACCTCTGTTTGTTGTTACTACGACCTGTCTCATCAGCGCAGGTAGGTCAACCCCTGCATACGGAACTTCGCAGTTCCGTTTCGACACTACTTGTTCAGTTTCTCGATGCGCTTCACAAGGATTTTGTCATAGCGACCGAGCAGTTTCTTCGCATTGGCGACATGTGCCTGGAATTCCTTGTCGGGAATTTCAAATTCCTCAAATCCTTTGGTGGTTGAGACGATGAGCTTGCGTTGCGCCTTCGCAGACGCGACGATCTCTTCCGGAGTCTTCTGTGTCTTTGCCATGTTATTTAGCCTTTCTGGTGCGCTTCGGCTTCACAATTTCTGATGTTACTTCCGACGCGATCACAGACGCTACAGCTTCACGCTCAGGCTTGTTGTTGACAAGCGTTGCGAGAGCGAGAGCTTGAAGTGCCTTTCCCCAGCGACGCCACCGGATACCAGCCGCTGGGTGTTCGATGTTGGCCTTGTCTTCAGTCATGCCCAGGATTTCTTCGAGCGTGTACGTCTTGCATCCGATGAAGATCCCGGTATCTTGGATCGTTACCGGCCATTCGCAGACATCCAGCCTTGCGATCTTCGCGTCGTCATCACGCGAAACATAACGCATATCGGCGGCATGGAAGTTAGTTCCTGTAATCTCCGCGCCGTTCATCTTCGCGCCGTTCATCTTCGCGTAGTTCATCTCCGCGTTGTTCATCTTCGCGCCGTTCATCTTCGCGTAGTTCATCTCCGCGCCGTTCATCTTCGCGTAGTTCATCTCCGCGCCGTTCATCTTCGCGCCGTTCATCTTCGCGTAGTTCATCTCCGCGCCGGTCATCTTCGCGTTGTTCATCTCCGCGTAGTTCATCTCCGCGCCGTTCATCTTCGCGCCGTTCATCTTCGCGTAGTTCATCTCCGCGTAGTTCATCTCCGCGTTGTTCATCTCCGCGTAGTTCAGAGACACACCCTCAGCAACGGCTTG
>Ga0172380_10002487_pt1 | contig 28054 bp, 24 predicted proteins | sample Leawe162metaG_FD_119747 | JGI IMG/M metagenome (GOLD analysis project Ga0172380, IMG submission 119747) | Leachate microbial communities from a municipal landfill in Southern Ontario, Canada - Leachate well 162 metaG | ecosystem: Engineered > Solid waste > Landfill > Unclassified | place... | reverse complement strand
GTTCATTATGGATACATGGTGGTTTTTCGGAGAAAGACACCATGGATGTTCGACAAGCGTTTGCATTCACTCTAAAGCGTGCCAGGAAGGCGAAGCATCTCACTCAAGAAGATTTCGATTTGGCATCCAGCCGAACATACTTAAGTTCTCTGGAAAGGGCACAAAAAAGTCCAACATTGGACAAGATTGACCAACTCGCCAAAGTGCTTGAAGTACATCCCGCTGCGCTCATAGCAGTTTCGTATTCACTTAAGGATGGACACAAACGATCGGCGGGGACTCTTGATGTCATTCTGCAGGAAGCTAGAATCCTATTGAAGATTGTAGAAGGGACCTTGTAGGACATCTGCCCTAAGGATGCGGCGCAGAACGCTGATGACAGGAATCAACCCTATAAGGGAAACGCCGACGGTCTCAATTGTGCCCACAAGAGACATTCGTCGCCTCGGCGGTCCAGCGGCGGGTATCTGAGTGGAGCGGTCGTACAGGGCGGCAACTCTCCAATCCCATGAACAGGCACTGCTGGCACCTTGCGGCTACTCCCCGCTGAAATAAGGCTAGTCTTGCGACTAGCCTTATTTTTATGCCAAGAAGTCTCTGAGCCTCGTTGATAGCTGTTCTTGCTCCTTAAGCTCACACTCCCAAACCACGAGGATCTTCCAACCAAGGTTGGATAGGGTTGTTTGGTTGGTGCAGTCTCTCTCCTTATTTCGACTGATTTTTGAAAGCCAATAATCTTGATTTGACTTTGGTTTTCGGGCGCCTTTCTTGCAGTCATGCCCGTGCCAAAAGCAGCCATTTATGATGACCGCTTTACGGCGACCAATATAAGCAACATCTGGTGTTCCAGGCAAGTCCCTTCTATGTAAGCGATAGCCTGGGTACCCTAATGACTGAAGGATACTTCGCACAACGATTTCGGGTTTCGTGTCTCTCCCACGTATGCGACGCATATTTTCACTGCGGCTGATTGCCATGAGCTTGACCTCAGACATGCGGAAGACATACTACACGCCTCAGACTCGCTGTTGCGAAACTGAGATACCAGTACAGGGCGGATCTTCGTCATGTCCTCGTGGGCGGTACCTCCATACAGTAAAAAAAACCCCTAGTATCGACCATTTTTGTGGCATGATACGGGTCGATACGGCTCACACGCCGGCGCGCGCCAGCAGAAGATCAATACATATGAACTTGAACCATGCCGCACAGGCCATCGGAGTATCTGCAGTGACGCTCAAGCGATGGCTCATCAGCGGAAAAGTGAAAGACGTTGACCGCGACAGGAATAACTGGCGAGTCTTTACCGCTGCCGACATTGAACGAATCAAACAGTATGCCTCTAAGGAATCCAACAACTCGGCGCCCAGCACAAGTTCTGTACCGCTAGATCGTTCGATCTACTCCGCAGCATCATTCTTCAGCGGGATCGGTGGGTTTGACATTGGCTTTGAATCAGCAGGTTTCTCAATCTCAATGCAGTGTGAGGTTGAGCCTTTCTGTCAGTCCATTCTCAGAAAGCACTGGCCTGGCGTTCCCCGTCACCCTGACATTACGAAATTAAAAAATGACGACATCCCTAAATCTGACGTTTGGGTCGGAGGCTTCCCGTGTCAAGACCTCTCTCTTGCTCGAATGGGTAAGAGAGATGGACTTAGAGGGAGCAAGTCCGGACTGTTTTATGAGTTTGCTAGATTGGTTGGAGCAGGCAAGCCCAGAATTATTCTTCTCGAAAACGTTGCGGGCCTACTCAGCTCCCACGGAGGAAAAGATTTTGGGATCGTGCTCTCAACGCTGGCAGAGCTCGGGTATTCTGTCGGATGGCGTACTTTTAACAGCAAACACTTCGGAGTTCCCCAATCACGGCAAAGGGTCTACGTTGTCGGATGTCGTCGAGACGGGCGAGGTCCAGGAGAAATACTTTTTGAGTCCGAATGCAGCAAAGGGCATCATCCGAAGGGCGGATCGCATGGGAAGGAATCTGCGGCCTCATTTCAGGATGTCGTTGGAGATCCTAGCGGCGAAGGCCCCGTAATTCAGGCCCTTGCCTATTGCCTCTACGCGACCTCTGCGCGGCATACGGGAACAGACTGGAGCCGCAACTATGTTTGCTATCCCAAGATCGGCCAGGTTCGTCGTCTTATTCCTGCTGAATGCGAAGGAGTAATGGCTTTCCCGAAGGGCTGGACAATTCCCGCGCAAACAACGCTGAGCGCTGATGACTTAGACTCAGCTAGGTACCACGCCCTTGGAAATGCTGTCACTCCTCCAGTTGCGGAGTGGCTTGCGCTGCGGATCAGGCAATATCTGGAGTCTCGTGATTTCCCTGAAGCAGATCAGAAGTTCAATGCTTCGTTGTACACCTTGAGGAACGAGGGGTTGGGCCAGTTGGAGCTGTCCTTCGGCAATAAAGAAGTTGAAACTACGCCTTGAATATCTTTGAGTCCGTTCAGTTTGAGAAGACCGGCGGACTCAGCAGTCAGCGCTGCTGCCGATAGGGCGATCCCATAGCTTGATGTCGTGGCGTTATAGCTCAACTGCAGGATGCCAGCGTCAAATGCCCAGTGACAGAGCTTGCTTAAGCAAAGTCCGTTGCTGAGGGCGTTCAAGTTGTACTCTGCCCACGGAAGAATATGGGCAGCATCTACACCAGAACTTCCAGTCGCTGGGGTTTTGGGTAGCCGCATTCCAGTGAAAAGGCAGGTGTGGTTGTATGCCTGACGAACCTCGGTACTAAACCTGGCTCCCGCTGCACCACGCAGTGCGACCAGCTGCCAAGCCTTAATTCTGTTTCTTGCGGCTTCCTTCAACTCTTCAAGATTCTCTTCCCCAAGGGCCATCACCTCTTCGGTTTCAGTGGCGTGAACCCCAAGCCACATTAGCTCATCAAGGTTGGGTAGGTTGAGCTCTTTGGTGATGCGACGAAGAGGATCATCAGGTTCAATATTTGCCAGCCGTATTGATTCGGCGGCACCAATCAGTGCTTTAACATCGTGACTGTTAAAAGCATTTCTGTGTCGAACGACCGCATTGGCAAGAGCAGAACTCTGCTTAGAAGCAGCATCCCAACAGGCCATGACAATGCGCAACCGTTCAATTATATCAAGCCGAACAGAATCGAACGTTGAGTTAGAAAGAACCATCTGGGTTGGCGAAACAACTATCTCGGTATTTGATAGTTCCACCACATCAAATGGAATGGACATCACGGAGAAGTTGTCTTTGTATATTTGAAGCTTGCCTCCCGGTGTTGCACCGATTTCTCTCTTAGGCTTGGGCAGCATAAGAATTGCAGCCAAGACCAGATAGGCATGGTAATCGGAGTGCGGATCAAGAAGTCTGATACGAGGCTTGCCTTGGGTATGGCGAACAAAGTTATTGATGGGGAATCTGAACCCCGGAAGCAGTTCTAAAACAATTTCACGGTCGAAAACGTCATGAACACGTATAGCCTCATGGCTCCCTGCCACTTCGTATTCACCTCTGCCTCCACTTGTTCTCAGTGCGATTCGCATCCATCACCGCCGTATCAGTAAGATTATTGTTCGCTTGTAATATTACGACAACTGCTGGCGCAGTCGGCATTTTTTGGGGGGGGGGGAACATGCCAATGCATATCGAAGCCACATGCTCCTATGGTTTTTACCTTAGAAAATGGGTGCCATAGCCTCGCTGCTCACGCAAGACTATGCTGGCTGGTTATAACGGCCTTCTAGGGCAGAGTAGGAAGCCGAAGTCAGAATCCCGTGATTGGCCGCTTGATGATCAGCAAGCAGCCATTGGTCATAATTTGGTCTTCGGGCAGGTATGGGGCGTGTGCCATCCTATACGGTGACGAATGCAGCCATTGACCACTTGCAGTAGCGGAATGGCAGGTAACCGCCTCATTGCTGTCCGACTCCGGGAGAGGCCCAAGTTCGGCAAAAGCCGATTTGTGTAAATTGACGTTCCGGCAGTTTCCAGGAGACAGCAGTTGTTCGGATGGCCGCTTTCAGGAATCATCGAGTGGCGGCACCTGGCCGCTTGAAGACCTTGGGGCTCCGCCCCAAACCCCGCGCTCGCCGCGTGGCAGGGGGCGGGGTTTAAAGGCCAACCCCACCCCTGGCCACAGAGCATCGTCGCTCCGTCGGCATCAAGGGCTTTCGCGGCATAAACGGGTGCCCTCCCACTGCGTGGGCCCCTCCCATTTATTCCACGACCCTTGACCCCGCCTACGCTTCAGGAGGTTCTCGCCTCCGCGGCTAGAAGCTGCATAGCAACCCAATGCGCTATCATCAAGACTCATGCGAAACACGGGCGTAACGAGGAGGACTAAATGCAGGCGGATGAATTGACTAAACTGCGTGACGAATTGCGCGCATTTTGCGCGGCGCGGGACTGGCACCGCTATCACACGCCGAAGAACCTGGTTATGGCGCTGTCTGTTGAGGCGGCGGAGCTTGTCGAGCACTTTCAGTGGGCGGATGGAAGCGTTCCCCCAGACGCGGTCAAGCGGGCAGAGGTTGCCGACGAAATCGGCGATGTCTTGATCTACTTGGTAGAGTTGGCCGACGTGATGGACATCGATCCATTGGCCGCCGCTCGCGCCAAGATGCTCAAGAATGCGGTCAAATATCCGGCCCCACTACCAGCCGGAGAGTCATGAACCGCGCATCATTTCGCCTAGAAGTGTATGGCGTCCTTTGTTGGTCGGCGGCGTCAGAAGGGCTTCTTTGAGGTCCTGCCTGCTCCCAACAAGAACCACCTGCTCTTCGCCTCGCGTGAGGGCCGTGTAAAGCGCTTCGCGAGTCAGCACGCGGCTTCGCTTGAGAACGACGATGACGCGCTTGAACTGGCTTCCCTGACTCTTGTGGAAGGTGATTCCATAGGCGTGGGTCAGGTGCTCCAAGTCCTTTGCTGCGATGTCTACGCGCATGGCCTCGAAGTTGGCTCGAATCACAGGGGAGTCAGGCATGGTGGCGTGCATGACTTCCTCGATGAAGCCGAGCGATCCGTTCCTCAATCCCAGCGGGTAGTCGTTGCGGGTGAACATCACCTTGTCGCGTTCTTTGAGGTGGATTTTCGCTCCCGTCGTTGCCCAGACTTCGCCATACATCGTGTCGAAGTATGTTGCCTTGGGATCATCCTTGCGGAGCGCCTCGTGCATAGCAACGTTGATTGCTTTAACGCTACCTGATCCGTTCCGCACGGGCGAGAGCGCCTGAACTTCGTAATGGCTGCCGCCCTTCAGGTCTTGATAGAGAGCCAGAACACGGTCAGTCAGGCCGGCAGGGGAACACTCAGCGAAGCTGACCCCTGATCCAATTCCTTTGTAGTCAGGCAGGTCGGGCACCAACCCTTGCCGAACCAGATTCGCCACGACCGGAATGCCTGTGCTCTCGTGCTGGCGCAGAACCTTCGTCAGCCTGACCTGCGGTATCAGAGGCGATTCGGCTAGCACGTGCAGGATCAAGCCCGGCCCCACAGGCGGCAGTTGCCCCGGATCGCCCACCATGACTACCCGCACGCCTTCGGGGAGGTGCCGGAAGAGCCGGTAGGCGAGCAGCACATCGAGCATGCTGGCCTCGTCAATGATGACGACCGAACCCAGTCCAATGTCTTCCGTCTTGACGTTGCAGAGGAACCAGTGGATGGTTGTTGCCTCGGCATTCGTCGCCAAGGTCATCCGTTGCGCGGCCAGGCCGGTCGGGGCTACCTGGTAGATGCCGGCGGTCGGATACAGGTTGCTGATGAGCCGCCTGAGCGCATTGAGCACCGTAGTCTTACCCGTGCCGGCAGGCCCAATGACCAGGCTCAGATGTCCTTGAACGGCCAGTTCGACCGCCTGCCGTTGTTCCGCGTTAAGCGTGATCCTACTCGCCGCTTCGTACTCGGCTATGACATCGGCAGCACGGACTGGATCCCACTCGCCTGGCGCAAACAAGCTTGCCTGACCGCGTTCATTGATGCCCTGTACCAGCGAGAGGAACCGGCCTGCAAGGTAGCTCTCGATGACATGCATTCCTGACGACTGGAAGAACTCACCGACCGTGACATACCCCGAGGTGTCCGGGTTCTGAGCCTCCAGCGCCATTGCCACGAGCCTGTCATCCTCGAGCAATCGCTTCAGGGCGGCATGGGCGGCGCTGACTGGCATGCAGGTATGGCCAAGGTCCTGAACGTTGTAAAGCGCCTCGATTAAGGCCGATTGCAGCCGCCTCGGATCGTCCAAGGCCACGCGGAAGCGGCTGCGCGCAAGCTCATCCACCTTGCGCCAGTCCGCCTCGAAGCTCACCAAGGCATACGGGTCTTCCTCGATGCGCGACGAAGCGTCGGCGCCCCAGTAGCGGATCACCTTGTTGCCGATGCTGCGCGAAATTTGGAATCGGTCAAGCCAGAGCAGGGTCGAACCGACCTGAAATTGGGCGAACGCATGGCACAGCGAGTCGGCCTGCACTTCGGTCAGGCGTCCCGCGTCCATCAATTCCGGCAAGCGGCGTTGCTCAATGTAGGTCACCAGCTCGGGGCCTAGCGCCTCATACAGCGCACGTGCCTTTGCTGGGCCAATGCCCCGGCACTGCTGCGACTTGGCGATCCAGTCCTGAAGGTTCTTCCCCGACGGCCACACCAGTTCGGCTTCATCTGCCTCGATCTGCACATCCTCACGAGTGCCGCTGCCGTCGTAGCGGGCCAAAGAGATGACCTCGGCGGGACCGCGCACACGCCAGCGCTGGCCGGTATCCACGAAGCTGGCATCCGGCACATGCCGCCAAGTCAGGCGTGCGGCGTACTTCTGCTGTGCGTCGGTCTTCCCGTAGAGGATCACCCCGCCGTGCTCGCCGGCATGGCGAACGCTGGTGACGCAAATCACGACATCCATCTGGGTCATTGCGGCAGCAACCTTCCTGTTGTCGACAGATGGTCCTCGATCATCCTGTAGCGGTCGAGCTTGCGCTTGATGTCGCGGTTTTCGGCAAGCAGGGTCGCGTTGCGCTCCTCCAGAGATTTCAGTCGCGTTTCAAGCTCGGCGATGTGCCTTTCTTCGCGCTCGGACGCGGCCTTGTCCTGCTTAGTGACATGACCGACTGGAGGGAGTCTTCCTTGAGCGCGCAGCCTCGTTTCGAGGTTTCCGAGAAGGGATGCGTGGACCTCGTTGGTATAAAGGGCGGAGCGAACGATGCCGATTTCGGCGGCGATCTGGCTTCGGTTCAGCTGGCCATTCCTGATGTAGTCCGTCCAATCGTCCTTCTTGAAGTGAAGGTCGATCCACGTTTCCAGGAGCTGGCTGTTGGAGGCTCCCTTATCCTGAGTCGATATGTTGCTCATGCCTTGTCCCTTCCCTTGGCGCCTTGGCGGCCGGGTGGTGGCAATGGCTTGTCCAGAGCAGCGCGAATAGCTTCACGATGCAAGCGCCAGTCCTCTTCCCAGTGCTTGTGGCTGATGCTCGTGACGTTGTAGAGCCAGCGGTGGAACTGCTCAAGCAAGTTGCGGTTCTCCCTTTCGAGCCGTGCGTTCTCGGCTACCAGCGACTTGATGCGTTCCTGTTCCGGTGTGGCTTTCGGGATCTGTCCGCTGATGGCTTTCTTCCGCGCCTGGAAGGCCTGGCTGATGCGAGCGTGGCGATCCAGCGTTTGGCGGGTGTAGCGAACGCGAAGCTGCTTGTGGATCTGCCCGATGAGCAAACCCCAAGTCAGCTTGCCATCCTCCCAGTTGTCCAGCAGGCGAACGATACTTTCGATTGCATCGTCGGTCAGGTTGGCACCGCGCGACTTGCGCGCCTTGGGCGTGCTAGGCGGCATGGCTCTCCCCTGTGTTGTTGTTGGCAGCAGGAGCGGCGAGCAAGAGCGTCACGTCGCTCATGCTCTGAATCTTCTGGGCGACGGGCATGATGGGAATCGTGCGCCGTGCCAATGCCTGCTTGATCGGGTTGGGCGTTTCCACGGTGGTTAAATAGATCGGTGTGCCGTCGGGAACGTCCGCACTTTCGAAGATCTCCAGCAACTGCTTGAACAGGTTTTCGTTCTTCAAGTGGACTGAGAACCAATCGTCCGCGCCCTGCGTGCCCGCCGCCGCATCGCGTTGTGCCGCCTCGGTCAGGGCGTGCGAATCGGCGTAGAGTAGTTCCAGTACCTTACGCGCACGCGCATCCCCCTTGATGCAGACGTGCTCTCGGCACTCGATGCAGTTCTTCATAATCGGACACGGCGACTGTATGTAGTCGTGCAGGCAGAACCCCCACTCGGTGATGTGCGCGGTGATCTTCTCGATATTGCCGAACTCATCTCGCCGAACGAAGACGCGCGTCTTCATGGCATCGCCGAAGGGCAGGATGTCGTTGCGGAAGCCATACCTCACCTCGACCTCGTGCGCCCGGTCGTTGTCACTCTTGTGGTCGTACGCGGGGTTTTGGCTGACATCTTTGCGGCCTGACCACAAGGCGATTTCCTCCTCGGTCAGCCGCTTGTCGCCGCGCCGGACGATGGTGTTAAGGTAATGGCGCAGCTGGTGGCTGGTGATCCTCAGCGGAGCGCCATTGGGTCCGGTTAGGCCGTGCTGTACGAAGATCGAGCTTGACTGAGCGACATTGCCCATCGCGCCGTACAGCTGGTCTCTGCTCAGCGCCTGCAAGATGGCCGGCATGCCGTCGTGGCCTTCCGACTCTCCGAATTCCCCGCGCCGCAGGACGCACAGCGCCTGCGAGTATTTCATTCCTGTTTGTGGGTCCATGATCGGAAAGCCCTCGGGCAACTGCCTCAGGACCACCTGCTCCAAGTCTGCGAAGTGCAGGGTTGCTGATCGGGATCCCCATTTGCCAGCGGCACCGTTGGTTACGAGAACCTGGTTCTTACGTAGAAAGCGCCGCGAGTAATTGTCTTTCCCTTTTTCCGTGTCCAACAGCCGGACTTCGCCCCCATACAGCGCCGCGTGGGCCTCGTTGATGTCGATGATTTCCTTGTCGCGCAGATACTCCAGATGGGATGGCAGGTACATCCGAGTCGGGTTGTCTTCATACCACTTGGCCAGGTCGCGTGCCGGCTGGGTCAAGGCATGCAGGTCGTTGTACGCCCGGCGCGCGATGGGGCTCAACTCCAGCGGAACATTTTTGGTTTGGGGGCGCCCGCCCTTTTCCGGGAACCAGCGCAGGGCGACCCCTTCCTCGCCCGTGTCTGGATCGATCCACGGGTCAATTAAGTCCGCGGGGGCGAACAGGAACTCGCCACAGCGCTCCGGCGCACACAGGGCCAGGGCGACGTAGCGGCTGGCCAGCTTCGCTCGGATCTTCAGGTCGTCCCGGCAGAAGAGCGCTGCGCACGCATCTAGCGCCCTGGGGTCGGGCAGTTTCTTGTGTCGCTTGGCATCGAATTCGGGGCCGAGCTTGAGGTCATCTGGGCTCTTCATCTTCAAGGGGCACTCCCAGGTCGCCGGCGCCTGGACTAACTCAAGATCGACCATGGCGCGCCAGATCACGGCTAACACCAATCCGATGACAGCTTTATTTGCCGGTCCCCACTTCCGCAGGAGATCGCAAACTGCCTCAAGGTCGGCCACGCTCATTTCGCTGGGGTCGGGGTCGAGACGTTGCAACGCAGCGAGCAGGAACCGCAGCGTATCGGCCCGTTTGTTAACGTTGGTGCTCGGTTGCGTGAGGTGCAGATGGGCGAGCATCGCGCGGGCAAAGTCGCCGAACAGCGGCGGCATGCACGACGCCTCGGGAACGAGCGAGGGTTGCCCATGTTTTGTCATGTGCTTATTAGCGTTGTAACCAAGGCGTGCGAAGTAGATGTAGCCACGCTTCCCCTTTTCGGCCAAGCCGTCGTATTTCCATGCTTCGCTCTCAAAGGGTTCCTTCCCCAGGCCCCACGCCCCGAGGGCACGATACTTCTCGATGAAGGCAGCGAGGTTGGCGCGTGCCGCCCAGGCATCGCGCGAAATGAATGGGGTGGTCATTGCGCGACCTCCTCGGCAAGCAGTTCGCGCTGGCGGAGCATGATCTGAGCACAGCCCAGGATGGCCGTGTCGCGGATCGCCGCGATTTTTTTGTCGATCTCCTCGTGCGCGGCACGTTCGGCGAGCAGCCGGTCGAGCAAGCCTTCGAAGTCGGCATCCAGAAAGGGTTCAAACGATGGGCAACCCGCCACACAGCCGAGCGGGCGCTTCTTCTGGCAACAGCTGCAATCGGCACCACTGCCTAGCCACCGCAAGTTCCCGAAATGGTCCACACGCAGGTCAGGAATGCGCGCGGCCGCGATGGGGCGCGTCGCCTCGCCTGGGTCCCGAAGAATCCGCAGCTGGTCGTTGAATACCTTTGCGATCGGCGCCATCTGCTCGGCGATCTTCCTGCTGAACCGGGCGCGCATGCGGTCGGTGACTTCGAAATAGACCTTTACCGTAGTTATCGTGCGGTGGCACATCAGGTGCGCCAGCGTATACATGTCAATGCCCTCGTCGGCTCCGCGCTGGCAGAAACTGTGGCGCAGGCGTTTGGCGGCCGCCCGGATGACCTCGCCCCGCAGGCGCACGGATCGCGTATTAGCGAGGACAAGCTTCAAGTTATATTTGATTCGACTTGTCATGGCAGAGGCGCTTGGGTGATATTCCATTCCAGACTCGTCCGCGCTCCTTTCACGTTGCTCATATTGCGGAAACAAGGGGGCATTGCCCGGGTTAGGCAACCGATTGACGAAAGCGGCTTTGACCTCTTCGCGGTAGTCCCACAGCACCTCGCCTGTCGTCGGTTCGAGCACGAAGGGCCTGAATTCACCCCGGATGGCCTTGTCGTCGCCTTTGGCCATCGGCATGTCGATGACGATGCGGCCATAGTCGTCCTTGCCCACATCGCAAACCTTGGCCTTGGCCAACTGGGCAGGGCGCACGCCGAGCAGGGCGGTCAGGCGCAGTTCCAGAGCGCGATCGATGTCGATTGAGCCCTGCTCCAGCGCTCGGTTGAGGGCTTCCAGCAGGGCATTAAACTCCTGATCGTCGAGGGGGCCTTTGCGGGAATCCTGGGTGGCGACGGCAACGCCTTGTGGATGATCCTCACAGGGGGGGAAGCGTGTCGCCAGGCCGGGTTCTATGCCGTGCCAGCCAGTCTTCCCCCATCGCTGGAAAAATGCCCTTTTTGAATACAGACGGTGGTTTAGTGACTTCGATGCCGAGGCGTACCGCGCTAGATCCTCAAACGTGAGACCGTCGATCGGGGCGTCTCGGAGGGGGGAAGTGAAGCGCAGCACACTGAGGATGCTGTCAAAGCACTTGCACGTGTCTGAACCTAAATTTCTTTCAGCTACAGAGATGAGGGCCTGCTTGAAGCCATGCAGGAAGGCGGGGGTCACCGGCGGCAAGTGGCTGAAGTTGCAGCTGACCAACGCGTTTCCCGTCTTGTAGCTCCACCAGTCACTGCGCGGGTCAAACTCGACCCCGTGTCTCGTCCGAACGACCTCGGGCAAGGGTTGAGCCGCGAGTTGGCTTTGCCAGGATTCGGTTGGCGAGTTCACTTGGGCTTCCTTGGGTTAGCCAGAGGGACCAGTTTTTCTTGCAACACCAGGCTGCGCTTTTCCGCGCTCTGGTGCCGGTAGGCGCTGGTGTAATGGGACGGCATGTCACTGCGCTGGGACCATCCTCCCAGCCAGCGGAGGTCTTCCTCAATGGTGTTGATATCCTCTCCACGTTCCACCGCAAACTCAACAAAATTGGATGCCCAGGTGTGACGTAGTAGGTGTGGGTGAATATCTTCGAGGCTTGGTATGGCTCTGAGCGCACGCACGATGTAGTTGAGACTGCTTTGCTCCAGGGCGCCACCCTCCGAGGAGATGATCAGGTAGGAGGTCTGGCGCTTCTTGCGCACCAATAACTTGTGCCGCAGGATGAGATAGATCTTGAGGATCTGGATCAGGCCGTAGTCAAGTGAAATCAGGCTGGCGCCTTTTTTGTTGCCTGTTTGTACTGGCCTCGGATCGGCCGGATCGTCCTTGCGCCGCACGATCTGCAACCGCCCTGTGAGCGGATCAAAATCTCCCGTCTGGATTCCTAGAACCCCCCCGCGCCGTGGGCCGGTTGCGAGCATCAGTTGAACGATGAGCTGATTCCGCACCCGGATGAATCGATCCTTCTTCCATGGGTTGTTGGGGCTATCCGGCTTGATGGCTTCCAGCAGAAAGCCCTGTTGGGCCTTATCCAGCCCCTTGGGACTAGTAAAACGGGGATCATTGTTGATTTTGGCCGTGTGATCATCGATGTAGGCGTCGACCTGGGCCACTGCCTCGGCAAGTACAGCTTTTTTTGCTCCCCTGAGCGCAACGATTTGCTGGTTAGCCCGCCACCCCAAATACTCGCAGATGAAGAGGGTACGCAGGAACTTCGTGTTGGTATCCACAAATTCGCCATCGTCACGCGCTTTGAGTTTGGACCGCATCTTCTCAAGGCTCACGACCTTGCGCTCGCGCTTTGGGGCAATCGGGGCGACTTCATCGCCGTACGCTCGGACAGCCTCCGCGCGGCGGCTCAATTGTTGAAGCAAATGGTCAGTCTCCGCGACCGTGAGCCATTCCCCTCGCGCGAGGCGCGGTGTCAGATCAGAGGCAACCGGCAGCGCCCTGTAAAGCAGAGCGACAGCCCGGAGCTTTGTTGATATGGAGTTGGCTGCCTGACCATTGGTCCTCAGGTGCTCCACGGCCCATCGGTTTGCCCAGTAGTCAGGTATGCCGTCCCCGTGTAACAGGACGGCAAAGCGCTCTCCATCGGTGCCTACAAAATTAACGATTTTCATGAGTTAGATACGTTATTACCGCTTCAAGCATAAACGTAATTTTTGGAAAAAGCAAGAAAACTTGTAAAAACAAATGTAACCTCCTGATATGCCCACCACATGCACGATGTACCCTTTGAACGGTGTTTTCTAATTACACATTTTGTCGCTTCAATGGAAGGCGTACTCCACTGAAACTGTTCAACCAGTTCGGCGACCTCGACGATCAGCGCCATGGCGAGGTTCTTTGGTGTGTGGTATTGGCGCCAGTCACGCGCCGCGGCAAATTCACGCAGACTGTCGCGCAAGCTCAGCAGATCGTTCGGTTTCTTGCTCATTTTGTCTCCTTGTCCTGCCTCAACAACATCAGCCAGGGCAGGGCCAAAAAAGGCCAGAGCGCCGATGTCAGCCGCGTCAGGCCATTGAAGTTGAGAAAGTGACCCTGCTGCCAAACCCGCATGATGGCGGTGAGATAAGGATTCTCCGGTGCCAGGTTGACCAGGGCCGTTGCCAGCATCAAGGACACTGCCGCCAGGGCTTGGCGCATGCGGCGCGGCAGAAGCGTCGCAGCGAGCCAGAGCAGCAGGCCGACTGCCAAACCGGTCAGGCTGCCTGAGGTGGCCCAGGACAAATCGGCACTGCTTTTGAGCAACATCAGCGCACAGCTCCTGACGAGCAAGGCCACGCCGATCAAGCCCAGCGGCAGCAGATAGCGGTACTTGTCCCTGCGCAAGAGACAGCCGAACAGCAAGCCAAGCGCCAGCGTATTGCTGGCCGCGACGCCCGCTTCAATCCAGGGAAATTGTTCTGCGACATAGGGCAATGGCGGTGGCACGCCCGCTTCGCTGAGCAGGCTGCGCAAATCGCCGTTGCCGAAGAGCAGGATTTCCGGATTGAGCTGGGTCAGCAACCACAAACCCAGCAGCACCAGACCGGCATCGGCCATGGCGCCCCTTCCGATCAGTCGCATGCGCAGGACATGCAGGCGGCCGCCGTCGAGCAGCGTGGCTCCCCAGCGCACGCCGGCCAACGCGCCTAGCAATGCCCCACAGCTATTGAACGCCCAATCGACACTCGAGGCGACACGGCTCGGCAGAAAATTCTGCAGCGTCTCCAGTGACAGGCTCAGGCAGGCGCCCAGCAAGGTCGCCAGGATCACTGCGCGCCATGGGCCGTGGCGCGGCTGCAGGGTAGGCACCCAGATGAAGCCCAGGGGCAGATAGCCCAGCAGATTCACGAACAGATCGAATGCGCTCCAGTAACGCGGCCAGGCGACAAACAGGAAAGCTGACGGCGGAGCCCCGGTATCGCGCCAACCCGAGAAGGGATGCAGGCTGGCATAAATCACCAGCAGCGTATAAGCTGCCGCCAGATAGAGCGGCAGGGGAGAAGCGTTGGTAGCGCGTGCTTGCAAGCCCGCTCAGGCAACGCTGTGGTCGGGGTCCTGCGTGCCGCCCAGCAGCCGGCGCAAAGCGTGCAACGATTGCAGCGGTGTCAGTCGGTTGAATTCGATGCGCGGCATCTCGATCGCATCGAGCGTGTTCTTCACCAGCAATCCGAGTTCCGTCTCGCCCTGCATCTGCAAACGACGGTTGAAGAAAAGTGTGTCGGCATCTTCTTCGCGCGTCAACAAGGCCAGATAGTCGCGGGTGCGAGCCGTGATGGTGAGATCCGCAGGGGCTGCGTCAAAGCTCGGATGGAAACCCCGTTGATTGTAGGCAAAGCGCAAGGTCAGCCCCGCATCGCTGACGCGTATCGCCAGTCGCTTGCCCAGCATCGGTTCAAGCGGCTCGCGCGGCAGCAGGCGCCCGAGTGCCAGGTTGAGCGCACTGATCAAGGCCAGGGTCGGCGGGAATTGCGGCAGACGCTGGCCGAAGCGAGCAAAAAATGCCGGCAGGGTGAAATTGGGTATTTGCTTGGGCATTTGCATGGGCATCCTATCTTGCAAAGACTTGCTCCAATCCTGGCCGATCATGCCAGAAACCATTGCAGGGCTCACCCGACAGATGCTGTCGTGCATCCTCCCAGGCGGCTTGCGGTGTCAGCAAGGTATCGCGACAGCGCCGGAACAGATCGATCAGTTCGGCGGTATGCTCGGCCTGCGGACTGATGCGAGCAACCGCAACATCCGCAGCCAGCAGGGCGGGCATCTCCAGCAGCAGATTATAGACTTTCGCCGACTGCGTCTGGGTTCCGTTGAGCGTCAGGAAAGCCTCGCCGTCGCGTGTCGACAAGGCCAGCCCTTCCGGAAAATCCAGGCAGCGAAATTCGCAGGCATCCTTCTGCAGATTGAAGCGACGCGCCGTGAAGCAGCGCGCCGAATAAGCCAGCGGCAACCGGCCCAGGGCGAAGACTTCGGTCTGCATGCCCGCCGGGCGCTGCGCCTGCAGGGCATTGAGTTGCGTGGCACCGACTTCGGGCGGCAAGACCCAGCGCGTGGCGCCGAGATCGGCGATGAAGCGCAGCGTCTCACCATTGAAAATATTCAGCGTTGGGCCGGCGACAAACGGCAATCGCTTTTCTGCCAGCACGCGCACCGCGCCCATGTCGTTGGCTTCGACAGTGAAGCGTCCGTTGTCGATAAGCTTGCGTATGGTTTTGAGATCGGACTCGGACTCGATCAGGGTCTGGGTCGACAAAACCGCCTGCTTGCCGGCCTCGTCGAGCAGTGCAGCAATATCCAGCCAGTCCTCCGGCCGCAGTTCATGACGGCGCGAGCAGACTGTCTCACCCAAATAAACGATGTCGACGGGCTGCTCTGCCATCGCGGTATAGAAATCGAACACGCACTGGCGTGGCCAGTACGTCAGTAGCGGACCCAAAGACAACTTCACGACAACCCTTCCGCGGGGCGGAGACGGGGTTTCGGGGAGCATTGCTCCGCGCCGTCGTAGCCGGCCGGCTGTGCAAAGCCGGCCGTGGGACGGAGGTTGGGGGGTAGGTTCTTCATTTCCAGGGGCGATAGTAGGCGCCCAACGTATGCGACTGTCCTTCGGACACCTTGTTAAGTTCGGCCATCCAGGCCGGCAGTGGCGTGAAATGCTGCGGGTCGCGCAGGCAGGCGTTGATCGCTGCACGCCACACCTTGGTGACCTGGGCCACGTAGATCGGGCTGCGCTGGCGTCCTTCGATCTTGATCGCACGCACACCGATTTCCATCATCTGCGGCAGGAGTTCCAGGGTGTTCAGGCTGGTCGGCTCCTCAATGGCGTAGTAGGTCGCCTCATCCACCGAGAAGCGTCCCTTGCACAAGGTCGGATAACCGGCGCGCTCGCCATCGGCATAACGGTCGATCAGGATGCCGTTGAGCCGGGTCTCCATGCCCTCCGCGGTCTGCTCCCAGCGCACGCTCTTGGCCGGCGAACTGGCGCCGTTGCAGTTGGGCGACGTGCCGGTGGTGAAGGCGGACAGGGAACAGCGTCCCTCGACCATGACGCACAAGCCGCCAAAGCCGAACACTTCGATCTCGACATCGGTATTTTCAATCACCTGGGAAACCTGCGCCAGCGAGAGTACGCGCGGCAACACGGCACGCTGGATATTGAAGTGTTCGCGATAAAAGTTGATCGCCTCGTAGCTGGTTGCCGAGCCCTGTACCGACAGATGCAGCCGCAGCTGCGGGTGGCTGCGCCTGGCATAGCCCATCAGACCCGGGTCGGCCAGGATGACGGCATCCACGCCGGCCTTGGCGGCGCGGTCGACTGCGCCAGTCCAGCGTTGCCAGTTGTCGGCCTGGGGATAGGTATTCAGTGCCAGAAGTACCTTGCGGTTGCGCCCATGAGCATAGCGCAGACCTTCCGCCAATGCGGCATCGTCGAAATTCAGACCGTTGAAATTGCGCGCATTGGTATCGTCGCGAAAGCCCAGATAGACGCAATCGGCGCCGTGATCGACGGCGGCCTTGAGTGCCGGCAGGGTGCCGGCCGGACAAACCAGTTCGAGGGGAGCAGCAGCGGACATACCGGCTCCATCAAAAATAATTCGCTACTCTAAACTTTTGCCGCGCAACCGGGCTTGACCTGAGTCAAGCCGGTTCTGAGGTTTTCGAGAGAACCACTCGCGCTCCACCGGCAATATGTCGGGCATAGCCCTGGTCCGCGCCCATGATGTGCTGCACCAGCCATTGGTGCAGAAACTCCACCGTCCCCTTGGTCACATCGGTCTTCAGGGATTGTTGCTCAAGCTCCTTGAGCTTGATGAAAAATGCCTGGTGCAAGCCCATGTGTTCGGTGACCTCGGGATAGCCGAACAGGTGCATCAAGGCTTCCTCTACCGAAAAATGAATGCGGGCGAATTCATGCAACTGGATCAGGATGAAATGCAGGCTCGACCAGGTTCCACCTGCCGCCACGGCATCTTCGATCAGATTGAAATAGTCGAGCAGCACGCGATGCTGTTTGTCGATTTCATCGATGCCGACCGAGTACTCTGCTTTCCAGTGCATGCCTTCCCCATTCGGCGCCTTGTTTTGTGAATATGCGACCTTGTTTGCGCGCCGGCAAATCATCCCATGTCCGATCAAAAGGAGCAAGCTGAAGATCGGTCCGGATTAAAGGCGGCCAAGGGTTTTCAGATAGAATGCGACCTCATCCGGGCTAGCTCCCTAAAGTCAAAAAAGGGTCACTAGCACCTGCCTTCCATCATCCTTGCCTGACACGCCATGGCTCAAGACTCCGCCGAACTGCTGCCGCCGATTGTATTGAGTTTTGCCGCATCGGATCCCACCTGCGGCGCCGGCATCCAGGCCGATATCATGGCCCTGACCAGCATGGGCTGCCATCCGCTCACGGTGATCACCGCGATTACCGTACAGGATACTGCCGGCGTCGAGGATATTCTGCCCATCGAGGCCGACTGGGTCTCCGACCAGGCGCGCGCCCTGCTTGAAGACATGCCGGTGGCCGCCTTCAAGCTGGGACTGCTGGGCAGCGTCGAGAACATTGTGGCGATTGCCGAAATCCTGGCCGACTATCCCGATATTCCCCTGGTCTTCGACCCGGTGCTGGCTTCCGGACGCGGCGACCAGTTCGCCAATGAAGACATCATCGACGCCATGATCGAGTTGCTGCTGCCGCAAACCACCATCATCACACCGAATAGCCTGGAGGCACGCCGATTGGTGCAAAGCGACAGCGCCGAGGAGCGTGACGATGCCGAATCGTTCAGTCTCGCCGAATGTGCGCGACGCCTGGTCGTCGGTGGCAGTGAATTCGTGCTCGTCACCGGCACGCACGAAAATACCGAATTGGTCGTCAACACGCTTTACGGCAGCCACGGCGTGGTGCGCAGCGACAAGTGGGAGCGCCTGCCCGGCAGCTACCACGGCTCCGGCTGCACGCTTGCCTCGGCCATTGCCGCCAACCTGGCCAACGGCGCGGAGATGGCGGAAGCCGTCAAGGATGCCCAGGAATACACCTGGCATACCCTCGCCGGTGGATTCCGTCCTGGCATGGGGCAGTACCTGCCGGACCGGTTCTTCTGGGCGCGGGCGGATGAAGAAGAAGACGAGGAGTGAATGAATCCGCTGCTGATCCGAAGCGGCCTCTACGCCGTCACACCAGAAGATGAGCTGCTGCCACGACTATCGACGATGGTTGCGGCGGCGCTGGGCGGCGGCGTGCGCCTGGTGCAATACCGCAACAAGACCGCGCCGCCCCCCTTGCGCCGCGCCCAGGCCGCCGAATTGCTACGCCTGTGCCGGGCTCATGATGCCGCACTGATCGTCAACGACGACTTGGCGCTGGCCCTGGAAATTGCTGCCGATGGTGTGCATCTCGGCCGTGGCGACGGCGATATCGGCGCTGCACGTATCGCCCTTGGCCCGCAAAAAATTCTCGGCGTTTCCTGCTACGACGACCTGGAACTCGCCGCTACTGCCGTCAAGGCCGGCGCCGACTACGTGGCGTTCGGCAGCATCTACCCGACGACGACCAAACCGGACGCCACCTCCGCGCCACTGTCGATTCTGGGAGAGGCACGACGCCGTTTCGACGTGCCGATCGCGGCTATAGGCGGCATCAAACTCGCCAATGCCGCCCAAACCATCGCTGCGGGCGCCGATCTGCTGTCGGTGGTCAGCGATGTGTTCGATGCCGAGGACATTGCCACGCGCGTCCGTGAGTACAATCAATTGTTCGAATTGTCAGAATTGTCATCTTAATATCGAGGTTCCCATGAGCAGCCGCAATCAAGATCTTTTCCTGCGCGCCCAACGCAGCATTCCCGGTGGCGTCAATTCCCCGGTGCGAGCGTTCCGCTCGGTAGGTGGCACGCCGGTTTTCTTCGCGCGGGGCGAAGGGCCGTACGTCTGGGACGCCGACGGCAAACGTTACATCGACTATGTCGGATCTTGGGGACCGCTGATTCTCGGCCACGCCCATCCCGACGTGGTGCGCGTCGTGCAGGAAGCAGCAGCCAAGGGTTTGTCCTTCGGTGCGCCGACCGAAGGCGAGGTCGAACTGGCCGAGCTGCTGACCCGCCTGGTGCCCAGCATGGAACTGGTGCGGCTGGTCTCCTCCGGCACCGAGGCCACCATGAGCGCGATCCGCCTGGCGCGCGGCTTCACCGGACGCGATCTGCTGATCAAGTTCGAGGGTTGCTACCACGGTCATTCGGACAGCCTGCTGGTCAAGGCCGGCAGCGGCATGCTGACCTTCGGCAACCCATCTTCGGGCGGCGTGCCGGCCGATCTGGCCAAGCATACCCTGGTGCTCGACTACAACAACACGCAACAACTGCATGACGCCTTTGCCAAGCACGGCGACCAAGTCGCCTGCGTTATCGTCGAACCGGTCGCCGGCAACATGAACCTGATCGCCCCGCAACCTGAATTCCTCAAGGCGATGCGCGAGCTGTGCACCCGCCACGGTGCAGTGCTGATTTTCGACGAAGTGATGACGGGCTTCCGCGTCGGCCTGGGCAGCGCCCAGGGCCTGTTCGGCATTACGCCGGATCTGTCGACCTTCGGCAAGGTGATCGGCGGCGGCATGCCGCTCGGCGCCTTCGGCGGGCGGCGCGACATCATGGAGAAAATCGCCCCGCTCGGTCCGGTGTATCAGGCCGGCACGCTGTCCGGCAATCCGCTCTCGGTGGCCGCTGGTCTGGCAACCCTGGCGCTGATTCAGGAAAAGGGGTTTTATGCGGATCTGGCGGGCAAGACACAGCGGCTTTGTGAAGGACTCACAGCAGCGGCACGCAATAAGGGAATCAAGTTTTCCGCGCAATCGGTCGGCGGCATGTTCGGGATTTATTTCCGCGCCAGCCCGCCCAGTGGTTATGCCGAAGTCATGGAGTGCGACAAGGAGGCATTCAACCGTTTCTTTCACGCCCTGCTGGAAAAAGGCATCTATCTCGCGCCTTCGGCTTTCGAAGCCGGTTTCGTTTCCGCGGCGCACAGTGGTGCCGACATTGCCGCGACTGTTGCCGCAGCCGAGAGTTGCCTGGCGGCCTGAGGCGGCGCGCGCATGAAAAGTTCGGTATGCGGAGCGTGTGGTTTGAGCCTGGCCCTGCTGGTGCTGCTGCCTTGGCAAGCACTCGCTGCAGCCGATCCAAACAAGGTCATCCACGCTGCCTTTGAAGCGCCCGACGACGGTTTCGATCCGGTCAGAACCACCAATCTGTATTCCGGCTGGATCAACGAGTCGATATACGAAAACCTGCTCACCTACGACTACCTGGCGCGTCCGGCCAAGCTGGTGCCGCTCACCGCCGAGGCGATGCCGGATGTGGCCGACGGTGGCAAGACCTTCACTTTCCGCATCAGGAAAGGCATTTACTTCACACCTGATCCGGCCTTCAAGGGGCGCAAGCGCGAGTTGACCGCCCAGGACTATGCCTACACCTTCAAGCGCCTGCTCGATCCGGTCAACCGTTCGCCGTCCGCCAGCATGCTCGAAGGAAAAATCGTCGGCCTCGACGCACTCGCCGTGCAGGCCAAGAAAACCGGCAAATTCGATTACGCGGCGCCGGTTGCCGGTCTCGAGACACCCGACCGCTATACCCTGCGGGTTCGTCTGAACCAGCAGGACTACAATTTTCTGTATGTGACCGCCTATCACTCGCTGGCCGCCGTTGCGCGCGAGGTAGTCGAGGCTTACGGACTGCAAAGCAGCGCCCATCCGGTGGGCACAGGGCCCTACCTGCTCAGGGAATACGTGCCGCGCAGCAAGATCGTGCTGGAAGCCAACCCGGATTACCGCGGCTATACCTGGAACTTCGCCGCCAGCGGCGAACCCTGGGACGAGCAACTGGTACGCGACATGAAGGGCAAACAGATGCCGCAGGTCGGGCGCGTCGAGATCAACATCATTGAGGAAGAACAGTCGCGCTGGCTGGCGTTCCAGGGCGGGCAAATCGACCTGGACAAGCTGCCGCAGATCGCAGCGCCGGTGGTCATGGACGGCGAGCGGCTCAAGCCGGAGTTCTCCAGTCAAGGGCTCACGGTGTATCGCAAGCTCGAGCCCGAAATCACCTATACACTGTTCAACCTGCGCGATCCGGTCATTGGTGGCTACACCCCCGAGAAGATCGCCCTGCGCCGCGCCATGGTCATGTCATACAACGTCAAGGAAGAGATCGCCCTGATCCGCAAGGGTCTGGCGACCAAGGCCGAAATGATTGTGCCGGTGGGCGTGGTAGGCAATGATCCGAGCTACCGCAGCAGCATTCCTTACGACCCGGATCTGGCCAGCCGCCTGCTCGACCATTTCGGCTACAAGCGCGGCGCCGACGGCTACCGGACTTTTCCGGATGGCAAACCATTGACGGTGAACATGCGCCGGGAAACGCAATCCGTCTCGCTCCAGTATGGCGAACTGTGGAAGCGCAGCCTGGAAAAGATCGGCCTGCGCCTCAACATCACCGTCAGCAACTTTGCCGACAACCTCAAGGCCGCTACCGAATGCCAACTCCCATCATGGGGGGCCGCCTGGTACGCCGATTTCCCGGAAGGCGAAAATTTCCTGCAACTGCTCTACGGCCCCAATGCCGGTCAGGGCAATCACGGCTGCTACCAGTCGGCGGCCTTCGACGCGCTCTACAAACAGTTCGTGGCCACTCCGCCCGGGCCGGAACGCAACCGGCTGGCCATCGAGATGAACCGCCAGATGGAAGCGGATACACCCTGGTCGCTGCATACCTCGCGCACCCGCTACTGGTTGCTGCGGCCCTGGGTGAAGGGCTTCAAAAAACACCCGATCCTGCAGTCCGACTGGAAATATCTCGACGTGGAGAAACACTGATGGTTCGAGAACGCATCCCTCGCCTGCTGCGATACTGCATCATGCTTTGCGGGTTTGGCCTGTGGACCATGTCACCTACCCATGCCGCCGATCCCGATGCCCCGAAGGTGCAAGTACCCGGAGCGGTACAAATCCCCTTGGGGGAAAAAGTCCTGCGCGCGGTTTTCGTCGCTGCCGAGACCGGCTTCGATCCGGCGTTAACGCGTGATCTGTATTCGGCACAAGTAATTCAGGTGGTCTTCGAGACGCTGTACACCTACGACTATTTGGCACGCCCGGCCAAGGTGGTGCCGCAAACTGCCGAGGCCATGCCGGAAATCAGCGATGGCGGCAAGACCTACACGATACGGCTGAAGAAAGGCATTTATTTCTATCCCGACCCGGCCTTTGGCGGCAAACGCCGCGAACTCACCATGGCCGATTATGTGTATTCCTACAAGCGCCTGTTCGACCCGAAGCTTGCTTCGCCCCACGTCTGGCTCTTCGAGGGCAAGGTGGTCGGACTCGACGAAGCCGCCGAGAAAGCCAAGAAGACGGGGCACTTCGACTATGACGCAAATATCGCCGGTTTCGAATTGCTCGACCGCTACACCTTGCGCATCCACCTCAAGCAACCTGATTTCAACCTGAGCATGATCCTGGCACACGAACCGACCAGCGCGGTGGCGCGCGAGGTGGTCGAGAAATATCGCGACGGCATGGGTCAGATCCCCGCCAATCCGATCGGCACGGGACCTTATCGTCTGGCCGATTGGGTGCGTGGCTCGCGCATCGTTCTCGAGGCCAACCCCGAATACCGCGGCCTGACATGGAACTTCACGGCCGGTGCCGATCCCGAGGATCAGGCCATTGTCGCTGCCATGAAAGGCAAACGCATGCCCCAGATCGGCCGGGTCGATATCCGCATCATGCTCGAAGACCAGTCGCGCTGGCTGGCCTTCATCGACAATCAGGTCGACCTGGTGGAACTGCAGGGTCCGCTCGCACCAAAGGCACTGGCCAAGGGCAAGCTCAAACCGGAACTGGTGGCGCAAGGCATCCAGTTGTCGCGCATCATCGATCCCGAGATCAGCTACAACTACTGGAACATGCAGAACCCGGTGATCGGCGGCTTGAGCAAGGAAAAGATCGCCCTGCGTCGCGCCATCGCCATGGCCTACAATGTCCGGGAGGAGATCGCCATCGTCTGGAACGGCGAGGCGGAGCCACTCGAATACCCGATCCCACCCGGCATCGTCGGCCACGACCCGGACTATCGCAGCAGCGTGCGCTACGACCCGAAGCTTGCCAACGCCCTGCTCGACAAGTTCGGCTACCGACGCGGCGCCGACGGCTGGCGCACTCTGCCGGACGGCAAGCCGCTGACCATCAGGTATTCCGCGCGCAACGACTCGAACGGCCAGCACCAGTCGGAGGTCTGGAAAAAAACCTACGACTCCCTCGGCATCCGCATGGAGGGCAACCTGAAGCCTTTCCCCGACCTGCTCAAGGCGGAGAAACAGTGCGAACTGATGTCGCGCAACTCGCCCTGGATCGCCGATTACCCCGACGGCGACAATTTCATGCAGTTGTTCTACGGCCCGAACACCCACCAGAACAACAATGGCTGCAGCAAGATCCCCGAGTACGACCAACGTTATGCGGCGTCGCAGAAACTTCCCGACGGTCCCGAGCGCAACCGGCTGTATCACGAAATGGCACGCATCCTGGAAATGTATGCACCGATCCGCATCAGCTATGCACGCTATCGCAACATGCTGGCACAACCCAAAGTGATCGGCTTCAAGAAGCATCCGATCCTGCATGCCGAATGGCTCTACATCGACATCGACAAGGAGAAAAAATGAGGCGTTTGATTCGTCTGCTCGTCTGCTGCTGGTTCTGCCTGCCTGCACTGGCCCTGGCGTCCGCCGACCAGCCATTGGGTCCATTGGGTCCCTTGCGTCCATTGCTGCCCGTATTGAGCGCAGAGCAGATCGCCAGCGGTTGCGCCGCCACCATCGAGGCACTGAAGCAACGTATTGCCACCCTGGGAAAACTGCCCAAGGCCGATGCGCGCAACCCGAAGATTCTCTTCAAGCAATGGAACACGCTGCAAATTGCTCAGGAAGATTTCCAGGGGCCGGTCGAACTCCTGGGTGAAGTATCACCCGACAAGGCCGTGCGCGATGCAGCGGAACCTTGCATGGTTGCGTTCAGCAAATACAACTCCGAGCTTTACCAGAACGAAAAGCTCTACGCCATGTTCAAGGCGGTCAAGGCCAGCGACCCCATCGACAGGAAGCTCAGGCAGGACCTGCTCTGGTCTTTCGAGGATACCGGGGTTTCATTGCCCGCCGAGAAACGTACGCGCATGAAAGCCATCCTGACCCGGCTCGAGGAATTGAGCCAGGCCTTCTCACGCAACATCCGCGACAACGACCAGCGCCTGGTATTCAAACCCGATGAAGTCCAAGGCCTGCCGCCGGAGTATCTGGCCAAGGCCAAGCGTGACGCCGAAGGCAACTACCTGCTCGGCTTCGCCTATCCCGAATTCATCCCGTTCATGGAGCATGCGGACAGCAGCCCGGCACGCCAGCGTTATCAGTTCGCCTTCAATAATCGCGGCACGCCGAAGAATCTCGAGATCCTCAACGAGGCCATCGTGCTGCGCAGGGAAATGGCCGGCCTGTTCGGCCTGCCGAGTTTTGCCGACTTCGTGATCCGCCGCCGCATGGCGCAAACGCCTGCGGCCGTGAACAAATTCCTCGAAGAGGTCAGGACTGCCGTGACGGCCAGCGAGAAGGCGGAACTCGAGGAACTGCGGCTTTTTGCAGCCAAGACGCTGGGGCAAATGCCTGACGACACAAAGCTGCAGCGCTGGAATGTGCAGTACTGGCAACAGAAGCTCAAGCGCGCACGCTATGACCTCGATCCCACTGCCTTGCGCAAATATTTCCCGGCTCAGGCCGCGGTTGCCTGGATCATGCACGTGTCGGGACTGCAGTACGGCGTGGAATTCCAGCCGGCTTATGTGCCAGATTCGGTGCCGGTCTGGCATCCCGAAGTGCGCTATTACGATGTCATCGATGCCAAGACACGGCAGCGCATTGCCGGCATCTATCTGGACATTTATCCGCGCGACGGAAAATTCAGCCATGCTGCCGCCTTCCCGGTGCGCGGCGCCAGCACCATGGCGCAGCGCACGCCGATTTCCGTGCTGGTGGCCAATTTCAATCGCGACGGTTTTGACGACAGCGAGATGAAAACCCTGACGCATGAATTCGGCCACATTCTGCATGGCGTCCTCTCCCGGACGCGCTATGCATCCCAAGCAGGAACCAGTACCGAACGTGATTTCGTCGAGGCACCTTCGCAGATGTACGAAGAATGGGCACGCAGTCTTGAGCCCTTGGCCCTGGTGGCGAACTTCTGCCAAAACGAGTGCCCCAGGGTCGATGCGGCGCTGGTGCAGAAAATGACGGCGGCACACAACTTCGGTCGCGCCATCCGCTATGCGAGACAGCTGCTCTATGCAAGTTTCGACATGGCCATCTACGACAGCAAGCCGGTCGATCCGATGTCCGCTTGGATCGGCATGGAAGGCGCGACGCCACTGGGCTATGTCAAGGACACGCAGTTTCCGGGCACGTTCAACCACGTCATGAGCGGCTACGGAGCAGGTTATTACGGCTACATGTGGGCGGAAGTTCTGGCGCTCGACATGCTTTCGGCATTCAATGGCAAGCTGCTCAATCCCGCGGTCGGTGCGCGCTATCGCAGCACGATCCTGAGCCGCGGCGGCGAAATGCGCGGCATGGAGATGGTACGCAGCTTCCTCGGTCGCGAGCCCAACAGCCAGGCCTTCTTTGCCGAGATCGCCGGCAAGCGGTTGAAATAGAATAAGAGCCTCTCTAAGACCATGACCGCCTATATCCTGCGCCGCCTCTGGCAAATGCTGCCCACTCTGCTGGGGGTGGTGGTGCTGGTATTCCTTTTGTTCAACTGGGTCGGCGGCGATCCGGCCTATATCCTGGCCGGAAAGATGTCCAACCCCGAGCAGATCGCCAACATCCGCAAGCAGCTTGGCGTCGATGAGCCCTACTGGGTTCAGATGTGGATCTTCATCAAGCAGATCGTCACGGGCGATTTCGGCGCCAGCTGGAGCACCGGCGAAACCGTCAAGAACGTGCTGGAAACCCGCCTGGGGCCCTCCATGACCGTGCTGATCCCGCTGACGCTACTCGAAACACTGATCGCCATCGGTCTGGCTCTGGGGGTGGCGTATGTCCGCGGTTCGCTGACCGACCGCATGGTGATGATCGCCTGCACCGTCGGCATGTCGATCAGCATCCTGGTGTACATCATCGTCTTCCAGTATTGGCTGGCCTACAAGCTTGGGCTGTTCCCGGTGCAGGGCTGGGGCGACAGCCTGAGCGAGAACCTGTTCCACTATGCCCTGCTGCCGATCCTGATCGCACTGGCGGTCGGCATCGCTCCCAACCTGCGGCTGTTCCGCACCTTCTTCCTCGACGAAATCAACCAGGACTACGTCCGCACCGGCCGCGCCAAGGGGCTCTCCGAGCCACGCATCCTCTGGGTCCATGTGCTGCGCAACGCGTCGATTCCCATCGTCACCCACGTCATGGCGAATCTGCCATCGCTGCTGATCGGCGCATTCCTGATCGAGCGCTTTTTCTCGATCCCCGGCATCGGCCGCGAAGTGATCCTGGCAGTAGAGCGTTCGGACTTCCCGGTGATCAAGGCCATCACGGTGTATGTCGCGGCCGCCACCATGCTCTTCAACCTGCTCGCCGACCTGATCTACAAGGCGATCGACCCTCGCGTCCAGCTCAAATAGACCCCATGAATTCATTCCTGGACGCACCGCAAACTTCGCCAGGCCTGTGGGCCCTGGCTTGGCGACGCCTGCGCGCAGACCGCATTGCGATGGTGGCGCTGGCAGTAGTGGCGTGGTTCCTGCTGACCCTGCTGCTCTCGGCGACAGGATTCATCGCGCAGGACTGGGATGCCGAGATCGGCGTCAATTACGCGCCGCCCACTTTCATGGGCGCACAAAGCGCCGAAGAACGGGGCGTGCAGGGCATGCATGCGGCAGAAGTGGCGACACCCGACAATCCGCGCGATCCGCTTGGTGCGATCATTCGCCAGTTGCGAGCCGAGCGGGATGGCGGCGCAAACCCGGTTCCCGTGCAGTTTGACGATTACGGCATTGCCGATCCGCTTGCTGCCGAAATCGCCGAAATTCGTGCGACACAAGGCCAGCGCAAAGCCGCGGTGAATGTCGAAAAACTGGCGACGCTGCCCCTGGGCGCAGATAAATGGGGCCACGACATCATCCAGAAAACCATCAAGGGCTCGGAGACCTCGATCGTGGTCGGACTCACCGCGGCCCTGCTGGCGACCGTGCTCGGCACGCTGTTCGGCGCCGTGGCGGGCTACTACGGCAAATGGGTGGATGATTGCTTCAACTGGTTTTACAGCGTATTCACTTCAATCCCTTATTTGCTGCTGATCCTGGCGGTGGCCGCAGTGCTGCAGCAGAAAGGCGTGCTGACCATCGTGCTGATCCTCGGCCTGACCGGCTGGACCGGGGTGTTCCGCCTGGTCCGCGCCGAGTACATCAAGCACAAGAACCGCGAATACGTGCTGGCGGCGGATGCCATCGGCGCATCGGACCTGCGCAAGATGTTCATCCATATTTTCCCCAATGTCAGCCATGTGTCACTGGTGCAGATGTCGATCCTGACGGTGGCCTTCATCAAGTCCGAGGTGATCCTGAGCTTCCTCGGCTTCGGTGTGCCAGTGGGGATGGCCTCGTGGGGCAGCATGCTCAACGAGGCGCAAAACGAATTGATCCTCGGCAAGTGGTGGCAACTGGCCGCCGCAAGTGCCGCGATGGCGGTGCTGGTGACCGCCTTCTCGCTGTTTACCGATGCCCTGCGCGACGCGCTCGATCCCAAGCTCAAGTAACCATGGCCATGGAATCCAAACCCTTGCTCAGCGTGCATGATCTGCGGGTCAATTTCCGCCTCGACAAGCACGACAAGAATTCCGGGTTTGCCGCCGTAAAGGGCGTCAGTTTCGAGAT
>Ga0172380_10002486_pt1 | contig 28070 bp, 21 predicted proteins | sample Leawe162metaG_FD_119747 | JGI IMG/M metagenome (GOLD analysis project Ga0172380, IMG submission 119747) | Leachate microbial communities from a municipal landfill in Southern Ontario, Canada - Leachate well 162 metaG | ecosystem: Engineered > Solid waste > Landfill > Unclassified | place... | reverse complement strand
TTCGTGACCGGGTCGCTCGGCGGCAGCCTGGCCGGCAGGCATTTGAGCTTCATGCCGCGCCTGAGCGAGGGCCAGTGGCTGGCCCGCGGCAAATGGGCAACCGCGATGATTGATGTCAGCGACGGCCTGCTGCGCGACCTGGGCCACATGCTCAATGCGAGCAAGGCGGGCGCCCGGCTGGACCTGGGGGCGGTCCCGGTTTCGCCGGCCGCGCGGAAAGCCGGGGCGCGGAAAGCCCTGGAGCATGCCCTCGGAGACGGCGAGGATTATGAGCTTTTATTCACGGTGCCCGGAGGCAAAATCAAAGCCTTCCTTGCGGCTTGGAGGCGGAACTTCAGCCTTTCCTGCAGGCAGATCGGCCTGATAACGCCTTCCAGGGGCGAAGTAACCGGAACCGATGCGGCGGGAAAAATCACCTGGCTGGGCGATGCCGGCTATGAACATTTCCTCCGGGGAAAGGTGCGCGGTGGCAGGCACAAATAGGCAGAACATACTTTTGGGAAGGACGGTGACAACGCGGTCGCCGGCGGAAACGCAGGCCCTGGCCGCCGTGCTGGCCGGGAAGCTCAAGCCGGGCGCGGTGCTGGCGCTGCACGGGGAACTCGGGAGCGGCAAGACCTGTTTTGTCCAGGGCCTGGCTGCGGCGCTCGGGGTGGAGGGAATCGTCAACAGCCCCACCTTCACGATCATCAACGAATACCGGGGCAGGATCAGGCTTTATCATGTTGATCTTTACCGGGTCAAGTCCGAGGCCGAATTCCAGGGGCTCGGGCTGGAAGAACTGCACTCTTGCGGCGGGATCACGGCCATCGAATGGCCTGAAATATTCGCGCGGTTATTGCCGGCGGAAACGCTCCACTTGCACTTTGAATACGTGGATGAAAGCCGGCGGAGAATAAGAATCGGCGGATAACAGAAGATAGCGCATACTGAAACAGCGGATTGTTCCCTCGTGGCAGGCAGGCGGCGCTGCACTAGGTGCGCTTCACTCCATATCATACGGCCGGCGGTTCTCTATCCGGCAGGTAATGCGCAGGCTCCCGGCGAGGCAAGATTCCGGCAGCGAGATCGTGAAAAGGGCTCTTTTCCCGGTCGCTTCAACGGCATTGAGGGCGGCTTCAAGGCGGACGTTCCTGACCGGATCCGTCGAAGGCCAGGAAGCTATATCAATGGTTTTAACCCGACCTTCCTCCTCCAGCTCAAGCTTAAAATCGCGGTAACGCGCGAGGAAATCGCCGGAAAGCTCTACCATGAAATCCTGCGCGGCGCCGCCCCTGGGCGTAATTTTGCCGGTGGAGTAATAATTTTGCATGGTGCGTTCAGCCGCATATGACGGAGGAGAAAGTTTTGCGAAATAGCCGTCCTGGCCCGTTTGCGAGATTGTGAACTCAACCGGGGCGCTGTAAGTGCGCCATACGAGCAGGTTTGAGGCGGCAAACAAACACAGCATCATTGCCGTGAAAACGACGGCGTATTTTTTAAGGGCTGCCAGTCGGCTGATGGCCCAGCCGCAAAAAAGGGCGGCCGGCAGGAGGATGGTGAAGTTATAGCGGCCCTGCGGCTGGTAGTCGTAGGTCAGGCAGGCCCAGGCGTGAAGGGCCATGACAACGGCGGCCAGGGCCAGCACCGCCAGCAAAACCAGCCGGGCGGGCCGGTCGCGGGTGAGCAGCACGCCGAGCATGAAGCAGGCCAGGAGCGCGGGAACGGCCATTTCAAGCAGGGTGTAGACCCAGGGGTGAAAGCCGACGTTCAAGTATCCGAAAACCGCAAAAAATGAATCGAAGGTTGAGAGCGTGAAGCCCTGTTCAAACAACCAGAGCAGGGAGCTCAAACTCACCCCGCGGTTGACGGGTTGGATTTCGCGCGCGAGGCCGATGCTCTGGAAAAATTCCTCGCTCATCAGGATCGGCAGGGGTGTGCCGTAGAGGATCCAGTTGCGGATGAACCAGTAGCCGGAAATGAGCAGGCTTAAAACTCCGGCCGCGAGAACCAGCCGCCAGACAGATTTCCATGTGACAGCGCCGCGCGTGGCCGCCCAGAGAACGATCCCGGCCATGCAGGGGAAATATATGTAATAGTTGTATTTCGCCGAAAAGAGCAGCCCGGCGGCCGCGCCCGCGCAAATAATGTCAGCAACTGACTGGCGGTTCAGAAAACGGACCAGGAACAACCAGGACACGGCGGCTATGGCCAGGGAGTGGGCGTCGGCGTTGACGTAGCAGAAAGTGAAAAAAACCTGCGGTATGAAGGCGACCGCCGCGGTCATGATCAGGGAATTGCGTTTGTTCCGGCAGAGCGCCAGGGCCGCCAGAAAAAGGCAATTGAGGAAGATCAGTCCCCAGGCCAGCGAAACAAGCCTGGCGCCCAGGTAGATTTCAAGCCCGAAGGCCTTGTTGGCCAGCGCCCCGCCGGCGGCATAGGCAAGGTAGTTCAGGGCCGGCATCTGGTTGTAGCTGGAGAGCGCGTGGCGGAAACGTTCAAGGTCGTCGACGCCCCACACCGGCAGGCGGTGGTGGCTGATAATGAATTCCACGCTGTAGTGGAAGTGGGTGTTTTCGTCCGGGGCGTTGTTGTAAGGAATGAGGATGATCCAGAGCAGCCCGGCCGCGGCGTAAACCGCGTTCAATATCGCCAGGGACCTGTGGCGTGCCAGGAATGATATTGGTTTATTCAAGGTCATGACGGAAAACTGGCCGGAGCCGCGCTCATGCCGGGCGCAGGACGACGGTTTCACCGGGCGCAAAAGAGACCCGTGCCGGCACGGGCAGCAGGGCAGGCCCGCCCCGCCTTCTTTTTAAGCTCAAAACAGGGCAGTCCTCGACCCCGAGGGTGAGAGCGCCTCCGCGCAGGCTTTTGACGGCGATGAACTCTGTCCTGCAATTTTTCCGGGAGGCGCTCATGAAGAACCCCCCCGGCAGCCGGACGCCTTCAAAGGAAACGTCCCGCCACTCTTCGGGCACGGCCGGAAAGACACGCGTGACGCCGGTGCGGGTGTGGACGAGCATTTCATAGAGGGCGGTGACGGCGCCCATGGTGCCGTCGATCTGCATGACCTCGTTGGCCTCGCGCGGCTTTTTCTGGTCGGCGCAGCGGTGCGCGGTGATGCCGCGGAACTTGGGGAGATAGACCGTGGCCAGGCCCTCGTTGATGAAAAGCTTGCGCCAGACCTGCATGATAAGCCAGGGCGACTCCTTGAACCCCATCCGGGCCTGGATGATAGCGGCCCAGGGCATGCACCACTCGCTCCAGCGCCCCATGCCCATGTTGATCCAGTGATCAATGGAATTTTCAACGATCCGCTCCTTTTCGGGCGTAGGCGCGCCGAGCGAGTCGAAGGGATAAATGCAAGCAAGATGCGAGTGATGCCGGTGGCAATGGTCAAGGTCCTGGTTTTCCCATACGGCGATCCGTTCCTCGCCGGGCTTGCCGCAGAGGGAGTAAAGGGGGGTTTTTTTCCTGATCCCGGCCCAGGCCGGCCGCGGAGGAATTTTAAGAACGCGCGCGGCCTCCTGCAGCGCCGCGGCCAGCATGTGGATGCAGGCCAGCTGCCAGGATGGGTTTTTTCCCATGATGCGCGGGTAAATGTCGTTGCCGAACTCGGCCGATATGCCGATGGCCAGGGAGAGGCGCCCGTTTTTCTCCTCGAGCATGGCCTCGTAAACGCGCATCACTCCGAGCATGAAGGGATAGGCGCGCTTGCGGAGAAATTTCACGTCGCCGGTGTAAAGGTAATACTGCCAGAACATCTGGGCGATCCAGCCGGAGCAGGCGTGGTCAATGAGCACCCCCGGCCCGAGGCCCAGGAGGCGGTTGCGGTCGTCACAGCACATGCCGATGATGAATCCGTCGTTGATCCCGCAGACGGTGCGGGCGTAGCGGCGCATGACGCCTTTCCAGGAATCAATCATATCGAACAGAGGCATGAGGTGTTCAAGCTGGTTGGCCTGGAAAGCCGGGGAATAGGCCTGCTGGACGTTCACGTTGAAATGGTAGTCGCCGCCCCAGGGGGTCGGCTGGTACTCTTCCACCCAGGGCCCCTGCAAGCCCGCCGGCCAGCGGCAGTTCGGGTTTGTGGCTGCGCCGAATTTATAAAGGGCGTAGAGGTAAAATTTAGACATGAACTTGTCCGGAACCTTGACCTCCGGAGCGCGTTTCCAGTAAGCCTGCCACCACGTTGCGTTTGCTTTGCAGATTGACTGTGTTCCGCCGGAAAGAGCCCTGGCAGCCAGCTTGTCAGCCGCTTTGATTGCTGCGGTGGCGTTTGAGCCTCTTTCGAGCGCGATGATGAATCCCTCGCGCGACCGGCGGCAAATTGCCGCCAGGGCGGGATCGGCCGGACATTCCTGCGCCCACCCGCGCAAACCGGGGCGGGATACCTGCACCGGCTCGGGGAAGCCGGTCAGTTGCAGCCTTTCCCGCACCCATTCCCATGCGGTGCGGATGCGCACATCCCGGATAATCCGGCCGGGATCACGGACCAGGATGACACTCAGCTTGACGCTTAAGTCAAAGGTTATTGCTGAAAAGGTCTTGTTGCCTCTTTTCGCAACCCGGATTGTCACTTTGCCGGTTGCGTAATCCAGGCTGCCGCTGACGGGGCGGCAGCCGGGATAGAGTTCAAGCTCAAAGCGCCCGAACGGCAGGCGGCTGGGCGGCTTGATGGCGGAAGTGCGCGGCTTAACGGGAAATACTTTCGGGAACCAAGAATCGCTTCCCGGCCTGTATTTTGCGACCATGTTTGCGTAGGTTGACACGCCTTCCGTCGGCCTGAAATCATTGCGGTGGTCCCAGAAGTCGGAGCGGTTGAGGGTGATGTTGATGCTCTCGGTGCCCCAGACGAGCGCCCCGAGCAGGCCGTTGCCCATGGCGATGCCGGCATGGGTGCGGGGCAACGGGAAGTGCCATTCAATCGGATGCGCCGGAGCTTTTTGCATAGGTTGCCTTCTGGTTCAGGCCCGGCACTTGAAACCGGTTATTGATTTAACCACCAAATCCTGCTCGGACCCTTTGAGGGCGGTGTAAAACGGAAGCCTCAGAATTCTCTCGCTGACCTGTTCCGCCACGGGGCAATCGCCGGGGCGCCCGCCGAATTTTTTGCCCATCGGCGAAAGGTGCAGGGGCAGGTAGTGGAAAACGGCCAGGATTGATTTTGCCTTCAAACGTTCAATCAGGCCTTTTCTTGACCGGGGCGAAGGCATGATCAGGTAAAACATGTGGTAGGGCTGGCGGCAGTGGCCCGGCACGGCCGGGAGTTTGGCCTTGTTTTCCTCCGCCCATTCTTCAAGGCCGGAGAAATAACGATTCCATATTTTGCCGCGCGCGGCCTGGATGCGCCCCCGTGCCTCAAGCTGGGCCCAGAGGAACGCCGCCAGGATTTCCGAAGGCAGGTAGCTCGATCCGATGTCGGTCCAGGTGTATTTGTCGGCCAGGCCGCGGAAAACCTGGCTGCGGTTGGTGCCCTTTTCCCTTATGATCTCGGCCCGCTCGCTGTATTTCGGGTCGTTGATGAGCAGGGCGCCGCCCTCGCCGCAGGTGATGTTCTTGGTTTCATGAAAGCTCTGCGCGGCCAAACAGCCGAAGCTGCCCAGCGGCCTGTTCCGGTACAGCCCGAAGAGGCCGTGGGCGTTGTCTTCGATCACCGCGATGCCGCGCCGCCCGGCGATGCCCAGGATGGCTTCCATGTTGCATCCCACGCCTGCGTAATGGACAACGCAGATTGCCCGCGTGCGTTTTGTGATCAGGCGCTCGAGGCGGCTTTCGTCGATGTTGAGAGTGTCGGGCCGGATATCGGCGAAAACAGGCCGGGCGCCGCGGAGCACGAAGGCGTTGGCGGTTGAGACGAAGGTGAAGGAGGGGACTATGACCTCGTCGCCCGGGCGGATATCGAGGAGCAGGGCGGCCATTTCGAGCGCGTGGGTGCAGGAGGTGGTGAGGAGCGCCTTTTTCACGCCGAGCTCGCGTTCGAGGAAGGCGTGGCATTTCTTCGTGAAAAGCCCGTCGCCGGATATTTTGCCTGAGGCGATCGCTCCGGCGATGTGCCGGAGCTCGCCGCCGGCGAAAGACGGGCGGTTGAACGGGATCCTGAATTGAATTATTTTGTCGGCCATGGTTCCCGGTATGTTTATTTTGCCTTTCGGTATTTTGTTGCCATAACAAAATCCTAAACACTAATTCCGAAGCACGAAACAAATAAAACCAAACACAAACAATTCCAAATTCAAAACCAGAACAAAAAGCGTTGAATTATTTCAGTTTTCGATCTTTGAATTTTGAATTTGTTTCGAATTTTTTATTTCGAGTTTGACAGCGGCGTTACCGCGCCATGAAACCAGTGGAATTTGTTCACGGCCTGCCGGGCCGTAAACCCGAGCCGTTCGGCCGCCTTGAGGCTGTTGAGGTTGTTGATGGAAATCCAGGCCGTTGCCATCCGGCATCCGCGCTCCCTGCTGGCGGAAAGCATGGCCTGGTAAAGCACTAGGCCCGCGCCTGTGTTGTGGTAGCGGCCGTCGAGGGCGGCGAGGCTCATGTCGTATATCCCCGGCCTGATCTCGCGCGCGAGGACAAAGCCGGCCGCGCGCCCGGCGCGCTCGTCCTTGAGGATAAAAACACTGTCGCCATTCCTGAAGCCGTTTTCGATCCAGCGCGCGTAGCGCAGGCCGGCCTTGTCCGCCGGGATGTTGCCGTCGAGGTGGAAGCGGTCGGTCTTGAAAGACGAGCGCGCGATCTCCGCCAGCGCCGGCAGGTCGGCCGCGGAAGCCGGGCCCATGCGCAGGTGCCCGAACTTTTTTTCAACGACCGGCCTGAACCTCGCCAGCGAGAGGGTGATTTCAACGAGGGTTTCGACAGGATAGAAGGCGTGTGCGGCGAGGATCTTTGCCCGCGGCAGGTCGGCCGGGGCCAGCGCGGTCACGGCGAGGCAGCGGGAGGAAGCCCGCGAAATTTCGTCCAGCCAGCCCGGCAGGTGCCGGCCGAGCGGGCCCGGGGCGGTTTCAGAGCATTTCAGCTCGTAAAAGGGGAACCCGAAAAGCTCGCTGTCCCACGGGATGCGGCTGAAAACCAGGGCGCCATCCGGCGGAGGGAATTTTTCCAGTTTTACTTCAAAGCGCATCTTTTTAAAATGCAGAATTTAGAATGCAGAATGCAAAATGTCATGAACGCGTAAAATATGATTTAAGCTCCTTATTCTGCATTCTTCATTCTGCATTCTTCATTGCCTGTAGTCTCCCGGACGACGTAAGTCGGCCTGTTCATGATGCGGAAATGGATCCTGGCGAGGTAGGCCCCCATGATCCCGAGGGCGAAGAGCTGGGCGCCGGCGAAGATGGCTATAATGGAGGCCAGGAACGGGAAGCCGGGCACGCTGTAGCCGAGGATCAGGAAGCGCCCGACAACGTAGGCCAGTACGCCGAGGCCGAAGAGGGTGAAGAAAAAGCCGACCAGGCTGGCGATGTGCAGCGGCATGGCGGAAAATCCGGTCATGACATCAAAGCAGTGGCCGAAGAGTTTCATGAACGAATAGCTTGAGCGGTTCTCCGGGTTGGCCTCGTGCCGGACCGGCACGGAGCAGATGCGGGTAGAGCCCCAGGTCAGGAGCACGTCAAGCGAAACGGCCGGGCCGTTGAAGGAGTCAAAGGCGGAGCGCAGCTGTGCGCGGAAAGCCCTGAACGAGCTTCCCTGGAAGGCGCTTTCAACGTTCATGGCGCTTTTGAGGGCCAGCCTGACCACCCATGAGGCAAGCCGGCGCGCGGGGCCGTGCTGTTTTTTCTGGGGCACGCCGTAGGCGACATCGTAACCCTCCTCCAGCGCGGAGATAAGCTTCCCGATTTCCCCGGGAGGATTCTGCAGGTCGGCATCCATGGTGACGATAACCTGCTTGCATGCCGCGCGTATTCCGCAGAGGAGCGCGTTATGCTGGCCGAAATTGCGCGTCAGGTTGATGCCGCGTATGAACGGCCGGGAGCGGGCCAGGCCGCAGATGATTTCCCAGCTGCGATCGGGGCTGCCGTCGTTGACCAGGATTACCTCGTAGTCCGCGCCCAGCGCCTCGAGCGCGCCGGCAATTCCCTTGACCAGGGCCGGCAGGGTGTTTTCTGAGCGGTAGACCGGAACCAGGACTGAAATGGATTGAATTTTATTCATGTCGCCGACCGTCAATGCACGCCATTTACCTTACTTCGCCGCCATCTTGAAACAAGCAAAATCATTTGCGCTTGCGGAGGTACGGAACGGCCAGCACGGTGTTGGGCGGCACCGGCCCGCCGCACCAGCGCACGCGCAGCGCGGCCTCGCCCTCGCCGTTGTAATACTCCACCGCGATTTTGCGGGCGCCGGCTTCAAGGCGCTTCCGGCATCCGGTGGCGCCGGCCAGCCAGCTCTGGTCCTGCCAGTTGTCGACCAGCTTTTCCCCGTCAATTATCAGGCGCAGCCCGTCATCGCTCTGGCAGTGGAACAGGTAGTCGCCGGTTTCAGGCACCATCAGGTAGCCTTCCCAGATGGCTGAAAAATTGTGCTTTGGCACGTGCCAGGCCGGGGCGCGCACGCCGTAGTCGCGGCAGACGGCCTTCTCTGTGCGGCTGCAGATTTTTTCCTCGAAATTCCGGCCCTTGAAATACGTGACGGTTATCCCGCCGGGTGAAAGGATTGCATAGAGGAGGTGGAGCAGATAGAGCAAGGCAGCGCAGGCAAGGACCATCCCGGCCTGGATGAGGAGCGCCCGGATGTCTTTCCATCGAAAAGTTGCAAGGCGCTTTTCCAGGGCGCCGAGCGACTGATATAAGCGGACTGCGCCCAGGAAAAGAAGCAGCGCAATGCCTATGAATACGGCCTTGTCGCCCTTGGGTATCATCCAGGCGGAGAGGAGCGACAGCGGGCCCTCGCGGCCCGTGCCCGAGACTGCGGCGGGCATTATGGCGCGGATATGGGGATTACGCAGGACGAAGGCCAGCGCGTGCGGGTCGGGATAGGGGATGTCATACGGCGCCTTTCCCTGAAGCGCGGCCTCGTCGCCGGTCTCGATGAAATTGCGCACGTTCATCTCGCTCTGGACGAAATGCTGTTTTGTTTTTTCCGCCTCAACCAGGCCGGCGCGGTCTGATATTTTCAAGAGCCCGCGCCCGGCAAATCCCGCCCAGATTATGACGATCAGGAGCATGAAGTTCCGGAAAGCCCTCGGCAGGAGGCGGTCGTGGAGGAGCATCAGCAGCGCAAGGAAATTGAGCGGAAGGGCGAGCGAGAGAAAAACGGTGTGGCGCGACGCGAGGATGCCGCAGCGCGCCAGCGCGAGCGCGGCGGCCTGGAGCGCGATCCACAACCCGAATGCGAGGACGAATTCATAGCTGCGGCGATCCTGGTCGCGGTTGAAAGCATAGCGGATGAAGGCCAGCAGGGAGGGAAGCCATGTTATGGCCGCGGCCCAGGCATAGCCGGCGTGCGGCCAGGCCATGTTGCCGGCGAAAGCCGCGAGCAGGTCGGCAAAGGTCCTGGGCATGAATGCTTCATGGTTGGGAAATTGCACGCGCAGCAGCAGCCCCGCCGTCACGACGGCGAGCATGGCCGCCAGCGCGCAGAGATTGAGCCAAATCCCCGGCGAGCGGGAGGCGATGCGGAGAATCAGAATGCCGGCCACGGCCAGGGCGGCGAAAAAACCCGAACCCATGGTGACCAGGCTGAGGATTGCGAAAAACAACCCCGCCCACCAGGCCGGCCGGAGCGGGGCCTTGAGCAGCAACCAGACCGCGAGGAGGGCGAAGGCGATCAGGAGGTAGTTGCCGACGAAGCCCAGGAGCGAGCACTCCCAGGAGAAAGGCAGCGAAAACACGGCCGTGTTGAAAAGGCAAACCATGGCGATGTTGCGGCGGCCGAGGAGGCGCCAGCCCATCGCGCTCAGCGCGGTGCCCGTGCCGGCGGTTACAAGCGCGTTGATCACCATGCCGACGCGCGCATCCCATTGGCCGTTGGCGGCCAGCGTAAGGAGCGACAGCACCCGGTTGGCGAAAATCCGGTGCTCGCAGTGGGCCGCGAACATGTCCTTGAGAGCGAGGGTTTTTTCGAGGAAAGGCACGTAGAGCAGCCAGCCTTCGGCCTCCCACTGGTCCCACCACGGCAGGGGCGAACCGAACAGGTCTATAAGCCAGAGCTTTGAGCTGAAGACGGTCAGGAAGACGGCCGCGAACCACAGAAGGATCACCGGTTTTTTCATTTTAAAAGTTGATCCGTTCTTTTTCGACGACCAGGGGACGGTTCTGGACATAGGTGTGGATGGAGCCGACGTATTCCCCGACTATGCCGAGGAAGAGCAGCTGGACCGACGAGAAGAAGAAAATACCCACTACGAGCGGGGCCAGGCCGACGGTGAAGCTGTTCCAGAAAAGGAGTTTGTAGACGAGGTAAAACACGGCCACCCCCAGGCTGGCCAGAGCCGAAATGAAACCGATGATCACGGCCAGGCGCAGGGGCACCTTGGAGTGGCTCGTGAGGCCGAGCAGGGCGATATCCAGGAGGGTGTAGAAATTGTTCTTGGTTATGCCGCGGTGGCGGAGCGGCTGGACGTATTCAACCGTGGCGCGCGGCAGGCCGATTTCGGCTATCAGGCCGCGGAAATACGGGTAGGGCTCCCTGAGGTTCCTGAGGATGTTGACGACCTCGCGGTCGTAGAGCCCGAAACCGGTGAACTGCTCGATCAGTTCAACGTTGGAAAGCCGCACCAGGGTGCTGTAGTAGAGCTGGCGCAGGGCGTAAAAAACCTTCGACTCGCGGCTTTCCTTTTTGACGCCCACGACGATCTTGCAGCCGCTTTCCCATTTTTTTATGAATTCCGCGATGAGTTCGGGCGGGTCCTGAAGGTCCGCCACGATGCTGATGACGGCGTCGCCCCCGGCCTGGAGGATGGCGTGGTAGGGGGAGCGGATGTGCCCGAAATTGCGGGCGTTGACAATGACCTTGAGGTTTGAGTCGGAGCGGGCCAGCTCGCGGAGGATTTCCACCGTGCGGTCCGTGGAAGCGTTGTCTATGAAAATGTGTTCATAGCGGCATCCCGCTATACCGGACATGACCGCCTTGACTTTTTCATAGAGCTCGCGGACGTTATTTTCCTCGTTGTAACACGGGGTGACAATGCTGATCAGCTTCATTGTTTAGCTTTCTCCTGCAATATAAAAACCGCCGCCCGCGCGGCCGTCAAACCCGGTCGTCCGCCGGCTCGGTTTGCGCCGGCGTTTTCACGCTCTGGTTCCAGAGAATGGTGCGCCGGATGGCGGCCTCCAGGTCAACCGTAAGCCCGAGCCCGAGGGTATTGGCGGCGAGCGAGACGTCGGGCACAAGCCGCGACCGGCGCGCGACTTCGTTTGTCAGGCAGCGGCATTCGATTTCGACTTGCCTTGGAAAACAGCCTGCGATTTTCACGGCCAGGTCCCTGAGCGATATGCCTTGCGGGTTGCCGAGGTTGTAACTGCGGCCGGGCACGCCCGCGGCCAGGAAGCGCAGGAGCCAGAAGGCCATGTCGCCCGGATACATGTAACTGCGGATGGAGGCGCCGTCGCCCAGGATGCGGATCGGCCCGCCGCGCAAAGCGTCGCGGATGAAGTTGTTGATGGCCCAGGGGCGGTCCATGAGCTGGTAGGGCCCGATGAATGCGAATGGCCGTACGGCGGTTATTGGCAGGCGGTGCTGGGTGCGATAGGCCGCGGCAATGGTTTCGGCCATGCGCTTGGACTCGGCGTAGGCCGAGATGGCGGCAGAGCAGTCAACTCCGCCGAAACAGGACTCGGGAATATTCGTCATTTCCCACGGCTGGGTGCCGTATACGAGGCCCGAGCTTACGAGCAGGATCTTTTTAAGCCCGGGCAGGCGCGTGGCCGCCGCGAAAACGGAGTTGGCGCCGTTTACGATCACGTCGATGGCCTGGAGCGGGTCCGAGGCGTGGAGGCGCGAGTCCGGCGAGGCGGCGGCGTGCACCATGTAGGTGGTTTCAGGCGGCAGCTCGATCAGAGTGCGCACATCCTGCCCCGCGAGCACTATGTCCGGCCGCCCGGCCAGGTGCGGCGCCTTGTCGCGGAGGAGCTGCGGGCGGCGCGCCATGAGTACCAGGCGGCACTGGAAGCCGTGAAAGTCGTTGAGGCAGGCGACCATCTCGGCCAGCCAGGTCCCGAAAAATCCGGTCCCGCCCGTCACGAGCAGGCATTGGCCGCGCAATTCCTCCAGCAGGCCGTACCTGCCGGCCAGCACGCTTTCACAATCCTGACGCACGATATCGTTCATGCCCTGCGTTCCTAAAAGAGTTACCCGTTGCGGCTGCCAGCCTTGTTTTTTACGGCAAGGTTGGCGGCTATTTCGATGATCATGTCCTCCTGCCCGGCCACCGCCCGGCGGCGGCCAAGCTCGAAGAAAATGTCGCGCGGGTCAACCTTGTATTCGGCTGAGGCGCGCTCGACGTGCCTGGCAAAGCCGGAAAAAACCCCCGCCAGCCCGCTGACAATGCTGGTGGACCTGATGGCGGGAATGAACGGCAGGATGGATTTTTCCGCCATGTCGGCGGCGTCGAGCATCTTGTAAAGGTCAATGCCGGTTTCAAATTCCATTTTTCCGAGCACGGCCACGAGCACCTCGAGCTGCGTGTTCCCGGCGCCGGCGCCGAAGCCGCGCGCCGTCCCGTCGAGGATGGTCGCCCCGGCCCGGGCGGCCGTAAGGGAATTGACGACGGCCATACCGAGGTTGTTGTGGGCGTGAAACCCGACCGGTATGCCGAGGCTGTCCACGAGGCGCTTGATCTTTTCGGCGACGCCGTCCGGAAGGGAAGCTCCGGCCGAATCCATGAGAATGACTCCCTCGGCGCCGTAGGACTCCATCTTGCGGCACTCGTCAACGAGCGTTTCGGGGGAGGCCATGTGGCTCATCATGAGCACCCCGTAAACTTCCTTGCCCTGTTCGCGGGCAAAACTTATGTGGCGCTGGGTGGTGTCGGCCTCGGTGCAGTGGCAGGCGACGCGGACGACGTCCGCCCCGAGCTCGAGGGCCGGCCGCAAATCCTTGTTGATTGTGGCAAAGCCCGGTATGATGAAAATGCCGAGCTTGCTTTTCTTGAGGTTTTGCCGGGCGGTTTTAAGCATCAGGCTGTCTTCGGTGAGGCTCACGCCCACCTGGAGCGACGAGGCGCCCAGGCCGTTGCCGTGCCCGACCTCGACGATCGGTATGCCGGCGTCCTCCGCCGCGCGGGAGTAGGCGGCCACCTGTTCAGCGCTGAGCTGGTGCTTGACGGCATGGCTGCCGTCGCGCAAGGTCGGATCGCTGATCAGTATTTTCTTCATCACTTTTTATGAATTTTTCCGGAATTGTGCCTCAAAATTAAGGCAAGAGAGCACCCATGTCAAAGCATAATAGCCTGAATAACATAAAACACAAGCAGGCAGATTGTTCGGGCGCCGGGTTGAAATGCCGGCAGTGCCGGCCCGGCAAAAGGAAAAATGCTGTTCCGGGCGGCACTGCCAAAGGCGCCTTGCTGCGGGGCCGCGGCTGAAACCGGAAAGGGCCTTAATACACGGTCAGCTCCACGGATGCCAGCCACAAGGCGGCCGGGTCGAGGATGCCGTTGCGCTGGTCAACTCCGAAATAAAATACGTAACGGCCGGTTTGCATCCCGGATATATTCAGCATTTCCACGGCGGGCAGGCTGATGAGAGGTCCCTGCCATGCGGGGCGGAGGATGCCGCCGGCTGCATCTTGCCACAGCCCGGAAGCATCGCGGTAATACCATCCGGCGGGCGTTTCGGCCGCAAGCCACCAGTCGGCTTCGGTGCCCGCATGGGCGCCGGGATTCATCGCAACCGTGACCGAAACCGCGTCCGGCTGCAAGACGGCCGTGTCCGTGGATGCGCCGTTGATCATGACGCACGGCCCGGCGGCGCTCCCGGCCCAGCCCTCTGCGCCCTCGCTGAAGTCGCTCGTGCCGGAGGAGTTGAGCGCCTTGACCCAGAAATAGCAATGCGTCTCCGGCGCGACACCGGCAACTTCCTGTGCGGTGGCGGGGGTGCCTGCAAGCCGGACGGCTTCCGAAGGATTTCCCGAGAGCGCGCCCCACAATTCGTAGGAATCAGCCCCGCTGACGGGGTTCCAGACCACCCTGATGAGGCCGGAGTATGCGCCCCGGCTTGCGGCGACATTGCCGGGCGCAACAGGAATTTTAGCTTCGAGTTCGACCCAGTGGCCGTCGCCGTTCAAGGAATCAAATTCGTATAAATCGTAAGACCCGGCTGCCCTGTCGTCACAGGCGTTGAACTGGATCGGGCCGGTGCATCCGCTATGACTGCTGCCCGTTGACCTGATCGTGGCGATGAGCGAGGCCATGGTCTGAGTGCTGCCGGTCTGCTGCAGGGCCTTGGCGACGAGCCACAGGCCGTCGTAGCATGACATCGGGTAGCGCGGCACGACCTCGTTGCCGGTGGCGGCGATGATGTTGCTTTCCACCACGCCGTAAAGCGCGTTCGTGAAGCGCCCGAAGGCGGAACAGACATAGCGGGTTCTGGCGGCGAAAGCCGAGGCGGTTGCGTCTGAGACAAGGGCGTTGTTTTGCGCCATGCCGTCGGAACCGTACCAGCGTACCGAGCCCAGCGCCGCATGGCTGGAGGCAGATTGCATGACCTGGACGCCCTCGTCGAAAAGTATCGTTACCACGCCGACCTTGTTTATATCCTTGACGGCGGTGCGCCGTTCAACCTGCGCGGCCACATTGGTTATGAACTCCGGGATAAGCTCGGCGGCCCTGGGGCAGTAGTTGGTCGCGAAGACCGTCCCGCCGCGCGCGTTGAATTCCTGGATCAGCGCCGCGAGGAAGCCTTCGCCGTAAATGTCGGAGCGGCTAAGGATGGCAATGTCGGATATTCCGTCGGCGGCCAGGAGTTCCGCCAGCGCGCGCGCCTGGTTAGAGTCGTCAATGGTCAGGCGCATGAGGTTGTCGTCCGGAAGCGCCAGGGGGGTGGCCGTGGCCGAGCTCGAGATGAGCAGGACGTCGTTTTCGTTGGCGTAGATTTTCAGGATCCGGCACTCCTCGCTTGACTCCGGCCCGAGGACGATATGGCACCCGTTGGAGCGCAGCTCGACCAGTTTTTCATAGGCTGTGGCGGAATCCGTGGCGGTATCCTCGATCATGAGCCGGATGGGCGGCATGCCGGGCGTGCTGGTAATGGCCGCAAAGGCCTGGTTCAACGCTGAAAGGTAGGAAGAACCGGTGTCGGCCAGGTCGCCGGTCAAAGGCAGCAGCACGCCGATCAGGTTTGTGCCGGTGCCGTTGTCGGTCGTGAAAACGGTCGAGCGCCTGGCGGTCACCGGCTCGGGCCCGGCCTCCTTGAGGCCATAGCCGCCGCTGTTGATGTACATGGCGACTGAGCAGCACATGTCGAAGGGGTACCAGTTTTCATACCCGGCGCTGACCCATGAGCAGAGCGGGCGGAAAACGTCGTTCAGGACGTACTGGGTCGTGCCCCACCTCATGGAGGTCGAAAGGAGCGAGAAGTGCTCGGGCATGCTGGCGGTTCCCTTGATCCTGAGCATAACCACCTCGCCGGTGGTGGAGCAGCCGGAAAGCGAGAAGCCGCGGTAGGAGCATATGCCGCGGTAGGCCTGGTAGTTTTCGCGGTTGCGGAGCAGGTTCATGCGGTAGCAGTCGCCGTAGCCGTTGGTCATCACGAGCGAGTAGGCCTTGGGGGCCGGTGAGCAGCTGCGGCCTGAAAGGTTGGCAAACAGATTGCCGCGGTCTTCGTAATTCATGAGGGAAAACGGCGAATAGCTCAAAGGGTCGGGCTGGCGGTAGACCTGCCTGCCGGTCAAGCCGTAGCCGCCGCTGTTGATGTACATGGCGACAGAGCAGCTCATGTCGAAGGGGTACCAGTTTTCATACCCGGCGCTGACCCATGAGCAGAGCGGGTGGAAAAGGTCGTTCAGGAAATACATGGTTGTGCCCCAGCGCATGGAGGTCGAGACGATCGAGGAGTGCTCGGGCATGGAAGGGGTGGCCTTGATGCGCAGCATGACCACCTCGCCGGTGGTGGAGCAGCCGGAAAGCGAGAAGCCGCGGTAGGAGCATATGCCACGGTAGGCCTGGTAGTTTTCGCGGTTGCGGAGCAGGTTCATGCGGTAGCAGTCGCCGTAGCCGTTGGTCATCACGAGCGAATAGGCCTTTGGGGCAGGGAAAGCCTCGCCCGGCACCGCCGCCCGGGCAAGAGTGGCGCCCAGGGCAGCAGCAAAAAAAGCCAATGCAAAAGCTGCGCCAGAGGCGAGCTTGCGGCTGCATTTTATGAAACTCAATCGTTTGTAAAAATGATGTTTCATTACCTGGCCTCCCTTGGTTTGATAAATAAGTGGAAAATGGGGTTTATTTCATACAACATGATTACGCAATGGAGCCTTCAAGTCAATTTGTATTTATTCATGTAATATATTGACATGGACGGCACGATGTGTGAGATTACGGGCGGGTTTTTAAGCGCATGCGGCAGAATTATGAAACATCCGGTGATAATACAGGGCGGAATGGGTGTTGCGGTTTCGAACTGGCAGTTGGCCAGGATTGTGTCGCAGCTGGGGCAGCTCGGGGTGGTCTCCGGAGTGGCCCTGCCGGGTATCCTGGCCCGCAGGCTTCAGCTGGGCGATCCCGGAGGCAAACTCCGCTACGCGCTTGATAACTTCCCTCTTCCAAGCATAGCCAAGCGGGTCTTGGGCGAATATTTCATACCCGGCGGCAAGGATCCTTCAGTACCTTTCAAGCGCAGCCCCCGGCCGACCATCAAGCCCGAACAGTCATTTTCCGAATTGTCGGTCGCGGCAGCATTTGTAGAGGTTTTTCTTGCCAAGGAAGGCCACGGCGGGCTGGTCGGCATCAACCTGCTGGAAAAGATACAGGTTATGACGCTCCTGACGCTTTTCGGCGCGATGCTGGCCGGTGTGGATTACGTCCTCATGGGCGCCGGTATTCCCCGTTTTATACCCGGGGTGCTGGACCAGATGGCCGAGGGTGAAACGGTTGAGCTGAAAATGGACGTTGAAGGCGCTTTGCCGGGCGAGGAGTTTTTTTCCACATTTGACCCAAAATCATTTTGCGGCGGAGAGGTGATTTTGCTCAAGCGGCCGGTATTCCTCGGCATCGTGGCCTCGGCGACGCTTGCCATGACCCTGGCACGGAAATCGAGCGGCAGGATTGACGGGTTTGTGGTAGAAGGCGAGACCGCCGGGGGGCACAACGCACCGCCGCGCGGCCATCTCCAGCTAAGTTCGCTCGGCGAGCCGGTTTACGGGCCGCGCGATGTGCCGGAGCTGGATAAAATCCAGGCGCTCGGCCTGCCGTTCTGGATGGCCGGATCTTACGGCCAGCCTGAAAAACTGGCCGAAGCCCTCAGCGTTGGCGCGGCCGGGATCCAGGTCGGGACCGCCTTCGCATTTTGCGAAGAGTCCGGCCTGTCGCCAGCCTTGAAACAGCAGGCCATCGCGCTCATCCGGTCCGGGCAGGCCTGCGTTTTTACCGACCCGCTCGCGTCTCCAACCGGCTATCCCTTCAAGGTGTTGCGGATGGCGGGCACCATTTCAGAAAGCGAACTTTACGAACGCCGTGTGCGCGTTTGCGATTTGGGATACCTGCGGCACCTTTACCGCCAGTCCGACGGCACGATCGGCTACCGCTGCCCGTCCGAGCCCGTGGCGGATTATGTCCGCAAAGGCGGCAATGCCGGCGATACGCCGGGCCGCAAGTGCATATGCAACTGCCTCCCGGCCAATGTCGGTCTGGGACAGGTTCGCCCCGGCGGACTAAACGAGCCGGCGCTGGTGACGGCCGGCAATGACATCGAGCAGGTGAAGCGTTTCCTCAAGCCCAACCGCAATTCATATTCGGCCGCTGAGGTCATTGAGCACCTGTTGTCCGGGTTGAAAAGCCCCGGAAACAGCGCAGCATGATTTTATGGTTTTGAAACGTCTTCGGGCAGCCCGATGAACACGCTTATCACTCTGGCGGCGGTTTACATCTTTTTCTGCGCAATCGTTTTCTTTTCTCAGGATCGCCTGCTTTATTTCCCCGACAATGCAGTCTCCGTATCCCCGGATGCATTCGGGCTGCGCCCCTGGCCGGGCGGATCGCAAATGCAGGGTTTTATCTCCGCCAATCCGCCGCGCTGTTCCAGGGGAACCTTCCTGGTTTGGCATGGGAACGCCGGTTCGGCCCTGCAGCGCGCCTATTTCACGGAAGCCATGGAGCGGCGCGGGCGGCGCGTTATCCTCATGGAGTATCCCGGCTACGGCGGCCGGCCAGGAAAGCCATCGGAAAAGTCATTTGTCACCGACGCCGTGGCGGCCGCGGAGCAGGCGCGTTCTGAGTTCGGTGAACCGGTTTATTTTATCGGCGAATCGCTCGGCTGCGGCGTGGCCGCGGCTGCCGCCGCCCGATGCCCGTGGGCCGGGGGAGCGATACTAATTACGCCCTGGGCCGACTTGCCGTCGCTGGCGCAGGCCAAATACTGGTACCTGCCCGCGCGCTGGTTTGTGCGCGACCGATACGACAGCGTGAAAAACCTGCAAGGATTCGCGGGCCCGGTGGCGGTGCTGCTGGCGGGGAGCGACGAGGTCGTTCCGGTCAGCCACGGCCAGCGCCTCTACAACAGCCTGGGCGGCCCGAAACGCCTCTGGGTTTTTCCATCCGCCGGGCACAACACCTGGCCTTCCGGCCCTGATGAAAAGTGGTGGGACGAAGTGCTGGACTTCATCACCGCCAAACATTAAGGGCCGCCTGCCCTGCGGCAAGCGGCCCTTAATTTCAGTCTATGTCAATCAAGCCTTACCAATTGGCATTGACAACAACCATGACGGGCAGCGAATTCTGCACCGCGATGTTGATGATACCAACCTGCAGGCCGTCCAATTCATCGCAATAGTTGATCGCGCCGAACTGGAATCCCTTGACCTTGGAGGCCACGTTGACCATGGACCACTGCGCGCCATCGATTTCGGCGGCGTAGTTGATACCAAGGAGAATGGGGATGATCTGGGAGCCTTCAACCTTGTTACCGGCGATGTTGATACCCGCGCCGGCGGTCCACTGGCTGCCCTTGACATCGTTGTTGGCGAAGTTGGCGCCGGCAATGTTGTACTGGCCGCCATCGACATTATCAAGGCAGGCGTTCAGGCCGAGGCCAACGCCCTGGGCTTCGGTCTTGCCGCCGGCCCAGTTGATGCCCGCGCCGGCAAGCTGAATGCCGCTGGCAGCGTCGCCGGCATAGTTCATGCCGGCCGCGAGAATCTGGTTGTCAACGGATTCAAGGGCGCAGTTCAGACCGGCCGCAACGAGCTGGCCGGCGCTGACGTTGGCGAGGCCGATGTTGAGACCGGCTGCCGAAACCTGCACGTCAGCATCGCTGCCGGCGTAGTTCAAGCCGGCGCCCACAAGCTGCACGCCGTTCTGCTTTTCGCCGATCCAGTTGATGCCTGCCGCTGATACCTGGTTGTCGCCGTCGGTGCCGACATAGTTGATACCAAATGCGTTCGCCTGGCCGCCATCCATCTTGTTCATGGCCACGTTCACGCCGGCCGCAACCAATTGCCAGCCCATGTCACCGCCGCCGACGTAGTTCACGCCGGCCGGAGCAACCTGCACGCCGCTCAGGTCTTCACCGACGCCGTTGACGAAGCCGAGCTGAAGTGCGCTGGAAGCGCCTTCGGCAATATTGACGGCGCCGAGCTGGAAGCCTTTAAGGCTGCCGGTGGCGTGGTTGATCAAACCGATGTCCATTCCGCTCACGTCGGTGTTCTGCCCGTAGATCAGATTAATACGCAGGCCGTTTATGGCGCGCTCGGCGTTTTGAATCTGAACGGGAGTGACCAGAGAGAGCTGGAAGCAACCGGCATCCGATGATGCTGCAGCAGGCTTCGCCGCGGTAGTTGTCTGGGCCCCAGCTGCGAGCGCCAAACTTACCAGAACGCAACCTGCCAAATGCAAACGGTTTAACTTCATCTTTCCTTCCTCCTTGTTTGTTTACCACGCCACAGGCGTGACTTACTCTACTGCTGCCTCATTTCATCAACAGCCGGTTCACGGCCATTTATTTTTAAAAAGATACTAAAAGAGATAATAATTGCAAGAACAAAATGTATTATTTTCCTCCTTCCTTTAATTCCGGACGTGCAACCGCGCTGGCTGCTGAAGCAACCGTTGTTTGGTGAAAAAATAATGTATAGTGCGGCAAATGCAAGGAAAAAATTAATTTTTTTTATTAATCCATAAAACTGGACAAGGCCCGGCAAAAAACGTAACATAAATTCAAAAAAAGACAAAAGCTCCGAATCCCCATGGCCGGAAAGAAAATACTAATCGTCGAGGATGAACGGATCGTAGCGCTGGACCTGCAGGAACGCCTCGCCGCGATCGGGCACAAGATCGTCGGCAACATTGCCGCCGCCGGTGAAGCTTTGGAAAAAATCGAGGTGCTCCGCCCCGACCTGGTGCTCACAGATATCCGGCTCGACGGCAGCACCGACGGCTTCGAACTGGCCGATGAAATCAACCGCCGGTTCGACGTGCCGGTCATCTTTATCACCGCCTATTCAGACGAGAAAACCCTGGCCCGCGTAAAGGCCACCAGCGCCTGCGGGTTTATCATCAAGCCTTTCACCGACGAGGAGTTACGCGCAACCATCGATATCAGCCTGCACGAGCACGAGCTCGAGGTCAGGTTGCGTCAGAGCGAGGAACAGTACCGCCTGCTTTTCGACGAGGCTCCGGTGGGATACCATGAGATAGATTTGAAAGGCAATATCATCCGGGTCAACCGGACCGAGCTGCAGATGCTCGGCTACGCCGCGGAGGAGATGATCGGGCGTCCGGTGTGGGATTTTGCCGAGGACAAGGAGGCTTCGCGCGCGGCCGTCCTGCGCAAGCTGCGCACCAGCCGGATCAGCTCCGATCCCTTTGAGAGGAATTACCTCTGTCGCCAGGGCGCAAAGATTCCCGTGCTCATCAAGGAATACGCGATCCTGTCGGCCAAGGGAGTTCTGCGCGGTATCCGGAGCACCGTTCAGGACATATCCCTCTTGAAGGAGGAACAGGCCCGGCGCCAGCGTCTTGAGGCCAGTCTGCGCCAGGCCGAGAAACTGGAGAGCATCGGCGTGATGGCCGGCGGCTTGGCGCACGAGCTCAACAACCAGCTCATGGCAATCCAGGGCAATGCCTCCCTGGCGATGCTCAACCTGGCCGACGGCTCCCGGGAGGCGCGCGGATACCTCGAGACCGTGCTCTCATCCTGCCAGCGCTCGGCGGCGGTTATAGCCCAGCTCCTGGTCTGTGCCGGCAAGGTCAAGGGAGAATTCAAGCCGCTGGACTTGACAAAAATCGTCTTCGACCTGCTTCCTTCCATAAGCAAAATCGCCGGTGAAGGCGTGGAAATCATACCGCGCCTCGCATCCGGGCTGCCACCGATCATGGGCGATGCCGGCCAGCTCAGGCACCTCGTAACTCTCCTGGCGGAGAATGCCGGCGACGCCATCCGGCACGGTCCGGGAAAGGGAACCATCCAGGTCGTCACCGGCCTGGGCGCGCCGGAGGAAGAGGGCAGCGGTGAATTCGAGATCATCCTGCGCCGCAAGGTTTTTGCCGGAGTAAGGCAGTGCTGCCTGAGCATTGTTGATGACGGCAAAGGCATGGATAAAAAAACGCTCGAGCGGCTTTTTGATCCGTTTTTCACGACCAAGGGCGTTGGGCGCGGCCTGGGATTGTCCGCCGCGCTCGGAATCGTCAAGAACCACGATGGCGCCATTCTTGTCAAGAGTATGCCCGGGTCGGGCACAACGGTAAAAATAGCTTTCGATCCGGTGTAACAGCATGTTGCTTCCGGACTTTGTGGTAAACATGAATAACGGAAAGTTGATGTTATGAAACAAGCCGCGTTCTTGCGCCAGAGGCGCCTGCTCATGCTGTTTTTGCTGGCCGGGGTGATCGCTTGCGGGGGCTGTGCGCGCCAGGTGGCGAGCCTCGACGAAAACGATTTCAACGATCCCATGATACGCCGCGCGCAATCAAAGCTGCGCCAGGGCGACAAGGACGGCGCCGTGGCCTGCCTGAACGATGCCATCGAAAAACGGCCGAACCTTGCGCAGGCGCACCTCATGGTGGCCCTGCTTTACGACGAGCACGCCAGGGACTACGTGCGGGCCATTTACCACTACCGGCGCTATCTTGAGCTGCGCCCCGCGGCCCAGAAAAAAAGTCTGATCGAGGATTTGATCCGCAAGGCAACCATGTCATTTGCCGCCACCCTTTCAGAGCAGGCGCCTGAAACAGCTAAGAAAATCCAGGCGCTGGAAGAGGAAAACAGCCGCCTGAAAGCAAGTCTGCGCGAGGCGCGCGACGGAACGGACCGGCGCATTGAAGCGCCGGGAACAGCCGAAATGCCGCGCGCGGGCGCCCGGAAGGAGCAGCTTGTTAAGAAAATTCTGCCGATGAGTGCGCCGGTCGCCGCCGCGCCGGAAGCGGCGGAGGCGCCCGGTCCGGCCGCGCCGGGCCGGGAAACGTACCAGGTGCAGGCGGGCGACACGCTTTCTTTGATATCAGCCAAGGTTTATCACAACCCCAGAAAGTGGAAAGCAATACTTGACGCCAACGTGACAAATCTGCTATCACCGGACAAATTAAGGCCCGGGCAAATTCTTGTCATTCCGCGGTAGCAACGGGCTTTGGCGGCAAGAAACAACACAGGAGGCAACATGGGCAATACTGATTTTATCGATGACGACCTGATTCAGCGCCGTGACAAGGTCAGGGAGGTCCGGATGGGCCCGGGGCAAGACGCGGTTCCGGTTTCGGAGATACCTAAATCCGGTCCGGTGCCGGTCGAGGATCTGAACCTGACCCCCCTGGCCAAGCGCAAGGAGGAAATCAACAGCAAGGTTGCCACCAAGCTGGACGAACTCGAACGCCTGCGTTCCCGCCAGGACGCGCTTGAAAAGGAAAAAGCGGCGCTTGAAAACCTGCGTAACAGCCAGGAGAAATACGAAGCCGGCAAGCGCGAAATGATAGACCACCTCGAAAAGAGCATCATCGCCATGGAACGCGAAGATGTGACCTTGAACCAGCGCCTGGCCCTGGTGAGCGACACCTCCAAGAGCTTCAAGGAAATGCTGAAGGAGCTGCGCGGATTCAACGAGGAAAACTGGCCCGTTGACAGCAACGGCCTCAGGGATGAGCTGAACCGGAACCTGACCGTGATTGACAATATACGCAAGGAATATAACCAGTCCTGCGCGCGCCTCGAGGCGGTCAGGGAAAGCCGCGGCCAGGAGGCGCTCGGCAATCAGCTGCTCATGGGTGAAGCCGACCTGCCGGCCCGCCAGCGCGGCTTCGGGGAGTGGTTGAAAATCGGCTTCGCGGCCAGCCTGCCTTTGATAATCACTCTCGTTGTCCTTATGCTTGTGCTGATCATGCGGCAAACCGGTTATTAAGGTGCAAGATGTTTGGCCGAAAAAAAGAATCCGCCATAGACCGCCGTCTGCAGGAACTGCAGCGGGAAATGAGCAAGGTCGGCTCCGACATCAAGACGATCTCGCGCCATTCCAGGGCCGGCGATAAGCCTCAGGCTGCGGCCTTTCCGCCGGCAAGAAAGGCGCCCGGTGCCGGACCGGTGCCTTCCACCGCGCGTCCTGCCGGCGGCGAAATCCAGGAGGCGCGCACAGATTCTGCCGGTCCTGACGACCTGCTGACACAGGGGCAGGACAGCCCTGCGGGCGCCGGCACAACCGCCAGGGAAGCCGGCGGCGGCCTGCCACTTTTTGAGCCGCGCGTCCAGATACCCGCCAGCGGCAGGGAGAAGTTTGCCAACTATTTCATGGCGGGCCATTTTGCCAACCTGCGCCCGATGCGGCCGGAAAAACGGATTGTCAGGAACAAGGCCATCATCATGAGCGTTGCAGTGATCATTGTCCTGGTCTGGCTCTTTTATTTCCTGTATAACCACTGACGGGAGGATAAAAATGAAAGCGATACTTTGCGCTGCGTGCCTTCTCGCATTTGCCGGCGCCAATGCCGCAGGCGCTGATCCGCAACCGCCTCTGAAAGTCGCCTTGCTCGATTTTGAAAACCAGGCCAGCGTTTCCGCCGACTCCTCCCTGGTGGGCGGCGTAACGCCCCAGGCATTGGCCGCCAAGGGCGCGTATTCCCTGGCGGGATTGCTGGCGAACGACCAGGGATTTGTCCTGATAGACCGCCGCGATTTTTTAAGCCAGATGAAGAACATCCAGCTTAAGGACGGCGAAAAGACCACGACCTTGAAGCCGTCTTTCCTCCGCGCGGCGCAGGCGCTCAACGCCGACGCGGTATTGAAAGGATGCCTGCTGAGCTATTCGCCCGGCAAACAGTCGGTCAACCAGGGCGGGTACAAGACCGACTTTGCGACCCTGGCCTTGAGAGTGAGTTTGCAGGCGCTTGACACGCGCGATGGAGCGGTCATTGCCAGCGCGGAAGGCTCAGCCAGCCAGAACTTCAGGCAGTCGGATGTTCAGCAGACCGTGGCCGGGGAAGACCAGCTGCTGGAGCTCATGCAGGGCGCCATGAAGAAAGCCATACCCGCCCTGAACCAGTCGCTCCAGGCGCGCCTGGCGCAGGAGAGGAGCCGGCCGATGGTCAAGCTCTCGGTCAAAACTTCGGCCGACCCGGCCCTGGTTGAGATTGACGGCATGCTGATCGGCACCACGCCCCTGAGCGGCTTCCAGGTTTATGCGGGGGACCATGTGCTCACGGTCGGCAAGGCCGGGTACCAGGATGTCACCAAGGAAATGCTCTTGAAGTCCGATGCCAGCATCGAGGTGCCCCTGTTCCGCACGAAGCTCAGCGCCGAGGAAGTCAAGCAGGTGCTGGACAAGGCGCGCATCAACGTGGTGACCGGCACGATCGAGCCGGCGGTAATCATCGGCACGGTTGATGCCGACCTTGCGAAATAGCTTGCGTGCTGCATGCACCCGCTCAGGGGTGCGCCTCTTCAAGGTCGCGGCAGAAGGAGATGTAAATTTTTCCGCGCCTGGAGATGGGTGCCGTGACAGTTTTTGACTTGAGCACGACCCCTCCCGATGTTTTGAATTCCACCCGGTAGTTCGCGAGCCCGGCGGGGCAGGGAACGCGCGCAACTTCCAGCCAGAGCGGCAGGGTCTCCCAGCAGCGCGCGTCCGGCTCCTCGAGCGCGAAGAGTATCAGGCGCGTAATATCCCCCAGCGCCTGGTTCTGGGAGCCGACAGTTTCGGATATGACTTCCTTCACCACCACGCGCGTGGCGTCCTTGGAAACCTGCAGCGCCTCCAGGCGCTTTCTGCTTGCCGCCATCAGCTCGGCGGTGTTGGAGAAAGGATAGCTGCGCCCGAGGTGAGTGTCGCCGTAATATATGTCGGCGTAGGGCGCCATGTCGTATTCATATTCCGAGAGGCACCATTTCGGCATTTTACCGATTCCGATGAAACACACCAGTTCGCCCGCGAAGTCTCCGGCGCCCGCCGCGGAATTTTCCGAAGCCGCGGGGCGGGCCGCGGCGTTGGTGGCGGCCGGGGTGATGCTCCCGGAGGCGGGATCAATAACAAGAGATTTCGCCGAGGCGGATGCCGCCCGGTACTGGATTGCGGCGTTGCCCCGGTCGTTGATCAACTCCAGGCAGAAGGCGGCCAGGTAGCGGCTGTAGGGGATATCGGGGAAACCGTTGGGGTTTTCCAGGTGCCCGATGATGTTGCGCGCGCAGATGGCGGCATAGTCCCAGTTGCTCTGGGCCAGGTAGTTTTTGGCAAGGAACGAATACAGAATCGTCCTCTCGAAAGGCAGCCCGCGGTAAGTCAGCACGTTGTCGTTGGCGATGAAGCTTGCCGTGTGCCTGGAAAGGCTGTACTGCGCGAGGCGGTCGTTTATTTCCGTGGCTTCGCGCCAGTCCTTGCTGCTTTCATCATACAGCCCGAGGCTCTGCCGGATCATGCCCCTTTCGCTGAGCAGCAGAATTTCATCCTTGTCGCCCGGGGGAATATCCCGGAGGTTTTCATTGGCATGGGCCAGGCGGCCGGAATAGAAGTTGGCGCGGGCTTTATCCGCTGAAACGCCCGCGCAGCCGGCAGACAGAAAAGCCGCCGCCAGTACAGCCGCGCAAAGCAGCAACGGTCGCCGCGGCCGCGGGGAAAGAACCTTGCCGGCTTGCGCGCTGACAGCCGGCAAGGTGCGCTTTCGGTTGTTTTCTCCGGCTACCATCCAATCAGAGGCTCGCGTTTCTCGCGGGCGAATTCCTTCTGGGTCGACCAGGCGACAATCCCGGTCTCGAGGTCGGTGATGTCAACCGTGAGCTGGTAATACATCAGCTCGGTTTTGGAAACGCGGACCTGGGCGCCGGTGGTTTTCTGCATTTCCACCAGGGCGCCGGTCAGCATGTAGCGGGCACCGAGCTGTTTGCCGACCGCCACGCGCGTGTCATCGGTGGCCGACTGGGCCTGGAAGCCCTGTTCCTTCATGAGCTCCTGGCGGCGCGCCTCGTTCACAAAACGGATCTTGCCGGACTGGGTCAGGGTGGTCTTGATGCGGTCGGTGAGGGCCTGGGTATCCACAAAGGTCGTGGTGCGCGGCTGGATGCCGTAGATGATCATGATCGGCGCATCCTGCTGGTTTGTCAGGAAGGAGCTGGCGGCGATTTCGGCCACGATGTCCTGGCTGAGGCGCCTGAGATCCTGCGGTCCGTAGCGTGCGTCAAGCTGGGGCATCTGGGTGACGTCGTCGTCCTTGACGCGGGTCCTGAACATGGCGCATCCGGCGAGAAGCAGAACCGCGGAAAAAACAATTCCGAGCCGCACTATCTCTATCTTTCTGTTCATGTGTTATTCCTCCGTCCTTTGCCGGGCGGCCGCTGAGCCGCCGCCGCCAGTCCCCGCTGCCGCCCCGGGCGGGCGGGGCTGTTTTTTTTAAAGAAAAGCCACAGGAAAACCACCAGGCGATTAATTCAAATAATAGCAGGCCGGGCAGTGCTGTCAATGGCGTTTTCGAAAGCTTAGCCCCGGGCCGAAGCCTTCCGGAGGCAGTCAGACTATGCAGGGGTGGAGCTTGTCAACCGGCACCGGTAACGCCTGCCGCAGCTCGATCGAGCGGATGGCCATGTTGGCGAGCATGGTGGCCCTGTAGCCGGCCAGCTCGTCGCAGGGCGAAGGCTTGCCGGAGATGATTGCCCGGATGAAGGCGTCCATCATATTCCGGTGACCCTTGTCGGGCGAAAGGGCGCCGCCCGCCAGCCTGGAATTGGAGGAGTTCCTCACGCGCCGGTAATGCTTTTCCAGGAAGCCCTTCAGCCCGCCGCATTTGCCGGCGGCGGGAAAAGGATCGTTCTGGAGGGCGAAAACCTCCCGGGTCAAACCGGGGATGCCGTGGTATTCGTTTTCCACGAAGTGCAGGCAGCGGAGCAGGGCGGCGTGTGACGCGACCTCGATCAGCTCCTTGGGATAGTCAAACGTTCCGCCGCAGTTGAAAATAATCGCCGCGGTGTTTCCGTCCGAAAAGCGCAGGTTGACGGCGTGGCTGAAGCGCCTTGATCCGAAGGCCTGGATTTCCACCGGGTCGGCCGGTGCGAAAAACCAGCAGGCCAGGTCGAGCCAGTGCACGGTTTCGCCGATGATCAGCCCGCCGCCCTTGAGGGGGTCGAGGTGCACGATGCGGTAGGAAGAGCTTTCGTCCTGGACGCGTACGAGGAACTGGCTCTGGAGCTCCTCCGGGAAGGGCTCCCTTTCCATTTCGCGGTAGCGCCAGGGCTGATGGCGCGGCTTGAGGCAGTGGGCGCGCCAGCGCTCCTTCAGGCTCTGCATCGCCGGTGACATGCGGCGGTTGAGGTCGACGCACAATTTAACCTTGCCGCGGCGAACGGCGCCGATAATTTTAAGGGCATGATCGTCTTCCAGCGCGAGCGGCTTTTCGCAGAAGATGTGCTTGCCGCGCGCGGCGGCGGCTTCGATGATGGGCAGGTGGATTTCGTGGCTGGTTGCTATCTTAATCAGGTCTACTTCGGGGTCTTCAATAACTTCCATGAAGTCCGAGGTGGTGTTTTTAACGCCGA
>Ga0172380_10002485_pt1 | contig 28076 bp, 30 predicted proteins | sample Leawe162metaG_FD_119747 | JGI IMG/M metagenome (GOLD analysis project Ga0172380, IMG submission 119747) | Leachate microbial communities from a municipal landfill in Southern Ontario, Canada - Leachate well 162 metaG | ecosystem: Engineered > Solid waste > Landfill > Unclassified | place... | reverse complement strand
GGACTAGTCCTGGCAACCTTTTATGAAAATAAAATTGAGGCCAGGACATGGATGGATTATCGGCAAGAACAGCTATTCACCTTACAACAGGAAGGGGCGCCGTAGGCGCCCCTTTAAACTGTCCCAATACCTACCAATTTCAGCTTGCTGAAATTGGGGCTGTCCTGACTACCCTTCAGGAAAAAAGCCAGGACTGAAGAACTTTTAAATATAAAACTCAAAAATGAACAAGGACCGTCAAGAACAGACGAACGGAAAAGGCTCTACGCGAAAATGTCCTCGAGAACCTGCCCTACCACTCCTGAACACCTTCCGGATCCGCGTAGTCATTGACCTTCGTTTCAAGCCAGTGATTGTACGCATAATCCAACACTCGGAATTTATCGACAGGATCCATGTTCAACAACCGGACTCCCTGGTCATAGCCCTGGTCTGTGCCTTCGGAAGGCCGCGACCACATGACTAACCCGGAGCTGAAAATAGGCTTCGGATCATCAGGGATCGTGATTTCCAGATCGAGAGGAGTCCCTTCTTGAAGCGACTTGTCGGAGTTGATCTTCAGACCTTCGCGACAAAGATCCCGGCTCAACCCGATGCCTTTCACGGACGTCGATTCGGTTCCGGTGAACTTCACGCTCATGTATGCGTCAAAGCGCTTAAACTTGCGCTTATCTCTTTCCATCGCTTCCTCCTTTACTTTTTTTTTGCACTCGCCATTACCGGAAAAAGCCCGACTTTCCGTTGGTTAAGTATCGACTTCTTCATGCATTTAATTAATCAAAAACACCGCGACCTAGGAAAAAAGTAACACATGAGTTTGAATTTTACAAGGGGACGAAGTGATTTTTTTGACAAAACTTTCCACCCGGTCCCTGGGAATCCAAGGCGGCGACAAGCCCCTTGGGAAGATGCCCTAAAGTTCTATAACCCATTATAAATAAACGGGTTAGCGAAAGTTAACAAACTGAACCGGGAGGGTGAGAGGGGCGGTTCGGAGGTGCTGCATCACGAACTGGAGATCATCTTTGCTCTTGGAAGTGACCCGGATCTCGTCCCCCTGGATAGCCGCCTGCACCTTCACAGGAAGGTCTTTAATGATCTTCACGATCTCCTTGGCTTTCTCCTGGGGGATCCCCTGCGTGAGGGTCACTTCCTGCCGGAGACAGCCGTCAAAGGCTTTTTCGGGAGTTTTAAAATCGAGCGCCTTCTGGGAAATTTTCCGGCTAGCCATCCTCATTTTGAGAATATCCTGAAGATTCCTGAGCTTCATATCATCATCTGCCATGAGCCGAATTTTTTTCTCTTTCTCATCCTTGAGAAATTCAACCGAGCTTTTGCTTCCCTTGAAATCGAACCGGGTCAGGAGTTCTTTTTTCGCCTGGTTAACGGCGTTGTCGACTTCCTGAAGATCGATCTGGGAAACGATGTCGAAGGAGGGTAATTGGGCCATGAGTAAAACCCGGTTAAGATTTCTTTGTGGGGGGCGTGATGAATGATCGTAAACGCTTGCGTGAAAGCTCGTCCAGATCCAAAAATTCAAAACCTGTGTCAAAATTCTTTTGGGAAGATTTTCGATCCTGACTCGGAATCACCCACACACTGCGACCGGTACACTGGACCGGAAGCTCGCCGTCTTTAAGTTCCAGGCTGATCTTGCAACGATCGAAACGCTCCAAGGCCTCGGGGAGCATAACCGAAACGCCCCCCATCCCGACATCTTCTGTGCTTGCGGTAAAAACCTTCTGCTTACCCACCGGCTGAATCGCCACCTCGCAGGTCAGGTGAAGCCTGGGAAATTTTCGTTTGTTAAAACCGTCCCAGAGAGAGTTCATGACCGGTTCGTCCTGACAAAGGCGTCCTGAAAGGGACGCGCGACTTCTTTAGTACGGAATTTTAAAAGCTGGGACTGGGCCTCCGCCGCGGTGTGGAACCCTCCGATAAGAACCATATAAAAAACACCCCCATTGGGCCGGGCGCTCTCTTTGACAAAAGCACGAAGTCCCTCCCTCTTAAAAGAATCCACGATCTGATCGGCGGCCTGCTGGGTCGGATAGGTCACAACCTGGATCACATAAGAAGCAACCGACGGCACAGGTTTTGAAGCCCTGACCGGGGCCGGAATAATGACCACAGGACGTTCGGCCACGGGATTAACGGGGGTTGTCGCTACAACCTCGGGGGTTTTTACCGGAACCGCTTCCCCGGGAATCTTGTACCGAACACGCATCGCCTCTTCCCTCTGTGAATTAAGAGCGTTCACTCCCCAAAAAAGAAAAAAGACGGCAAGAGCTGCCGCTCCCCAATAAAGAACACGACGGAGAGCCACCTGCTTAGGATCTGAGAAAAATCGGAACAGCTCTCCCATTTTTCCCAAAAATCCTTTTAAAAAATCCGGAGATCCGGCCAGTCTATTTTCCTGGCGACGAAAACGGGCGTAGGGATCCACATTGGAAGAGACTGCATCGGAAGGAAGAGGTTTCTTTTCAAAATCATGAAGGGGAACATAGCGCGATCCGGAATCGGCTGATTTTTGTTCCGGAGAAGCCGAACGCGAAGAAATGCCCGCGTCCGCCAAAGCCTCTTTTTGCGCGCTAAAAAGGTCAAAAGCCGCGTCTTTCTCAAGGGAAGATTCTTTCGGAACAAACGGCACAGTCGCAGGCTCTTTGAAATGCTCTCTCTCCCCGGTCCCAGCATGAGAGATCCGGTCAGAAAACTCGCCATAAAGTCTTTTTTGGATCTCGGTTTCGGAAAGCACTGAGGAAGGGGCGTCCGTATTTTTCTTTTTGCTAAAAAACCCCATGTTAACTTCTCCCCTTCACGGCATGGACACCTTCGCGAAGACTCAGGGATAACTTGATAAGTTCGATAGGGCCCAGAACGATATGCGCGCGCTGAACAAAACCATTCGCACGACACAGGTTGATCGCCCCCGACATTTTCGAGGTGGTCTTAAAAACAACTTCTTCGTAACCTACCTCACGGCAAAAATCGAGCGCGCGTTCGATCAACTGTTTACCGATCCTCAAATTACGATGGGTCGGCGCGACGAATAAACGGCGGAGGAGCGCCACCCGTTCGTCCTCTTTCTTGATCGCGACGGTCCCGACCACTTTTTGCGATTTATTGTCCACCGCCACAAAGAACGCTTCTCCGATCCCGCCGTAGGCTTTTTCAATGCATTCGACATCCTCGGTCGGATAAGCGTGTTTCGCGTCATGAAACTCGCTATCCATAATGCCGCTGATAAGATCGACAACGGCCGTATCATCCTCTTGCACGGATCTTCGGATCGTAATCATAAAGGGTTCGTTAAACTCCGTTAAGATTTTTTGGAATCGCCAGCTGGTTTTCCGGCCGCTTTACCAGCGGCGGGCTTCGCACCGGCTGCGGGCGCGGCAGCCCCCGGAGCTGCAGCTCCTTCAGCGGTGGTTTCCTTAACTTTCGCTTCTTTCTTCATCTTGACTTTTTGCGACTTCACTTTCGGAAGATTGTAAGCCGTTGCGCTATCGCTCCATTTGCCCATTTCCTGGAGCTTCTTGACGCGTTCAAGACGCTTAAATACATTGCGATGTTTGGCTCCGACACTGTCAGAACGAAGACTAGGATGTTGAGACATAAGACAATGAACTCCTTTGTTTTAGAATTGGATCAATCCATACAGTTGGCTGTTGGAGGAGCGTATTATACCGATGCGGAATGAAAATAACCAGCTGAAAAGTTCGAAAAATATGATTTTGAAGCTGCTTGAAACACGAACACGCTGTGATCAGCGAACCATCGGCCGCACATAGGCGTCGCCTGAAACAAGCCCCTGGGCCCTCAGTTGCTGGAGGCTCTTGGACGCATCCTGGCGCGACTGGAATGCCGCAATACAGACTTGCAGGTGTCTGCCGCTCGGGATCACAAAGGAGCTATATCCCCGTTGAGCAAGTTTTTGGATTTCGCGATCTGCCGCGGACTGGGTGATATAGGTCACATGCTGGATCGTATATTTCCCGTCAGGCTTTGTGACCTTCGCCACAGGCTTGGGCAATTCAGCCACAGTGATCGGAATTTCCTTAGGAACCGATTCATCGATCATCGCCACCGACGGATTTTTCGCGACCGAAGCGAGAACGGTCGGAGAAGTCTCCGGAGAAGAAACTTCGGATGAAACGGGATGGATCACTTGGCCTTCGCGCGATGACCTCTTCCCCTTTTCAACTCCCCAGGAAAAGGTCAGCACATAAATAACGAGCAGAACGAGGGTCAACCCGATCGCTTGGTCAAGACGCAACGTGATAAAGGTTTTCTCAAGAAAAGAGGTTTTGGGGACCGGCGAATCCTCTGAAAGAGTCCGGGGTGATGGCAGATCGAATAATTCTGTTTGCATGGTTAAATCCTCCGTAGATGTATTTACGGCCAATTACACGGAAGATTTAATGAAAACTGTAGAGAGGATGGCGGAGGGCGTATGACGGAACTAAAAAAAGAACGCGGAGACTGAGAACGGATGGCTCTTACGCCATCCTCCATCCGTCGCCCTGTTCTATTTGGCGAGCTTGATTCTTTTAGGCGGCCACCAGATCATGAAGGCTTTCCCCACCAGATCTTTTTGGGGAACGAATCCCCATTGGCGGCTGTCGGCGGAGTGGGCGGAGTTGTCCCCCAATGCAAAATAATGCCCGTCCGGAACATGGATCACCTGGCCGGACTTGCCGAACTGCCAGTCCTCGACATTGTAATAAGTGTTTTTGGAAAAGGGCGGATCGGTCATCGGTTTCCCATTCACGATCAATACGCCTTTACGTATCTCAAGCGCTTCGCCTGGAAGCCCCGCGAGACGTTTCACGAAATCTTTTTTCCGGTCAAGCGGATACTTGAAAACAATGATATCCCCGCGCTCCGGCGAGTGGAAACGATAGCTCAGCTTATCGACGAAGATCTTGTCTTCTTCCATAAAGGTCGGCTTCATGGAACCCGTCGGGATCTTGTAGGGCCCGAAAATGAACGTGCGGATAAAAATAGCGAGGATCGCGGCGATCAGAAGCGGCTCGCCCCAGTTCTTCCATTTCTCGAAAAGCCAACGCTTCGGTTCGGTCCTGGCAAATCGCCATTCGTGAGCAAGCTTGGCCCGGTACATATAAGCCATCACAAGGACTACCGGAAAAATCCAAAGATATTTTCGAATCATTTGCATAAGATCTAGCTCCATATCACTCCACCTTTAAAATGCTGATAAACGCCTCTTGAGGGAGATCGACCTTTCCGATCTTTTTCATACGCTTCTTCCCTTCCTTCTGCTTTTCCCAAAGTTTGCGCTTACGCGTGATATCGCCGCCGTAGCATTTGGCCGTCACGTTCTTTTTGATCGCGGCGATGGAATCACGAGCGATCACCTTCGCCCCGATCGCCGCCTGGATCACGACCTCGAACATCTGGCGCGGGATCACTTCCTTGAGCTTTTCCACGAGCGCCTTGCCGCGAGGATAAGCCTTTTCCTTCCAGGTGATGATCGCCAGCGCATCGACAGGCTCTCCATTGATCAAGATATCCATCTTGACCAAATCCGAAGGCTTGTGGCCGATGAATTCGTAATTGAGCGATCCGTAGCCGGCCGTAAGCGATTTGATCTTATCATAAAAATCCATAACGACTTCGGAAAATGGGATCTCATACGTCAGCACCACACGCGTCGCATCGAGATATTCCGTGCTCTTATAGGTCCCCCGGCGATCCTGGCAAAGCTGCATGATCACCCCGAGCGCGGTTGCAGGGATCATCACATGCGCGCGGATATAGGGTTCTTCGATGATCTCGATCTTCTGCACCTCCGGCAGATCGGTGGGATTCTCGATATCGAGGATCTCGCCCTTGGTCGTGAGCACTTTATACCGGACGTTCGGCGCGGTGATAATGAGCTGAAGATTGAATTCGCGTTCGAGCCGTTCCTTGATGATATCCATATGCAGCAGCCCGAGAAAGCCGCAGCGAAATCCGTGCCCAAGCGACGCCGAGGATTCCGGCTCATAAACAAACGAAGAGTCATTAAGGCGAAGTTTCGCGAGCGCGTCCCGGAGGAGCGCGAAATCATTGGCCTGGATCGGATAGAGGCCACAGAAAACCATCGGCTTCACGTCCTGATACCCTGGTAAAGGTTCCGTGGCGGGATTGAGCGCAAGCGTCATCGTATCCCCGATCTTCACGTCTGCGATATCCTTGATATTCGCGTTCACATAGCCGACTGACCCGGCCCCGAGCTCGTCCACCACTTCCGGATTCGGATTAAAAATACCGATTTGATCGACCTCGTGCCGGTGCCCGGTTTGCATCATCAGGACTTGATCGTGCGTCCGGAGCTTTCCGTCAATAATACGGAAATAGGCCACCACTCCCTGATAACTGTCGAATTTGGAATCAAAAATAAGCGCCCTCAAAGGTTTTTCTGGATCCCCTTGCGGCGGCGGGATCTTGTCAATAATGGCTTTCAGGATCGCCTCGGTGCCTTCTCCGGTTTTCGCGCTCGACAGGATGATCTCACGCTCATCCACACCCAAAAAATCAACGATCTCTTTTTTAACCCGCTCCGGTTCCGCGGTCGGAAGATCGATCTTGGTCACGATCGGGATGATCTTGAGGTTACGCTCCATGGCCAGATAAAGATTCGTCACCGTCTGCGCCTGGATCCCCTGCCCGGCATCGACAAGAAGCAGCACGCCCTCGCACGCCGCGAGACTTTTAGAGACTTCATAAGTGAAATCGATATGGCCCGGGGTGTCGATCAGGTTGAGCCAGTAACCTTTGTAGTGGATACGCACGGCACGAGCTTTGATCGTGATGCCACGCTCACGCTCCAGCTCCATATCATCCAGGATCTGTTCGCGAAACTCGCGTTTGGTGATGGCGCCCGTATCGAGGAGCAGCCGATCCGCGAGCGTGGATTTGCCGTGGTCAATATGCGCAATGATGGAGAAATTACGGATCTCGGAGGGGATCATTAGAATTTCTTGAAAATCTCTCGGAATTCCTGAATAGCCTGCGCGCGATCGGCTTTTCCGAAAACGGCGCTTCCCGCCACAAGAATATCGGCCCCTGCCTCAAGCGCCTGAGACGCATTTCCAGCGCCGATACCGCCATCCACGGAAATAAGCCCCTGGAACTTTGAACGCAGCACCTTGACCTTATCCATCATCGCCGGCATGAACAACTGCCCACCGAACCCCGGCTCCACCGACATGACAAGCACAAGATCAAGCTCCGCAAGATAAGGAAACAGGGTTTCGACGGCGGTCTTGGGCCTGAGCGATAGCCCGGCCTTGGCGCCCGATTCCCGGATTTTTTTAAGCAATCCATGGATATCTTTTTCCGCTTCGACATGGACCGTGATCCAGTCCGCGCCGGCCTTGCGGAATTCCGCGATATAGCGGGACGGCGTATCGATCATCAAGTGAACATCCAGCGGCAGCTCCGTCACCCGATGCACCGCAGCGACCACCAGCGGCCCGATCGTTAGATTCGGCACAAAATGCCCGTCCATCACATCGATATGGAGCGCGTCACATCCGGCATTTTCCACATCCCGAACTTCCTCAGCCAACCGGCTAAAATCCGCGGAAAGCAAACTCGGCGCGATCATGATCTTTTTCATGAGTTCTCCTTAAGCCCCTTCGATAACAAGATTTTTGGTAATTTCACGCTGCATTTTTTCAGGCACCGGACCGATCAAGGAAAGATTCAAATTTCCGGTCCGGAAGATCCCCTGAGCGACTCGCTGAATATCTTCCAGCGTTGTTGTTTCGATCTGGCGGCGGATCTCCACTTTATCCGGCAATTCCCCCGAACAAAGAGCCTTTTCACCCGCCCAAAGGAGATGATCCAGCGTATCTTCCACACCCAGCGAGACTTGGCTCATAAAATAATCCTTCGCGCGGCGAAGTTCGCCCGGCTTCACGAAACTTTTTCTCACTTTCGCGAGTTCTTTCATGATCACCGCCACAGCCCGCACGGTCTTTTTCGTTTCGACCCCGGCCGACACCGTAAAAGCTCCGGCATCCTGATAGCCGGAAATACCAGATTTGATCTCATAAGCAAGTCCGCGTTTTTCACGGACTTCTTCAAAAAGACGGCTCGACATATTCGCTCCCAGGATCACATGAAGAAGCCCCAGCTTATAACGGTCCGGATGCATACGCGGCAACGCATGAAGTCCGATCACCAAATGAGTCTGCTCGGTTGCCTTCTCGTAATAATGTGTGCGGGGCCTCACCTGCGCACTTTTCGCGGGGACAAACACTGAAGCCTTCTTCGGCTGGGGCGTTTTATAAATATCCGCCACGCGCGCCAGAACTTCGTCGTGATCCACGTCGCCGGAAACCGAAACAAGAATATTGCTGTTGTGATAGTAATCCTTCATATATTTCCGGAGATCAGCACGCGTCATCTTGGAAACCGTCTCCGGAGAACCGGCCAGTGTCCTGCCAAGCGGCTGGTCCGGCCACAAAAGTTCTCCCATCAGATCGTGCACGTGGTGGGAAGGCACGTCACGGTACATCTTGATCTCTTCCAGGATCACGGTTCTTTCCTTGGCCAGTTCATCCGCCGGGATGGTCGAATGAAGCACCATGTCGGACAGAACATCGAGCGCCCGCGGATAGTATTGCTTCAGAAGTTTCGCAAAATAGCAGGTCATTTCCTCGCCGGTGAACGCGTTCAAAACCCCGCCCACGCCTTCGACCTCTTCCTTGATCTGGCGCGTGTTCCGTGTCGGCGTCCCCTTGAACATCATGTGTTCCAGATAATGCGAGATCCCGGAGATCTTCCTGGGTTCATAACGCCCGCCGGCCTTGACCCAGATCGCCACCGCCGCCGATTCCCGATTCGCCATCGGAACCGTAAGCACCCTGAGCCCGTTTTCAAGTGTCGTTAAATTATAAGTCATGACCACCCTTTATGAGTTCGCGATCGTACTGTCTAAATAATTCTGCAATATTCTCTGAGCGGCCAATTGGTCGATCACTTCCCTGCGCTTATCACGCCGGACATCCGCATCGATCAACATCCGCTCGACTTCTTTGGACGACAGCCGCTCGTCCCACATCACCATCGGCACCGAGATCCTGGACTGATACCACTCCACTTCCTGGACCCGCTTCTTCGCCGCGATCCCCATCTCACCCTTGAGCGTTATGGGAAGCCCGACCACGACCTTCTCGGCTTTGTGTTTAAGGATCAATTTCTGTATCTGGGCCAGCACCTGCTCCCGGCCTTTCACTTCAATCGTTTCCACCGGGAACGCGATCGTCGTTCCGGCCGGCACAAAAGCAACACCGATCCTTTTTTCTCCGAGATCAAGACCCAAAAGCGCGCCGCTCATGCTCCGTGTACGGCCCGGGACATTTTTTCGATAAAACGTTCGGCGGCGGAAACACCCTTTTTAAGATGATTGATCACGGCACTGCCGACGATCACGCCATCCGCCATACGGGAGATCGCGTGCGCCTGCTCAGGCGTCGAGATACCGAACCCGGCCAGGACCGGTTTTGCAGTCATGCGTTTTAATTTTTTAAGATGCGCCTTAAGGTCCGCGGGCACTGCTTTCCGCGCGCCGGTCACACCGCGGAGCGAAACATAATAGATGAACCCTTGAGACTTTTTCACGAGCATCTTCGCCCGTTTATCCTTGGTGGTCGGTGCGACGAGTTGCACCAGGTGAAGTTTTTGCTTACGACATGCCTTCTGAAATTCTATTTCCTCTTCCGGCGGCAGATCGGGAATGATCAAGCCATCCAGCCCTGCGTTTCTCGCATCCCTGGCAAAAGCCTTGCCACCATACGAGAAAACAGGGTTGAAATAGCCGAAGAACAGGATCGGAATCTTCACGCCTTTTTGCCGAAGACGGCGTACGAGAGCAAATGCATCCTTGATCGTGACATGCTTTTTAAGCGCCTGCTCGGAGGAATACTGGATCGTTGGCCCGTCCGCAAGCGGATCGGAAAAAGGAAAACCCAGTTCGATGATATCCACCCCGGCTGCGGCTGAAGACAGAATGAGCCGTTCCGTTGCGGCAATGCTGGGATAACCCAGCGTCAGGAAGACACAGAATATTTTTTCCCCGCGTCTTCTTGCGTTCCTTATGGTTTCATCCAATCTATTCTTCATAGCTCTTCCTGGTTTAAATCCGAAATCCGAATTTCGAAATCCGAAACAAATCAAAAATCCGAATGTTTAAAATTCGGGACTTCGGTCATTCGAATTTGTTTCGTATTTCGTGCTTCGGTATTCGTATTTGCGTCACAAGTGTTGCTGCACGGTATGAATATCTTTATCGCCGCGCCCGGAAAGACAAACGACCAAAAGATCATTCTTCTTCGTTTGGGGCATCAGCTTCGGCAAATAGCCCAGGGCATGCGCGGGTTCAAGCGCCGGCATGATCCCTTCCAGCTTTGTCAGTAAATCAAAACCCTTGAGCGCATCTTTATCAGTCACGGCCTGATAGTTAACACGCCCTGAATCTTTCAAATAAGAATGCTCCGGCCCGACAGAAGGATAATCGAGCCCTGCCGAGATCGAATGCGCCAACTGGACCTGGCCATTTTTGTCCTGAAGCAAATAACTTTTCATACCATGAAGAATGCCGGGCCTTCCCTTCGTGATGGAGGCCGCATGATGAGGCGTAGAAACACCTTCGCCGGCCGCTTCGATGCCGATGATGCGAACACTTCGATCTTTGAGGAACGGATGGAAAAACCCCATGGAGTTACTACCACCGCCGACACAGGCTAAAAGATAGTTTGGAAGACGCCCTGCAGCCTTCAGGATCTGCCGGCGCGTTTCGGTTCCGATCACTTCCTGAAAATCACGGACCATGGCCGGATAAGGATGCGGCCCCACGACCGAGCCTAAAAGATAATGCGTGTCCTCCACATTCGTGACCCAGTCGCGGATCGCCTCATTCGTCGCGTCCTTCAAGGTCTTGGATCCTGAATGGACTGGCCGCACTTCCGCGCCGAGCAGTTTCATCTTATAAACATTCAAGGCCTGACGTTCGATATCCACCGCGCCCATATAGACCACGCACTTAAGCCCAAAGACACAGGCCGCCGTCGCAGACGCCACCCCATGCTGTCCGGCGCCGGTCTCGGCTACGATGCGGGTCTTCCCGAGCCGTCTGGCTAAAAGCCCCTGGGCAAGCGTGTTATTGATCTTATGCGCCCCGGTATGAAGGAGATCTTCGCGTTTGAGAAAGATCCGTCCTCGTCCGAAATGTGCCGAAAGATTTTTAGCTTCATAAAGCGGCGTCGGGCGCCCGGCATAGGTCTCGAGGTAATGTCTTAGCTCGGTCCGGAATTTCTTATCGCCCTTGATCGCTTGATAGGCCGCCGTTAATTCCTCGCACGCTTTCACAAGCGTTTCGGGGACATAGCGCCCGCCGTAAGAACCGAAATGGCCTTTCGCATCGGGAAGTTTCTTCATACTTTCACCTCGGCGATATCCGAATCTCTTACCCAGCCGCTTTCTCCATTCGTCAAAAGCACGCGGCTCCAATCTTCCCGCCGGTCCATCACGAACACCTTGATGCCTTCGCCCATTCGGAACGCGACCTGGTCATGCTCCGAAGGCCCATAACGGGCTTCGCACTCTTTTTGCATGACGATCGCATCGCGGATCACATTACTCTGCACTTGTTTGCCGAGCGCGATGAGCCCTGCAAGCACCAAAAGGATAAAAACGAATTTCTGCCACCCGTTCCAGAAGAGCCCGCGGCCCATAAGGAAAAAAGCGATCGCGCCGACGAGAAATACGAACTCGATCCCAAGCACCACAAAGTTGATCTCGCGTCCGGTCATGTGCTGGAGCACGGCTTCGGCCGCCCGGAGATACCAATTCCGATTATCCTCCACGCGATACTCTAAAAGACTGCGCGTATACCGTAAATTCTCCCGTGTATCTGCATTCCTCGGATCGAGATACAGGGCTTTTTCATAATTCAGGATCGCCCGGCTCAGTTTTCCCAACCGCACATAGGCATTCGCAAGATCATAATAAAAAGCCGCGACATGAGGCTTCTCCGTAATCAACGATTCATAAAGCTCCGCAGCCTTTTTGTAATCCCCGGTCCGATAGCTTGTATTGGCCTCCCGGAACACGGAACTGGTATCGGTCAATGCCTGGGCCGAGGACGAAATCCACAGGCCTGCCAATAATCCTGCTACAAAAATTCGAAAACCGAAACTCGAAATTCGAAACAATATCGAATGCCAAAAATCCGAATTCCAAAAGCAGTCTTGAACATTTGAGCATTTGCATTTGGAATTTGCTTCGAATTTCGGATTTAGGATTTCGGATTTGTCGTTCATCGTCTCATCCTTTCGATCCGGTTTACAGCATCTTGGAAGATTTTAAACCCGATTTTTTTTGACGCCTGAGGGATCGAGCCTTTCCCAAAGCGGGATTCGTCACAAAGGCGGTAAAGCTCAAGCACGTCTTTCAAGTGCGCGTCTTCAGCGCCGAAATGTGCCGTAAGAAGCAACTCCAGATCCTGTCGCGTCACGCCATAGGTCGAAAGATTCCATTTGTCCGCAATGTATTGGGTCATGGCCTTTTCAAGCTCTACAAAAAAGATGGCGGTATCCTCGTCTTTTGAAGAATGCGCGAGCTTTTTAAGCCGGTGCAGGTTCACAGACGCCGTTCCCCGGGCCGTCTTCCGGCGCCGCAGGGCTTGGTCTTTTGAAAACAAACGGTCCTGGCGGTCCTTCATCCAAAGCGCCACGAGCAGCAAGAAAAGAAGCAAGTCCCCCCACACAAGGATCGTGTAGACCCGATCCGCGGCATGAGTTGAAAAATCCTCCGGGAGTTTTTCATTGATGTAGCGAATGTCCTTCCCCTCCGATTTAACCTGTTTTTGAAAAACGGAATTTCCGGAGAGTTCCTGCGGCATTTGAAAATTCTGATCCGAGTGTTCAACCTGGATCGGAAAATTCGGGGTCTTCAAGGTGACATACTTTTCCTGCCGGGGATCGAAGTAGCTGAATTCGAGTGGCGGAACAAAAGACTTCCCTTCCTCTTTAGGAATAAAAACGATCTCAAAACTCTTCGTCCCCCCGATCACGTTCCCCGCCTGGAAAAGCTTGGAATTCGTATCCGCATCATAAATCTTAAAACCTGTAAGTTCCGGAACCTTCGGCCGCGTGAGCGTCTCGATATTCCCTTCGCCTTCGATAACCATCCTAAGCGTCACAGGCTCGCTCTGTTTCACTTTATCCTTATCGATCGTGGCCGAAAGACGGAAGGTTCCCACCGCCCCTTGAAAACTCGCTGGTTTTCCACTTTCAGGCAAGGGCTTCACGACAAGCTGGATCGGAGGAGGCGAAAGCAAACGATTCTGTCTCCGTGCAAAAAAAGCGCCGCCCGTAAAAAAGCTATCGCTAAAAAACTCATCAAAGGCGTTCGACCCCTGGGGTTCCTCGCGGATCGAGACCTTAAGACTTCCGGGTTGGATCGTGTAATTGCCGGGAGCGGTCGGAAAAAGCGCGAGCTTTTTCACATCGGCCTTCACGTAACGCTTGCCGTTCATACGAACCGTCTCGCGGGGCACATCCCGGTCCATCGGAAATTCCTCGATCCAGAACCCGCTCGTCTCGGGCTCTTTGTCGAATCCTTCGTAGCGCGTGTCATACCGGGTGTAAAGCGAATAGGTCAGAAGCATCTGCTCATTCTGGTAGAGAGTTTTCCGGTCGACCGACGCCTCGACAAAAATGTTGTCATCGGTTCCCGGGGATATCGAGGAATCCTGATCCGGCAAAACCGGTTGGGTGGCCGGAGAAAGACCCGAAGGCTGCATCGCAACGGGTTGGGGCATAGCCTGTGTCTTTGGCAACTGACCTCCCGACGCTTCGATCTCCAGCAGCTCCGTCCGGAGAGTGCTCTGCCCCGCCTGGATTTCAATGGGGCCGACCTTAAAACGTCCCGCTCGTTGGGGAATAAGCGTGTAGCTGAATTCGACGTTCGAGGAAGAGACTCCGTTGATCACCGAAATGTGCGAAGCGCGACCGGTATAGTAGGCTTCGATGCCATCCATTTGTGAAAGTCTGGGAGCTTGAAGATTCGCGCTCTGACCTGTCACTCGAATACTGAGCCGGACCTCTTCTCCGACCTGCACCGACCGCTTATTCAAGGTGGCAGAGACACGAACTTCCTCGGCCTGAAGGGACGGGGCAAAAACACCCCAAAGAATGACTGCGACTAAAAGGATTTTTCTCATATAAGTGTTATGGGTACCGTTTTTCATTCGATTTTATGGGATAACGGTACGGTGCTGGCTTTCAATTTTTTTGTAATGATAACCAACACCGAAGCGGGTATTGTATAGGAATCATAACGCAATTTCAAACAACGAGTTAAGTAAAGAACGTTTGAGCGAAAGTTTCTGGAGAAGCCGATCGAGCTCCCCCGGGGTTTTCACACGCGCATGAAGCTCGAATCCGGGTTCTTCGAACCCCTGAACGGGCTCCAAACGGAGCTCCTTGGCATCTTGAAGAATGTCCGACCGCCGTTCCTCGAAAGTTTCGAGATAAAGCGAATATCCTGGGAAACGCAGCTTTTTGACGCGGGCAAAGAACCGGTCCGCTTTCATGCGCGGGTCCATACCCCGCATATCCAGCTTTTCGAGAAGCTTATGCGCCGTGCAAACCTCCCGGAGACACTTCCCCGTTCCTTTCATGATATCGGACAACCACTCCCCAGCCTGAAACAACTGGGAACTCGTCAACCTCATCTTAGACCCGATATTTTTAGCAAAATAGTCCTGATCGTTTTTCGAGAATTTCAAAAAAGGCAGAACCCCTCGAAGAGGCAACTGCCCGTCTTCAACCAGGTCCTTGAAGGACGACGGAAACTGATCGGCCTTCCGATAAAACTCCGCCAGAGACTTCTCCTCCGGAAGTCCAAGAAGGGGCATCAGGCTTGAAAGGATTTCCTGTTCCTTGAAGTGGAACTCCAGAGCCGCCATCCCAAGTGCCCGGGCCCGGTCCATGTCCGAGCACCCTTGCTTCCAGTTGGAAACAAGGCTTAGAAGAAAAGCGTCTTTCGGCTTCATTTTCTCCGCGACGAGAACGGGCACGGCCTTCATCTTGAGGGCCTGCGCCGCATAAAAGCGTTTGTGCCCAGCGATCACGACCGGATGCTTGTCATTTGTCACAATGACCGGCATCAAGATCCCGAATTTACGGATCGAGGCTTGGAGACATGGATCGGCAAGACGATACCGGAAACAATACGGCGTCTTCTTTGAGATCCTCGTGATCCTCAGGACGTCTGAATCGTAGCGAGCCATTCTTTCTCCAATTGTGCGGTTGAGATCCCAAGCGCTTCCTCGATCGCTTGCTCCGCGGGTTTTCCTTCCTTGAACTTCACTAGGATCTCTTTCATGCGGTACATCTGAAAACGCTCCACCATATAGCGAACCAGTTCGAAAGCTTCCTGATAAAAAAGCGCGACCTCCAAAGGGTCCATTTTCTCGATTTGCAGTGTCTCGGAAAAAAGCCGGCTCAGGGGTATAAGGGATTTTGCGCGAACAGCCCCGCTCAAAATGGCGGTATCCACCGGCCGGATCTTGTTCTGTTCATATTCGGCCAAACCTTCATGAATCCAGGCCGGAGCTCGGGCGCCGCTTAATGAAGCCACGAACGCGTGCGTCATCTCGTGAACTGCGGCCACGCGAAGATCGAGCTCCCGAAAACCCTGGCGGTAGGCCGGAAGCCGTATTTTTCCGTCATAGAGCCCGCCGACCCACTGAGATTGTCCGGTCACATCCCGGAATTCGCTGCCGGCATAAAACAGCACCGTCGTTTTGTGATTAAAATAAACACCAAAGTCCTGCGAGATCTGGCGATAGGTGTCCCGCAAAAGATTCTTCAGCCAATAACCTTCGTAGCCCTGCTCGCCTTTTCGGTATTTGATAATGAAATGCTCTTCATCATAGGTGTCGAGATCTTTTTCCACCGAATTCTCTTTTTGGATCTTCTCGATCTTTTGACGCAATCGCGTCGAGGGGCTCACGAGATAGCTTTGTTTGTAATAATTTTCAGCTTCTTTGAAATTCTGCTGGAGATTCTCGATCTCGCCCAGGAGTTCCAGCGCCAGGGCATTTCGCGGTTCCAGAGCAAGGGATTCATGAAGCGCTTCGCGGGCCAATTCAAATTCATTTTTCTCGAAAAATTTGACCGCGTCGTTATAGAGCTCGATCGCCATGGGCGTCATCGGCGCGTTTCCGCCTTTCCCGGCATAAAACTTTTCGATCTCGATCTTTTGCCGACGCTCGACGGCTTCTTTCCCGCGGTCATCACTGTTCGTGGCGGTATAAGCGCTGTCCATGGCAAGAAAAAGGAAAAACGACAACACCACTGTCATCCCCGCGAAAGCGGGGATCCAGGCTCTGGATTCCCGATTAAAGCATTCGGGAATGACATTTTTTTTGGATCTCAGATAAAATATCTTCTTAATTTTCATGATATTTTTTTGCCATTTGGACGCGTTTACCGATCGACGGATGATCGTAAAAAAACCATTCATACCATGCCGGAGGCTCCGGATCCGCAAGGTTCTGCTCGCCCAGTTTTTCCATACAGGAAATGAAAACTTCCCGGGTTTCAAGAGCCTTCAATGCAAAAATATCCGCCGCCCGTTCCCGACGCCTGGAATAGCCGTTCATGAGCGGCATCAGAACCAGATTGACGACATAAAAGATCAGAAACAAGAGCGGCAATCCCGCCACATCCGCCGCAGAACTGAAGGACAGCACCGGCACCAACGCATTCATCCCCAAAAATCCGGCGGCAAACGCAATGAGCGAAGCCACGAGGCCAAACCCCAGAAGCCGCCAAACATCGTGATGCTTGTAATGGCCCAATTCATGCGCCACGACCACCTCCACTTCAGAATGCGTGAAGTTCTGAATAAGTGTATCGCTTAGAACCACGCGCTTGGTTCTCCCGATCCCCATGAATGCCGCATTCGCCTTCTTGGTCGTCTTACTCAGATTGATCGAATAAACATTCCCCACCGGCATATCAAAACGAGCGGCGAGCTTTAAAACCTTCGTTTCCAGCTCCTTATCTTCGAGCTTACCGTATTTATAAAAAAGAGGCACGATCACGACCGGGAAAACCTTGCCCAGGATATAACTCACAAACGCGTAAGCCGCCCAGGCCCAAATCCACCAGTGTACGGGATCCACACGAATGATCAGGTAGAGGCACTCCAAAAGCGCGAGTGACAGCACAAACGAAAGCAGGGTCTTCTTCCCAAGGTCCAAAAGCCACTGGCGAAAATTTTGGTTTGAAAGACCGAACTGATGTTCCAGGACAAATTCCGAATAGAACGAAAGAGGCAGATCGAAGATCAGAAAAAAAAGAGAGAACAACAAAAAGTAGATTCCGACGACACCCCCGTCACTTCCCCCGGCCAATGCGATGGCGTTCTGCCGCATCCCAAATGTCCACCCGCTTGCGATCAAGATCCCAAGAAGCGCAGGGGTAAGGAGAAGATGGAAAAGCGTCAGACGACGCTTGATAACCTGATAAGCCACCGCTTGCTTAATTTTATCCGTTTGTATTTCCATATCGTTCCGTAACAGTAGGTAGTATGTAGTAAATGGTAGGTGGTAAAAGCAGGGCAACTACCTACTACCTACCACCTACTACCTACTGCTTTTTGTGAACTCAGTAAGCACTCCAAAATGATCTGACGGCCAAATCGCACCTTGGGGTTCGCAAAACACTACTCGCGAAGAAAGGATCTTTTTAAAAGGCCCCGCCTGTTCGCGGACAAAAATATAATCAATGCGCCGCTCGGCCATTTTCTCCCGTTCTGCCTCCGCATACGGATTCCGGTAATCCCAGGTCAATCCCGGATCACCTGGATTCTCCGCCTTAAAGGTGTCGCACCATTTGAGCGTCTCCCGAAGGTGAGTCACAGAAGGTGTGTCCGGCCCTGCGTTAAGATCTCCCATGAGCACTCCGGGAAGACCCCGCGCTTTCTTTTGCACAAACGCCTCAAGTTCGAGCGTCTGCTTCATCCGAATCTCGTTTTCGTTCGCCTTCCAGGAGAGATGCGTGTTGAAAAGCGCGACTTTCTCCTCTCCGGTATCGACCCCGACATAAAAAACATAGCGAAGATAATCTTCCGTCGGAGATTTTGTTTTCAGGATAAGGCATTCCTGCTCGATCGGCTTGAATCTCGAAAGAAAGATCAATCCTGAATGTTCGCCGCTCACAGCCAAGTACGGGTACCCGCTCCGCTCACGGATCTCCTCGGCCCAGTCCATATTAAAAACTTCCTGAAAACCCACGAGGTCGGGTTGATACTCCTTGAGGCCGCGGAGGATCAGTTCCCAACGATCATGCCAGGGACCCCGCTCCTGCCAGGTGTTGAGTGTGAGGATTTTCATAAAAAAAAGATAAGTGATAAGCGGTAAGGGATAAGGAAAAGCCTCCAGGAATCACGCACTACTGATTCTTCCCCAAAAGAGACCGATAAAGCCCGTTAAGCATTTTTCCAACCTCGTCGCACAAATCCGCAAGCTCTCGAGAATGTTCGAGATCCATATACTCCAAATCTCTGGCAAGAATCAAATGATATTTCGTTTCTTCTAATGAAGCATCCGCCATATTAACAAAGCGGGCATAATCTTTTGCGCCTCGCCGCTTGTATCCTTCGGCAATGTTCGTCGGGATAGAGGCTGCAGACCGCCGCAGCTGACTCACAAGACCATACAGCTCCTCTTTGGGGAAAGCCTTCGTAACCTTGTAAGTCAAAAGAACAAGACGATGAGCCTTCTGCCATACTTGAAGTTCCTGAAAAGTCTTTATCACCAGCCCCTCCTTATCCCTTACCACTTACTGCTTATCCCTGTTTTTGATGCCGGATCTGCGCAAGCCTTCCGATCATTTCATGACGGATCTTTTCTTTGGCTTCTTCCATCGAACTGTCCGCAAAGTCATCGAGCGATACGGGCTTGCCGATCGAGACGATAAAGGTGCTTTTCTTTTTAATGAGCAGGGATTTTTTGGGCATTGCCTGACCGGTCCCGTCGACCACGATCGGAAGGATCTCGATCTTGTTATCGCGCGCAAGTTTGAAGGCGCCCATCTTGAATGCGTGGATCTTCCCATCCGGACTGCGCGTGCCTTCTGGGAAAAGCAGAACACTTACACCTCTGCCAAGAACCCGGTTGATCCTATGCATGGCCTCACGACCGCTTTTATGGCTTGCGCGATCCACCGGAATATAACCTGCCGACGCCATACCCCAGCCCATGAAAGGGATTTGAAAAAGCTCGCGTTTGGCTAGAAATTTAAAATTGATCGGGAGCGCCGCGCAAACGACAAGGATATCCAGAAGGCTTTGATGGTTCGCGACAACGATGTAATGCTTCCCCTTCTGAAGATGCTCGCGGCCGGTCACGACCATCCGCCAGATAAGGCTGAAGCCAATGATCGAACGTGCCCACCGGATCGAGTTCTGATGGACCAACCACCGCGTCCCCGAGCGGTCCAAGAGAAGCGAGATAGGAAAAGCGACCAAAAGATCGAGCCCCGCAAAAAGGAAGGTCAAAAAAATGGTCCCACTCCACATATAAAGGGAGTAAAAGAGACTTTCCAAAAATCCGAATGTGCGTTTTTTAAGGATCTTCATGGTCCCAATACCTTTCAATTTTTACGAAGTAGAAATTGGGGCAATCCCAGCTACCCTTCATATAAAAAATCTAAAGCTGGGATAGAGGCATTTTAGCGGCCAAACACTCTATTGGAAACAGCTTTTTGCCGCTCGAAGGTAAAACAGGCGACGATCAGTGAGAATAGCGTCCGGAGGATGGCGCGGGAGGATCGTCATCAAACTCGATCACAGGATCGTGGATCGAATGTCCGCCCGCGTCCTGATCTTCATCTTCATCCCGGTAACCCCCGGAAGAAAGCATGGCCCGGGTATCGTAGAGGCCGGTGGGGATCTCGTTCAGAAAGCGGGATGGAAGATTGTGATGCGTAGCGCCATACATGCGCCTTTGGGTCGCGTAAGAAAGATGCAGTTTTTCACGAGCGCGCGTGATGCCGACATAGCAAAGCCGCCGTTCTTCCTCGACCTCATCGGAAGGCCCCACATAGGAATTCACGTGCGGGAATATTCCCTCTTCCAAGCCGATCATATAAACGATCGGGAACTCCAATCCCTTGGCCGTATGAAGCGTCATCAGCGTCAGCACATTCGTCCCCTGGTCCCAGGCGTCCAGATCAGTGACCATTTCGATCGAATCGAGAAAGGACGCAAGCTGAGACTGCTTCTCCACGACCTCACCCTCGCCAGAAAGCTCGGAGGACATCAAAACGTCCCTGCGAGAAGTGGGCTTAGACGATGAAGCCATCGCGTCTTTTTGGATCTCATCGAATCGCTCGATAAAATCCTCGATCACGCTGTAGAACTCCTCGATATTCTCGAGCCGTGCCTGGGCTTCCGGCGTGCGCTCAGCCTCGAGCGCCGACACATAGCCCGTATCTTCCAGGATCCTTTCAAGGATCTCATGGATCGTCATCTCACCCTGCTTTTTCCGGAGCTTCGTCAACCACGCATAAAATGCTGTCAGACTCTTTTTTACCTTGGGAGTTAAGCCTTCGATCGACGCAGCATTTGCGAGAACGTCATCCCACGATGAGACCCCAGACTGGAGACCAGAGACTGCAGCAAGATCCCCCTCACCCATCCTCTCCCCCGGGGAGAGGGGCGTTTTTAGTCTGCGGTCTGTAGTCTGTGGTCTGTAGTCTTGTTTCCGGGTCTCGGCGTCGAGTGTTTCCATCGCCTTTTTTCCGATCCCGCGCGTCGGCACATTGATCACCCGCTTCAGGCTGATCTCGTCATGGGGATACGCCACGATCCGAAGATAAGCAATGACATCCTTGATCTCCTTCCGGTCATAAAAGCGCGTCCCGCCCACGATCTTGTAAGGAATGTTCGCGCGCATCAGAGCTTCTTCCATGACACGCGACTGGGCATGCACACGATAAAAGACCACCTGATCGGCGAAGGTGCGGCCCTGCGCCTTGTATTTCAGGATATTGCCAACCGCGTACTGGGCCTCTTCCATTTCATCCTCCGCGTTGAAAAGCTCGATCTTCGCGCCTCCCTTTTGCTCGGTCCAAAGCGCCTTGGGCTTTCGCATCGCGTTATTCTTGATCAAATGGTTCGCCGCTTCGAGGATCACCGGCGTAGAGCGATAGTTCTGTTCCATGCGGATCGCGCCGGACTCGGGATAATCCGCCTCAAAATTAAGAATGTTCTTGATGTCCGCCCCCCGCCAGCCATAGATGGATTGGTCCGGATCGCCGACCACCGTGATCTGGCGGCGCGCGGACGCCAGGAGTTTCACAAAACGGTATTGCGCGTGGTTCGTGTCCTGGTACTCATCGATCAGGATATGCTGGAAACGGTCCTGCCAGGTCTTGAGCACTTCGGGATGCTTGTCAAAAAGCACCACGGTCTTCATGATGAGGTCGCCGAAATCACACGCCTTCAAGCGTTTCATCCGGGCTTCATACAGCTGATAGACCTTCCCCACCGAATCTTCAAAAAGATCCTGAGCCTTTGCCAAATACTGGGCGGGAAAAATAAGATAATCTTTCGAGCGCTGGATCTCCTCGCGCGCGGCCTTGGGGTTCACATCTTTCTCGTTCAGTTTGAGCTCCGCGATGCATTCCTTGATGACCTGAAGCTGGTCGTACTCGTCATAGATGATGAAATTCCTGTCGAGTTCCATCGAGGGCCCGTCCTGACGAAGGATGCGAAGGCAGGTGGAATGGAAAGTGCTCACCCAAACCCGCTGGGCGACGAGCTTTTCGATGCGGTTACGCATTTCCTGCGCGGCCTTGTTCGTGAATGTGACACCCAGGATATTAAAAGCCGGCACGCCGTGCTCGATCAGATACGCGATCCGGTGGGTCAAAATACGCGTCTTCCCGCTTCCCGCCCCGGCGAGGATCAAAAGCGGCCGGACCGGCGGCCAGGTGACCGCTTCCTTTTGAGACGGATTTAAATTCACAAGCAGGTCTTTCATTTCATGAAACCCCTAGTGGTAAGCGGTAAGTGATAAGTGATAATTAATGGGGCTATGCTTACCCCTTACCACTTATCCCTTATCGCTATCCTCGATTTTGTATTTCCCAAACGCTTCTTCAAATTCGTAAACCTTGTCAAAATCTTCGAGTTTATCTTCGGGTTGCTTGCTAAGAAGCTGGACATCGATCAAGGCGAAAACGATCTTCCCGAAATCGAGCGTCTTGCGGATCCCCCAATGATGCAGAACCGTCATGACCATCGGACCGAATTGATCGAGCGCGTACTTGCGGATCCCCTGCGCAAGCTCCTGTCCCGTAATGTGCCGGGGTTTTTTGAGTCCGGTCACTGTGTCGTGAAGCGCGGCCAATACGAACGTATAAGCCTCGAACTTATAGCTGGAGTTTTTTTCGAGGATCTCTTCGATCTTTTTTAGAAAACTTCCAGATTCTTCCATCTTTTCAAGCCTTGAGGCCTGAGGACTGAGCCATAAGAAAAAGCTTTTGCTTAGGGCTCAATGCTCATGGCTCATGGCTTTCCTTTCTGCTAAGAAATAGATCGCGGGATCCATATCCGCATTCTGGATCGATACGCCAAACACTTCTTCCATTCCCTTCCGGATCGCCCGGATCAGTTCATCCCGTCCAACACCCGCCGGGGCCTGGATCGATTCATGGTGCAAAAGCACGCCTTGGGAACGTTTTTGCGCGCCTCCGGCGATCTTTTTCCCCTTCCAGGAAAGATCACTTTCCACCGGAAAATCAAAACAATCGTTCCCTGGGGTGAGCCCGTCCTCGTGAGAATAAAATTTAGGATCCAGCCCGCAAATCTGAAGCCCTCTTTTAACGGCCTCGTGGATCTTCCCGTAGCTTGTCCGGGTCACTCCCAATTTTGCGGGATCAAGTTCTGTCCGTGCCGTCAGTGAAAAAACCAGGTCTCGGCCATGAAGCACGCAACCGCCGCCGGTCACGCGCCGGCAAACCGGGGCCTGGGGATTCCCCAGGATCAGATCGGATTTCGAAAGGGCCGCGGGATCCCGGAACGAACACCCCACACTGATCCAGGGAGCCGACGAAACATAAAAACGAAGTACGGGAGCCTGGGGATCTTTTTTTTGGGATTCGAAGAGAAGTTCATCCAGCGCCATTTGAAGCGGCATCGGCGCGCTGATCGTGGGAAGCAACTTCCAGACCACAGACTACAGACCTGAGACTTGAGACGGGAGACTTAAAAACCAAGAGCGAAGCGTCGCTGGTCTCTGGTCTCTAGTCTCTAATCCGCAACTCATGCGGCGATCTCCGCCGCGAGAAGTTTCTCGCGAAGCTGATCGCGGTAAGAGAGGATGGGCTTGCGTGCGGCAAGGACATCGTTGGGGCGACGCACCGGAAGCGTGTAGGGCGCATTTTTCACTTTTTCCGGATCCGTCGCGATCTCAAGGGCAATTTCTTTCATCGCCGCAATAAAAAGGTCCAGTGTCTCCCGGGCCTCGGTCTCCGTGGGTTCGATCATAAGAGCCTCAGGAACTACCATCGGGAAATGAACCGTCGGCGCGTGGAACCCATAATCCAAAAGGCGCTTGCCCACATCCCCCGCATGAACCCCTTGCGTGGAAAATGATTTAAGCGAGAGAACGAATTCGTGCATGCACGGCCCCGAAGTTGCAACCTTAAAAGTATCCTTGAGCATTTCTTTCATGTAATTGGCATTCAGGATCGCAGCCTCGCTTACTTTTCGCAAACCCTCTTTACCGAGGGTTTTGAGATACGCAAAGGCGCGGATCATGACCCCGACATTCCCATGAAAGAGTTTTACGCGGCCGATCGATTTCGCGCTCTGCGAGGCCCACCCATAACCCTTTTTTGTTTGTTCCACGAGCGGGCCGGGAAGGAATGGGATCAAATGTTTCTTCACACCCACCGGACCGGAACCGGGGCCGCCGCCCCCGTGCGGGGTTGAAAAAGTCTTGTGCAGATTGATGTGAATGATATCAAACCCCATGTCGCCGGGGCGCGCGATCCCTAAAAGCGGATTGAGATTCGCGCCATCGTAATAAAGAAGCCCGCCGCATTGGTGCACAAGCTTCGTAATTTCGAGAATATTCTTTTCAAAAAGGCCGAGCGTGTTGGGGTTCGTGAGCATCAGACACGCCACATGCTCATCCAAATGCTGTTTTAGATCTTCCAGATCCACGCCGCCCTGCGCATTGGATTTGATCTCGACCACGTGATACCCAAAAAGCGCGGCGCTCGCGGGATTGGTCCCGTGACTGGAATCCGGCACAAGCACTTTGGTCCGCGTGGGCCCGCCCCGGGAAGCGTGATAAGCCCGCACAAGCATCATCCCCGTAAGTTCCCCATGCGCGCCGGCCGCAGGCTGCAGCGTAAAACGGTCCATGCCCGAGATCTCCTTCAGGCCTTCTTCAAGCTCCCAGAGGATCTGGAGCATTCCTTGCGCGGTCGCTTCGGTTTGAAGCGGATGCAGGGCCGTGAATTTCTCCTGCCGGGCCGCCCATTCGTTCACCTTCGGATTGTATTTCATGGTACAGCTTCCGAGCGGATAAAAATGCGTGTCGACCGAAAAATTCTTGCGCGACAGATTGATGAAGTGGCGGACGATATCAGGCTCGCTCATCTCAGGGAATCCGATCAAAGTCTGACGTAAAAGGCCTTTGGGAATATCCTTCAGAGGATCGGCGCCTGAGAAACGCGCTTTGGGAAGCCTCACCGCCCGGCGGCCCGGCTTGCTCTTTTCGAAACTGAGACGATCGTCCTGGGAGATCAGCATTGGGCCAAGGCCTCCACGAACCGGTCAAGATCTTCTTTGGATTTCGTCTCGGTGGCACAAACGAGGAATTGGTCTTTCAGCTCGGGATAGAAAGACTCGAGTGAAACGCCGGGGAAAATACCCTGCGCCATCAGTTTTTCTTCGATCCGCGCAAATGGTTTTTTCGACTTCACCCGGAATTCGTTAAAAATGGTCGGCGTGGGATCGACTTCAAAATTTTTCAAGCTTGAGATTTGAGATTTGAGATACGATGCCCGGTCCCAATTGATCTCGGCGATCTCACGAATGCCTTTTTTCCCGAGAAGCGTCATGTAAGCGCACGCGGCCAAAGCGCAAAGCGCTTGATTGCTGCAGATATTGGACCCCGCGCGTTCGCGGCGAATATGCTGTTCCCGCGCCTGAAGCGTGAGGCAAAATGCCCGCTTCCCGTCCGCGTCTTGCGTAAGGCCCGCAAGCCTTCCCGGAATGCGCCGCATCAATGCCTGTGAAGTTACAAAATAACCCAGGTAAGGACCGCCGAATGACATCGAAAGGCCGAGGGATTGTCCTTCCCCAGCAGCAATGTCTGCGCCCCACTCGCCGGGCGATTTAAAAAGGCCGAACGACAACGGATCGCCGGTTAAAATCATGAGCGATCCATTCGCGTGGATCCTTTCACTGACACCTTCAAGGTTTTCGATATTGCCGAAAAAATTCGGCGTCTGAAAGATCACACCGGCCACGGAGGCATCGAGTTTCTTGACGAGCTCCTCAAGATTGAAATTCCCGTGGGCGTCAAAACCGAGATCCTCGACCTTGTAGGGCGTCCCCGCGAGATACGTGCGGATCGTTTCCCGGTAATGAGGATGCAGGGAGCGCGCGACAAGGATTTTTGCGCAGTCCGTAGTTTTAAGCGCGACCAGTGCCGCCTCGGCAAGACTCGTGGCGCCGTCATAATGGGAGGCATTAGAAACATCCAGTCCCGTCAGCTCCGTCATGAGGCTCTGATATTCATAAATAGCCTGCAAGGTCCCCTGCGAAGCCTCGGGCTGATAAGGCGTGTAGGCTGTGAGGAATTCCTGCCGCCCGACGATCTCGATGGCCGCAGCCGGAATAAAATGCTCATAACTTCCGGCGCCGAGAAATGAAAGCGCGTCCTTGGTTGAAGTGTTCTTGCGGCCAAGCTTCGAGATCAGGGCCTGAACTTCAGGCTCACTCAAGGAAGACGGAAGATCGATCTTGGGATCACGAAGCGAGACCGGAATATCCGAGATCAGTTCGTCGAACGAACGAACGCCGACCGAACCGAGCATGGCTTTTTTTTCTTCTTCCGTGAGCGAAAGGTAGGGCATGAGAACTTTTCGTTTAGTGTTTGGGAGCCTGCTGAACAGCCTCATGATACTGCGCGGCCGTCATAAGCGTATTGACTTCAGCGGGATTGGAAATCTCTAATTCGAAGATCCAGCCATCCGCGTAGGGGCTTTGATTGATAAGACCGGGATTGGCCTCAAGAGCTTTATTTGCGTCCGTGATCTTCCCGGAGACCGGCGCGTAGATATCGAACGCCGCCTTCACCGATTCCACGACCGCCGCCATTTTAGCCTGCTGAACCGCCTGGCCGGCTTTGGGCAACTCCACGAACACAACGTCGGAGATCTCTTTTTGCGCGTATTCGGTCACACCGACCTTGGCCTTCGCGCCCTGGACGGCGATCCACTCGTGAGTTTTGGTATAACGCAAATTTTCAGGAAAATTCATGAATGCCTCCGGTTGAGAATGCCAGAAATTTCAGAAGTGAATGGCGCTAATTCTATCATCGGCGTTTATAAAACGGAAGAGGAACAATGACGGCTTTGACGGGTTTCCCGCGCACCATCACATCGATCGCATTGCCGGTCTTCGCCTCCGACGCCGTCACATAGGCCATGCCGATATTCTTGCCCGTGGTCGGAATAAAACTGCCGCTGGTGACCGCCCCGGTCGCTTTGCCGTTCTTTTGGATCTCAAAACCCTGACGCGGGATACCGCGCTCGGTCATTTCAAAGCCGGCTCTTTTTTTCTGGATCCCCGTTTGCTTTTGTTTTTTAAGGATCGCGCTTCCCGGAAACTCGTCTTTTGTGAGATCGATCGCCCACTCGAGGTCCGCCTCAAGCGGCGTGATCTCATCTGTCAGCTCATGCCCGTAGAGCGGCATCGCCGCCTCAAGACGCAATGTATCGCGCGCGCCAAAACCGATCGGCAAAAGCCCGTGCTTGGCCCCCACTCGGAACAACACATCCCAAACCTGCTTCAGCTTCGCCTTAGGGACCATGATCTCGTAGCCGTCTTCTCCGGTGTACCCGGTCCGGGCGATCACGCCGCCCTCAAAATCCTTGTAATGAAAACGACGGAGATCTTTATAGAAAGCCCCGAAACATTCGAGAAGGATCGTCTGGCTTAAAGGCCCCTGAAGCGCCAAAAGCCCCATTTCATCGCTCAGATTGGTAAGGGTAACGCCTTGCGTGACACGGGCTTTGAACCATGCGAAATCTTTTTCGATATTGCCGGCATTGACGATGATGAGGAATTTTTGCTCTTGCATACGGTAAACAATAATGTCATCCACCATACCGCCCCGGTCATTCACAAGCGGCATGTAGATCGCCTGGCTGAATTTCATCGGAGTGATGCGACGAGGCAGGTTCTTTTCAAGGTAAGCAAGCGCCCCCGGACCTTCCACGATGAATTCACCCATGTGAGAGATATCGAAAATGCCGGCCTGGGTCCGGACCGCGGTATGTTCTTCCATGATACTGGTGTAAAAAAGAGGGACAAGCCATCCCCCGAAATCGCCCATCCGGGCGCCTTTTCGGAGATGCTCTTCGTGCAGCGGAAGCTTCGTGGGTTCTGTCGTTAAAGCCATGGTCGTATGGGAAAAAGCCGGGTTGAATTAAAAAACTTGGAAGGCCGCATTATAAGAGCTTGGGAGAGAAAAGAAAAGCCAAAAAACAGTAAGTAGTAAATAGTAGGTAGTAGGTGGAAAAATCCTAAGGATCTTGTTGGGAAATTTGAAGCGACATACCACCTACTACATACTACCTACCACCTACCGCTTTAAGCTTTTTCCTTCACATTCACTTCAAAGATCGTTCCGCGGACGCCGGTCAGAGCGGTCGGAGTGCGGACCTCGAACTTGGAATTCCCTTTGAGGGCTTCCACCTTCACGAGGATCTTCCCAAGCGCGAGATCCAGGAGAG